>Ga0224505_10001441_pt1 | contig 14989 bp, 11 predicted proteins | sample SF_Jan12_sed_USG_FD_169102 | JGI IMG/M metagenome (GOLD analysis project Ga0224505, IMG submission 169102) | Sediment microbial communities from San Francisco Bay, California, United States - SF_Jan12_sed_USGS_4_1 | ecosystem: Environmental > Aquatic > Marine > Sediment | place: USA: California... | reverse complement strand
CGCCGTCAGGATCGACGTGGCGCGAGCAGCGCAGCACCTGGCGGAATCAGTCCGATTCCGCACCGTCAGCCACCAGGACGCGAACGGCAACGACTGGGCCGAATGGGACCGGCTGCACGCGTGGCTTGCCGCAACCTACCCTGCGGCACACGCGGCCATGACACGCGAAGTGGTCGCCGGCCACACGCTCGTCTACACCTGGCGCGGCGTGGACTCGTCGCTGTCTCCGATCGTCCTGATGGCTCACCACGACGTCGTCCCGGTGACGCCGGGCACCGAGCAGGACTGGTCACACCCGCCGTACGACGGCGTGATCGCAGACGGAGCCGTGTGGGGTCGTGGCTCCATCGACGACAAGGGCTCACTGATCGGGCTGTTCGAGGGCATCGAGTCGCTGGCCGCCAGCGGGTTCGTGCCGCGCCGCACGGTGTACGTCGTCAGCGGGCACGACGAAGAGGCCGGAGGCAACGGGGCGCATGAGGCAGCTCAGCTGCTGACCGCGCGCGGCGTGCACGCAGAATTCGTGCTCGACGAAGGCCTGGCCGTGATCTCCGATTTCCCGCTGCTGGGAAGGCCCGTGGCGTTGATCGGCGTCGCCGAAAAAGGCTACGCGACACTGAAGATCACGGCGCCCGCGACAGGTGGGCATTCGTCGGCACCGCCACCCGAGACCGGTGTCGAAGTGCTCGCCAGGGCAGTGTTGGCGATCACCGGCAGGGCGTTTCCGCTCGAGTTCAAGGGACCGGCGGCCGACATGGTGCGCGCGCTCGCGCCGGATGCACCCCTCCTCGTTCGCGTCGCCGTCGCGAACGAATGGTTGTTCCATCCATTGCTGGTCCGACAGATCGCATCGACGGCGGTGGGTGCAGCTACACTCCACACCACGATCGCGCCGACGATGCTGCGCGGCAGCCCGAAGGAAAACGTGCTGCCGCAGGACGCGACCGCCTGGATCAACTACCGCATTGCGCCCGGAACGACGGCAGACGACGTGATGCTGCGCGCCGCGGAAGCAACCAACGGCCTCGGCGTCAAACTCGCCTGGGAAGGACCTGCCTACGATCCGTCACCGGTGTCGTCGAGCACCTCGACGGCCTACCGCGTCATGGCGGAACTCGCGGCAGGTGACGAACAGACTCCCGTGGCGCCAGGCCTCGTCACGGCAACGACCGATAGCCGCCACATGGCTGGATTTGCCAGGGACATTTACCGCTTCCAGCCGATCGTGGCGTCGATTGGCGAGCTGCAGATGATCCACGGCACCGACGAGCACATGACGACGGACAACCTGCGCCGCACGGCTGAGTTCTACGCGCGGCTGGTCGCGACCGTGGCGCGCTGATCCAGGGGCACGGGTACCGGGCCCAACGCCCGGAGCTGCCGCCGGGTCACTTGACCATCGCTGGGACAGGTGCGGCGGCACCCGGCTCATCGGGCGTGCGGCGCAGCACGACCAGCCGGTTCTGCAGGAAATCGATTCTCCGCGGATAGATCCACGCGGCCGCGGCCGGCGTGCTCACGTCGTATGCAACCTCGTATCCCAGTCGCCCGCGCAGCAAGTCGTCGAAGTACTCCCGCATCGACGGGTACAAATCGCGCCGCAGACCCGGTTCGAGGAAACGATCGAAGTAGTTCGAGTTCGTGACGATGAAGTCGGGCCGCCGCGCCCGCAGTGCTGCCGGTGTGTACCACTGCACCGGGGCATCGGCCGCTGCCTGGTCAACGGGAGAACCGTTGATGAATTCGTTGCCCGGGAACAGCTTCCGAAACAGCCGTTCGCGCCCCGTCACGAACGGCATGCTGGTTTCGCAACAGTCATACTGGGGCCCGAGGCCGCTGGTATAGACGTCGGCTTCGACCCCTGCGCGCGGCGCGATGCCGGCGCGAAGCCAGGCCGTCCCGACGATCCGTGCATCCGACTGGAAGCGGTCGCCCACCTCGACGCTGCATGCGAGGTTGTAGGCGAGCACCAGTGCTGCCAACGTCACGGCGGCAACGCGAAACCGCGCGACTGCCCATTCGAATCCCGGCGTGGCGAGTACCAGGAGGTACGGCGCAACCGGGAGCACGAACCGGGTTTCAAGTCGCGGAAATGGCGCGAACTTGGCGTAGTACAGCAACAGCACCGCGCTCGCCATCCATGCGGTCGCGGTCCTCGCGGTATCGTCGGGTCGATGCAGCGAGGTCCACAAGGCCACGCCGGCACCCAGCAGGGCGGACACGAATACAGGCCAACCGAGCGACTCGGCCAGCCCGCCGAAGAACTGCAGGTAGCTGTGTCCCGTCTGTCCCTCGTAGACGGGTGCCACCATCGCGTTGTACGTGAAGTCACCGTAGAAGCTGCGGAAGTCGAGCACCGCGAACGGGTTGGCGACTATGAAGCCGACGATGACGAAACTCACGCCGGCCACCAGTTTCGGGGCGAACGCATGCGTCAGCAGTCCGCCGGCATCCCTGCCCAGGGCAAGTCTGGCGAAGTGCGCCGCCGGGATCGCGATGCCGACGCCCAGGCCATTGTATTTCGTTGCCGCGGCGACGCCCGTAAGCAGCCCGGCGATCACGTAGTCCTGCAAGCGGCCGCGCTCGAAGACCCGCTGGCAATGGAGGAATGCGGCGAGCATCCAGAAGAGCACCGGGATATCCGCGGTCAGGAAATGCGCGTGGGCGACGAGTCCGGCACTGGTGCCCAGCAAAGCCGTCGATAAGAGCGCCACTGGTGGACGGGCCACGCGCGAGACGATTCGGTGGGACACCAGGACGGCGCCAATGAACATCAGCACCTGCAGGCACTTCGACACCAGCTCCTGCCAGCTTGCGATGGTCGTTCCAGGCAGATCGAGCAGCGCGCCGATCCCGGCGACGGGCAGCACCGACAGGAAGTAGTTGCAGTACGTGTGAAATGGCGGCTTCTCGAACCAGCCCGGATTCAGGGGAGCCTTGCCAGGATTGAAAAGCGAGTGAAACGCCATCTGGTCAGGGTGCTGGACGGCCACCGCGAGGCCGTGGCAACAGAGCATGAGCGCTGCAAGGCAGACCGCGAACAGGCCCGCCTGGTACGCCCACGAGAGGCCATGACCCGTTTGCCCCGGATCGAATGCGATCTTACTCACGGCGCGCATCCGTGCCCTCCCCGAACACGAAAGGCAAATGCTGCTTGGTAAGGACAGTCCATGGGTCCACTGCAATCTCACCGGATCGCGCGAACCGGTCGCAGTCGCCGGCCTCGAGCAGCAGGACAGGTGGCTGCAGTGGCGCGTTTACGAGGCCGAGCGTCGGCAGGCTCCAGTTGTTGAGAATTGCGCCCGGGCTGCGACGGACCCAGTCCAGGGACGCGTCGTCGATCTCCACGCAGGCCGCTGTGCTGGCGCCAAGGTATTGTGCCAGTCTCGTGGTCGCCGCGTCCCAGATCGCGGCCTTGCCCAGGACCAGCACGGCAAAGATCGCCGCCGCGTTCAGCACGAAGAGTTCCCTGTGCTGCATTTCGGCTGGCGGGTGGTCGCGCGTGCTGTCGAGCGCCGTGAACACGAGCAGGACGGCGGCGAACAACGCGGTCGCGCCTGTCTTGAGCGGAAACGACTCGAGCAGCGCATAGTGCGTGACGATCGCGCTGGCGGCACTCCAGGGCAGGATGAGCATGGCTCGGTCCGCCGCGGACAGCCGCTGGCTCCCGTGACGATGCACGGCAAGGGCGGTCATCGCGATCAGCATGGCGCCGAGGAGCATGAGCAGCGGGACGGGTTGCTCGTCGAACTCCCGCAGCCCGGCCAGGTTCTGCAGCGATGTCCAGACCATCAGCGCCGTGAAGCCGCAGGCGGCGGCGACGATGGCGCGCTCTGGGACTGCGCGTCGGTGTGCGAACCAGAGTGCGCTCCCGGTTGCGATGGCGAGAAAGCAGGTGGTCGCGAACCGCGCCATGAAGTAGTCAGCGATGGCCGGTCCTCCCCACAGGCTCCTCTCGTAGCCGGTCGCGAGCCATGCGTCGAGCACGAGACGAGCGAGCGCCGCGCCGCCGAACAAGGCCGAGAACATCCACGCCCGACGGGCGTCGCGTGCATTCAGTCGTCGGGCGCACAGCGCCATGCCGCAGGCGAGCCCGACGAACAGCACGGCCACCAGCGCGTGCAGCAGCAGGATGACGGGAACCAGCGCCAGGATCGTCGTGTTTGCCAGGCTCGACGGGTGCCGCTGGCTGGCTGCCAGCATCAGTGGCATCGCAAGTTGCGTGGCGAGCAGGATTTCCGAGACCCCGGAGAAGTTGACGACGTTGAGCAGCAGGATCGCGGCCACCGGCCAGATCATCATCGCGGGATCGCGTCTTCGCACCAGCAGCCACGACCAGGCGAGCGCCACGAACGGCACGATCGCATACGAGAAGCTGAAGACTCCCCTCACGATCGTCAACGCCGAGCGTGGATCGAGATCGGCCAGGGCAGACAACCTGACGGCGGCGATGGACGGCGCCTGCACGAACAGCACGGAATATCGGTGATGACGCACGGCGGACTGGGACGTCATCAGCTCGAGCAGGTAGGAACTCCCGTCCTGGAACAGGGGCAGTCCGACGAATGCGGCGACCAGCAGAGGAACCGCCACCAGCAGCGCCACGATCCAGTGCGTTGGCCTGCCCCGCGCGGTCAGTGCGAGTGCGGCCGCGTCGCGGGCCGGTCTAGCCACCGGTGCGACCGCCCCAGGTGAATATCGAGGAGACCGCGTAATTCCACACCGCCCCGAGCGCCGCGCCGGCCAGGCCGGCGATCCACCATTGATACTGCATGCCGTAGATGAACTGCGCGACGCCGACATTGGCGACGGCGCCGACGCTGCAGATCGCGCCGAAAGTCAGCAGGCCCTTGACGAAAGCCCAGCCGTGCAGCCGGACATCGCGATAGGTGAACGCGTTGTTCAACCAGAAATTCGAAGTCATCGCCACGATCGTCGCGGCGAGCTGCGCCCAGTGAAACGGCATCGCGGCGAGCAATCCCGCACGCAGGGCGGCCAGGTGCACCAGCACGCCCAGCGCTCCGATGCATGCGAACAGCAGGAACCGCGCGGGCAGCCGCCGCCCGCCGATCTTGCCGCCGAGCAGCATCGCGAACTCCCACAGCACCATCGAGTCGAGCTTGCTGTCACCCCACTCGCGGCGGTTGAATTGATAGGCCCGCTCCCTGACGCGCAGTCCGGGTGACGCGCTGAGGATGTCGAGCAGCAGCTTGAAACCCTGGGCCGAGAGACGTCGCAGGCTCGGCTCAAGTGCGTCCCTGCGGATCGCGAAGAACCCGCTCATGGGATCCGCGAGCGGTACCGGGACGACGATCCGCGTGAGCGCCGTCGCAAACCGGCTCATCCGCGCGCGCTCGCCAGACCATTCGCCGATCCCGCCACCGTCAACGTACCGGCTTCCCACCGAAACATCGACCGCGCCAGACCGCAGGTCCGCCAGCATGTCCGGCAGGATCTTCTCGTCGTGCTGCAGATCGCCATCGATGATCGCGATGTAGGTTGCAGAGGAAGCGAGCATCCCTTCGAGACACGCCCCGGACAGTCCGCGACGTCCCAGTCGCTGCACACAGCGGACGCGTCGATCGCTTCGGCCGAGCTCACGCACGACGGCGGCCGTCCCGTCAGTCGAGTCATCGTCGACGAAGATGACTTCCCAGTCCTCCCCCACCAGCGCCCGATCGAGCCTTTCGACCAGTGCATGGACGTTGCCGCGCTCGTTGAGCGTGGGAACGATCACCGTGACCGACGGGCCAGGCTGCGGCATATGCTGGCGGAGTTCCAACCCGGTGACTCCCGGACGTGCGACGCGATTGTCAGGACGATCCTGCGCAATATGTGTCAATGGTGGTCCAATCCGCTGTGTGGTTGCTCACGCTTTCCGGGCGGGCGTTGCGCCAGGCGCAGGCTGAGACGAGCCCGGGGCAAGCGAGGCCAGGGGGAGCGTCATGGTCAACGGATCCGGCCAGGAGCAGCGTTGGCTCCCATTGTCACTGGCCCTCATTTGAGGGCCACGCGAAGCTCGTTTTCGAGCCAGAAATCGACTCTAAACCGCTGATTTTGTTTTAAACGATCGAGAAGCTCTAGCCCACGCGAGCCTGTCGCCGCAGTTCCGGAACGGCGCCGCACCAGTCGTTGCTGAGTCGCCGAGTCGCTTGCTTTGGTCGCCGAACCGATCAATACGCCCCTGTCGTCGACGAAGCACGTCACCGGATGCCCGCGATCGAGTGGCCCGCCACCGGAAGCAATCGCCATGTTGGCGCCGCGCCGGTCTTCCGGCGCCGGCCGCAGGTGCCGACATCGTCATCGCGTTGTCTCGCATTCGCAGCCGGCCCCGAGCCGCCCCAAAGAACCGGCAGGCATGAGCGCCTGACACACCGGCATTAGACGGCGGAACGACCCTGCGACGATCATCCCTGCATGAGCTATTCCGTCCGCGACCTCGTCGCCGCCGCCAAGACCATGATCCGCGAGATCGGCCCGGCCGAGTTGCTCGAGCTGCAGAAATTCGGCTGCCCGATCGTCGATGTCCGCGAGCCGGAGGAATTTGCAGACGGTCACCTGCCCGGGGCAGTCAACATACCGCGCGGCCTGCTCGAGTTCGAGGTCGACGGCCACCCCGCCGTGAATTACCAGACGGCCGAGGCCCTGTCGCATCGCCGGCGGCCGGTGGTGCTGTATTGCCTGAGCGGCGGCCGGTCCGCGCTTGCGGCCGAGGCGCTGCTCAGGATGGGTTTCGTCGATCCAATGTCGCTCGCAGACGGGATCCTGGGCTGGGCCGACGCGGGTCATCCGGTCGTCACTCCGGGGGCTGTCGCATCCCATGCTGCAGCGGCGTCGGCTGCGGCCGTTGTCGTGGCCGCCAATTGCGGGTGAGGTCCTCGCGGCGGGCGTGAGCCAGGCCCAGAGCTGCCAGCCGCGCAAAGGCCACCGGCGGTCAATTGGCGGAGAGGGTGGGATTCACTCGGCCCGCCGCAGCGGTCCTCGCCCCATAGGGGCGCCCTCGACGGACGTTGCCGCGAGGGCGTGCCCATCCGCAGGCGCGGATGGGTCGAACCCACGATCCCCTTGCGGGGACGCCGGTTTTCAAGACTCGGACCTCACCGTCGCGCAAGAACAGACACAAAGAAACGCGGCGATCGTTGTCACTTGCTGGCTCGGATTCTGCCTCTGATTTTCAGCGATTCCGGGCTAGGGCGTGTTAACACTACTCACGCAGTGCTTCCACGATCAATGCGAAGTAAATGAAGGCGATGAACACCAGATCGAACTTGTAGAAGCGACTGAAGATGCGGCGAAAGCCCTTCAGTCGCCTGAACAGCCGCTCGATCTCGTTGCGGCGCCGGTACGGGGCTTTCTTGAGCTTCCACGGTTCGACGCGGTGCGGATGCGGTGGCACGACCGGGATGAAGCCCAGGTCGAGCGCCAGTTGCCGCGTCTCGTTGCCTTCGTACGCACAGTCCATCAGCAGGTGGCAGGACACCGCAAGCGCCGGAGCGCCGTGCATCGATTGCAGCAGCGCGCGGCCCTCGGGCGCATCGCCCGCCTGTCCGGGTGACAATTAGAACGCTATGGCGCATCGAGCACTCGCGGCAACCATATGAACTTTGGTGCCCCAGCCGCCACGGGATTTGCCGATGGCTTGTGGACCGTTTTTTTTAGAGCGCCGGTACCGTCCGGATGAACCTTCACGATCGTGCTGTCCAGGCTCACCGCTTCGATCTTGATGCGGATCAGCTGCTCGCGTTGCAACTCGGCGAACAGACGATCCAGCACGCCGGCTTTCGCCCAGCGATTCATCCGCGTGTAGATTGTGTGCCAGTTGCCGAAGCGCTTCGGCAGCGCCCGCCACTTGCAGCCGTTCTCCGCGACGAAGAGGATCGCGTTGATCACGTTGAGATTCTCGTGCGACACATTGCCGCGTTGAGTCGGCAAATGTGTCGCAATTCTCGCGTACTGCTCGGGTGTGATTTCCATACTCACAGTATATCACGTAGTGTTAACACGCCCTAGTGGCAATGGAGTGGCAACGAACTGCGCGCAAACGCGCGTCACTACCTCGTCGCGACGCACATGGGCGACCTACGTTCAAGCATCGGCCATCCGACACGAACGTGCGAGCGACGCCAGCAGGCACTGCCGTTCCGACTCTTGGCGATCGCCGCTTGTGCTCACGCGGTCGATACCCAGAAACAGAACCCCGGCGCGGGGCCGGGGCATTTGTGCAGACATCTTGTGGACCGCTGATCCGCCTGAGAATCAATGATCGGTCACTCTCCGTCCGTGGCTGCCGCGACGGTCACTACCCTTCGCCAACTCGGCATTCGGGTCAAAGACGTCCCGACGGCGACGGTCGAGGTCGTCGCGACGATCCTCGTGATGCGTGTACCGGCAACGGCAGTTCTTGGTATCGCAGGTTGGCAAGGGGATCACAGGCGCTTCCCACGAGAGGTATCGGTGATCGCCATGCATCATCGCGGTCTGGCGGCAACTCGCACCAGCCTCAATGCTCACTGCGTGGTACGGATTAGTGACGTGGTAGGCCCGCACCGGGCGACCGGACAACCGAACTTCCGCCTGAACGCGCTTGCGGTGCAGCCAAGATGGCAGGCTGAACACTATGGTGTGACCCCTTCCTCGAGCCGTAACAGACCCTTTCTTCTTCTTGGATTCTAGCGCCGCTCTCCTACCAGGCGACAAGAGATATTCCGCCCCACCCACTCAACCTCGTGGATCAAGAATGCAACAAGCCGATCAAGGCGCACAACCGGGCTTCTGCTTTTGACATAACCCACCCCGGACAGCGACATCCGCTCTGTCGCAGAAGCGCCGAAACAGAATCCCCGGCGCGGGGCGCGTCGCCGGACCGACGCGCGCCATTCGCTGCGCCTTCGCACAACGACCCATCACCCGAAAAGGCCGTTTGGATTTCCTATCCTTTATTTTTTTCCAATGAGGGGCTGCAATTCATCCGGAACAGGCAGGAGTGCGCCAAGGTCGAGAAACAGTGGAACATTGCTCGTAGGAGGCACTTCCTTTGGACCGGCGGAGGACGGGGGCGGGAAAGGGGCTGGGTACACCGCGTAATGCAACGACCTCGTCCCGATCGGGTAGGCGGTACACGATCCGCCCGCATATCGAGCATAGTAACGCTTGACCGCGTTTACGCTTTGCCAGCCCGTGGTCGTGAGCCGGCCCCGGTTCCATGGCTTGCGGTGCTCATAGACTTGGATTCTCCGCATGATGTTCAGTTCGAGAACCACGCCCGGGTCGGCTTCGGCGCTGCGGAGCGCGTCAGTCTGCCAGCCGCGTCTCGCGGCAGTTCCAGTCAGCTGCTTTTCCCAATATGTCATGACTCTTTCGAGTGCTTGGGCAGGTGGCTTGCAGTTCCGGATTTCCGCATCGATAACAGTACCGCGCAGGCGGGGCTCCGGCAGACCAAGGAAGAGCGTTCCAACCGCCAGCACGCCTGCAGTGATCCCAAAGACTTGCCATTGGCGAGCGGCCGGGAGGCCCAGCCAGCGAACAGCCAAGCCAAGAATGGCGCCGAGAATTGCCCCGCCGGGTCCGGTAATGAAAATCCCGAGCAGCGGCCCCAGATTTGCCTCCGGATTGAGCAGGACTGGACCGAGGAGACCCGCGACGAAACCAACAGCGCCCAGACCCAGCACCCACAGGCGCAGTTGCGGGCGAGCGGACTCGAGTGGCGAATTGTCCATGGCTCGCAAATATAGGCTATGCGTTCACTAACGGGCAGCGCATCAGATAAAGAGAAACCCCGGCGCGGGGCCGGGGCTCTGTCGGATCGTCCCTGCTGAAGCGACAAATCAGCGTACCGTGGCCATCGCTTTATCCACGGTTTTCTTGACGCAGGGCGAGTCATCAGGACTCGTGGGATTTGCGAACGTGATGCGGTCCAATTCCTTGCATGCAGCGCTGGCCGCAGCCTTGACGCGCTTTTCAAGTTCGGCCATGCCTGCGCTGCTCGCCAGATCAAGGTCGGCGACATTCACCCTGTAGCTCACGGCAACCTCGCGAATGTCCGCACCGATGCGTGATTTGCCGACGACCTCTTCTGACACGGCCCGTGATCCCGTTACCGTGACGGTCTCCAATGTCCCGGCGTAAGCACTCGTACCGCCGATCGCGATCGCCGTCAGGCTGAACACCAGTCCTCTGAGCATGGCTCTCATAGTCGCCTCCTTTCTCCCAAAGGCTGGGCGCACCATGGACGGTGCGTCGTCCGCCCCCTGTCGTCAGGTTAGCCGCGTGCCAGTTCGGAGCTATTCGGCATTGAGGAACCAAACGTAGGTATTACTGGCAGCGTAGAAGCAGAAACCCCGGCGCGGGGCCGGGGTCCTCTGAAATCGCCGATGCAAGTTGATGTATCGGCTCCGGGACAGCGGGCATCAATCCCAACTGTAGATGGCGCCCTCTCCGGAGTCAGGCGTTAGCTGTCCTACGGAAACGAAGCGTCCATTGCCCCACGCCATTCCGTTACTTTGATAATAGCCATCGATGTTGAGTATCTCCCAGGTCGCTCCGCCATCGGTGCTGGACAGACCAATAGGTCGTTCAAACGACGGAGTCCCGACCCACCAGTACCACCACGTGATGCCACCGGCCACGACGAGCCGCGAACCATTCCACGCGGAGCTCAAGTAGTCGACGCGGTCGACCGGCGTATTCAACTCCTTCCAGTTGTAGCCATCCGGCGACGCGAACACCGTTGCGTCACTTCCAGCGGCGATGAACTGCTGCCCGTCGTGCAGTACTTCGTGCAGCGCCGCGACGTCATCCCGCAGGATGATCTCGTGCCAGACCTGGCCATCCACCGAGACCATGACACGAGCATCGCTTTCCCAGCTGAATACATCGGTCCCGGCCACAAATAGTCCGTTCGCGTGGATGAGGTCAATGATGAAGTGACCGGACTGGGGCAACGTATCAATCACCTTCCAGGTTTCGCCGCGATCCAGCGACCTCATCATGAACGCATCGCCTGTCTGCAGCTCCATCCCCCCCGTGACGATCTGCGATGGGCTGATGGCAACCGCCGCCAAGCGGACTTGCTTCCCTGTGTGCTTGATGCTCCAGGTGGCGCCACCATCGGTCGACAGCACCACCGTCGCATCGCCGCCAACGGCAACGACGTCCGACTCGCGAGAGGCGACAGCAATGAGGTCGACACCTACAGGCGAGCTTCGCTCCACCCAGCCAATGCCGTCGGTCGAGGTCAGAACCTTCCCGTCGCCGCCAACCGCAACGAAGCTGCTGCCTGTCCATGAAACGTCATTCAACTCAAACGGCAGTCCGCCCAGTCGTCTCGTCCACGCGGTGGGCATGACGTCGCTGACGACCTCGAATTTCGCGGCCAGGTGATTCGAACTGTCACCGGCCTTGTCGACAAGCCAGATGTCGACGGTAAACGTGCCGGCGACGTTGGTCGATATCGCGATCTGCTCACTCACCGTTCCAGTGATCGCGCTCGAGGCTTCACTGAACTCGAGTCGCGTCCCGTCCGGCATCCCGACCCACAGGGTCCGGATGTCCCTGCCGGCGTCGGAGAAGGTGAGTTCAGCCGAAACCTCCATCGCGCCACCGCCCGTCATGTACACGACGTTGTCCGGTGAAAGTTTCAGGTTGGAAATGAAAGGCGCGTGTTGAACTGCCGGCGGTGGCCCGGCTCCGTCGCCATCGCCACCGCAGCCGGCGAGGAGAAGCGCCAATATGAGTATTGACTTGCGCATTTGAGCCTCCTTGCTGGTCACTCTGGTCCACAGGCTCAAGAGCCCGGCGCACCGCGGTGTCCTTCGTGGTCTTTCGCGGAGGGCAACCGGCAGACCGCCGGTGATGAGTCAATGCTGCGCTCGATCTCGATTCAGAGACATTCGCAGTAATCGCTAGGCGGACAGGACTCACGCCATAAGTACGACCACCAACTCGCAGCCTACTGCCCTCGCTGCGATGCGTGGCGTGTATTACCGCTGGGTGAGTGGGTCAGCCAGGGCAAGGGATCGCTGCGCCTTCCCCTGAGGGTGCGTTGCCGGAACTGCGGCAAGATCGGACTGCCGTGCGATGCGTGTTGTTACGGCTCATCCCGTCGTCGGGTCGCGGAGCTTGCCTGGTTGAACATCTGCGCCAGCTGCTCGCTCTGCTTCTGGGTTGGACGCTTGCGGGCGACACGGTGTTGGTATGTCCACTCATCTGTATCCGCGTGCCACGTTGCGAGCACCTTGTTGTGGTGGCAGGCGATATCGGTCACCGGAACCGGCGATGCCCTGCTCACGCGCCAGCAACTCTCACAGACCTGATCTGGTCGTTTCACTTGTCTGCCCAATGACTAGCCGGTGTTGGCTGACGCAGCATGAGCCGCCCCCCGGGCCTCGCGCAACTGGCTAGCGAGCCGACGGATACGCGCGACGTACAGCAGGAACCTTGACGCCGGACGCCGGGTCCACGTCGCGCCGTCGCCGCCAGTCGCGGATTGCTCGCCAGGCCAGGTCTAGCAGCAGGTCGTCGGCATCTATGCCCGACAACGGGCAGGCGCCGAGCGCCACCACCGTACGGCGGCGGTTCACCCCACCCGTATCAGGGGATCGGGCGGAACCAGATCGCCTTGCCGGACAGTCCGCGAACCCGCAGCAGTAACGTCGGACCGATCGACGCCAACGCGACGGCACCGCAGAGGTTGCCGGAGCTCGGTGCGTTCAGTGCGGCAGTGCGCAGCGACAGCGGCGACGGCGTCGTCCCGTACTGCTCGCACTCCGAGTCGCCGTAGAGCCCGTACGCCTTGTCCTTGGCATCGACGAGTTCCCAATAGCCGTACACCGAAGGATCGCCGACTGCACCGTCGCCCAGGAACGTGAGCTCGGCTGAGATCATCACGAAGCGCACGTCCGCCGGAACGGGCTTCTTGCCGGGATCAAGCGGCACATCGGCGGTGGCGTCGGTCTTCACCGAAAGCACCTTGAAACGGTAGCGGTTCAGCGGAGCGTCGTAGATCTGGATCTCGCCTGCCTCACCGATCAACAGCGGGTTGGCGCGGCTGCCCTTGGGCTGCCACTGCAGGCCCTTGCCGACCGCCACGCAGTCGAGCGCGGTCCCAGGGTCCCTAGCCCCCTTCGGCGAGCAGACCTTGCCCGTCACCGCCACCGGCTCATTCGTGTTCTTCGCCGCCGCTCCGGCGGGGCTGGCTAAGCCGACGGTCACGCAGGCGACCACAGCCCACGCGCCGACCCTGGTGACCCGTCGTTTCGATGCGATTTCCATGGACGGACGGTAACGGACGAGGATGCCAGTTTCAACGGCGACTTGAACACCGCTCGTTGGTGAAGTCGCTCATCAGTGTCCTACGATGCCTCACAGCTCAACTGCGACGAGGTTCGTTCAAGGTTCACGTTCAGGGATATCTATGCAAGAAATTGGCGGAGAGGGTGGGATTCGAACCCACGATCCCCTTGCGGGGACGCCGGTTTTCAAGACCGGTGCATTCAACCGCTCTGCCACCTCTCCGAGCGGAAACCCATTCTAGCCGGGCGGCACCGGCAAGGCGCGTCAACCGCGGATGACCTCCGCGCCACCCATGTACTTGCGCAGCGCCGGCGGAATCACGACGCTGCCGTCGGCCTGCTGATAATTCTCGAGCACGGCCACCAGCGTGCGGCCAACCGCGAGGCCCGAGCCATTCAGCGTGTGCACCGGCTCGGGCTTGCCGGTCACGGGATTGCGCCAGCGCGCCTGCATGCGGCGCGCCTGGAACGCCTCGCAATTCGAGCACGACGAGATCTCCCGATACTTCTGCTGGCCCGGCAGCCACACTTCGATGTCGTACGTCTTGGCACTGCCGAAGCCGACGTCGCCCGAGCAGAGCGCGACGACCCGGTACGGCAGGTCGAGTCCCTGCAGCACCTTCTCCGCATTGCCGACGAGCACTTCGAGCTCGGCGTACGAATCCTCCGGCCTCACGATGTGCACGAGTTCGACCTTCTCGAACTGGTGCTGGCGGATCATGCCGCGCGTGTCCTTGCCGTACGAGCCGGCTTCGCTGCGAAAGCACGGCGTGTGCGCGGCGTAGCGTCGCGGCAGCGTGTTCGCCTCGAGGATCGATTCGCGCGCGAGGTTCGTGACCGGAACTTCGGCGGTGGGGATCAGGAAGAACTCCATGTCGCCCGAGGTCACCCGGAACAGGTCCGCCTCGAACTTGGGCAACTGCCCCGTGCCGACCAGCGCGCTGCGCGCAACGAGGTACGGCGCATAGATCTCGGTGTAACCGTGCTCGCCGGTGTGCAGGTCGAGCATGTACTGGATCAGCGCACGGTGCAGCCGCGCGAGCCCGCCCTTCAGCACCACGAACCGTGCACCGGAGATCCTGCCGGCCGCCTCGAAATCCATCGCGGTGTCGGCAAGCTTCTCGCCGATCGCGACGTGGTCGAGCGGCGCGAATTCGAACTGGCGCGGCGTGCCCCAGCGGCGCACCTCGGCGTTGTCGGCCTCGTCGCGGCCGTTCGGCACGCTCTCGTGCAGCATGTTCGGCAGGCCGAGCACGAGTTCATCGAACTCCGCCTGGACGCCCGCGAGTTCCTGGTCGAGACCCGCCATCCGCGTGCCGAGTTCTTCGCCCGCGGCCAGCAGCGAAGCGATGTCCTGTCCCTGGGCCTTGGCTTTCCCGACGTTCTTCGCGTGCGCATTGCGGGCCGCACGCACTTCATCCGCGGCCACCTGGGCGGCCTTGCGGCGGTCCTCGAGCGCCTGGAAACGCTCGACGTCGAGCTTGAAGCCGCGGCGCGCGAGGTTCGCGGCGACGGCGGCAGGATCGGAACGAAGCAGTCGGGCGTCCAGCATGGCGGGCAGTCGGCAGGTTCGGGAAAGCGCGAATTGTAGCCGAGTTCAGCCGCGCTTCAGCGACCGGAACCGCTCGAGCGCCTCCGCAATCCTGATCTCGAGCCCCCGCGGCACCGGCTCGTAATAGCGCGCCGGCTCCATTTCATCG
>Ga0224505_10001440_pt1 | contig 15002 bp, 17 predicted proteins | sample SF_Jan12_sed_USG_FD_169102 | JGI IMG/M metagenome (GOLD analysis project Ga0224505, IMG submission 169102) | Sediment microbial communities from San Francisco Bay, California, United States - SF_Jan12_sed_USGS_4_1 | ecosystem: Environmental > Aquatic > Marine > Sediment | place: USA: California... | reverse complement strand
AGTCTGGTCCTGTCGGTGGTGATCGCGGCGCTGGCCAAGGCGGTGGCCATCGCTTTCGACCTGTCACCCACCCTCACCCTGCTGGAGTTCATCGTGGTGTCGGCGATCGGTGGCGTGCTGGCCTCGGCCGTGGTGCTGGGCATCACCCTGCTGCTGGCGGCCGGATCCGTTCGCTACGGCTGGGACCTCGACAACGTGACGGCACCGCTCGTCACCGCCACCGGAGACATGGTCACCGTTCCCGCCCTGCTCGTGGGAACCCTGTTCATCGATCACGGAGCGCTGACCACGGTGCTGGCCGTCGCGCTGGTGACGGCAGCGGCCATCGGCGTGGTGGCGGCATTGCGGTCGAGTCTCGACCGGGTCCGCCAGATCACCATCGAGTCGCTACCCGTGCTGGCCGTGGCCGGTGTGCTCGACCTGGTGGCCGGGGTCACCATCGAGAAGCGGGCTGACGAGTTCTTCACCTACGAGTCCTTGCTGGTGCTGTTGCCGGCGTACCTGGGCCTGGCCGGTGCGTTGGGCGGCATCCTGTCCAGTCGGCTGTCCACGGGGCTGCACCTCGGTCTGGTGGCCCCGTCGCCCGTGCCCGGGCGTCCGGCCCGCCGCTCCATGGTCGGGGTGTTCGCGCTGGGCTTGCCGGTCTTCGCCCTCATCGGAGCGACGTCGCACCTCGCGGCCGAAGTCGCCGGCTACAGCCACCCCGGACTGGGGCGCATGGTCGCGGTGGCGGTCAGCGGCGGGGTGTTCGCCGTGATCCTGGTCGTGCTGGTGGCCTACTACGGCACACTGGCGGCGGTCCGGCTGGGGCTCGATCCCGATACCTACGGCATTCCCCTCGTGACGTCCACGCTCGATGTGGCCGGCGCATTCACCCTGATCCTCGCCATCGTCGCCTGGGGGCTGTCGTGAACAGTCGAAGTGGAACGGCAAATCGTTCTACGCTCTGGGCCTTCCGGCTGACGAATCCACCGATGACCGAGAAGACCCCTTTGCTCCCCTCGATCAATCCCGCCTCCACCCCGACCCGACCGGCACCAGCGGCCAGCAGGCTCGCCGCCCCTGGGCCCGGTGGCTGACGTGGACGACCGACCACGCAACCTCCGGGCCATGCTGGCCGAGTCCAAGGACACGTCCGAGCTGATGGTCGACCTGGCCTACGCCGCCGTGTACTTCGGAGATCCCGACATGGCCGAGGAGGTGGGTGAGCTCGAAGACAAGCTCACCGAGCTGGTCCGGGACATGCGCGGGGTCTGTGTGCTTGCCGCTCGTAGCCCCAAGGAGTCCGAAGCCATGAGCTCGGTGCTGCAGGTGGTCAGCGCCATCGAACGCATCGGTAACGACGCGGTCGACGTGGCCCGGGTGGTCACCCACAAGCTCGGCATCCCGGCACAGCTGCTGGTCGACCTGGCCATGGCCCAGGAGGTCTCGCACCGCGTCCTCGTCAGCGAGGGTTCCCACATGGCCAACCGGCCGGTCTCGGCCATGGAGCTGCCGGTGGCCACCGGCATGCGCATCATGGCCATCCGCCGCCATCGCGACTGGATCATCGATGTCGACGGCGACGTGGTGATCACCCCCGGCGACGCGCTGTTCCTGCGCGGCTCGCCCGACGGCATCACCCGTCTGCGCGAACTGGCCGCCGCCCCTCCCTGGGCCGCCGCGCAACCGGCCGAGGACACGGTGGTCACCGACCTGGATCGGGCCGTCGACGTACTGGTCGAGATGAAGAACCTCTCCGAGGCGGCGGTGGGCCTGGCCTATTCGGCCCTCGTGCTGGGCGACGCCACCTTGGCGTCGGAGGTGCACCACCTCGAGGACCGCCTCGACGAGATGAAGGACCGGTTGGAGCTGTGGGTCCTGCGGGCGGCGGCCGACAACCTCGATCCCTCACCGCTGCGGGGTCTGCTCCACCTGGCCGAGGCCGCCGAGGACATCGGAGACCAGGCCCAGCAGATGGTGCGCCTCGTCGAGGACAAGGACGACGTCCACCCCGTGCTCGGCCTGGCCCTGGGCGAGTCCGACGATGTGGTCATGGAGGTGCCCGTGGCCAAGGGCAGCACCTGCGACGGGGTCACGTTGAGTGACCTGCGGTTGGGCATCGAGCCCGGTTTCGGGGTGCTCGCCATCCGACGGGGGGGTGCCTACCTGTATCGTCCACGGGGTCATGTGCGCCTGCACGCCGGTGACGAGCTGATCGCCAGTGGTCCCGACGAGGGACGAGCCATGCTGGCCGAGCTCTGTGGTTGGCGGCTGGTCGAAGACGAAGACACAGGGGAGTACGAGCTGCTCCCCGCGTAGCTGCCGGAAGACGATGATGTCCCCACACTGTGTTCTGACCGTTCATGCCCACCCGGACGACGAAGCGTCCAAAGGCGCGGGCACGATCGCCCGCTGTCACGCCGAAGGCATCCGCACCGTGCTGGTCTGCTGCACCGGTGGCGAGGTGGGCGACATCTTGAACAAGGCGATGGACACCCCCGAAGTGCGAGCCGACCTGCCCGGGGTGCGACGGGCCGAGCTGGCGGCGGCGGCCGACCTGATCGGGTATGACGAAGTGGTGATGCTGGGCTACCGGGATTCGGGGATGCCCGACTCCGAGGCCAACGCCCACCCCGACTGCTTCGCCCGGGCCGACTTCGACGAGGCCGTCGACCGGCTGGTGGCCATCATCCGGCGGGCGCGGCCGCAGGTCATCGTCACCTACAGCGACGACCAGCGCGGCTACCAGCACCCCGATCACCTCCGGGTGCACGACATCAGCCTGCCCGCCTTCGACCTCGCCGGTGACCCCGACCACCGACCCGATCTCGGTCCGGCCTGGGAACCGCTGAAGCTGTACTACACCCAGTGGTCGCGAGCCCGCATCGAGGCCCGCCACAAGGCCTTCCTCGACCAGGGTCTCGACTCGCCCTACGACGACTTCTGGTTCAAGCGGCCCAGCCAGGACGACCGGATCACCACCCGGGTCGACGTGTCGGACTACTACGAGGCCAGGGTGGCCGGTCTGCGGGCCCATGCCACCCAGGTCGACCCCGAGTCACCCTTCTGGTTCGGACTGCCGGCCGACATCGACCGGGCCGCCTACCCCTACGACGACTACGTGCTGGCCCGGTCGCGTGTGTCATCGTCGACCCCCGAGTCCGACCTCTTCGCCGGTATCTCCGAACCCGCGTCGGCGACCCGCTGAGGAGCGCCCTCGTGACCGAGTACTTCTCCGACGAGTGGTTCGAGCGGTATCGCGAGGCGGGGTCGCGGCTCCCCGAGATCGCCGGGGCCGACGCCACCATCACCTACGAGGTGGGTGGGGCGCCGTCGGGGAAGGTTCGCTGGAACGAGACCATCGAGTCCGGTCGGATCACCCGGGTCGACTCCGGCAAACGGGCCGATGCCGACATCGCCATCACCTGGACGTTCGACGAGGCGCAACGCCTGCTGCAGGGTCAGACCAGCTTCGACGCGTCGTACATGGAGGGCCGCACCAAGGTGGAGGGTGACTACGTTCTCTGGATCCTCGATCTGCGTGCCATGCGCGAAACCGACCAGTGGGCCACGTTCCTGGCCGAGGTGGCGGCCACGACCTGACGGCCGTCGGTCTCAGCTGCCTCGCTGCTGGGCGGCGGCCAATGGGGCATAGCCGATGGTTTCGATCCCGGCCCGTTCGAGGGTCTGGGCCACGGCCGGGTCCATCAACTGACGGTGGGCCTCGACCCGTCGGGGCCACGACGGGTCGGCCGCTCGTATCTCCGGCGTGTCGATGGCGGGCTCCAGGTGCACTTCGGTCACACCCGGTTCGAGCTGCTCGATCAGCTCGTCGACGTCGAAGTCCTGGCCGGCCGCGGCGTGATGGAAGTGGTCGGGCATCAGGATGTGCTCCTCGGCGGCCAGCTGGCGGAACGGGAACCCGGCCCGCTCGGCTGCCTCCTCGCTCTCGAGGCGCAACGGGAGGCCGAACTCCGAACCCAGGTCGAGGTACACGTCGAAGAACTCGGGCCGTTGCTGGAGAGCATTGAGGTGGGTGCTGAGGTGGGTGACCCGAAAGCCCCACAGCACGGCTCGCTCGACCTGGGCCCGGCACTCGCGTCGGACCTCCTCGAGGTCGGCGTGGTCCCACAGGTCGGCTGCGGTGCGGGGGAAACCGCCGTCGCCGTCGAGCAGCGACGGAGCATGGGTGATGGGACCCCAACGCACGGTGTCGAGGGGCGCGCACAGCGTGAGGTGCACGCCCACGTCGTCGCCCCGGAACTCGTGCGCTGCGGCCCGGGCCCAGTGACACGGCACGGCCAGCGTGGCCGTGGTGGCCGCGCCGTTGCGCAGCACGTCGTACACCCCGACATTGGCCGCGTGCAGCGAGCCCAGCAGGTCGGCCGAGATGATGAGGAGGCGGGCATCGTCGGCCCGGCCCAGTCGTTCGGTGAGCTGGCTCACGGAGGTGACGCTACCGGGTGGGCTCGGCACTCGTTGGGGATTCGAGGGGAACATCGGCCCCGCCACACACCGTCCAGAGCCCCTGCCCCCGGTCCCGGGCCAGCCGCTGCGCGGCCCGCAACTCGCCGGCGTGGGCCCGGTTGGGTTCGATGATCAACACGTCGGCGAAACCGGTGGCCACCAGCTGGTGGTTGACGAACAGGCCATCGTGGCTGCGGTACACGTAGGCCAGCAGACGGCCGAACCGGTCGCGGGCCTCCACGTCGCGTACCAGCAGGACCGAGGTGCCCGGAGGGAGGAGCTGGGCCGTCTCGGCGCTGGCCTCGGCGCCGAAGCATTGCGGTGGCCGGTTGGGGTCGACGGATTCGGGGGTGTCGATGCCCAGCAGCCGTACCCGTTCGGTCTGGCCCCGGGTGGTGACGTCGATGGTGTCTCCGTCGATCACCGCGCGCACGACGGCGTTCCCACCGTCGACGGGCTGCGCGGTGGACTGGGCGCAGGCGCCGATGGCCAGCAGACAGACGGCGACGAAGGCAAGGGTACGGGCCAGCATCGGCGCGGCGATCAGGCGGCCAGGGAGTGCTCGTCGGTGTCGGTCTCGTGGGGCCGCTGCGCCCGCGCCTGGGCCAGGGCGGCTCGGGCATCGGCCACGCCCCGACGTCCGATCTCGCGGGTGCGGGGATCGAGCCGCCACGGCGTGCCTTCGTCCAGGAGGAGGAGTTGCTGACTCATGATGCGAGTATGCAGAGGGGGTCTGACACTCTTCGGGAGGCGACATGACGATCCTGTCAAAGCTCATGAGCCGGGCCGGTCTCGGCCTGGCCCTGCTCGCCGCGGTGGCCGCCTGCGCCAGCGACGATCCCGGTGGGTCGGGGCCCGCCGAGGCGCCGGCCGGGGCGTCCTCGACCACCGCGCCCGGCGATGGTCACGACGCTACCTCGTCGATCCCGCCGTCCTCCACGACGATCTCCGCCGCCTCATCGCTCGCCATCACGGTGGCCGGCGTGGTCGAGGGCGAGGCCATCGACGCCGCCTTCACCTGTGACGGCGACAACGAGGGGCCGGTCGTGTCCTTCGACGGGGTTCCCGACGGCACCGAGAGCCTGGCACTGGTCGTCGATGATCCCGACGCACCCACCGCTGATCCCTTCGTGCACTGGGTGGTGTACGGCATCGAACCCGACACCGACGAGGTCACCGACGGCCGGACCGGGCTCCGCTACGGCGTGAACGATCTGGACACCACGGCCTGGTTCGGGCCGTGCCCGCCACCCGGCGACGGGCCCCACACCTACCGCTGGCGACTGTGGGCACTGGGACCGGTGCCCGAGCTGGTCGACGGGCTCGACGGGCGCGCCCTCGAGCGGGCCGTGGTCGACGCGGTGCTGGCCGAAGACCTGTTCGTCGCGACCTACGAGCGGGCCTCGTGAGCTGACGGTGCGGCCGGGCGAGGCTGGTCGGAGACGACGCCGCGTGGCACGCTCTGACTCCGCCACGACTGGAGCAATCGGTGCCGAGATACGGAATGACCGTGCCCTTCCCCGGCCCTCTGCACGCGCAGCGCGAGCCCTTCCAGCAGCTCGAGGCCCTGGGCTACACCGATCTGTGGTCCGCCGAGGCCAGCGGAGTCGATGGGCTCACCCCGCTCGCCCTCGCCTCGGTCTGGACCGATCTGCGGCTGGGCACGGCCATCCTCCCGGCCTTCACGCGCGGCCCGGCGCTGATGGCGCAGAGCATCGCCGGGCTGGCCTCGGCCGCACCGGGCCGGTTCGTGGCCGGCATCGGCTCGTCGTCCAACATCATCGTGGAGAACTGGAACGCCATCCCCTTCGACGAGCCGTTCAAGCGCACCCGTGACCTGGTGCGCTTCCTGCGGGTGGCGCTCAGCGGTGAGAAGGTGGTGGAGGCCTACGACACGTTCGAGGTGAAGGGCTTCCGCCTCACCGACGTGCCCGAACAGCCGGTGCCCATACTCGTGGCCGCTTTGCGGGAAGGCATGCTTCGCCTGGCCGGCCGCGAGGGTGACGGTGCCATCGTCAACTGGTTGTCGGCCGACGACGTCACCACCGTTGCCCGGCTCGTCAACGAGCAGGGCCCCGACAAGGAGATCGTGGCCCGCCTGTTCGTCTGCCCCAGTGCCGATCGCGATGCCGTGCTACCCATGGCCAAGTACGCGATGGCCGCCTACCTCAACGTGCCCGTGTACCGGGCCTTCCACGAGTGGATGGGACGGGGCGAGGCCCTGGCCGAGCACTGGGAGCAATGGGCGGCAGGGGATCGCAAGGGTGCTCTCGAGAAGATCCCCGATGCGGTGGTCGATCAGCTGATCATCCACGGATCGGTGGACGAGTGCTTCGACCACATCCAGCGCTACCTGGCCAATGGGATCACCTGTCCCGCCCTCATGCTCATGCCCCTGAGCCCCTTCGACATGGCCGAAGCCGTGGCCGGGCTCGCCCCCCGGAGCAGCTGAGGCTCTACTCGGGCTCGCGGCAGGCCGCTTCGAGATGGGCGACCAGGTCAGAGAGCCGGCTCGAGGCGTTGAGTCCGCTCGTGGACGGCATCAGATAGACCGGTGCACCGCCCACCTGGACGCCCTGCCACCCGGGCACGGCACGTGGATCGGCGACCGCTCGCCACCCGGCCAGTCCGACGAAGCAGATGGCCCTGGGCGCCAACCACTCGACCTGGCGACCGATCCGTTCGAGCCCGTCGCGGTACTCCTGGCGGGTGAGCTCGCTGGCACGCGGGGTGGCCCGCTTCACCAGATCGGTCATGCCCACTCGGTGGTGGTGCAGCGCATGCCGGGGATCGCGATCGCGGGTCACCAGACCCGACGTCAGGGCGGCAGGCCAGAAGCGATTGCTGGGTGACACGAACCCCACGCCCGCGTCGGCCGAGTGCAGCGACGGGTTCAGGCCACAGAGCAGCAGGTGGAGGCCGGCCCCGACGGTGTCGGGCAGGGTCGCCAACCGACGGAGCCGTATCCGCAGGCTCGACACGGCGGCTCCCTGCGGCCGTCGATGGCGCCAATCGGTGATCTCGAATCCGGCGCCCACGATGGTGTCGGTCAACGACCGACGATCCCAGGTGGAGAAGAGGCGACCGGGGAAGTCGTCATCGTCGAAGCGGATGGCCTCCGCAGGTTCGTCGCCGAACACCACCAGATCCACCTCGGCGTCGACCCGGAGGCTGCGGTGCAGATCGGCCAGCGCGGCCGGCACCTGTGATCGGGGCAGGTGGACGTACACCTTGGAGGCCAACGCGCCGCCGATCGAGCGGTTCCGGAAGGGCAGGGCGGTGGCATCGGCCAGGATCCGGGGGTGCCCGGGGGCGTGTTCGGCCACCAGGTCCAGCATGGCCGGGGTGGCGTCCAGCGCGATCGTGTCCGGTCCCAGGTGTGGGGTGAACCACCCGGGGCCGCAACCGATGTCGACGAACGGGCCGTCGTGGCGGGACTGCACATCCCGGCCGAACGCGGCTGAGGCGTGGTGATCGGGAGCGCGTCGGTCCCGCCATGACACCGCGTCCCGCTGATAGCGGCGCAGGGTTTCGGGATCGCCGGCGGGCGGGGGCGCGTCCCGGCTCAATCGCCGAAGAAGGCGTGCTGCAGCCGGCGCATGCCCCTGATCCAGCGGCGGTGATCGTCGGCCCGGCGCATGGCGTATTCGTGTACCTCGGGATGGGGCAGGATCAGGAACTGGTCGATGGCCAGGCCCGCGACGACGGCCTCGGCCACGTCCTCGGGTTCGATGGCCCCCTGGGCGAGGGTGGCCTGCACACCGGAGAACTCGGACTCGGTCATCGGTGTGCGGACACCCTGCGGGCACAGGCAGCTCACGCCGATCCCCTGGTCGCCGTAGGTGATGGAGATCCACTCGGCCAGGGCCACCGCGCCGTGCTTGGTGACCGAGTACGGGGCGTCGCCCAGCTGGGTCAGCAGGCCGGCGGCCGACGCGGTGTGGAGCAGATGGCCGCCACCTCGCTGGATCATGCGAGGCACGAGGCAGCGGGCCGCGTACACGTGACCCATCACGTTGACGTCGAAGCAGCGCCGCCACTCGTCGTCGGGTGCGTCGAGACCGGCCCCGGCCCCGATGCCGGCGTTGGAGCAGAACAATCCGATCGGGCCCAGCTGCTGCTCCACCTGATCGACGAGGGCGATCACGGCCTGCTCGTCGCTGACATCGCACTCGATGCCGGGCACGTCCAACTGCTGGGCCACGTCGTCGAGGGCCGGTTGTTGGATGTCGGCGATGGCGACGGTGGCGCCCTCGGCGAGGAAGCGAACGGCCAGTGCCTTGCCGATCCCCGATGCGCCGCCGGTGACCACGATGACCTTGCCCTCGATCTGCATGGAGCCGATCGTAGGCCCCGTCGGCCGGTGGCGGCCGGCCACGATGGATGTCCTCGGTGATTCGGATGACCCTTCTTGTGGGACGAAAGTCCCTCCCGGGCGTGTTACCCCACCAGGATGGCCTAAGGTGTGCAAACGGCCGAACGGCCCGTTGGAGACCATGAGAGGGTGACCTGCATGACCGAGACACTCGACCGCCAGCAAGTGATCCAGGCTCTCGAGTTGATCGATCGCGGCCTCGGCGACCTGCAGCGGCGCCGTCTTGTCAGCACCGACGAGATGGCCGACCTCCTGCTCGACGTCCGTTCACTGCTGGCCGCCCCCTTGGTCGAGCTCGGCGACGCCCCCGTCGCCATCACGAACTGACCCGGCCGGTAACAGGGTCGGACCCGGTTACCGGTCAGGCGAAGTCGAGGAGCTCGTCGAAGGCGGCTCCGATGGCGCGCACCAGCGCCCGGCTGTCGGCGACGGCTCCTCGGTCGATGTGCAGACCCATGTCGAGCGAGCCGCAGTAGCTCATCAGGGTCAGGTTCCAGGCTGCGCCCATGAGTGGCCCGATGGGGTAGTTGGCCTCGACGTGGCTGCCCGCGATGAACAGGTCGAACGGTGCCGCCCGCACATTGGAGGTGGCGAAGTCCAGCGTGGCCACCTGACGGCCGAGGACCTCGCCGATGGCCACCGCGGGAAGGCGGTTGGCCAGACCGGCCATCTGGTCGAGCAGACCCAGGGCGGGCGCGGCCTTCACGGCCTGGAGCGCCTTGCTGATCTCCACGACGTGGAAGTCGGCTGGATGATCCACGCCGGCCGGTAGCTCGACCACCGCCGGACTGAACGAGTTGCCGCCGGCCGAACCGTCGGTGCGGGTACTGACGGGCATGGTCATGCGGTACCGGGTGGGTCTGGCGCCTGCGTCGACGTGCACCCGCGTGGCACCCCGGGTGGCGGCGGTGACCAGCACGTCGTTGAGTGAGACACCGAGGTTGGCTGCCGCCTGCTTGGTGCGGGGGAATGGACGACGCAGCGTCTCGAAGGCCCGGTCCATCGATCGCTCGTTCCAGAGCGGTGCCCGCCCCCTGGCCAGAATCGCCTGCCCGGCCATCCAGCGAGCGGCACCGGCCGAATCCCGCACGGTGTCGCGTACCCGTTCGGCCAGTCGGAGCGGGTTGAGCGAGAGTGATCCGCCCGGAGCCGGCTGTCGCTCGGCCCGGTCGTGGTCGAAGCGCAGATCCTGGGCCGAGATGAGCGGCGCGGTGGCGTCGGGCGAGGCGTCCATCAGCGACGCCGACATCTTGATGCCGCCCTGACCGTCGGTGATGGCGTGGTGCAGCTTCCAGACCATGGCGGCCCGGTCGCTGGCCTCGTCGAGCAGGACGAGGAACAGCCACGGCGGCCGTCCCTCGGGGAACGGCTCGTGCAGCACCTCGAGGGCCCGACGGCGCACGGCGGCCGGGGACCACTTGCGGCCGAGGGGACGCACCTGCACGTGCTCGTCGCTGTCGAAGTCCCTGACCTCGACCCAATGACCGTCCTCGATGCGCTGGCGCAGGCGGACGAAACCCTCGGCCGTCTCGGCCATACGGGTCCGCAGGCGTTCCATGTCGGGATGGCCGTCCAGCACGGTGAGATTGGCGAAGGTCGACCGGAACCGCGGGTCCCGCTCGATCGAGATCATCAACTCCTCGGTGGGCGACAGGGGGTCGCGGCGCAACTGGCGGTTCACGCCCACCGCCCCAGTGGCCAGGACCGGCGCGCAGCCCGCGCCAGCACCGCGCCCAGAGCCGCCCCGGCCACCACGTCACTGGCGTGGTGGATCCGAACGTGGATGCGACTGGAGGCCACGATCACGGCGAGGGCGTAGTACACGGGCTCCAGGCGACTTCGGTCGCTCAGCAGGCCGGCGGCCAGGAAGGCCGAGCTGGCATGACCCGAGGGGAAGCTGCTGGTGAGCGGGGTGCGCAGACGGTGCGGGCGCTCGACATCGGGCACCGGGCGGCGCCGCCGGAACAGCGACTTGATGGCCCCGTTCACCAGCGCCGACTCTGCTCCCAGGGCCACCGACTGACGGACCGTGCTCTCGATGCCGGCCGGCCCCAACCCGCGGGCCACACCCAGGAGATGCCAGATCAGGCTCCAGTCGCCCAGCTCGGAGGCGGTGTAGAAGAGCCTGTCGGCCGTCGCGTTGCCCCGAAGTGTCCCGAAGCCCCGGTCGACGAGGTCGTCGAAGTGGTCCACGGACTGGCTCAGGGCTGAGCGGATGCTTTCAGGCACGGCGGGCAATCATGGAGGATCTCGACCCAGTAGGCAATCACGACGTCCCAGTTCTATCGGCCCGGAGGCCCGACAAACGAGACCCGGCCCATGTTCTGTCCGCCTCGCCGGCCGCCCTACAGTGACACGATGGCCATCCAGGACGACACCCATCTTCGCCGCGGGGCCAAGGTCTACGCCGCCGAGGACCTCCCCGGTGTCCCCGAGGGCACGCCGGGCAAGGTCGTGGTCTCGGTCGGGCTGACCTGGATTCGATACCGGGTGCAGTTCGCAAACGGTGTCGAGCTGGGCACCCTCGATCGGTCGGTCCTGGCCAGCGAACGCGAGTGGGCCGACCGGACCCCCACCGCCGGCTGATCCGGCCCGATGGTTGCCTGCCCCACCATCGAGACGGCACGACTGACCCTGCGGCCCTTCCACGAAGGTGACCTCGACGCCTATTTCGCCGTGCTGGACACCGCACCCGTGCGGGCCGCCCTCCACACACCCGACACCTTCGATCGGGGCGGCGCCTGGGAGCAGATGGCGATGTGGCTGGGCCAGTGGGCGCTGCGGGGCACCGGTCAGTGGGCTCTGGTCGAGCGGGAGACCGACCGTCTGGTCGGGCGGGCCGGGTTGCACCAACCGGAGCGTCCCGGCTGGCCCGGTATCGAGGTGGGGTGGGCGCTGCATCCCGACCACTGGGGGCGGGGCTTCGCCACCGAGGCCGGCCAGGCTGCGGTCGACTACGGCTTCGATGAGCTGGGGGTGGACCAGCTGTGCTCGGTGATCCTGCCCGAGAACGTCTCGTCGCAGGCGGTGGCTCGGCGCCTCGGCTTCGAGTTGCGCGAAAGACGGGTGCTGTCCCACTTTCCCGACCAACCCCACGGGATCTGGTGGAAGACCCGCCCCATTTCCGAACCGGTCGGGTGATGCGGCACGGTTGATCGTGGCGCACCGGTCGCGGCGGCTGAACCGGGTCAGGCTGGTGGAGCGTAGGCGCCGGGGCCGGTGAGCATGCCGCGGTGCCAGCGCCGGGGGGTGACCAGCATGGCTCGGGGGTAGTCCTCGAACAGCCACCGGGCGAAGTTGCGGCGGGTCCAGGCCGTCGTGCCGGCGATGCGGACCGCGGCCCGAGCCGTCAACGGTCGGGCCAGCAGTCGACCGAGGGTCACGGCCATGCGATGGTCGGCGAACAGGTGGTGGTGAACGGCCTTCTGGTAGGCCGGTCCCACGGAGGTCGGTTGGCATCCGTCAGCGATGGCCTCGGCCGCCTCCACCCCGGTCAGCAGCGCTTGACCGATTCCCTCACCGGTCATGGGGTCGGTGGCCCCGGCGGCATCGCCCACGAACAACACCCGTCCGATGACCAGCTCGACGTCGGTGATGCGGGCCGGAATCGGCCACGACCGGTGGGGCCCTTCCGGCTGGGCGTCGGCGCCCAGCGCCCGACGAATGGCCGGGCGATCGGCCAAGCCCTCCCAGAGGCGATTGAGGTCGGCTCCCTTGCGGCGGTCGTCCCGCAGCACGCCGAAACCGAGGTTCACCCGCCGGTCACCCACAGGGAAGGACCAGGCGTAGCCCGGAAGCAGATCCTCGTCGAACCACACCCAGAGCTCATCGGCGGCCGGCCCGGAGACGAGCTCGAAGTACTGGCGAAAGGCCTGCCACTCACCTCGGGGGCGGGTCCCCACATCGCCACCGACCATCCGTCGCACCGGCGACCACATGCCGTCGGCCGCGATCATGAACGAGGCCACGATCGGTCCCGACGGAGTGGAGACGGTCACGCCGTCGGGCGTCTGGACCACGTTCTCGCAGGCGGTGCCCTCCCGCACGTCGATACCGCACGATCGGGCGTGGTCCACGAACGCCTGGTCGAGATCCTGGCGTCGGGCGATCACCGCGTGATGGCCGCCGTCGCCCGGCAGGGGAAAGCACACGATGCGGCCAGACGGCGAGGAGACGTGGCAGGCGTCCACCGGCGTCCACGAGGCGACCGCACCGGGATCGAGGCCCAGCCGTTCGTAGTAGCGCAGGGCGAGGGCGGTGAGGCCGTCACCACAGATCTTGTCGCGCGGAAAGTGGGCCTTGTCGACCACCACCACCGAACGGCCGCGATCGGCCAGGGTGAGGGCGGCGGCGATCCCTCCCGGACCGGCACCCACGACGACGACGTCGACGTCGGTCACGGGTCAGACGGCGAGGATCTCGTCGAAGGCCTCGGTGAGGCACTCCATCAACACGTCGGGATCGGGCACCGAGGCAGGGTCGATGTTGATACCGATGTTGACCACGTCGACGTAGCTCAGCAGCGTGAAGTTGATGCCCGAGCCGCTGAGCGGGCCGAGGGCGTACTGGGCCGCGACGGGCGCCCCCTCGAGAAACAGCGGCACGGGCACGCCGGGCACGTTGCTGGCGGTGAAGTCGACGCCGCGGAGCATGGTGTGGAAGAGGTTGCTGACCAGGGCCGGCGGCAGGCGGCGCAGCACGCCGGACATGGGCTCGACCAGGGCGTTGGCCGGTTCGTCCCGCAGGCCTCGCACCAGGCGATCCAGCCGAGCCATGTGCTCGCGCGGGTCCCGCACGGCGATGGGAACCTCGCCTCGCGCCGGTGTGAACTGGTTGCCGGCGACGTCGGCGGTGTCCTCTGACCGGTTGTTGATGGGCAGGCCCATACGTAGTGACTCGGTGGGCTTGCCGTGACGGTCGTGGTAGCGGCACAGACCACGGGTGACCCCGGCGAGGAAGGCGGCGTTCAGCTTCGCGCCCGAACCGGATGCCGCCTTCTTGAGCTGGTCGAGGGGCAACGACATGGTCTCGAAGTGCACGCTGAGCGAGCGGTCGGCCATGAGCTCGCTCAGCGGTTTCACCGCCGGCCGCAGCAGACGGGTGGCCGAGGCGGCCGTCTCGCCGGCCCGCCGGGCGGTGACGGTGGGATCGAGCTCGGGCGACTGGACGGCGCGCAGCGCGCGCTTGGCGATGCCCAGGCCGCGGCGGGTCTCGTGGGCGATGGCGTCACGGACCCGTTCGGTCTGGTTGAGCACATAGACGAACGGCTCGGGGGGAAGCTCGCTCCGTTCCTCGATGTCGGGGCTCAGCGAGAACGTCTCCAGCATCATCTCGATGCCGCCGACCCCATCGGTGATGGCGTGATGCACCTTCATCACCATGGCCGCGGCTCCGCCGGCCAGACCGTCGATCACCATGAACTCCCACAGCGGGCGCGCTCGGTCGAAGCCCTGCATCGCCATGGGCTGGGCGAAGTCGAGGACGTCGCGCAACCCGCCTTGGTTGTTGGCGCTGATGTAGCGCAGGTGATAGCTGAGGTTGAAGTTGGGGTCCACCTCCCACCGGGGAGGGGCGATCGACAGCGGATTGGACACGACGCGCTGGCGCAGCCGCGGAATGCGACGGGACGCCCGGTCGACCTTCCACTGGAGCTGGGCCCGATCGGGCGCGTGCTCGAGCATGGTGACCAGCGTGATGGTGCTACGCAGCATGGGGTCCCGTTCGATCAGCCACATCAGGCTGTCGGCGTCGGACATGCGGCTCTCGTAGTGCATGCCGCTCGCGTCACCCATCAGGATCTCCTTCTCCGAGCGATCATCTTCGCCGCGCCGACCCGGCTGCGTCTATCCCGCCTCGGCCAGGCCGGCGGGTGGCCCGTCGCCGCCCAGCTCAGCCGGCCCGGCCCACGGTGGTGGTGGGCGGTGGTGGTGCCGTGGTCGGGGGCGGCGGCTGGGTGGTGGGCGGTGGCGGCGGTTGGGTTGTCGGAGGTGGTGGTGGCGCCGTGGGCGGTGGCGGCGGTGGTGCCGTGATGGGCGGAGGGGGAGGGGGCGGCGATGTGGGCGCCGGTGGAGCAGGCGCGAAGTCGGGGTCGGTGGGATTGTCGTTGCAGTCGTAGCCCTCCCGGGGTCGGTACACCGCGAAGACGGTGTCGACTTCGGTGTGGCCGTCGTCCACGAAT
>Ga0224505_10001439_pt1 | contig 15002 bp, 11 predicted proteins | sample SF_Jan12_sed_USG_FD_169102 | JGI IMG/M metagenome (GOLD analysis project Ga0224505, IMG submission 169102) | Sediment microbial communities from San Francisco Bay, California, United States - SF_Jan12_sed_USGS_4_1 | ecosystem: Environmental > Aquatic > Marine > Sediment | place: USA: California... | reverse complement strand
CGTGATCACCACGGTGGTGTGCCTGGTGGTGGCGTACCCCTTCGCCTACTACATGGCCACGCGGTCACCGCTTCTGCGCAACCTGATGCTCGTGTTCGTGATGATCCCGTTCTGGTCGAACTTCCTGGTGCGCAACTACGCCTGGCGGGTCATCCTCGGGCGCGACGGGGTGTTCACCCAGACCACCGAGACGCTGGGGCTGGGCACCCACGAGTTGCTGTTCACCCAGCCGGCCGTGGTGCTCGGGTTGGTGTACGGGTTCCTGCCCTTCATGATCCTGCCGCTGTACGCCTCGATCGAGCGCATCGACCTCACGCTGGTGGAGGCCAGCCGCGATCTGTACGCCAACGGCTGGCAGACCTTCCGGCGGGTCCTGCTGCCGTTGTCCATGCCCGGGGTGATCGCGGGTTCCATCCTGGTGTTCGTTCCCAGTCTCGGCGCCTACGTCACCCCGGCCATCCTGGGAGGAGCCAAGGACACGCTCCTGGGTTCGTACATCGTCGTGCAGTTCCTCACGGCGCGTGACTGGCCCTTCGGCGCTGCGCTCTCGTCGGTGCTGATGGTGATCATGCTGACAGCCACGCTGGTGTACTTCCGCTCGGGCGGGAAGAACCTGTGACCTCCACCGCTCGGCCCCGGGGCAAGGCCAGGGTCGCCCTGGCTGCCAATGCCTGGCTGGTGTACGCCTTCTTCTACGCCCCCATCGCCCTGCTGGTCGTGTTCTCCTTCAGCGCCGACCGCAACGTTGGCCGGTGGGGCGGCTTCACCACCTCGTGGTACGGCGAATTCGCCGACAACCAACCCCTGCAGGACGCCCTGTGGGTATCGGTCCGCGTGGCGGTGGTGTCCACCGTGATCTCGGTGGCGCTGGGCACCCTGGCCGCGCTGTCGCTGGAGCGCTTCCGGTTCCGCGGGCAGCGGATCTTCGACGCGCTCCTGTACCTGCCCATCATCATCCCTGACGTCACCATGGCGGTGATGATGCTGCTGTTCTTCTCACAGTTCATCGACATCCTGGACTCGGTCCTCGGCATCAGCCTGGCCAAGGGCTTCACCACGATCACCCTCAGCCACATCGCCTTCAACATCAGCTTCGTCTCGATCGTGGTCCGGGCTCGTCTGTCGGGGATGAGCGAAGGACTCGAGGAGGCCGCCCGTGACCTGTACGCCTCACGGTGGAAGGCCTTCCGGTTCATCACGCTGCCACAGATCATGCCGGGCATCGCCGGGGGCGCCCTGCTGGCCCTCACCCTGTCGCTGGACGACGTGGTGGTCACCCAATTCACGGCCGGACCGGGTGCGACCACCCTGCCGGTCTACGTGTTCGGACTGATCCGGCGAGGAGTGACCCCTCTCATCAACGCCGTATCGGTCATCATGTTGGCGGCATCGGTGCTGTTGGTGCTGCTGTCAGTCCTCATCGAGAGGCTGCGATCCAGCGGCGACGAGGTCGTTCCCGCCCCGGGAACAAGTCAGATCGGCTCATAGCAGCCGACCAAGGAGGGTCCATGAAAACCACCACACTGCTGCGGCTTCTGGCCGCAGCGCTCACGTTGGCGCTGTTCGCGGCCGCCTGCGGGAGCGACGACGACGGCGGCGGAGCCGCCACCGACGGCTCCGCCGACGGATCCGGAACCACCGCTGCCGGCGGGGACGGCGGGGACGGCGACATGGAGGTCGTGGCTTGCGGCGTGGACGAGGTCCAGGGTGACCTCAACATCTACAACTGGGCCGAGTACATCGACCCCGAGCAGCTCGCCGCCTTCGAAACCCAGTACGGCGTGAGCGTCACGATGGACGTGTACGACTCCAACGAGGCCATGCAGCCCATCATCTCGGCCGGGAACTCCGGGTACGACCTGATCGTGCCGTCGGACTACATGGTCGGCATCCTCATCGCGTCGGGCGACATCCAGCCGCTCAACAAGGACGCCATCCCGAACCTGACCAACCTGTCCGAGGAGTTCCAGGGACTCTCCTATGACCCCGACGGCACCTACTCGGTGCCCTACCAGTGGGGGTACACCGGACTGGCCGTCGACACCGAGGTGGCCGGAACCGACTTCCCCCGCTCGTGGTCGCTCGTGTTCGACCCCGAGGTGGCCGACCAGTACTCCGGTCAGATCTCGCTGCTGAACGACCCCCGCGAGACGCTCGGCGCCGCGCTCAAGTACCTGGGGTACTCGCTCAACACCACCAGTGAGGAAGAGCTGAACGAAGCCAAGGACCTGGTGGCCGACGCCTCGTCGCGGGTCACGGCCTTCGACACCGACCAGGCCGACGAGCTGCTCACCACCGGCGAGACGGCGATCGCCCATGGCTACTCGGGTGACATGTTCACCCAGTTCCAGGAGACCGACGTGCCCGAGCGGTACGTGTTCTTCGTGCCCGAGGAGGGTGGCACCCGCTGGATCGACAACATGGCCATCCCGCAGGACGCGCCCGATCCGTGCACGGCCCATACGTTCATCAACTGGCTGCTCGACGGCGAGCAGGGCGCGGCGCTGTCCAACTGGAACTACTACTCCACGCCCAACGCGGCAGCCATCGACGGCCTCGACCCGGAACTGGCCGACTTCGTCACGAGCCCCGACGTGGTGCCCGGAGGAGTCGACGGCCTGGAGGAGATCAAGGACACCGGCGAGTTCGAGATCAACTACAGCGACGCCTTCATCCAAGCCAAGGGCTGAGAGGCGAGCGAAGGGGCGGTGGCGATGGAAGAGCCACCCAGCGCACCCCCGGAGGGCGATTTCGCCTTCCGGGGGGAGCCCGGTCAGGGCAAATGGCCCGAGATGGTCTACGGCGGGGCGCTGTCGTTCCTGCGGCGCCGCTACAGCCGCGACCTCGACGGGGTGGACGTCGCCGTGTCGGGCATCCCGTTCGACTCGGCCACCAGCAACCGGCCGGGGGCTCGCCTGGGGCCGCGGGCCATCCGCGCCGCGTCCACCATGATGGCCGAGCTCAACGCCTTCCCGTGGGGATTCGATCCCTTCGCCCACCTCGAGGTGGTCGACTACGGCGACTGCCAGTTCGACTTCGGCTACCAGCACCGGGCGGTCGAGGTGATCGAGGAGCACGCTCGCCAGATCCTGGCCACCGACACGGCCATGGCCACCTTCGGTGGCGACCACTTCGTCACCTATCCGCTCCTGCGGGCCCATGCGGCGGTGCACGGTCCGATGGCCCTGGTCCACTTCGACGCCCACAGCGACACGTGGCCCGACGACGGCGACCGCCTCGACCACGGCTCGATGTTCCTGCGGGCCGCTCGTGAGGGCCTCATCGATCCGGCCCGGTCGGTGCAGATCGGGATCCGGTCGGCCAACGAGCTCGACCATGGCTTCACCATTCTCGATGCGCCGTGGGTGCACGACAACGGCGCCGCCGCGGTGGTGGCCGAGATCGGCCAGGTGGTCGGCGAGGGGCCGGTCTACCTCACCTTCGACATCGACTGCCTGGACCCGGCCTTCGCGCCGGGCACCGGCACCCCCGTCGTGGGTGGGCTGAGCACCGCGCAGGCGCTGAACATCCTGCGCGGACTGGGCGATCTGTCACTGGTGGGCTTCGATGTCACCGAGGTGGCCCCGGCCTACGATCACGCCGAGATCACCGCGCTGGCCGCGGCCACCGTCGCCCACGATCTGTTGTGCCTGCTGGCCGACCGTCAGCGGAGGAGCCGGTAGGCCCACTTCCCCACGGTGGAGGCACGATCGGTGTCGAACTCACCCCGATCGGCTCGCCCCATGAGCCCCCTCGTGGCACGGATGCCCAGCCAACGAAGCGGCTCGGGTTCCCACGAGCGTGACTCGATCCCCACCCACGGCAGGCCGACCAGGTCGGAGTCGGCACCGGTGATCAGATCGGCCAGGGTCTGACCGGCCATGTTGGCGGCGGCCACTCCCTCGCCGACGTACCCTCCGGCCGTGGCCAGACCGGCGGCGCGGTCGAATCGCACCGACGGCGTCCAGTTGCGCGGTGCACCCAGCACACCGCCCCACCGGTGGGTGATGGCCGCGTCGGTCAACGCCGGGAACAGCTCGGTCAGCGTTCGGCGGACCAACTCGTGGGCCTTGTGGTCCTGCTCGGGCCCGGGGTCGATGCGCGAGCCGAAGAGGTAGGGCACGCCCCGACCACCGAAGGCGATGCGATCGTCCTGGGTTCGCTGCCCGTAGATCACCATGTAGCGATCATCGGCGAAGGTGGGCCGCCGAGCGAGGCCGATCTCCGAGAGGGTCGCCTCCGACAGTGGTTCGGTGGCGATCATCAGGGAGTAGATCGGCACGAGGGTACGGCGCTCACCCGCCAGGTCTCGGGTGTAGCCCTCGAGGGCCCGCACCACCACGTCGGCCCGCACCGTGCCCCGGTTGGTGTACACCCGCCCGGGGGCCAACCCGGTGGCGGTGGTGCGCTCCACGATGCGCACGCCGCGGCCCTCGACCACCCCCGCCAGGCCGCGGACGAGACGAGCCGGGTCGATGGCGGCACACGGAGCGAAGAAGATGCCACCCCGCACGTCGGTGGCGTTGCCATGGGCCCGGGCCTCGTCGGCGGTGAGCAGCGCGACCTCGTCCTCGGCGAAGCCGTGGGCGCGGTGTCGAGCCACCTCGAGCCGTTGGCGCTCGGCCTGCGGCTGGTTCCGGGCGAAACGGATCACGCCACCCTTGGCGTACCCGCAGTCGATTCCCTCGTGGTCGGCCACCCGGCCCACCTCGTCGACGCAGCCGAAGAGCGTGCGGGCCTGGCGCACGGCGGCGTCGTAGCTGCTGTGAGCCGCGTAGGCGTCGACGCCGGCCGCCAGCTCACCCACCACCCATCCACCGTTGCGACCCGAAGCACCGAAGCCGCAGATGTCACGCTCCACGACCGCGATTCGCAGGGTCGGGTCCCGCTCGGTGAGGTAGTACGCCGTCCACAGCCCGGTGAACCCGCCGCCGACGATGGCCACGTCCACGTCGGTGTCACCCGTGAGGGACTCCCGGGGGTCGAGATCGCCCGGGTACTCCGACAGCCACAACGAACGCTCTCGGTAATCCGACATGCCGCGAGCCTACGATGCCGCACCGGCCCGCCGGAAGAGGGCACCCTCGGAGACTCGTCGGCAGCGAGCCGGCGCCGGCTGAGCGACAATGGGCGAACTGCACCGGCCCGCGAGGAGAGACCGCCGACGATGACCACCAACGCCGAGCTCCACGAGCGGTACCGGGCGGTGCTGCCCTCGTTCCTCAAACCGCTCTACGACGACCCCATCTCCATCGAGCGGGGCGAGGGAAGCTACGTCTGGGACGTGGAGGGACGCCGCTACCTCGACTTCTTCGGCGGCGTCCTCACCACCATGATCGGCCATGCCAATCCAGCGGTCGTGGAGGCGGTGCGGAACCAGGCCGGCAAGGTCCTGCACACCTCCACCCTCTACCTCAGCGAGCCGATGCTGGAGCTCGCCGAGGAGATCGCGGCGTTGTCCGGGATCCCCGATGCCCGAGTGTTCTTCACCACCTCGGGAACCGAAGCCAACGACACCGCCCTGCTCCTCGCCACCAGTCACCGCAAGTCCAACCAGGTGCTGGCCATGCGCAACAGCTACCACGGACGATCGTTCACGGCCCAGGCCATCACGTCGCACTCGTCGTGGTCATCCACATCGATCTCGGGGCTGGCCGTGAGCTTCGTGCAGGGCGGGTACAAGCTGCGCAGTCCCTTCCGGGACCTCGACGACGACGCCTTCACCCGCGCCGCCGTCGAGGATCTGCAACAGATCATCGACATGACCAGTGCCGGGGACGTGGCCTGCCTCATCGCCGAGCCCATCCAGGGTGTGGGTGGGTTCGCCACCCCACCCGACGGCTTCTTCGGTGACTTCCAGAAGGTGCTGGCCAACTACGGCATCCTCTTCATCAGCGACGAGGTGCAGACCGGCTGGGGCCGCACGGGCGAGCACTTCTGGGGCTACCAGGCCCACGACCTGGTGCCCGACATGCTCACGTTCGCCAAGGGCGTGGGCAACGGCATCACCCTGGCCGGCGTGGTGGCTCGGGCCGCGATCATGGAAACCATCGAGGTCACCTCGTTCTCCACCTTCGGTGGCAACCCTCTCTCGACGGCGGCCGGTCTGGCCACGCTGCGGCAGGTCAGGGATCAGGATCTCCAGGGCAACGCCCTCCGCATGGGTCAGCGGCTGCGTGACGGCCTGCAGCCGGTCGTCGAACGCAACCCGTGGATCGCCGAGCTCCGGGGCAAGGGCCTGATGTTGGCCATCGAGACCGTCCAGCCCGACGGCATCGGCCCCGACGCCGGTCGAGCCACTGCGGTGCTCGAGGCGTGCAAGGACCACTCGTTGCTCGTGGGCAAGGGCGGCCTGTACGGCAACGTCATCCGCATCACGCCGATGCTCAATGTGAGCCCGGACGAGATCGACGAGGGCGTCGCCGCACTGGCCGCCGCCATCGACGCATCGTGATCGTCTCGGGTGACCGACGGAAAGGACTGGCCAGTGGCCGATCAGAACTTCGTTGCCGGTGAATGGGCCCCGGCTCACTCCGGCGCCACCGACGAGATCATCGACCCGGCCACCGGCGAGGCACTGGGCCGCGTCCCCGCCAGCGACGCGGCCGACGTGCACGACGCGGTGCAGGCCGCGACTGCGGCGTTCGACGGCTGGTCCTCGATGGCGCCGCGGACGCGCAGCGAGATCCTCCACCGGGTGGCCGACGCGGTGGAGGAGGACATGGCCGAGCTGTCGCGCATCGAGTGCCAGAACGTGGGCAAACCCACCGGCATCATCGAGTTCGAGATGGACCTGACGCTGGACAACTGGCGCTTCTTCGCCTCGGCCGGTCGATTCCTGGAAGGCAAGGCAGCCGGCGAGTACCTGGATGGCTACACGTCCTACGTCCGCCGCGACCCCATCGGCGTGATCGGCTCGATCGCCCCGTGGAACTATCCACTCAACATGGCGACGTGGAAGCTGGGGCCGGCGCTGGCCGCCGGGAACACGGTCGTCCTCAAGCCCAGTGAGCTCACGCCGTATTCGGCCCTGCGCCTGGCCGAGATCACCGCCGACATCGTGCCCCCGGGGGTGATCAACATCGTGTGCGGCCGGGGTGAGACGGCCGGTGTGGCGCTGGTGGAGCATCCCGACGTGGCGATGGTGTCGCTCACCGGCAGCGTCGCCGCAGGCAAGGCGGTGGCCCGCGCCGCGGCCGAGAGCCTCAAGCGGGTCCATCTCGAGCTCGGCGGCAAGGCACCGGTGATCGTGTTCGACGACGCCGACATCGATGCCGTGGTGGCCAACCTCCGGGAGAACGCCTTCTACAACTCGGGCCAGGACTGCACGGCGCCCTGTCGCATCATCGCCGGCCGGCGCGTACATGATGACCTCGTTGCCCGGCTCACCGATGCGGTGGCCGACATCGTCACGGGTGATCCCTTCACCGACGGCGTCGAGATGGGCCCGCTGGTGTCGCACGCCCAACGCGACCGGGTGGCCGGCTTCGTCGACCGGGCACGTGAAGGAGGCGCCGAGGTGACCGTGGGCGGCCGGTCCCGCCCGGGGGCCGGCTTCTTCTACGAGCCGTCGGTGGTGGTCGGCGTCGAGCAGGCCTCCGAGATCGTGCAGCGGGAGGTGTTCGGACCCGTGGTCAGCGTCCAGTCCGTGCCCGACGAGGACACGGCCATCGCCTGGGCCAACGACGTCGACTACGGCCTTGCCGCCAGCGTCTGGACCAGCGATGTGGGCCGGGCCATGCGGATGACCAAGGCGCTCCGGTTCGGCACGGTGTGGGTGAACGATCACCTCCCCATCGCCTCGGAGATGCCCCACGGCGGCTTCAAGCAGTCGGGCTACGGCAAGGACATGTCCTCGTACGCCGTCGAGCACTACACCGAACCCAAGCACATCATGATCAAGCACTGACCGGCCGGTTCACCCGCCCGGGTGGACGGGGCGGTTCAGCTGTCGAAGCCGACGCCGAAGCGGTCGAGCAGACGCAGCCAAGGCCCGCGGCGCCCCTGGCGCCGGTCGGCCTTCTGGATGGCTCGCCTGGTGAGCTGCACGCCCGTCCACCGGAGCGGCTCGGGCGGGAACGGGAACGGCCGACGCTGCACCATGCCGAGGTGCACGACCTCGGTATCGCGACCGAACACCAGGTCGAGCGCCACGCGGGCACCGAAGCGGCTGGCGCCCACGCCCAGCCCGGTGTAGCCGCCGATCCAGCTGAGCCGACCGTCGAAGTCCTTCCCCCAGGCCGCGGTGAAGCGGGTGGTGGTGGCGATCACCCCGGCCCAGCGATGGCTGAATCGAACACCCTCGAGCTGGGGGAAGGTGTCGAAGAAGTGCCCGGCCAGCCGGCCGTGGATCTCATCGGATTGCTCGTGCTCGACGGCGATGCCGCTGCCGTAGTGATAGGTGGCGTCGTAGCCACCCCACAGGATGCGGTCGTCATCGGTGCGCCGGTAGTAGTGGAACTGATTGGCCGCATCGGAGAGGCCGTCGTTGTCGGCCCAGCCGATCGAGGCCAACTGCCCGCTTGCGAGGGGTTCGGTCACCAACACGTGGTCGTACACCGGAATGATCGACCGCCGCGGTCCCCGCAGCGGTCCGGGGTAGGCGTTGGTGGCCCACACCACCCGCTCGGCCTCGATCGCCGCCGACTTCGTGCGGACCGTGAGGGAGCGGTTGCCGGTGCTGATCTCGCGCACGGCCGACTGCTCGTGGATGGTCCCGCCGAGCTGTTCGACCGCTCGGGCCAGGCCGGCCGCCAGGCGCGCCGGGTCCACCAGAGCCATGTCGTTGTGGCGGACCAGACCACCGAGGTAGGTGGGCGAATCGACCCGCGCCCGCATCGCGTGGGCGTCCAACAACTCGACCCGATCACCGTGGGCGCGGTGCTCGATCAGCCCCTCGGCCAGATCGGCCAGTTGCCACGGCTCGGTGGCCACCGACGTCTCCGCCGCGCGCCGGAAACCGGCGTCGATGCGGTGGTGGGCCACGGTCGCCTCGATGGCATCGAGATTGGCCGCCCCCAGCCGGGTCAGCGGCTCGATCTCGTCGGGCCAGTGGGCGATTCCGTTGGCCAGCCCATGGGTGAGCGACGCGTCGCAGAACCCGCCGTTGCGGCCGCTGGCGCCGGTGGCCACCCGGCCCGCCTCGAGGACCACCACCATCAGACCAGGGTCGTCCTCGAGGGCCTGTAGCGCAGCCCACAAACCGGTGAAGCCACCGCCGACCACCACGAGGTCGGCTCGCGTCGAGCGGGCCAGCGCCGCTCGACCCGGCTCACCGTGCACCCCCTCCAACCAGAACACCGTCGGACGCGCCTCCCGCAGCGCCTCTCGAGCCCAGTCCACCTCCGCATTGTGGCGGGGATCAGCCATCGACCACCACCCAGAGGCCGTAGGATTCCGCAGTGGCCGATGAACTGCACACCCGACTCATCGAACCCGAATGGGCCGAGCAGCTGGAGGCCCTCGAACGGCGCTGCTTTCCCTCGATCCCGCCCGACGAGCTCTACAACGCGGCGATGCTGCGCAACCTCGCCATCGACTTCCCCGAAGGGAACTACGTGGTGTTCGCCGGGGACGAGCCCGTCGCCATGGGCCTGGGGGTCCGCGTCGATTTCGACATCGACAACTACCAGCACACATGGGACGACCTGTTCGGCAAGACCGAGGAATCCGGCGACAACCCGGCCGGCGAGTGGTACTACGGCACCGACATCTCGGTGGACCCCGCCTACCGCCGCCGGGGCATCGGACGCGACCTGTACGAACGACGCAAACAGGTCTGCCGAGATCTGAACCTGCGGGGGATCATCGCCGGGGGCGTGATCCCCGGGTACGCCGAGCACAAGCACGAGATGTCCGCCGCCACCTACGTCGAGAAGGTGGTGGCCGGTGAGCTCTACGACGGGACCTTGTCGTTCCAGCTGGAGAACGGGTTCGAGGCCCGAGGGGTGCTCGCCGGCTACCTGGAGGACCCCACCACCGACAGCTGGGCGTCGTTCATCGTCTGGCCCAACCCCGACTTCGTCGCGCACTGAGAGGCTGCCAACCATGCCACCGACCCTGCTCCACTCCTTCGCCAGTCCGGCCAAGGAGTCCTTCCGTGAACTGGTGCGGGCCGACGGGGTCCGCGTGTGGGACCGTGACGGCAAGGAGTACATCGATGCGATGGCCAGCCTGTGGTACTGCCAGGTCGGTTACGGCCGCGAGCAGATCATCGCCGCCGTGGCCGACCAGATGCGACGGCTCACCGTGTACAACACCTTCGATCCCTGGACCAGCGCGGTCGCCGAAGAGCTGGCCCAGGCGGTGGTGGGTCGATCACCGCTCGCCGATGGTCGGGCCTTCCTGTGCTGTTCGGGGTCCGAGTCGGTGGACACCGCATTGAAGTTGGCCCGTGCGGTGTCGCAGCTCAAGGGTGAGAACCGACAGATGATCCTGCGCCGCACCCGCGGCTATCACGGGGTGAACTTCGGCGGCACCACGGCCCAGGGGATCGAGGCGAACCGGGAGGGCTGGGGCGACCTGGTACCCCACTTCGTGGAGATCGACCCCGACAACATCGAATCGGCGGCCACGGTGTTCGCCGAGCACGGCGACCAGATCGCGGGGGTGATCTGCGAGCCCCTCCAGGGCGCCGGCGGTGTCTATCCACCCACCGAGGGCTACCTACGGCGCCTACGGGAGCTGTGCGACCGGCACGGTGCGCTGCTGATCTTCGACGAGGTGATCAGCGGGTTCGGGCGCACCGGCAACTGGTTCGCCAGCCACACCTACGACGTCACTCCCGATCTGATCACCTTCGCCAAGGGGGTCACCAGCGGGTATCAGCCCCTGGGTGGCGTCATCTGCTCGCGCGCCGTGTGCGACGTGCTCGAGGCGGACCCCGCATTCATCCTCCGTCACGGGTACACCTACAGCGGCCACCCGGCCGCCTGCGCCGCGGGGCTGGCCAACATCGCCATCATCGAGGAGGAGAACCTGGTCGAGCGGGCCAATCACATCGGCCGTCGCTTCACCACCGGGTTCCGGGCCCTGATCGACGACGGGACCATCGCCGGCATGCGGGGTGACGGCGCCGTGTGGGCGGCCGTACTCAACGAGGGTGCCGACCCGATCGTCATCCGAGATCGCATGGTCGACGCCGGCGTCATCGTCCGGGGCATCGTCGACTGCATCGCGTTCTGCCCACCGCTGGTGATCGAGGACGCCGACATCGATCGGTGCATCGACGTGATGGCCGAGAGCATCGCCGACTGAGCACGCCGTCGCGTCGACCGGGCGGTCAGACCGGGTCGCCCGGCGCCGTGAGCAACGGATCGGGCGAGCGACCGTAGTCCCGCAACGATCCGCGGCTGCGCAAGGCCACCGGCATCACGTCGGGTTGGCCGCTGTGACACACGGCCGGGACCAGCTGGCCCTCGGTCGCGTCGTCGGCCGCCTCCAGGTCGATGCGACGAGCCGCCGACAACCAGGTACCCCGATGCAACACGAATGCGGCCTCCACCATCTCGTCATCGAGGGTGGATTCGGCCCACCGGCTGAAGCCCCCGATGAGGCGACGCCCGGCGAAGGGTTCCGGTGATTCCAGCATCAGGTCCCGGCCCACCTCCCAGCGAAGGAGCGGCGCGCCGTCGACCAGGAGCGACGCGCCGAACGGCGGCTGGAACCAGTCGGGCACCTCGATGTCGAACTGGCGTCGGTGCCGGTCCGTCGCGGCGTGGATGACGGCCAGCACGGCGAGGTCCAACCAGTGGGTGCAGTGCAGACGGGGATCGAGGCTGGCCACCACGTGCTGTGGCCGTCGAGTGAGCGTCACCCCGACCAGTTCGGTCAGGCGGGCGCCGGCGTCGGGACAGGTGGTCCACGGCACCCGGACCGGCTCACCCTCGACGCCCGTCACCACCTCCCCGTCGTGGGCGAGGCGCACCCGGTAGTGGTGCATCTCGTCCTCGACCGCCCCCAGGACCAGACCCGGGGACTCGGTGACCAGGCGTATCCGTCGCCGGAACGAGCCGGTGCCGTGACGATCGGCGAAATCCGTCGGCGGACGCACCGGTCGACGAGCCCAGACCCGCTCAGACCTGGTCGCGGAGGAAGCGGCGCAGGATCTTCCCCGATGCCGACTTGGGGATCTCGTCGATGAACTCGACCATCCGGATCTGCTTGTAGTGGGCGACGTGCCCGGCCACGAAGTCGCGTAGCTCGGTCTCGGTGGCCTCGTGCCCGGGCTTGAGCACGACGAAGGCCTTGGGCAGTTCACCCGCCTCTTCATCGAGTACGCCGATCACCGCGACGTCCGCCACGGCCGGGTGGGTGACGAGCAACGCTTCGAGCTCGGCCGGCGGCACCTGGAATCCCTTGTACTTGATGAGCTCTTTCACCCGATCGACGATGTACACGTGGTGGTCGTCGTCGATCCGAGCCACGTCACCGGTGTGCAGCCAGCCGTCGGCGTCGATGGTGGCCGCCGTGGCCTCGTCGTTGTTGAGGTACCCCTTCATCACCTGCGGACCGCGCACCCACAGCTCGCCCTCACCGCCGACCGGCTGGTCGTTGCCTTCTTCGTCGACGATGCGGCACTCGGTGTTGGAGATGGTCACCCCACACGAGCCGGGCTTGCCCTGCCCGGCCGGGGTGGCGTGGCTCACCGGCGAGAGCTCGGTCATGCCGTAGCCCTGCACCACCTCGCAATCCACTCGTGCCGCCGCTTCGGCGGCCAGCTCGGCGCCGAGGGGTGCGGCGCCCGAGAACACCTGCTGGAGTGAGCTCAGGTCGAACGTATCGATCAGCGGGTGCTTGGCCAGGGCCAACACCATGGGCGGAACTGCATAGAAGCGGGTGACCTTGTTGTCCTGGATCAGCCGGAGGGCACCCTCGAGGTCGAATCGGGGCATCGAGATGACCGTGCAGCCCGATGCCAGCAGTCCGTTCATGAGCACCTGCATGCCGTAGATGTGGAAGAACGGCAGCACGGCCAGCGCCACCTCGCCCTCGTCGTAGGTGAGGGTGGTGCTCATCTGCTCGAGGTTGGCCACCAGGTTGTAGTGGGTGAGCATCACCCCTTTGGCCAATCCGGTGGTGCCCGACGAATAGGGCAGCACCATCACCTGCTCGTGCACGTCGACCGGCACCTGATCGATCTCGTTGCCGTACAGCGCGGTGAACGACTCGGCGCCCTCGGCGTCGCCGATGACGTAGATCTCGGTGACGCTGGTGCCCTCGATGGCCTCCTGGGCCACGGACAGCACATCCCCGACCGTGATCATGAGGGTGGCGCCGGAGTCCTGGAGCTGGTGCCGAAGCTCCTCTGCGGTATAGGTGGGATTGAGCGTGGTGACGGTGGCACCCGCCGTGGCGACGCCGTGGAAGATGATGGCGTACTCGGGCACGTTGGGGGCCATGAGGGCGAGGGTGTGACCGGGCCCGAAGCCCCGGCCGACCAGTCCCCCCGCGAAGCGACGGATGTGGCTGGCCAGTTCGGCGAAGGTGTAGGACCGGCCAGTGACGCCACACACCATCGCCGCCCGGTCGGGGATGTCGGCCGCGCACCGCATCACGTACTCGGTGAGGGGAACCTCGGGAATGGTGACGTCGGGCAGCGGACTGGTGTGGATGGTGACCATGGCCGTCATCATCGACGGCCGTCGAGTGGCACGCAACCGAAGCCGACAGGCGGGTTCGGACCGGGCGCCGATACCGTCACGGCATGGCCAGCACGACTCCCTGGCAGATCATGCACTCGATGAGCCGTACCGACGACGCATCGGCGGTGGAGCTGCGGCCCGGCACCACCCGTCGCGTCTGGCGCTACGCCCGTCCGTACAAGGCCATGATCACCGGTTTCGTGATCAGCCTGGTTCTGATCGCCGTCCTCAGCCTGCTGCCGCCGTTGCTCTTCGGCCGGATCATCGACGGAGCCTTGATCGAAGGCGACCGTAGCCAGCTCAACCGGCTGGGTCTGATCCTGCTGGTGGCCGCCTTCGCGGTGGCCGGGATCGGGCTGTTGGAGCGTTTCTGGTCGTCCCGCATCGGTGAGGGTCTCATCTACGACCTACGGGTGGAGCTGTTCGATCACGTGCAGCGCATGCCCATCGGGTTCTTCACCGCCACCCAGACCGGCACGCTCATCAGTCGGCTCAACAACGATGTGATCGGGGCGCAACGGGCGTTCACCGGGACGCTGGGCACGGTGGTCGGAAACATGATCGGCCTGGTCACCACGCTCATCGCCATGTTCGCCCTCGAGTGGCGCCTCACCCTGCTGGCCCTGTTGCTCCTGCCGATGTTCGTCTGGCCGGCCAAGCGCGTGGGCCGCAACCTCCAGTCGATCACGCGGGAGGGCATGAACCTCAACGCGTCGATGAACACCACCATGACCGAGCGCTTCGGAGTGGCCGGTGCCCTGCTGGTGAAGCTGTTCGGGCGCCACGACCAGGAACAGGAGGAGTTCGCCGACCGGGCCGGCCGGGTGCGTGACATCGGCGTGCGCAGCGCCATGTACAGCCGCAGTTTCGTCACCGCCCTCAACCTGGTGGGCGCGGTGGGCACGGTCCTCGTCTACTGGCTGGGCGGCACCATGGTGATCAACGGCACCATCACCATCGGCACGCTCACGGCGTTGTCGCTGCTGGTGGCGGGCATCTACACCCCCCTCACCAGCCTCAGCACGGCCCGGGTCGACATCATGACCGCGTTCGTCTCGTTCGAGCGGGTGTTCGAGATCATCGATCTGCCCAATCCGATCGCCGAGGGGCCCGATGCGCAGCCGCTGCCACCGGTCACCGGCGAGATCCGCTTCGACCACGTCAGCTTCGCGTACCCACCGGGCGACGATCCGCTCACCGCCGCCAGCGAGGCGGGGCCGACCGAGGAGTCCGAGGTCCTCCACGACATCGACCTCACCATCGAACCCGGTCAGCTGGTGGCCATCGTGGGCCCGTCGGGGGCCGGGAAGTCGACGCTCACCAGCCTGGTCCCCCGGCTCTACGATGTCACCGATGGTG
>Ga0224505_10001438_pt1 | contig 15018 bp, 13 predicted proteins | sample SF_Jan12_sed_USG_FD_169102 | JGI IMG/M metagenome (GOLD analysis project Ga0224505, IMG submission 169102) | Sediment microbial communities from San Francisco Bay, California, United States - SF_Jan12_sed_USGS_4_1 | ecosystem: Environmental > Aquatic > Marine > Sediment | place: USA: California... | reverse complement strand
CGGCCAGGCGGCTCGTCGTGAACACCACAACTGGATCGGCATCGGCGGGGCGGAACTGGATGAAGCGGGCGCCATGCCAGCCGATCTCGAAGTCCATGTCGGTGGGTAGCAGTTCGATCACCAGGGAGCCGTCGGCGCCGGTGGCGCCCGCCGAGCGCCAGCCATCGACGAAGTAGCGCACCTGCGCGCCGGCGACCGGCGCTCCCGAGGTGCTGTGGAGGCGGACCGTGACCGCCCGGGTCGAGAAGAGCACGGTCGGGTCGACGCTCACGTTCTGTGAGAGCGAGGCGGTCACGCCATTGTGGGTCATCTCGAAGGTGACGGCACCGCTCGGGGACCCGCCCTGCACGCAGCCCTTGGCGCCGGTCACGCCCATGGCGATCGATGGGCCACCCGTTCGACGGGTCACCGTGGCTCCCGCGATGGGGTCGCCGCCGGCATCGACCAGACAGACGTCGACCGTGGCCTCGGCCGCGCTGGCCGCCCCGGCTCCCGGGCCGAAGCCGACGGTCAGCAGGCCCAGCAGCGCGGCCACGCCGGTGAGAGCTCGGATGCCGACGCGGCGAGCAGAGCTCTGGATGACGTCCAGATCCTGGGGCCACCGTTCGGGGATCTCGCGGTTGCGATCGGCGAGCAGCGCATGGTCGATGGCGCAGTAGCGGATCAGCGCAGTCCGAGCTTCGGTGTCGAGGTTGCTGAACTCGAGGCCCACCCGCAGGCGCCCGTCGCCCAGCGTGGTAGCCGCCCGGACCACGGCGACACCGTCGATGACGGTGGCCGGGCCATCGGGCCGCGGCAAGTCCAACCGGAACGAGGTGTGGGATCCAATGGGCGGCGCGTGATCGGCGGCCAGGCCGACGCCCTTGGGAGTGATGTCGAGGGTCTCGACCTGCTGGCCGGCCACGGCGATGGGCAACACGGCGGGACGTCGAGGTTCGGCCCGTCGCTGCGTGCGCCGCACCTGCACCTGGAGCACGTCGACCATCGGAACGAGCATCGCGATCCCGACCAGCAGTACGAGCACACGCTCGCTGTCGGAGAACACGGGGAGCAGGTCGCCGTCGGCGATGGTGGCGGCCCGAGCGAGCAGGGCCAGATCGAGCATGACCACCGCACCCGTCAGCAGCCGTAGTCGGCCGAGTGTGCGCAACCCGCGAACCGTGGCCGTCTGGATGGAGTCGTCGAGGGCGAAGCCCAACCGCACCGTGAAAGCGCTGAGATCGGCACCGAGGGTGCGCCAGCCCTGGCGGAGCCAGTCGCCTCGGGCCATCGTCCCTCGGGCCAGGTGGTGGCGGGCCTGCGCCTGGAGGCCGGCCGAGACCGTCCAGACCAGCGCGACGAGACGGGCGTCGGCGTCGAACGGAAGGACGCCGGTGAGCAGCGTGACCACCAGCACGACGAGGTACACCAGTTGACGGATCCCGGCACCGTGCGCGAGGGCACGGGCGATGTGGGACCAGCGAGCGGCGGCGGTCAATCCCCCGCCCAGGAAGGGACCGTCCTCGCTGCCGACGTGCGCCAGGGCGTCGAGGGTGAGAGTCCGTCGCTCGGCGAGGTACTCGTCGAGTCGGTCGGGGGCCATCGTCCCCACCAGTGGCCGATGATCGAAGGCGCTCGTCCACCCCGCTCGATGGAGCCGCACCAGCGCCTGTTGGATGGGCGAGCGATCGTCGGGGTCGAGGGCGCCGTCCGCGACCAGCGCATTGCGACGGAGGACCGAACCCGATCCCAGCCATGGTCCCACGCCACGATGGCCCATGGACGGGCCGACCACCTCCCGTACGAAGGCCTGTTCGTCGCGCCCGCGTGTGCTGTGGGCCAGGGAGTCGGGGTTGAGCAGATCCCGTCCGACCTGCAGGATCGCGGTGGAGGGGTCGTCGAAGTGGGGGGTGGCGCCGGCGACCAGTCCTGGCATCGGGATGTCCCCGGCGTCGAGCCACACGACGAGGTCTGCGCAGTCGTCGGCCGCCAGCTGTCGGGTCAGGCCGTCGATGCCCGACGAGATGCCCGGGGTGTAGGCGGCCGAGGCCGATCGGGCGATCTCGTACACGCTCGGTCGGCGAGGACCATCGACGATGTGGACCCGATGGCGCCCTGGCAGTGTCGAACAGCCCACGAGCGTTCGTTCCACCTCGGCGAGGTCGGCATTCACTGCCACCACGACGATGTCCACCGACTGGCCGGGTGCCTCTGCCTCGGGCGGCGTGGCCGTCGGCTGCGGATGCCTCGTCTGGAACCTGATGAGGCCGAGATGGACCACCGCCGACACCTCGGCGATCAGCAGGGGGATCGACAAGAGCAGTGTCGAGCCGCTGCCGAGTGTGGTGGCGCGCCAGAGCACGTAGGAGAGCGCGACCGGCAGGGCCATGCTGGTGAGGACGCGCGACGCCCGATTGTCTGACGCCGTCGCCGCGCTGGGTGCTTCGTGCTGACGCACTGATCCGGTCCTCCTGCTCAGACAGCCAGTCGGCGTCGATCGGGGCTTTGTGAGACCCCCGGGCGACGGTCATCGGGGCCCGCCAGGCCGCTCCGCTACCGTCGATTCGATGCCGGTTCGAGCAAGGCCACCGGTCCGTGAGGACGACATCAGGGACCCGACCAACCGTCTGGGTGCTGGCGCAAGCCAGTTCGGGTCGTGTTCGCTTTCGCGCTGGTGGGCAAGGTGTGACGGGTCCATCCCGGCTGTGTCGGGTGGGGTCGGGAGCAGCCCTGTGCTGGTGGTCGAGCGCGAGCGAGGGGTTCTCCCGGTCAACAACCGTTGCGAGTTCCCGGCCGAGGATGAACTGAGACGCATCGAGGGCAGGGCCCGCCTTTGAAGGAGAACTCCTCGATGCAGGTGAACACAACTCCCCGAGCAACTCGGTTTGCGGGTCCGCCGAAATCCGCCCGCATCCAGATGGCCATCATCTCCCCCGGCGCCGACAGCCTGCTCGTGCACGGTAAGAGCGGCCACGAACGCCTCCTTACCGCAAGGGGGTCAGCCCGGACCTGCTCCGTTGAGCAGCATGTCTCGGTCGCCCTCGATGTCGCCGGCGGGATGGGGGGCCAATGATGTCGATGCATGTTGGGGGACGTTCGTCACTGTCGTTTGGAGGATTGGCGGACGAGGATCGTTCCAACCCTTGGGAAAGGCAGCAGGGATGAGACGAGGCGTGGGGCGGACACGACGGGTCTTGCGATGGGCGGCCCCGTGCGTCGGTGCGGTCATCGCTGGGGCGTTGTGGATGGCGGCCTTGCCTGCAGCGGCAGCGACGTTGACCGTCACGACGGCGGCCGATGTGGTGGCCGACGATGGGCAGTGCTCGCTGCGGGAGGCGGTCAGTGCGGCCAACACCGACACCGCCTCGGGTGCCGCCGCCGGTGAGTGCCCGGCTGGGTCGGGAGTCGATACCATCACGTTCGGTGTCGCCGGGCCGGTCATCCTCCTCGATGACATCACCATCTCCAGCGAGCTCACGATCGACGGGGGTGTCGGAATCACCGTCGACGCCGACGGCAACGACCGGGTCTTCTCCGTCAGCAGCGCCGGTGATGCCACCTTCCAAGCCCTGACGATCACCGACGGCTGGACGTTCTCCGGGGGAGGCGGGATCAAGATCGTCGGGGGTGAGGCGACGGTGTCGGATTCGACCGTGACCGGCAACGTTGCCGTGCTCGACGCAGGTGGTGGCATTCTCAACAGCGGCGGGACCTTGACCGTGTCGAGTTCGATCATCTCGGGCAATTGGGCCAACGGCTCCTCGGACACCGATGGGGGAGGCATCTACAACGAGGGCACGACCATCGTGTCGGACTCGACGATCAGCGGCAACCGCGCCGACAACCCGTTGAGCGGTGGTGGTGGTGGAGGCATCTACAACGCACTCGGCAGCGTGACGGTGTCGGACTCGACGATCACAGACAACACCGCAAGCTCAGACGGCGGCGGCGCATACAACAGCGACATTTTCGCGACGGGTGGAGGCCGCTCACTGATCGTGTCGGGTACCACCATCTCCGGCAACACCGCCGACGACGGAGCCGGCATCTACGGCGCGTCGAAAGGGGCGGTGACGGTGTCGAACTCCACAATCACCGGCAACACGGCCTCGGGCAGGGGAGGGGGCATCCTCAATGGCAACTCGTTGACCGTCGTCTTCTCGACCGTGATCGACAACACGGCGCCCGACGGAGCGGGCATCTGGTCGAGCGGGGCCATGTCAACACCGCCGAAGCAGGCGACTGTTGCGGCCGCTGTGGTGGCGGACAACATCGGGGCGGGCGGCGACGTGGACATCGGCTTCGGGGCCATCAACTCGTTCACCAGCGATGGGTTCAATGTGATCGGTGACGGGAACGCCACAGGCGCGTTCGGCGGCGCCGGGGACACCGTGATCGGATCCGGCGCCGGCCTCGATCCCCTGGCTGACAACGGTGGGCCGACCCACACCCATGCGCTCCAGACGGCCAGCCCGGCGGTTGATCGGGTGACCGGCACGGTGACCGGTGATGTGGCGGTAGATCAGCGGGGGGTGTCGCGGCCGCAGGGGCCGGCCAAGGACGCGGGGGCATTCGAGCTCGAGGTGTCGCCCCAGTTGTGCAATGGGTTGGCGGTGACGGTGGATATCGGGTTGGGTCAGGCGCCGACGGCTGGTGATGATGTGATCCAGGGGACGGCCGATGCTGATGTGATCGTGGCGTTGGGTGGGAACGACACGGTGTGTGCTGGTGGTGGGAATGACACGGTCAATGCCGGTGCGGGCAACGACTGGGTCGATGGTGAGGCCGGGAATGACATCGTGTTCGGCCAGGACGGCGACGACGACCTACGCGGGAGCCAGGGGGCGGATCAGTTGTTGGGGTTCAACGACAACGACACCATCGATGGTGGCACCGGGAACGACACGCTCAATGGTGGGGTGGGGTCCGACACGATCACCGGTGGGGATCAGGCCGATCAGATCTTCGCTCAGGCCGGCAACGACAGCGTCGACGGTGGTAACGGCAACGACTTCATCATCGGCGTCGACGGCACTGACACCTTGGACGGTTCGGCGGGTGATGATGTGCTCAATGGTGGGCCGGGCAATGACACCGTGTCAGGTGGCGCCGGCAACGACACCATCTACGGCCTGTCCGGTGACGATCCCCAGCTGAACGGAGACGCCGGCAACGACTTCGTGTTCGGCCAGCTGGGGATCGACAACGTCAATGGTGGGCCGGGCAACGACAACTTGTGGGGCAACGAACAAGACGACACCATCGGCGACCCGTCCGGCACAAACGTCATCAACGGTGGCCCCGACGACGACAACATCACGGGGGGGTCGGGCAATGAGCAGATCTTCGGTGATGGCAACATCAACCAGGGCGGCAACGACACCATCGACGCTGGTGGCGGCACCGACTTGGTCGTGGCTTTCGCCGGCAACGACACCATCAACACCCAAGACGGCATGGCCGACACCGCCAACGGCGGTCCCGGCAACGACACCTGCACCTTCGACCCCGGCCTCGACACCATCTTCAACTGCAACCCCTGACCCTCGGGCCCGCAGCATCAAGTCCTTGCCGGGCTTGCGACGAAGGCGGTCGATCGAACCGAAGATTTCGGGCAGGTGAAGCACGCATGGGACACCGTCTCGGCAGGGGAGGCATTCGTGCCGGAGTCGGTGCGCCGATCCGTGTTGGACAGCGACGACGCGATCGCTGCCGCCGAGAAGCGTCACGGAGGGCCGCGTGCGTATCGGGCGCTCCGGGTTGGTGACCATCTCGACGGCCTTATGCGGATCGGCTCAGCCGCGCGCGGCGCAGCATCTCGTTCTCTTGCTCAACACCAGCGGCCAACCGTGAACCGCTCGGGACGGTGGTACGGATCATGGCCGCGAGGTCATCGATGTGGCGGTTGAGATCGCGTGCGCGTGAGAAGGAGCTGCCACGGTGGCGGCGGAACTCCAGCCTTGCCCAACAGCAGCGAGCGATGGTGTCCGAGCGGGGGCCACGAATCCAGAAATCGTACGTCTGGGAGCGCTATTGCTCTCATCGAAGATTGCTGTGACCGGTCCGAAAGGGTTGATTCTTCAGGGTTTGAGCCCGAGAGGAGAATCGAACTCCTGACCTATTCATTACGAGTGAATTGCTCTGCCGACTGAGCTACTCGGGCGATGGCGGTCAGGTTACCGGAGCCGCCTGGTGCTGCCGCCACGATTCACCGATGGTGCCAGCCCGGTCCGGACCGCTAGGTTGAGCGGTCTCATGGCTGATCAGGCGACGTTCGCAGAACAGGCAATGCCGCTCATGGATTCGCTGTACTCGGCCGCATTGCGCATGACCCGCAACCCGGCCGACGCCGAGGACCTCGTGCAGGAGACCTATCTCAAGGCGTACCGGGGCTTCGGCGGCTTCCAGGAAGGCACCAACCTCAAGGCCTGGCTGTACCGGATCCTCACCAACTCCTACATCAACGTCTACCGCAAGAAGCAGCGCCAACCCGACGAGAGCGACCTGGCCGATGTCGAGGACCTGTTCCTGTACCGCCGGCTGGGCGGGGCCGAGGGTGCCACCCGGTCTCGCAGCGCCGAGGACGAGCTGCTCGACACCTTCACCGAGTTCGAGGTGAAGGAGGCCCTCGAGGCCCTGCCCGAGAACTTCCGCATACCGGTGCTGCTCGCCGATGTCGAGGGATTCTCGTACAAGGAGATCGCCGAGATCATGGACATCCCCATCGGCACGGTGATGAGCCGCCTCCATCGGGGAAGAAAGGCGATGCAGAAGGCGTTGTTCGAGTTCGCCACGGAACGACGACTCGTCCCCGACGGGGCCGAGGCCGGAGAGGGATGAGCCATGGCGGCTGAGTGCGACGAACCCAACTGCAACGATGCGCTCCACGAGCTGTACGAGTACATCGACGGCGAGCTCGACGACGACCGCCGCGAAGCGATCCACGATCACCTCGACAAGTGCGGCCACTGCCTCGATGCCTTCGACTTCGAGGAGGAGCTGCGCAAGGTCGTGGCCCAGCGCTGTCGCGACTCGGTGCCCGATGCGCTGCGGGCCCGAATCGCCGCCCAGCTCGAGATCGCCACCGACTGAGCGTCGCCGCCCCAGCTCACCGGGCTGGCGGTCAGGCCGGTCGGAGCTCCCGCAGGGCCGGTTCGTTCTCGACGAAGGCGAACTTGGCGGCCAGCACCAGGTCGTCGCCACCAGTGTCCCCGCGGGTCCAGAACAGCACCGTCTCCGCCAGGTCCTCGTGGGGGCCGGTCGCCGCGTAGTGCGCCACGAACGCCGTCGGATCGAACACGGTGGCCCGGCTGGGATCGCTCCAGAACTGCGTGGACCACCGGGCCAGGATGCTCTCGGGGTGGGCGCAGCCGACCTCCACGGCCACCCCGTCGCAGGGTCCGATCAGGCGGTGGTTGAACGTGAACTGGTCCGGCCCCAGCGTGATCAGGTGCACCAGCTCGTGCACCACGGTGTCACGGATCAGGGACTCGTTGTCGGCGTCGGCGATGTCGACGCTCAGCAACCAGCGCTCGGGGTCCAGTCCGCTCTGGTGCACCATCGCCACGGTCGAGCCCGCGCCCTGCTCGACCACCGAGAACTGTCGGATGGCCGGACGCAGCCGCACGGGGATGTCGTCGATCACGGTGGCCCACAGGGCGACGTGCTCCGGGTCCAGCCCCGTGTCGGCCCGGAGGCGATCGTCGGTCACGCCGTATGAAGCGACCAGGTCCACCCCGTCGGCGTACTCGGCCGACTCGATGGTGGAGTCGTTGAACGCCACCCGCGCCGTGCCCACCTCGGGCGCGCCAGATGGCGCGGCGTCCAGTGTCCCGGTGGCGAAGAGCCCGCCAGTGGTGGCGAGCACGAGCCACAGGGGGACGAGGCGTCGCGTCACCTGGCCAGAGTGGCCCGCGAGCGTCATTGGTGCCTGAGCCGATCGGCTCTTTCGAGCCAGGCCAGGTGATCGGTGTCGTCCAGACGAGGCACGTTCACCTGGCGGCTCGAGTCCTTCAGGTGTCCACCTCGATGGCGTACTCGGGACAGTTGTCCGCGCAGAGTTGGGCCTTCTCCTCCAGCTCGGCGGGGACGTCGCCGTCCACCTTCAACACGGCGTAGCCCTCGTCGTCCACGTCGAACAGCTCGGGCGCCAGCATGTAGCACCGGTTGTGGCCCTGGCACAGCGAACGGTCGTAGCGGATCCTCATGACGTCTCCAGGAGGCGAAGGGGAAGCTGGCGCGGCCCACGGATCTGGCCGGTGGACCACGTCACCGCGTCGGGATCGCTCAGCTCGAAGTCGGGGATGCGGGCCAGCCACTCCTCGAGGGCGACGGTCAGCTCCATCCGGGCCAGGTTGGATCCCACGCAGCGATGAATGCCCAGGCCGAACGCCGAGTGGCGGTTCTTGGCCCGGTCCAGGATCACCTCGTCGGCGTCCTCGAAGAACTCCGGATCACGGTTGGCGGCCGGGAAGGGCAACAGCACCCAGTCGTCCTTGCTGACCGGGCAGCCTCCGATCTCGGTGTCCTCGGCCACCAGGCGAGCCATGGTGACCGGGGCGTAGGCCCGCAGCATCTCCTCGGTGGCGAACGGCATGAGGTCGGGTTCGGCCACCAGCCGTTTGCGGTCCTCGGCGTTGCCGGCCAGGTGCCACAGGCTGGCCCCGATGGCCGACCAGGTCGTGTCGATACCGGCCAGCAACAGCAGGCCGATGCTGCCCCGAACGTGGTCGTCGCTCAGCGGCTCACCATCGAGCTCGGCGTCGATGAGGAAGCTGATCAGGTCGTCGCGCGGGTTCTCCCGATGGTCGGCGATGGCGGCCGTCAGATAGGCATCGAGGGTGTCGCCGGGGTCGATGCCCTCGTTCTGACCGGGTGTCTCGAGGATGCGGTGGATGAACGTCCGGAAGGTGTCGCCGTCTTCGCGGGGAACCCCCAGCATGTGGGCGATGATGCCGACGGGGATGTGCTGGGCGTAGTCGGTGGCCGCATCGACCGCGGTGCGTCCGCCGGCCAGCATCTCGTCGAGCAGCTCACGGCACAGCGTGCGGGTGGCTTCTTCCAACGGCTCGATGGCCTTCGGTGAGAACGCCGGCAGCAACAGCTTGCGGGCCTTCGCGTGGAACGGTGGATCCGACGTGATGGGCGGGGCGTAGCCGACCGGCGGGTCGATGTCGGGTCGCCAGGCGGTGACGATGATCCCCACCGAGCTGAAGTGATCGGTGTCGTTGGCGATGGCGCGCACGTCGTCGTGGCGGGTGGGAAGCCACACGCCGCCGAACCGATCGGAGTGGGCCACCGGGCACGAGGTGCGCAGGTCGTCCCAGATCTGGTGCGTGTTGGCCGCGTAGTCCGGGTGGGTGTGGTCGAAGTCCGTGGCCCAGTCCGAGACGGGGGCGGGTCGGAGGTCGGTCATGGTGCTTCCCTGTCGGCGGTCGGGCATCCAGCCTGCCCCACCCCCGGGCGCTTTGCCCACTGACGTCGGTCACACGAATCGACCTGGCGGGACTTCGTCACAACTATTGGCACAAACCCACGCAAATTGGGTCAGACCGCGGCGGCGCGGTCGGGGACGAGGCGGACGATGCCGGCGATGGCCTTGTAGGCGGCCTCGGCCGGGCCCAGTTCGTCCTCGCGCAGCAGGTTGGCCATGATGCGCAGCGCCCACTCCATGAGCGTGCGTGACTGCATGCCCACGCGGGTCAGCTCCCGGATGAGGGCCGGGTTGCCGATCACCTTGGCGAACAATCGAGCCACCTTGAAGTACAACGCGAACTCGTCGTCCAACATCTGGGTGTAGCGCGACAGCACCAGCCCGTCACGTTCGGCGATGGCCTCGGCCACCAGGTCGGCTGCCATCCGTCCCGTCTCGTAGGCGTAGTCGATGCCCTCGCCGTTGAACGGATTGATCGATCCGCCCGAGTCGCCCACCAGCAACCAGTTGGGGCCCGCCTTCGGATTCACCGAACCGGCCATCGGCAGTCGACCGCCCGTGGGTGGTGCCACCGGCGAGTCGGGGTCGATCTCCCAGTAGCCGGGCAGGGTGGCGGAGAACTCGCCCATCAGCCACGACGTGTTGATGGACTTGTAGTCGCGGAAGGTGGACAGCAGACCGATGCCCACGTTGATGGTGCCGTCGCCCACCGGGAAGATCCAGCCGTAGCCGGGCACCGAGTTGCCGGCCCGATCGCGCACGTTCAGTGCCGACTCGATCCAGGGATCGTCGTGCAACGGACTCTCGAAGTAGCCCCGGATGGCCATGCCCTGGGGATACGAGCGGTTCCGGGTGGCACCGAGCGACCGGCCGAAGCGACTGTTGGCCCCGTCGGCCACCACGACGTAACGGGCGAGGATGTCGCGGGACTCGCCGGTGGCCTTGTCGCTCACCGTGGCTCCCGTGAGCAGCCCGCGATGGAAGAGGGGTGCGGTGGCTTCGGTGCCCTGATGCAACACCGCGCCGGCCGCCACGGCATTGGCGGCGACGAAGCTGTCCAGATCGCATCGCCTCACCACGTGACCCCAGTTGGGGTAGACGGGATGATCGGGCCAGGCCAGTTCCAGGGTGCGGTCGTGGGCGACGGCGCGTAGACCGTCGTAGCGGTGATACCGCTCCAACTCGGCCCGTAGACCCATCTCGTGCAGCTGGTGGACCGCCCGCGGGGTCAGTCCATCGCCGCAGGTCTTCTCACGCGGGAAGCGCTTGGCCTCGACGATGACCACGTCGAGGCCGTGCTGGGCGGCCCAGTATCCGGTGGCGGCTCCCCCCGGCCCGCCACCGATGACCAGGAGGTCGTGTCGGTGATCGGCCATGATGTGGCTCGCTCTTTTCTGGCTGCTCGGCGGTGGTCGCGCCTCAGCCGGCGGCGGCTGCTGTTGATACGCCGTCGGGTAGGAACTCGGATGCGGTCTCGCGGAGCTCGGCGATGGCGGTCAGTTCGTCGGCGGACAGCTCGGCGAAGTCCTCGGGGAAGTCCGCGCTGTCGACCCACTCTTCCATCCACACCAGATCCTGGGGATCGGCGCCGCTGAGGATGCGTTCGTGATGGACGACGGCCACGATCTCCTCGGCACTCAGCGCGTCGCGGTATCCGGCCATGGCCACGCCGGTCCAGCTCAGTGCGGTGTGCTGGCCGCCCTCGCGGCCGGGATCGCCGTAGGGCGTGCCGGCGGCCGGCGAGCCGTTGACCACCCACCAGACCTGGCCCAGCGGATCCGGGAACGTGGCCAGCACCTCGCCGTTGCTGAGCTGGCGCCCGGTGCCGCCGCCCCCGCCGGCGCCGTGACAGCCCGAGCACCCCTGGCCGCCGTACACCTCGGTGCCCTCGGCGGTGAGTCCGCCGGTGTCGGCCGGCCGCTCGAGGCTGCCGGCATAGAAGAAGCCCCAGATGGGCAGCACCAGCAGCACCGGCACCACCCAGTACGGGATCTTGGGGCGATCGATGGCCGCCTGCACGTAGGGCGGCACGGGTGCGGCCGGTACCTCGACCGGCTCGATCTCGACGGGGGCCGGCGTGTCGGCGGCCACCGCAGGGGTGGTTGCCGCACCGGCTTCGTCGCCCGCGGCGGCTGCTGCGGGGGCCTCGCCACCCTCGCCCGTGAGCCGGGCGCGCGCCGACTGGCTGCGCTGGAGGAGATGCTCGGGAACTTCGGTCAACGGTGCCTCCGGAGACGACCTCTGTAGCAGGGGGACGGTCGCCCTCGTCGACCGGTCAACATAGCGAAACAGTATGGCCTGCGGCCAAGCCGGAGCGGTGGTTGGGTGATGGGTCCGGGACCGGTTGCCGGCACCGTCGCGCCGGCGTCGGTGGTGGTGGCAGCCGGTCAGGACGACGTGGGTCGGCCGGCGGTCGTCCAATGTCTCACGGATTTGGGCGAGGTGGTAGACCTTGCCATGACAGAGGTAGACCTTCCGGGTCGGTACACTTGTGATCGTATTCACGAGCACGAGATCGGCCCCGGGTGGCATCCTGAGCCGAGACATTCCAGAAAGGTTCCGTAGATGGTCGCATTCGTGGCGTCGCTGCTGGGCACACTGGCGATGATCGGTGTGTTCTGGTGGTACAAGGCCCGCCGGCCCGAGGGCGCCGTGTTCACCTGGGGTGAAGCCATGCTCGGCTCGGCCTACGTGTTCTTCGGGCTGTTCCTGGCCTATGGCGTCCTGCCCAACCAGTGGCTGCTGTGGGCCGACAACGATTTGGCGTGGCGCCCCGACAAGACCCTCTACGGACCGGCCGACATCCTCCAGCCCACCGCCGAGGGGGGCAACCTCCCGCTCACCATCCACTACCAGACGCTGCGCGATCTCATCGCCGTCGGCATCTACGTGGTGATGCTCGGTGCCAACATCTGGCTGTGGTCGGCGTGGCAGAACCGGTACAAGGACAAGGGCACCACGGTCGAGCCAGTGTCGGAGTACGGGCGACCCCTCGTCAAGGAAGGGGTCTGATGGCCGGCACCGATGCCAACCCCCCGATGCCCACGTTCCGCGACGACTACGTGCTCCAGGAAGTCGACGCCGAATGGCTGTCCAAGGCGGTCAAGCCCAAGCAGTTCATCCACATCGATCAGTCCGAGTGCATCATCTGCGAGGGCTGCGTCGACATCTGTCCGTGGAAGTGCATCTTCCTCATCAAGACCGATGCCGTCGAGGAGGCCGTCGACACCGAACGGCCCGGTGTCGACCCCATGGATCATTCCATGTTCGTCATCGACGACGACGTGTGCACCCGTTGTGCGCTGTGCGTGGACCGGTGCCCCACCGGGGTCATCATCCTCGGCAAGATCGGTGACCCCTCACCTGGCGGCGACCCCCATCAGCGAACCAATTCCCACGGCTACGGCTATGGCATGAGGCTCGGCTGAGCCTTCGGCCCGAGAGATCCGCAGGAGACCCCCGACGTGGCGACCACCAACCAACCCGGCAAGCAGCCGCTCTCCGAGAAGCTGCAACAACAAGCCAGCCAACTGAGCGACAACATCCAGTCCAGTCAGGCATGGAACTCGATCTTCCGACCCGGCTCGATCTTCCGCAAGGGCTACACCGACAGCCCCCGCAACCGGTCCTACGTCATCATGAATTCGGTGCTGTATCACCTGCACCCGGTCAAGGTGAAGCGCCACGCGGTCAAGGTGAGCTACACCCTCTGCCTCGGCGGACTCAGCTTCTTCCTCTTCATCCTGCTCACCGTCACCGGCATCTTCTTGATGTTCTTCTACCGACCCACCGCGGCGGCGGCGTGGAGCGACATCGAGACCCTCCACACCTCGATCACCTTCGGCCTGCTGGTCAGGAACATGCACCGATGGGCGGCCCACCTCATGGTGTTGTCCGTGTTCTTGCACATGGCCCGCGTCTTCTACCACGGTGCCTACAAGGCCCCCCGCGAATTCAACTGGGTCATCGGCGTGATCCTGCTCACGCTCACCCTGCTGCTGTCGTTCACCGGCTATCTGCTGCCGTGGGATCAGCTGGCCCTGTGGGCCGTCACCGTGGGCACCAACATGATGGGCTACACCCCGGTGTTCGGCAACGAGGTGCGTTTCGTGCTGCTCGGTGGAGTGGAGATCGGCAGCGACACCCTGTTGCGATGGTATGTGTTGCACGTGTTGATGTTGCCGTTCGTGATCGTGATCTTCATGGCCATTCACTTCTGGCGGGTCCGCAAGGACGGCGGAATCTCGGGACCGTTGTAGGGAGATGCAGGCGATGACTTACACCCAGTGGGGAGCGACGACATGACCGAGATCCCCGAGCATCTGCGCAAGCGGGCCGAGGAGGCCCGGGCCAAGGCTGCGGCCAGCGCCCCGGCCGACGACGCCCCGGCGGAGAGCACTGACAGTGGCGCGGCCTCCGGCGAGGGCGCCTCCAAGATCCCGGCCCACCTGCTCGAGCGGTCCAAGGCGGCCAAGGCCAAGGCCGAGGGCGGCGCTGCCGACGCGGGTGATGCCGCACCGGCCATCACCACCGCGGCGCCCCCCGCCGCGGCCGGCCCGGCGCCCACCGCCACCGGGCCGGGCGGTCACACCCAGCGACTGCTCACCGTGGTCAAGTCCGGCTCGATCCAGGACGTCAAGTCCCAGCCCCAGGACAAGGTGCACGTGTGGCCCCACCTCCTCGTGGTCGAGTTCCTGGCCGCGCTGCTCATCACCGGGTTCACGCTCATCTTCTCGATCTTCGTCAACGCGCCGCTGCTGCAGTTGGCCGACCCCAACCAGACCCCCAACCCGTCCAAGGCCCCGTGGTACTTCCTGGGCCTCCAGGAACTCCTCACCATGTTCCATCCCATGGTGGCCGGCGTCACCATCCCCGGCATGGGCCTGTTCCTGTTGATCCTGGCGCCCTACATCGACAAGAACCCGTCCAACAAGCCCGAGGATCGCAAGTTCGCCATCTCGCTCATGACCATCCACCTCATGTTCTGGGCCGTGCTGGTCATGATCGGCTCGTTCTTCCGGGGTCCCGGCTTCAACTTCGTCTTCCCCTGGAACGACGGACTGTTCTTCGAGCTGTGATGCCCGTCCACCCCGCCCCCGCTGCACTCAGGGAGATCGCATGATCTGGATCGCCATCCCCGTCCTCATCGTCCTCGCCGGACTGGTGTTCTTCGCCGCCATGCGGCGCCGCGACACGGGCGAGGCCATCGGCACATTGTCCCGGGAGACCGTCAAGAGCGACCGAGGGGCCGAGGTCGAGACCGAGGCCGAGGCGCCATCGGGCCGGGCGGTCGAGAAGGCCGCCGTGCTGGAACGGCGCCAGGCCTCCGAGGAGCTGGTGCTGGCCGGCGCCGGCGCCCCGCCTGCTCCTTACGTGCCACCCGACCCCGAGCAGTTCGCAGCCACCCGTCGCCAGTTCCTCAACCGCAGCATCATCGGCATGTTCAGCCTGGGTCTGGGCGGGTTCGGTGCCGGCGTGCTGGCCTTCCTGTACCCGTCGGGCGTCAGCGGCTTCGGGTCGGTGCTGCGCATGGGAAACGTCAGCGACCTCATCGCCGACATCCAGGCCTCCGATGGCTTCCTGTACCGCCCCGAGGGTCGGATGTG
>Ga0224505_10001436_pt1 | contig 15038 bp, 12 predicted proteins | sample SF_Jan12_sed_USG_FD_169102 | JGI IMG/M metagenome (GOLD analysis project Ga0224505, IMG submission 169102) | Sediment microbial communities from San Francisco Bay, California, United States - SF_Jan12_sed_USGS_4_1 | ecosystem: Environmental > Aquatic > Marine > Sediment | place: USA: California... | reverse complement strand
TGAGGGGTACTGGTCTTGATCACCATCAACTTTAGGCGGAAAAAGCAGGCGCTTCGCCCGGGCTTGGGCAGTGGTATCATAGCCCGGTTATATGCCAGGTTCTATCTGCATTCCTCGTGGAGATCACATCGATGAAATTCAAGCAAACCCTCAACGCGTCGTTACTGCTGGCCGGTACCCTGCTGCTCGGGGCCTGCAGCACGCTCACGTCTACGCCAGACGAGACTTACGACGGCCTGGTACTGGTGCCAGAATCCCGCTTCGGCGCGGTTTACAGACGGCCCGATGCCGATCTTACCGGTTACAAGTCCTACGGCCTTGTGCACTGTGACGTGGCGTTCAAGAAAAACTGGCAGCGGGACCAGAACAACACCCGCCTGGACCTGAGCAGTCGGGTAACCCAGAAAGACGTGGACAATATCAGGGATAAACTCGGCGAGCAGTGCGACAAGTACTTCCGGGAAGCGCTCGAGCAGGCGCCGCCCTATAAACTGGTGGAACATTTCAGCGACGGGCAACCGGTGCTCGTACTGCGACCGGCGATCATTAACCTGGATATAGCAGCTCCGGATACCCGTTCAGCCGGCAGGAGCCAGACCTATACCACCGAGGCGGGCCAGATGACCCTGGTTCTCGAGGTGCTTGACGGCACCACCGGGGAGCTCCTGGTGAGGGTTATCGACCGCGCGCGCACCGGTGACAGGAGTTACCTGCAGTGGACCAACTCCGTCACCAACGAGGCGGATGCGCGGCGAATCCTGGGTCGTTGGGCACGGCAGTTGCGACAGGGCCTGGATGAAGCCACTGCGAAAGCAGATACCAGCAAATAGGCGCCTGCCTGAATCCTGCGCCCCGGGTGCGTTGCCGGATCCCTCCCCGGAGTAGCGACAGGTTTATTGCCCCGGGGTATACCAGATGGGAGAACTCCAGGCCCTCTCCTGGATAGTTTTCGGCGTCCCGGCGGCGCAGCAGGCTTCCATGCCGGCAGGTATGCCGGCGGCATTGTCACAACTCACCCCCGCGGCGACGCAGCGATACTGGTTCCAGCGGCAACTGGGGTTTTCCAGCACCCGGGTGTAGTAGAAGGCCTGGGCCGCCGGATCAAAATCGCGGTCCTCCCACACGGTACATAACTGCCGGTGGCCGGCGCCGTGGCGTTCGCAGGTATTGAGATCGACCCCGGCGTCGTTGGCACCACCGGCAATGTCCATTACCTGCTCCTGCAGCTCACCGTCCCGATACCAACCTTTGACCAGCTGGATGCGTTGCAGTTGCGCACCCGGATATTCGCCGGTGCCCGGATCGTAAGCCGCCGAGACCAGGAAGCGTGGTTTCACCCCCGGCGCGTGCGCCGGCGGCAGGTCGCCACCCATCGGCACCCCGCCGGCGTAGCCCCGCGCAACCTGGTCACTGGCGCCGCAGAGGTCATCGGGGTAATCCCAGCCGCCGAAAAAGCGCAGCACCGGGCGGGAGCCACTGGTGGCGTAGGCCTCCCTGCGCTGCATCGCGGCGAACAGTGAGTCCCGGGTATTTTCCTCGGCGTAGAGCACCGCCAGCCCGCCGGGACCGTATTCCAGGTCGTCCGGGAAGGCCGCCGGTGTGCCGTCTCCGGAGCCCTTGCCCGCCCCGCCGTGGCCGGGGAAATTCCTTTCCATCACCAGGCCCGGCGCGGCGATATGCGTATCCGTGCTGCCGATCAGCCCGTACTTGAAGCTGTTCACTCCCAGCTCGGCCTGTTGCTGCAGGCCTTTTTTCAGCGCGTAGCGCAGGAAGTTGCTCTGTTCCGGCAGCCTGGTGACCGGCAATTCGTCGCGATCGACAAACAGTGCAATTACCTGCATCGAGCTGCCACCCGGAGTGCCGCTGCTCTTGCCGCCGAAGCTGTCGTAATCCAGCAGTTCGAAATTGCAGAATTCGTCGCCGGCCCAGGTGGCGGTGCGGCTGTCGCACTCGGACGCACCCTTGTGCTGCACGATCTCCGCCAGCGGGTTCCAGCGGGCGCGCCGGGCGGCTTCCTGCGCGGTTACGGCGCCGGTGGGTACGGAGTCAGTGGTGATACGGGCGGTCTCGAACATCAAGCCGGCGCTGAGGTTGGAGTTGTGGGGTATCGCCACCGCGTCGCAGCCGGGTTTGTCCCGCACGCACTCCTGTTCCAGGTAATCCCACAACTGCACCTGCGAGGGAGTCTCTATCCAGCTCAGGGCCCGATCCGGTACATGCTCGTTGCGGAAGATGACGTTGTGGTGCAGGTTCTGGCCCGCGCCGACATTGGCCGTCCACTCGTAACCGACGAAACTGGTGAAGCTGCAGTCACTGCTGCGGTCATAGGCCTGCTCGGCCGCCTGCTGGATATCGCGCCAGGTGCTGTTCGCGGCGGCGAAACAGTCGCTGTTGCCCTCGCCGCAGAAGCCCCAGCGTTTCTTGCCCGCCATGCCATAGGCGCCAAACGTGGCGAAGGACAAGCCCGGGAACCAGCGATGGGCGATGCACACGGGGTGCCAGTAGCCCTTCATCCCCGGTGTCATGCACATGCGCATCTCCCCGAAAAACTCGGAGTGATCCGTCACCGCGGTGAAATCCAGGGGGCGGTCGATCCCGACGCTGCGCTGCGCCTGGTCCTGGTCATCGTAGGGCTGGATTCCCATCCTGGCGCCCTTCGCAAATTCGTATGCCTGCGGCGGCTTGTTGCGCGTATCCTGGGAACTGGCGTCGAACGACCAGGCGGTGTGGACATGGGTGTCGCCGAAAAAAGGCCTGCGCTGCGCGGTGAAGTCAGCGCAGGGTGCACGTGTTTCCGTCACTGCATAGGGCCGGGCCGGATAGTCCCGCCCGGCGGCGGCCGCGGCGTCGCCTGCAGCCGTCGGTCCCTGGGCGTTGGCAGGGGCTGTGAGCGCCAGCAGCAGTGCTGCCATCGGGCGGAGGGCGGCCGGGCTTGAGAAATCCATCGCGAAGTTTGCCGTGAGCAGTGAAGACGCCGTCCAGCATTCCAGTTTTTGGCGGCAAAGGCAAAACATGTGGTATCGAGGAGTACACCATGTCCTGAATTGAGTCCGGCTGGTGGCTCGCCCGCGAGCAGTAAATGCTGTTATCTTTTACCCTTGGACAGAAACCCACGGAGTGGCTGCTGGCTATGTTTGCTTCAAAAAACGGGAATTCAACCGGCGCGGTTCCGGCACAGCCACGACCCGCCAGCACCGTCGTGCTGTTGCGGGAGACCCGGAAGGGGCTGGAGACCCTGCTGTTGAAGCGCAACAAGGCCCTGATGTTTGCCGGCGGCTACTGGGTGTTTCCAGGCGGGGCGCTCGACCCGGAAGATTTTGCCGCCGCCGGAGGCGACGAGCTCAAGGCCTCACGGATAGCCGCCGCGAGAGAGGCCTGGGAGGAGTCCGGCCTGCGCCCTCAACTCGAGGATATGGTTCTGGTCAGCCACTGGACTACCCCGGTGGCGGAGCCGAGGCGCTTCTCCACATGGATTTATGCGGCCCCGGTTGCGACAGCCGAAGACGTTGTCATCGATGGTGGCGAGATCCACGACCACCTCTGGCTTGGGGTCGAGGAGGCGATCGCGATGCACCAGCGGGGAGAGCTGCCCGTGCTTCCCCCGACGCTGGTGACCCTGCTCGGTCTGGGCGCCTACGATTCCATCGCGCAACTGGTGGCGGCAGAGCGCAGCAGCGCCGTGCCCGAGGTGCTGCCCGTCTTTGCCCTGGATGACGGCAAGGTGACCGTGATGTTCCGCGGCGACGCCGGCTATGACAGCGCCGCACCCTCCGCGCCGGGAGCCCGCCACCGGGCGACGCTGGAAGAAAGGCGCTGGGTGTACAGCTACCGGGATGTGGACGCCGCCTACCCGCCGCTGGTCAGGCAGTAACCGGCAGGCCTGTGACGTCCGAAAAAACATACCCGCTCTGGGATATTCCCACCCGTGCGTGCCACTGGCTTATCGTCGCCTGTGTCCCGCTGTCCTGGTGGAGCGCGGAAACTGAAAACTTTGAGCTGCACCAGTGGCTGGGCTACGCGCTTATCGTGCTGGTGGTCAGCCGGGTCATATGGGGTTTTGTCGGCAGCCGGCACTCGCGCTTTGCGGATTTCCTGGCCGGCCCGCGCAGGGTGCTGGCCTATCTGCGGGGAGAGGGAATGGCTGGCGCCGGCCACAACCCGCTGGGTGGCTGGTCGGTAATCTCACTGCTGCTCCTGTTGCTGCTGCAGGCGATCAGCGGGCTGTTCAACAGTGACGACGTATTCTTCAACGGACCGCTGTACCACAGCGCCAGCGTGGCGCTGCGCGATGCGATGGGCGTGGTGCACGAGGTGGCGTTCGACGCGCTGCTCGGCCTGGTGGCCCTGCATATCATCGCGGTGTTGTATCACCAGTTCCGGCGCCGGGAACCGCTCGTGCAGGCGATGGTGCGAGGCAGCGCCGCGGGGCGCGCGGGCCGGTCAGCCCCGGTGCCCGCATGGCGCGCGCTGCTCGTGCTGCTGTTGGCCTCGCTTGCACTCTGGGGCCTGCTCCAGCTGGCCCCGCCACCACCGCCGGTGATGTGGTGAATCAGTACAGGTAGTCCTCGGCCTTGTAGTCGTCGTGACAGGATTTGCAGGCCTTGCCGGCGGCACCCACCTGTGCGGCTATGGCCTCCCGGTCGCCGCCCGCGGTGACCTTCTGCAGGCTTGCCAGCTCCTTGCGCAGCGCATCCATTTTACTGCCGAAATCGGCCTTGTCCTGCCAGATTTCCGGTTTCGCCCGGGTCGTGCCTTTATCCGAGCCGTCGACGAAGCCGCGCATGATGTCCAGGGTGGCCAGCGCGGCCAGGTCGTGCGCCCAGCTGTCCATCCTGGCCTGGTCCCAGGGAATCTCGCCCTTCACCGTGCCCACCATGGGGCCGAAGTTGGCCGCCAGCAGGGCGAAATAGGACTGCCGGTAGGACTGTGGCATCTGTTTGTCGTCGAAGTGGGACAGCGCGGGTAACGACAGCAGTGCGGCGCCCACCGCGGCGGCGCCAAGCCAGTTCTTTCCTGTCAATCTGGACATAATCGCTTCCTTGGTACGTGGTTTTACCGGTGATTCGGGAATCTGAAGGGTCGAGTGTAGACACCGACCCGCCCTCAGGACAAGCCTATTTTGCCGCGCGCGTGCCCGCTGGCCCCGGACAGGATCCGGACGCCGCGACCAATTTATTGAACCTCAGGCCGCTTAAGTATTTTGCCCTGGCCGAATTGACGGGGGAGTGCGCTACCATTGCGCCTTGTTTCAGGCGGGGTCAGGGCATGGGTGCGCAGCAGCAGTGGGATTACAGTTTTGACGTGGTCGTGGTCGGATCCGGCAACGGCGGACTTACGGCGGCCCTGTGCAGTCATGAAATGGGTACCCCGGATGTCCTGGTGGTGGAAAAGTCCCATCTTTATGGCGGCACCAGTTCGATTTCCGGCGGCGGGGTCTGGATACCCTGCAACCGTTACGCCCGCGCCGAGGGCGCCGAGGATTCCATCGCGGCCGCCAGAACCTACCTGCGCCAGCTGATCAGTACCGAGGAAGTACCCGAGTACCAGTTGGACGCCTACCTGGAAAACGGCCCGAAAATGGTGGAGTTCCTGCACCGCCATACCCGTGCCCGCTACGTCAGCCTGGCCCATTACCCCGACTACTACACCAACCTCGAGGGCGCCATGACCGGCCACCGCTCCATGGAGCCGGAAACGTTCAACGCGGACGAGCTGGGCGAGGAGTGGCGACACCTGCGCCGCACCCACCCGATGATGCACCTGGCCGGTGTCATCGGCATTACCCAGCAGGAGGCCGCCCTGTTGATCGGCCAGCAGCCCGGCTGGTGGAAAATCGCGCTGAAGCTGGTGGCTGCCTATGTGGTGGATATCCCCTGGCGCCTGCGGGACCGGTTCCACCGGCGCCTGGCCACCGGCTGCGCCGGCGTGGCGCGCCTGCGCGCCTCCATGCTGGACCGGGACATTCCGCTGTGGCGCAACACCGCGATGACCCGCCTGGTCGAGGAGCAGGGCAGGGTGGTCGGCCTGGAAGTGAAGCGCAACGGGCGCCTCCTGCGCATCCAGGCCCGCAAGGCGGTGGTCCTGGCCGCGGGTGGTTTTGAGCACAACCAGGAGATGCGGGAGCAGTACCTGCCGCAACCCACGGACCACCGCTGGAGTGCCGGAACCCGCGACAACACCGGCGACGCCATCCGCGAGGGCATGCGCCTCGGCGCGAAAATGCACCGGCTGAACGAAGCCTGGTGGTGCAACACCATCTCGGTGCCGGGGGAGGAGATTCCCCGCCTGAGTATCATGGAAAAATCCTACCCCGGCTCGATTGTCGTCAATCCCGCCGGCAAGCGCTTCAGCAACGAGTCACAGAATTACATGGCGTTCCAGCAGGAGACCTTTCGCGTACACAGCCCGGAAAACCCCTGCAACCCCAGCTGGCAGGTATTCGACGCCAGTTTCCGCGCCAGTTATTTTGTGGGCCCCCTGTACAACAGCAAGTTCCGTCCCGACTGGATGCTGCCGAAGCGCTACGAGAAGGAGGGTTTTTTCGCCAAAGCCGAAACCATTACCGAACTCGCCGCCAAGATTGGCGTCGATCCCGCGGGACTGGCCGATACCGTTGCCAAAATGAACGAGTACGCCCGCACCGGTGTCGACCCGGAATGCCACCGCGGCGAGTCCGCCTACGACCGTTACTACGGCGACCCGCGGGTCACGCCCAACCCCTGCCTGGGTCCCGTGGTCAAACCCCCGTTTTACGCCATGCGGGTAGACCCGGGTGATTTCGGCACCCAGGGCGGCATGGTGACCAATGCCGACGCCCAGGTCCTGCACGAGGACGGCCACGCCATCGAGGGGCTGTACGCGATCGGCAATTGCAGCGCGCCCACGCTGCCCTGTTACCCGGGCCCAGGCGCCACCCTCGGGCCGGCGATGACCTTCGCCTACCAGGCGGCCAAATCGATCACAGGATTCCGCGACTGATATGGACATCCAGTTTACAGAGCAACAACTGGCGCTGCGGGACGAGCTGCGCGCCTATTTCGGCAAACTGATGACCCCGGAGCTGGTTGCGGAGTGCGAGCGCGATATGGGCGAGGGCGGCGGCCCGCTGTGGCGCGACGCGCTCCGGCAGATGGGTCGCGACGGCTGGATCGGCGTGGGCTGGCCCGAGTCCTGGGGCGGGCGCGGCATGTCTCCCCTGGAGCAGTTCATCTTCGTCGAGGAGATCATGCGGGCCGGCTACCCCTTTCCTTTCCTCACCACCGAATCCGTCGGCCCCATGCTCGCGGAGCACGGCAACGAGTGGATCAAGCGCGAGCTGGTGCCCAGAATTCTCAGCGGCGAGCTGCTGATCGCGATCGGCTACTCCGAGCCCGGCGCCGGCACCGATCTTGCGAACCTGAAAACCAGCGCGGTCCGCGACGGCGATGACTGGGTGATCAACGGCCAGAAGATGTGGACATCACTGGCGCATTTTTGCGACTACACCTGGCTCGCCGTGCGCACCGACCCGAACGCCCCGAAAAAACACAAGGGCATCTCGATGTTCCTGGTGCCGAACTCGGACCCCGGCTGGAGTTGCACCCCGGTGCACACCCTCGGCGGCGTGCGCACCAATGCCACCTATTACGACAATATCCGGGTGAGCAACGATCACCTGGTCGGTGAGTTGCACGGCGGCTGGAAACTGATCACCGGGCAGCTCAACCGGGAGCGGCTCAGCCTGATCAACTTCGGGCCCGTGTCCCAGCTGTTCAACCAGGTGGTGCGATGGGCGGGCAGTGCCCGGCTGCCTGCCGGCGGCAGGGTCATCGACCAGCCCTGGGTGCAGCAGAACCTGGGCCGCTGCCGCGCGCTGATAGAGTGCATGAAGCTGATCGTTTACAAGCAGTCCTGGGCGATGACCGAGGGCGTGCTGGAGATGGCGGATGCCTCCGCCGCCAAAGTCTATGGCTCGGAGGGCTTTATCGAGGTCTACCGTATGCTGGGGGAAATTGTCGGCCAGGCCGGCCTGGTCCGGGCGGGGTGCGCCCGGACCGCGGCGGAGGCGGCCAAGCTCGAGCGCCTTTATCGCACCGCCTCGATCATCACTTTCGGTGGCGGCGCCAACGAAATCCAGCGTGACATCATATCGGCGGCGGGGCTGTGGATGCCCCGCGCCAGTCGCTGAGCAGGAAGGGCACCAGCATGGAATTTGGATTCAGCGCGGAGCAGCAGGAAGTCAGGCAACTCGCCCGGAAAATCCTGTCGGAGCAGGTCAGTGCCCAGAGCCTGTCGGCCTATGACGAGTACCAGTCTCCGCGCTTTGACCGGGCGCTGTGGCGGCAACTCGTCGCCGCGGGCCTGCCCTCGGTGGCGCTGGAGCAGCGCTACGGCGGGATGGGTTTCGGCTTTATGGAGCTGGCGCTGTTTATCGAGGAAGTGGGTCGCAGCATCGCGCCGGTTCCCGCCATCGCGCACAGCGTGTCGGCAGCGTTGGCCATCCAGCGATTCGGCAGCGAAGCGATGAAAGAAGCTGTGCTGCCCCTCGCAGCGGCGGGGGAGCTGCTGCTGACCGCGGCGCTGTCGGAACAACTCAATGAGGCCCCGGCAGATCCGCTGGCAGTGACCGCGGTGACCGACGGCGCCGACCTGGTGCTGTCGGGCACCAAGACCGCGGTGCCCTTCGCGGCCCACGCGCAGCGCATCCTGCTGGCCGCGCGCGCAGAGGCCGGCGTGGCGGTGGTGCTGCTGGACCCCGCCGCTGCCGGTGTGACCCTTGCCGACCTGCAGGTCACCAGCTTCGAGCCCCAGTGCGAACTGGCGCTGGCGTCGGTGCGCGTGCCCGCGGCTGATGTCATCACCGCCACCGACGGCGCCAGGGTAATGCAGTGGATAGCCGAACGCACTACCGCGGCGATCTGCGCCCATCAGCTGGGGGCGGCGGACTGCGCCATGCGCATGGCGGCCAGCTATACCTCGGAGCGCAAGCAATTCGACGTGCCGGTGGCGACCTTCCAGGCGGTCGGTCACCGCATGGCCGACTGCTATATCGACGTCGAGTGCCTGCGCCTGACCACCTACCAGGCAGTCTCCCTGCTGGATAGCGGTGTGGACGCAACCACGGAGGTGCAGATAGCGAAGATCTGGGCCGGGGACACGGGGCACCGGGTGAGCTACGCCACCCAGCATGTCCACGGCGGCACCGGTATCGACCGGGAATACCCGCTGTGGCGGTACTGCCTGTGGCTGCGCCAGAACGAGATGACGCTGGGCTGCAGTTCCTTCCATGTCGCGCAACTGGGCAGCCGCCTGGCCGCCGGCGAGGCGCTGTTCAGCTGAGGGCGGCGCAGGCGGGGCAGTTTGTCAAAAAAAACATAGAAAGTTTTGCAGCGGGGAGATTTCCCGCGGACCTCACTGGGTTACACTAGCGCCGCCATGAATACCGCCAATCCATATCGTCTCACCCTGGTCCTGCTGTCCGTGCTGTGCCTGGCCGCCTGTTCCAGCCCGCCCCAGCAGCGGCGCGCAGCGATCAACCAGACCGACAGGGCGGTCAACTTCAGCGGCTTCTGGGAGCTCGACTACAGCCAGAGCGACAATATCCAGGACAATCTCAACGCCCTGGTGCGGGATGTGCGCCAGCAGAGCCAGCAGCGGGCCCAGGCCAGCGGCGTCTACCAGAGTGCCGGCCCCGGCATGATCATCGGTGGCCCCGGGGATACCAACAGCGGCGCCTCGATCATCGGCCTGGCCCAGATGGCGGACCTGGTCACCCAGTCGCAGCTGCTTGAAATCACCCAGGACGAGCACAAGATAAGGGTCAAGCGGGAGGAGGATTACGCGCTTACCTGCGAGTTCTACCCGGGCCAGTACCACACGGTTGAAACGCCGCTGGGCCGGGAAATCTGCGGCTGGGAGCAACACCAGCTCATCTTCAAGACGCTGTTGCCGGAGGGGCTCACGATCCAGCAGGTCCTGAGCCTGGCCCCGGACGGCCAGCGGCTCAATATCGCCACAACCGTGATATCCGACCGGGTCACCTCTCCCTTCACCGTGAACCGGGTGTATGTGCACTACGTGCCCCAGGACGACGGTTACAGCTGTAAAATGACAATCTCCAAGGGCAGGGTATGTACGACGGAAAAATCCAGGTGAGCTGGCGGGCGGCTGCGGCCCTGGCGCTGTGTTGCCTGGTGACCCTGGCGGCCCGGGCCCAGCAATGGTCCCCGGATCCCGCGCTGGCGGTGCCGCCGGTGGGCGATGTCACCCTGCGGGTGGAGCAGTCGGTACCGGAGGCGGCGTTGCTGGACGTGGGGCTGGTGATCTTCAACCCCGGTATCCCCATCGATGAATCCACCCACAGCAAACTCGGCATCTTTCCCGAGATCCGCAAGGCCGAGGCCCAGTTCATGCCGGTACTGCTGCGCCAGGTGCTGCTGGCAACGAATGCCTGGGGTGTGGTGAGGGTGCTGCCGGACGAGCAGGCCTCAACCGAGCTGATGGTGAGCGGCAGGATCCTGCTGTCCAACGGCAGTGAACTGGTACTGCAGGTGAGCGCCCGGGATGCCAGCGGCAAGGTATGGCTGGACAAAACCTACCGGGACCTGACTACCGAGCGGGACTACCCCGGCAGCGAGGACAGCGATCCCTTTATCGATCTCTACCGGCAGGTCGCCAATGACCTGCTGGCCTACCGGCAGAGCCTGGACAGCCGCCAGTTGCGGGCGATCCGCCAGGTGGCATTGCTGCGCTACGCGGCCAGCCTGTCCGAGGATGCCTTCGGCAGCTACCTGCAGCAGGACCCGGAGGGTATCTACACCCTGGTGCGCCTGCCTGCCCAGGGAGACCCGATGCTGGCCAGGGTGGAGCGCATCCGCAACCAGGAGCACCTGTTCGTCGATACGGTCGATGAACAGTATGTGAAGATCTACGAGGAAATGGCGCCCACTTACACCCTGTGGCGCCAGTATGGTCGCGAGCAGGCGCTGTACCAGCAGGAGTACGAGGCGCGGGCCCAGAACAGGGACCGCATCGGCCGGCGCGGCACGTTTCCCGCGATGGAGCAGACCTACAACACCTACAAGCAGATCAAGATCCAGAAGCAGGACCTGGATGACATGTCACAGGGCTTCAATAACGAGGTAACGCCCACGGTGATGGAGGCCAGCGGCAGGGTGTTCCGCCTCAGCGGGACACTGCAATCCCAGTACAACGAGTGGCGCTCGATCCTGCGCGATATTTTCGCCCTCGAGACGGGTGCGCCCGCGGGTTCCTGACACCGTTGTACGCCAGCCCCTTACGTTAAACCTCATTAATGGGCTATGCTTCGGCCATGGCAAAAAAATCTATCGACCACGAACCCGAATCGCTGCTGGATTCCGTGCGGCGCCTGACCGGGCAGGTAGCGGGCGGCACCCTGGGGCTGGCGCGTAATACCGCGGCGATGACCGCCATGTTCGGCGAGAACTGGTTGCGTTCAACCGTGCTCAACCAGCTTGAACCGGAGCGACTCGAGGCGATGGCCGAGGCCGGCCACTTCCTGCGCGATGCGCGGGAAACCGCCGGCATGTCGCTCAAGGACCTGTCCGAGAGCCTCGGCCTGGCCGATAAAACCATGCTCGAGGATATCGAGAGCGGGCAGACCATCATGCCGCTGGAGGTGATGCTGCGCAGCGCCTCGCTGCTGTCCCGCCACGACCCGATACCGTTCCTGATCAAGTTCATGCGCACCTACAACCCGGCGCTGGAGAAGACCCTGGAGCAGTGGGGCGTGCTCGCGCTGCCCAAGCAGTACGAGCGGGAACGGCGCTTTATCAACCTGTACCGGCAGCACGATGTCCTGCGCGGTTTCAGTGACGCGGAGTACGAGCGCTTCATTCACTACATGCAGAGTTCCATCGGCCTGGTGCTGGATGTCATGCAGTCCGAAAAAATGGCCCGCCTGGGCAAGGTTGCCGCGCCGGCAACCGCCAGGGACGGCCGGGCCGGGAAAGGCAAGGCCAGGGCCGCCCCCAGGAAGGCGCCCCCGCGCAAGCGCAAGCGCGCCCCGGCGGCCTCCAGGCGCAGTTCCTCCTGACAGGCAGCACCGCCGGGCGTTTCTCGCAATCACTTTTAAAACCCATTGTAACTACCTGAAAATATTGAATAATATTTTCAATCTAACTGCGGATATCGATTTCAATGTCGCTCAGTGAGTTTGCCCAGGACCAGTGGTTCGCAGCCTGCCCCAAGGGGCTGGAATCCCTGCTGGCTGCGGAGCTGGCGGCGCTGGGTGCCAGCGGCACCCGGGAAACGGTGGCCGGGGTCTACTTCACCGGCCCGGTCGCACTGGCCTATCGCGCCTGCCTCTGGTCGCGCCTGGCCAACCGGGTGCTGCTGCCGGTTGCCCGGCTGGAGGCGGCGGACAGCGATACGCTCTACCGGCAGCTGAAGACCGTGGACTGGGCCGCGCTGTTCGGCCCCGGCCAGAGCTTCAGTATCGATTTCTCCGGTGAAAACCGCGAGATCCGCAATACCCAGTTCGGCGCCCAGCGCAGCAAGGACGCCATCGTCGACTGGTTTACAGAGAAACTGGGGCAGCGTCCCCCGGTGGCGCGCAAGGACCCGGATATCCGCCTCAATGTCCGCCTCAGCGGGGAGCAGGCCGTGTTGTCGCTGGACTTTTCTGGCGGCAGCCTGCACCAGCGCGGTTATCGCCTGGCCGGCGGGGCTGCGCCCCTGAAGGAAAACCTCGCCGCGGCGATCCTGCTGCGCGCCGACTGGCCCGGCATCGCCGCCCGCGGCGGCGCCCTGGTCGACCCCATGTGCGGCTCCGGCACCCTGCTGCTCGAGGCCGCGATGATGGCGGCGGATATCGCGCCCGGGCTGGGGCGGCGGCGCTTCGGCTTTGAACACTGGCGCGGGCACAACGAGCCCCAGTGGCGAGCTATCCTGGCGGATGCCAGGGGCAGGGCGGAGCGGGGCAAAGCCAGGACCCTGCCGGAGATTCGCGGCTACGATGCCGACCCGAGGATCATCCGCACCGCCGAGGAAAACATCGCCCGGATCGGCCTGGAAAAAGTGGTGCGGGTCAGCGCCAGGCCCCTGGCGGAACTCACCCGGCCCACGCATGTGCCGATGCCGCTGGGGCTGCTGGTCTGCAACCCGCCCTATGGCGAGCGCCTGGGGGAAAAAGAGAACCTGCGCCCGCTCTACCACCAGCTGGGGGAGGTGATGGTGCGGGAGTTCCGCGGCTGGACCGCCGCCGTGTTTACCTCCGACCTTGACCTGGGCCGGGCGATCGGCCTGCGCAGCCACAAGCGCTACGCATTCTGGAACGGCGCGCTGGCGGCCCACCTGCTGTTGTTCGACCTGGTCGACAACGAGTTGCGCCCGCTGCCGGAACAGGCCGCGGCTGAGAGCGCGGCGCCCCCCGGGGCCCCGGGGGAATTGTCCGCCGGCGCCACTATGTTTGCCAACCGCGTTCGCAAGAACCGCAAACGCCTCTCGGCCTGGCTCAGGCGCGAGCAGATCCAGTGTTACCGGCTCTACGATGCCGATATGCCGGAGTATGCGGTGGCAGTGGATATCTACGGTGAGCGCGCCTGCGTGGCGGAGTACCAGGCGCCGCAGGGGGTGGATCCCGCGGCCGCCGCCCGCAGGCTGCAGGAAGTGCAGGCGGCGCTGCCCGGCGCGCTGGGGTTGGCGGCGGATGCCATCGTCTACAAGCAGCGGCGGCGCCAGCGCGGCACCGCGCAGTATGAAAAGCAGGATAGCCGGGGCGAACTGGTCAGCGTCACCGAGGGACCCGCGCGCTTGCTGGTCAACCTGCAGGACTACCTCGATACCGGCCTGTTCCTGGATCACCGCCCCCTGCGCCGGCGCCTGGGAGCCGAAGCCGCGGGCAGGGATTTCCTGAATCTTTTTTGCTACACGGGTTCGGCTACGGTGCACGCGGCTCTGGGTGGCGCCCGCTCCACCACCAGCGTGGACCTCTCCAATACCTACCTGGCCTGGTTGCGCAAGAACCTGGTCCACAACGGCCTCGATGAAGTGGACAACCGCCTGGTCAGGGCCAACTGCCTGGAGTGGCTGCACCAGGCCGATGGCAGTTACGACCTGGTGCTGCTGGACCCGCCGTCCTTTTCCAACTCCACGGCGATGACCGAGACTTTCGATATCCAGCGGGATCATCCCGAACTGGTGCGCTCGGCAATGAAGGTGCTGCGCCCCGGCGGCCAGTTGTATTTTTCCAACAACCGCCGCGGCTTCAAGCTGGAGCCGGCGCTGCTCGAACAGTTCCTGTGTGAGGATATCTCGCGGTCGACCCTGGACCCGGACTTCCAGCGCAACCCGAAGATTCACTGCTGCTGGTCGATTCGCCATCGCGAACAGGGCTGACCCGGGCCGCAAAAAAGGGCGGTTGGGCGTGACACCGATGCCGCGTTCAAATTTGAAACCCTCGGGGCTCAGTGGGCTGGACGGTAAGTGGCTGCCAACGACGCCCGCGAAAATATATCCACATTTTGCGGGAAGTCCCTGTTTTTACAGTGTCAGCGCGCGCCGGTGCCCGCAAAACACTATAAAAAACACGCAAGTTATTGATTCGATATTATTAAAACCGGTTTTGCGATTTTCCCGGCCCGGGGAAGTGCAGGCCCGGCCCGGGCGGGACGGGCGCTGTTTCGACAGTCTGTCCCCATAGTTATCCACAGGGCGACCTGTGGATAACTATTCCGGGTCCGCCAGTTTCAGCAGTTGCTTGCCGGTATTGCGGCCGTCGTAGAGGCGCTGCAACGTGGCCGGGATATTCTCGAAGCCCTGCTGGATATCCTCACGCCAGGCGAGATCACCCGCGCTGACCCACTGGCCCAGGGCGGCGAACGCCTCATTGGCCCGCGCCAGGTAATCGATGACGATAAAACCCTGCATCCGGATGCGCCGGGTGACCAGTATATTCAGGTTGCGCGGCCCGGGGCGCGGTGTCTCGTCGTTGTAGCCGGATATCGAGCCGCACAGGACGATGCGCCCGAATTCCGCCATGTGGCTGATGCCGGCCTCCAGGGTATCGCCGCCGACGT
>Ga0224505_10001433_pt1 | contig 15058 bp, 15 predicted proteins | sample SF_Jan12_sed_USG_FD_169102 | JGI IMG/M metagenome (GOLD analysis project Ga0224505, IMG submission 169102) | Sediment microbial communities from San Francisco Bay, California, United States - SF_Jan12_sed_USGS_4_1 | ecosystem: Environmental > Aquatic > Marine > Sediment | place: USA: California... | reverse complement strand
AGTACGTCGACCTTGTAGACCTCGGCCTTCAGGAGCTTCTTGCGCACGGCGTCCGTCAGCGACTTCCCGGCGGCGACGAGCACCTCACCGGTGTCCTTGTCCGGCACGTCGAACGCCAGGATCTGCTTGTCCTCGAGCTCCCGGACGGTGGTGGGCCGTTCGTCGTCCCGCAGGTCGATCGTGGTGTAACGCGCGAACACGCGCAGGCCGTTGATGCCCGCCCGCCGGAACGCGTTGTACCGCTCCGTGGTGAGCTCGTCCCCCTCCCGGGCGAGCGGCTCCTCGCCGCCCTCTGGATCCGGCACGTCCTCGGCCAGCGTTGCGCCGATCACCTCGCGCCGCAGCACGCGCTCCTCGAGCTTCTGGGTGAGGTCGAGCGTCTTCGAGGCGTAGAACAGGCGCAGGAGATCGCCGTTCGACCCGTACCCGAGCGCCCGGAGCAGGGCGGTGGCCGGGAACTTCTTCTTCTTGTCGATATGGACGTAGATCACGTCGTGGATATCGACGGTGAATTCCACCCACGACCCCCGGAACGGGATGATCCGCGCCGAGTTGAGGTGCTGCCCGTTGGGGTGGGTCGTCTCTTCGAAGACCACGCCCGGCGACCGGTGCAGCTGGGACACCACCACCCGTTCCGCCCCGTTGATGACGAAGGTCCCGAGGGGCGTCAGGATCGGCAGCTCGCCAAGATAGACTTCCTTCTCGATGATGTTCTTCGGGCGCCGGCCCCCGCCCTCGAGCTCCTCGAGGATGACCAGTCGGAGCGTCGCCTTGAGGGACGCCGAGTAGGTCATGTCGCGCTCGATGCATTCCTCGACGGTGTATTTGGGCTCACCGAGGGCAAACGCCACGAATTCCAGCGAGTAGTTCCCGTTCACATCCGCGATGGGGAACACTTCGTGGAACACGCGCTCGAGGCTCAAGTCCTGATTGGCCGCGGCCTCGCCCGACGCGAGCAGCGCCTGGAACGAGCGTGTCTGAATGTCCAGGAGGTGGGGCATGGGCATCCCCGCCTCGAGTTTCGAAAACGAAATCACCGGCAACGTGGTCATCAGCCGTCCTCATCCAGCGCGAATGGCCCCGCGCGCCCCCGGTCCGTGAGACCGGGGGGCGTGGACGGGGCGTGCGTCACGAGCAGGGTGTATGTGCGCCGTCGTACGTGGTGCATACCGTTCGTGCTGAAGTTGGGAGTGGTACGCCTGGCCACGCTCGTGGCCACGCGACGACCCGCCTACTTCAGCTCGACGGTCGCACCCTGCTCCTCGAGCTTCTTCTTGATCGCCTCCGCCTCTTCCTTCGACACGTCTTCCCTGACGGTGCTTGGAGCGCTGTCGACCAGGTCCTTGGCTTCCTTCAGGCCGAGGGTCGTTACCTCGCGCACGGCCTTGATGACCTGGATCTTCTTGCTGCCCGTGTCGGTGAGCACGACCGTGAACTCGGTCTTCTCCTCGGCGGCCGGGGCCGCGTCCCCGCCTGCCGCGGGGGCCGCCGCTACCGGCGCCGCCGCGATCGTGACGTTGAACTTGTCCTTGAATGCCTCGATCAGATCCGCCAACTCCATCACCGACATGTTGGCGATCGCCTCGAGGATTTCGTCCTTGCTCAGACTCGTGGTGGCCATGATGTGACTTCCCCTTACCAGGTTACGCAGACTCGGACCGCTGCGAGCGGAGCGCCTCGAGGGCGCCAACCCATTGATACATGAGCCCGTTGGTCACACCGAGGAACGCCTGAAGCGGCGCCTGCAGTGCGCCGGCGAGCTGGCTCAGCAGCTCGGTCCGGGACGGGAGTTTCGCGAGACGCGAGACGTCTTCCGGCGTGACGGGTCGTCCTTCGACGAGCCCGATCTTCACCTGGAAGCTCCCCGCCTCCTTCTGAAAATCCGCGATGATCTTCGCCGCGGTGACCGGGTCTTCGGCGAAAACCCAGCCGGTCGGACCGGCGAGGGCGTCGTCGAGCCCGGTGATGTCGGCCTCCGCGAGCGCCCGCTGCGCCAGCGTGTTCTTGAGGACGACGTACTCGAGCCCCGCCTGGCGGAACCGCCGGCGGAGGTCGGTGACCTGCTTCACCTTGAGCCCGGTGAAGTCCGTGAGATACACGTTCGGCCGTCGCGCAATGCGCGCCCGGATGTCCGCGACGATCGTCGACTTCTCGGTGCGCTTCATCGGTACTCCGTGGTGTCCACGGGGACGCCCGGTCCCATCGTGCTCGAGACCGTCACGGACCGGAGGTACGTGCCTTTGGCCCCGGTGGGCTTGGCCCGGACGACCGCGTCCACGAACGCGTGCAGATTCTCCGCCAACTGGTCGGCCGAGAACGAGATCTTCCCGATCGGGCCGTGAATGTTCCCGGTCTTGTCCACGCGGAACTCGATCTTGCCCGCCTTGATTTCCTTGACGGCGCGCGCCACGTCCATCGTGACCGTCCCCGACTTGGGATTGGGCATGAGGCCGCGCGGGCCGAGGATCCGGCCCAACTGCCCGACCTGCCCCATCATGTCCGGTGTGGCGACGATGACGTCGGTATCCAGCCAGCCGTCCTTGATCTTCTGGATGTACTCGGGTCCGATGCAGTCGGCGCCGGCCGCCTCGGCCTCTTTGGCCTTGTCGCCCTGCGCCACCACCAGCACGCGGACCGTCTTGCCGACGCCGTGCGGCAGCACCACCGTTCCGCGGACGATCTGGTCCGCATGGCGGGGATCCACGCCCAGGTTCAGGGCGACATCCACGGACTCGTCGAACTTGGCAAACGCGGTATCCTTCACGAGCGCCAACGCCTGCGGCGCCGCGTGGGGTCGCGTGCGGTCAACCTTGGCCGCCGCGGTGCGGAACTTCTTCCCGACTCGCATTATTCCACCACCTCGACACCCATCGACCGCGCCGTGCCCGCGATGATCCGCATGGCCCCGTCGATGTCGTTCGCATTCAGATCCGGCATCTTCTGCTCGGCGATCTTGCGAAGCTGGGCCTTCGTGACCGTCGAGACCTTGTCGCGGTTCGGCGTACCGGAACCCTTCTCGATCCCCAACTCCTTCTTCAGCAGCGCCGCGGCAGGCGGCGTCTTGGTGATGAAGGTGAAGCTCCGATCGTGATAGATCGTCACCTCGACGGGGGTGGTCATCCCCGCCTGGTTCTGCGTCCGCGCGTTGAACTGTTTGCAGAAGTCCATGATGTTGACACCCTGGGGACCCAGAGCGGTGCCAACGGGAGGCGCCGGCGTCGCTGCACCGGCCGTGACCTGCAGCTTGACGAACCCAATGACCTTCTTCGGTGCCATCTCATCCTCTCATGCGCCGGGACCGTGTCCCTGGCTCCCACGTGACCCCGTGGTTGGGGAACTGCGTGCCGACCGCCTCAACCCTGCCCACTCGCAACGGGATCCCAACCACCCCGCCCCACCGCTCCACGGGAGCAACGGGATATCCCGTCATCCCGTTTCTACTCTAGTGCCCCCGCAACTGCAGGTAGTCCAACTCGACCGTCGTCGGACGACCGAACAGACTCACGCTCACCCGCACCTTCCCCTTGTCCGGCAACACCTCTTCGACGGTGCCGCTGAAGTCGGTGAATGGCCCTTCCATGACCTCCACCACCTGGCCGACCAGGAACGGGATCTCCTCACGGGGCGCCGACTCCGCCACCGGCTCTTCGATGCCCAGCAACCGATTGACCTCATCCTGCCGCAGCGCCTGCGGCGTCCAGCCCTGACCGGCGAACTTGATCACGCCCTGGATCGCATTGATGACGTGCAGCGTCTCCTGCGTCAGGACCATTTCCACGAGCACATAGCCCGGAAAGGTCTTGCGCTCCACCGTCACCTTCTTGCCGTTCTTGATCTCGACCTCTTCGCGGGTCGGGACCAGCGCCTGCCGGATGAGCCGCTCCTCCGCCGGCCGGGGATCCTGCACGATCTTCCGCTCGATCAGCCCTCGCACCTTGTTCTCGTGCCCGGCCGTCGTCTGGATCGCGTACCATCTCGCTTCCATGGCCACTCCGATCACGTGAACATCCGACCAAGGACGCCGATCAGCAGCTTCGACGAGATCACGTCCATGATCCCGATGATGATGCCCACGATGATCACGAAGATCGACACGACCACGGTGGTCCGCCGCAGGTCGAGCCACGTGGGCCACGTGACCTTGCGGATCTCCGCGCGAACGTCACGCAGATACTCCATGGTGCGCCGGGTCGACGCGACGACTTTGCTCACGGTTACTTGGTTTCCTTGTGCTGCTTGTGCGTCCCGCAGCGGGGGCAGAACTTCTTCCACTCCTGCCGCTCCGGATGCTTCCGCCGGTTCTTCGTCGTGACGTAGTTCCGGTCCTTACACTCGGTGCACTCGAGCGTGATGTTCTCGCGCGGCATGCCTGACTCCTCGAATCCTCACTCGGCCCGACTGCCACCCGCCACGAGCGGCAGCCCGTTCACCACCCCACACGACCCGCGGCAGCCCCACCCGGCCCCACCACCCCTCCACAGCAGCACCGGCTGCATGTCCTGCGGTTCCTGCCCCTGATCCAGCAAGAGCTCGCGATGGGGATTGAACCCATGACCTCGTCCTTACCAAGGACGCGCTCTACCACTGAGCTACGCGAGCCAAAGCGGGCGACGGGACTCGAACCCGCGACCCTCAGCTTGGAAGGCTGATGCTCTACCAACTGAGCTACACCCGCGAGCCCTGCGCCTTCCTGCCTGCCACTCCTGCGAGGTCCGCTTCCGTGACCCCGGTGCTCATGGTGGGGGAAGGATTCGAACCTTCGTAGGCGTTACGCCGGCAGATTTACAGTCTGCTCCCGTTGGCCACTTGGGTACCCCACCCAACTGCCCTCCGAACCCGCCGAAACGACCACACCCCGGGGGCGGACGCATTACGCCATCCGCGCCCGTGGCGAGCCTTGTAACGTAAATCGGGACAAGGGGAAGTCAACCCGGCCGAGATCGCGGGCCGCCCTCCCCCGCCCACCGATCCCCCTTGACGCCTGGTTGACGCCCATCTGGCATCGTGGCACCAGGCCTTACCCGGGGGAACCAGTGGCCTACCGACGATCCAAATGGACACTCGGCGTGGCGGCCGTGGCGGCCGTAGGGGCGGGCTGCTTCGGCAAGACCTACTGGACGCCAACGCTGGCGTCACCCGAAGCGGTCGCAAGGACGGTCCCCGGCACGGTGAAAGTGCACCTCCAGTCCGGCGAGCTGGCGCTGCTGCGCGTCTGGCAAGCCGACACCGGGACCCGGCGTCTTTCTGGTCTCGGAACCTGGTTCAACGCCGCCCGGCAGCCGGTGGATTCCGGCCGGGTCTCGATCCCGTTCGACTCGATCGCCCTCGTGGAAACCCACCAGGCCGACGCGGCGCACCCCTTGGGCCTGTCCGGCCTCGCGGTCTGGACCGCAATCATGGCTCCGCTGACCGCCGCGTGCGTCGCCGATCCGAAGTCGTGCTTTGGCTCCTGCCCGACGTTCTACGCGCGCGACACCGCCACCATCCCACAGGCCGAGGGGTTCTCGGCCAGCTTCGCCCGGGCCCTGGAGGCCACAGACCTCGACGCACTCGGACCCGTCGGGGCGCGAGACGGGCGTGCCTTCGTCGTGCGCATGACGAATGAGGCGCTGGAAACGCACGCCGTACGTTCCCTCTATCTCCTCGCCGCACCGCGACCACCAGGGGGACGCACGTTCGCCACGACCGACGGCCGGCTGCTCCCCACGACCGGGCTCACACCCGCCGTACGGTGTGCCGGCCCCGAGGGCGACTGCACGAGGGTGGTCTACGCGCTTGACCGATCAGAGCGACGGTCGTTGGCGGACTCCATGGACCTCGCGGCCCGCGAGACTGTGAATCTCACGTTCCCCGCTGTCTCAGGACCGGCCGCCCTGGTGTTGGCGGCCCGCCAGACCCTGGTCAGCACTTTCCTCTTCTATCAGACCATGGCGTACTTCGGGCACAACGGCGGGGCCTGGCTGGCCGGGCTCGAGCGGGCCGGTCCGGCGGGCGGCCCCGCGGCGACCGGCATGGCGCGCGTGCTCGGCGGGATTGAAGTCTTTGTTACTCAAGGAGATGCGTGGACTTCCGCGGGCGAGTACGCCGAGGCGGGACCGATCGCGACCGATGTCCAGGTCTTCCCTCTCCCCTCCCTGGGCCATTCCAGCGATTCCGTCCGGATCCGACTCAGGATGGCCCGAGGGGCATGGCGGATCGATTGGATAGCACTGGCACGCGTTGGCCTCCCGGTGACTGCGGTGCGCCTCGAGCCCGCGGTCGTGCTTCGCGCGAGCACGCCCAACCACACCGCGTTGCACGCACTGCGCGACACCAGTCGATATCTCGTGACCTACCCCGGTGACACCTACCGGGTCGAGTTCCACCTGCCCGACGCTGACACGGGGTGGGAGCTCTTCCTCGAGAGTCGCGGCTACTACTACGAGTGGATGCGCGCCGAGTGGCTGCGCGAGACCGATCCGGCAATGGCGCTCCGCGCCATCCACGATCCCGAGGGCATGCTCAGAGCCCTTGCCCCCGTTTTCAAACAGGTCGAACCCCTCATGGAGCGGCGGTTCTGGGACAGCCGATTTGGGAGGTGACGACGATGTTGCGCTTCGCACCAGTCCTTCTGCTCAGCCTTGCGACGACCGGTACGGCGGCTGGCCAGCGCCCCTACACCCCCGGGTCTCCGTTCGGCGCCGACGTCGTGCTCAAGCCACGAAAAGGCCGCGCGGCAGGGCCCACCATCCAGGGGGAGTTGATCGCCGTGAGCCCCGACAGTCTCTGGCTCCTCCAGTCATCCACCACGATCGCGGTACCACTGGCCGAGGTTGGAGGTGTCCAGATGCGACGTTTCCACTCAGGTGCCTCCGCGGCCCTGATCTGGGGCCTGGTCGGAGGGCTGGTCTCGGGTGGCCTCCTGACCGCGGCCTGCGCCACCGTGGAGGACGCCAGTTGCGGGGGGGTCATGGCCTTCTCCCTCATCACATGGGGTCTCTGGGGCGGGATCGGGGCCGCGACCCTCGGCAGTTCGAGCACCCGGACCTTGCCACCGTCGGAGGGAGCACTCCGGGGATACGCGCGGTTCCCGCAAGGGCTGCCGGGCGACCTCGAACGGCGCACGTTCCGTCTCGGGGTACGGGCGCCCTTGCCACAGCCGTGAGACCCGGCCGGTGAGAAGGAGACCGGCGTGGACGACGGCCTGGCCGGTCTTGCGCCCATGACCATCGGCGGCAGAGCGTCACGATCACCTGCGGAGCCCACGCCATGAGCGGCATGGTCATCCGCGGCGGCGGCACCGCGCCATCCTCCACGCGGGGTCGAGCACAACGTCGAGCATGACGGGACGGTCGAGCCTGCGACGCTCCAGATCGTCATGACGCTCGAGGCCTGACGACGTCGTTCCGCCAGGTAGACGACGGGGCGCCGGACGAGCGTAGCGCCGGCTCTACATGCCGTGCGGGTTCGCAGGCCGGAGGCCGACCGCCCCCATCAGCGTTCCCGCCTGCATCCGGATGCGCTCGGCGGCATGCATGGCGTTGGACAGATCTCCCTGGTCGAAGGCGGTCACCGCCTTCGCCAAACCCACCGTCAACGAGTCCACCTGCGCACGCGCGTCGCGCACGTCGGCCGCCGTCATTCCCTGTGGGTACCTGCGCGCTCGCGTCACTTCATCCAACCGCGCCCCCAGGGCGGTGAGCATGGCGCGCACGCTGTCCTGCATCATCGGCCACTTGGCCGCCGCCTGGGCCTTTCCTTCGGTGATGGTTGGGGCCATCTGTCGGGCCTGGGCCGCGGCCTCCTGCGCCTTCGCAACCACCGTCGGCCAGTCTTCCGCCTCGTAGGCGGTGCGGGCCGCGCCATAGGTCTCCATCACCGCATTGAACGCGTCCGGTGCGAACCGCATGGCGTCCGCGTGCTGCGCGGTGATGGCACTCTCCGCCTCCTTCAGGGCTGCATCCGCCTGCTGCTGGGAGGCCGCGCAGGCACCCAGCGCCACCGTCCCCACCAGCACCGTCATCATGCGTAGGACCTTCATCCCATCCTCCAACTGTCCGAGACAAGCGGCAGCGCCGGACCGGAGTCGGGCCGGAGCGCCGCCGGAATGCTAACGACTCGGCGGGGATTCCCAAGCGGGGCCGTCGGACGGCCATCTTGCGCGCCTTGGTGGCGGGTTGCTATCCATGCCGAGGCTCACGCGGGACCTGGACCGTCCGTCAATCAGGAGTTGCGCCATGACCGCCCCGCGCCGTCTCTTCGTGGCCGTGATGCTGGCCACCCCCCTTGCGTCCGCACAGGGCCAGGTGGCGGAGCGCTACGTCGGCCTCACGGGTGGTGCCACGCTCAGTGACGTCTCGGGCGGCGGAGTCAACGGATCGTCCCGATGGGGCGGCACGGCGGGTTTGATCGCGGGCACCGTCACGTTCGACTACAGCTTCGTCGAGATCGGGCCGTCGTGGATGCAGGCGGGTGGCGAAGGACTCCGCCTGGACTACATCGATGTGCCGATCTTGATCGGTGCGCTGGTCCCGATCGGTGGGCGCGACATGATGTTCCGATTGTATGGCGGGGTCGGGATCGGCTTCAAGCTCGGATGCAAGACCCCGGGAACGACGACTCTGGCCTGCGACCTCGCGAAGGGTACCGTCTGGTCACTTCCCGTCGGGCTGGCCTTCGCCAAGGAACTCTCAGGCGGGAAGTTCCTAGGTGTGGATGCCCGCTACGGCGCTCCCCTGTCTGACGCCTTCGCGGTTGGTGGGCGGGTCCGCCCGTGGCAGTTTCGCATGATCTTCGGGACGCCCATCGGGCGGTAGTCCCACCGCATTGGTCCGGCCGGCCCCGGGGGGGGCGGCCGGGCCGCCCCCCCTGTCCGACCGTTCCACGCTTGCCCGCGCCCTGAGCGGGGCGCACCTTTGCCCGCATCATGAGCGGCCTCTACGACGACGTCGCCGCCCGGCTGCAGGCCGGGCTCCCCGAGCGCTACACGCTCGAGCACGAGCTGGGGCGGGGAGGTATGGCCGTCGTGTACCTCGCGCGCGAGCGCCATCCAAGCCGTCAGGTTGCCATCAAGGTGCTCGACCCCATCATCACGGTGGGTATCGGCCGCGAGCGGTTCCTGCGCGAGATCGACTTCGTCTCCAACCTCACCCATCCGCACATCGTGCCCATCTTCGCGGCGGGGGACGCCGGCGGTCTGCTGTATTTCGTGATGCCGTACGTGGCTGGAGAGAGCCTTGCCGAGCGCATCCGGCGCGAAGGCCGCCTGCCGATCTCCACGGCGCTGCGCGTGGCGGTCGAGATCGCGCAGGCGCTCGAGTACGCCCATCGGCGGGACATCGTCCACCGCGATATCAAGCCCGAAAACATCCTGCTCCACGCCGACTTCGCGCTCGTGGCGGACTTCGGGGTTGCGCGGGCCTTCCGCGCCGCGCGGGAAGACGAAATCACGGCGGACGGTCTGACTCTTGGCACCCCGGCATACATGAGTCCGGAACAGGCTGCCGGTGTCGGCGAGGTGGGCCCCGGTACCGACATCTACGGCCTGGGCTGCGTGCTCTACCACATGCTGGCCGGCGAGCCCCCGTTCGGCGAGGGTCCGTGGGACCGGGTGATGCAGCAGCAGATACGCGCGGCCCCTCCGTCCCTGGTCGGGCGCGTGAGCGGCCTACCGGTCCCCGTGGCCGCAGCCGTCGAGCGGGCGCTCGCCAAGGCCCCGGACGATCGGTTTCCGTCGGCCGGGGCGTTTGCCGCGGCCCTCGACGAGCAACGTGCGGGCATGACGAGCGGCGAGCGCTCCACGATCCCAGCCCGCGGGTGGCGCCGGTACACGATCGTCTCGCGACTCGCCATTCTCGCGCTGGTCGCCGTGGTCGGGATCCTGCTCTTCGGGCGGTCGGAGGCACCAATGCCGCGCTCGCTTGCGGCCGCCCCACCCGGCTACGCCGACTCACTCGTCGTGCTGCCGGTCGAGAACCTCACGACCGATTCCGCACTGTCAGCGCTGGCCGATGCCATGACCTACGAGGTTATCGCCTCCCTGCATCGCGTGCCGGACCTGAAGGTGCCCGCGTATGCATCAATCCGCCGCCTGCCGGCGTCGCTGGGGCCGCGGCAGGTCGTGGAGCGCCTAGGGGCGCGGCTCGTGCTGGCGAGTACGCTCCGCCAGGTGGGCAATACCGTGCGCCTTGACGCGGAACTCCTGGTCGGCGGGACCGATGAGATCCTGGATAGTGAGTCGTGGGTGGTGGGACAGGTCGATGCGGCGGGCATCGAAGGGGGGCTGGTGCGCCGCCTGGTCGAGTTGGTGGCGCGGGGGACCGGACTCTCCGCTGATCCAACCCGCATCGCCAGTCTCGAGGGACCCGGCTCCGAGGCCTATCTCCTGGGGAAGCACCTGCTCGAAAGCCGAACGCCCGTGGCCATCCGGCACGCCATTGACCACTTCCTCGAAGCGGTGTCGGTGGATTCCAACTACGCGGCCGCCAACGAAGGTCTCTCGACCGCGTACATGCTCGCGTTGTTCTATCGGTACGAGATCGGCCTCGACGGCTATGATGCCGCGGCACTCGCGCTCGCCGCGGCCAACCGCGCCATCGCGCAGGATCCGATGTTCGCGGCGGCCTTCAGTGCCCGCGCCTATGTCACGAGCCGCGCCTACGGCCCTACGGATCGCGCGGCCCGCGATTTCGCCCGGGTCCTCGAGTTGACACCGAATGCCAGTCAGGCGCGGGCGTGGTCGGCGGCCGTCCTGTATTGGGAGGGCAAGGTCGAGGAGGCGATGGCCAACGCCAGGCTCGCTGCCGAGCTGAGCCCGCTCGTCCCCTCCGTCCAGCTCGGTATCGCCATCCAGGCGTTACCGCTCCGTGACTACGACCTCGCGATCCGGACCGCCCGGCGCGCCACCGAACTCGAACCGGCGCTGGTCGAGTCACGCGCGGTCGAAGGCCGGGCGCTCCTCTTGGCCGGGCGTCTGGACGAGTGTCTCGCGATTGCGTTCGGCCCCCACGCAGCGATCCGCGCCATGTGCCTCCATGCGGCCGGCCGGGAGGCAGAGGCGGTGGCCATCACGGACTCGATTGCCCACGCAGTCGAAACGGGGACGCTGGGCGACACGACGTACACGGACATCATCCGGGCCGACGGGCTCGCATCGTACTACGCGTGGACGGGCGATCACGTGCGGGCCATTCGGTGGCTCGCGTACGCCTTCGCGCGGTCGCCCATGGGCGTGGATCGGCGCGTGCTGGAGAGCGCCATCTTTGACGGACTGCGGGCCGATCCCGTCACGGCCAGACAACTCCGGGCCCTGACCGACGCGGTGTGGCCCAGGGTCGCGCGCAACCCGCACGCGCGGAGCCGCTGAGCCGCGGAGCCGGTCCCGGCCGACACGACGCGAGCGACGGGAGGCGCGCTCGTCACCCCCCATCGCCCGTCGTCGCCCGGGCCGCGCTACCGCGTCTGCTCCCGCTCCAGATTCAGCTCGGCGATGTTGGCATCCCACCGCTGGTCACCCAGCAGGTGCCGCACGAAGTACTCGGAGCGGAGCCAGAACCAGTAGTCGCTCATGCTCGCGTACCCGTGCCGCTGGCCGGTGAACATGAAGAAGTCGAACCGCTTGTTGGCCTTGATCAGCGCATCCGCCATGCGCAGGGTGTTGGCCGGATGCACGTTGTTGTCGATGTCGCCGGTCGTGAGCAGCAGATGTCCCTTGAGGTTCCGGGCGAGATCGGAGTTCCGCTCGATCTCATATACGAACGACGTGGTGTCCCCACGAGTTACTTCCTTGATCCCGTGGTGCTTCTCCGACCAGTTCAAGTTGTAGACGTCGTTGTTGTGGTTGCCCGATGACGACACGGCCACCTTGAAGAAGTCGGGGTAGACGAGCATGGCCGCGGTGGACATGAAGCCGCCGCCCGAGTGCCCGTAGATCCCGACCCGGTCGATGTCGATCCAGTCGTACCGGTCCCGCAACTGCTCGATGGCGGTCTTCTTGTCGGCCAGCCCGTAGTCCCGCAGGTTCCCATACCCGTAGTTGTGATACCACTTGGACCGAGCCGGGTGACCACCGCGGTTGCCGATCGTGATCACGATGAAGCCGAACTGGGCAAGCCCGACCTCGTTGGGCGCGGTCGAGAACGCCTTGGCAACCGCCTCCGTCTGCGGCCCCGGGTAGACATAGGCCACGATGGGATACTGCTTCGTGGAGTCGAAGTCGAACGGCTTGTACATGACCCCGTAGAGATCGGTGACCCCGTCCGCCGCCTTCACCGTGTACGGCTCGGGAAACTGGAAGCCGGCGCCCATCAACTTCGAGAGGTCGGCCACTTCGAGGTCGAGGATTTTGCGTCCCGTCGTCGCGTCGAACAGCGCCGCGGCGGGAACGGTGTTGACGCGGGAGTAGTTCACCACGACGTACCGGCTGGACTCGCTCATCCCCGATGCACCGAACCCTCCGAAGCCACCCCCGCCCCCGCCGACGCGATGGTCGAAGTCGCCCGGGGTCAGCAGGGTCAGACCTCGGCCATCGAGACCGACGCGATAGAAGTGCTGCAAGTACGGGTCCTCGCCCGGCTCGCGGCCATTGGCGGTGAAGTACACCATCCCCCGGGTCTCGTCGACCGCGGTGATCCCTTCGACGTGGAACGCCCCTTCGGTCAATCGGCCCTTCGGCGTCCCATCTGACCCAAAGCGATAGAGGTGCGCCCAGCCGTCGCGTTCGGACCACCAGAGCATGTCACCGGAACTCAACAGCTCGAGGTCTTCGTGCTCGACGTACGTGTTCAAGCGCTCCTCGATGAGCACCGTCACCTCGCCTGTGGCGGCGTCTGCTACACAGACATCCACCTTGTGCTGGTCGCGGCTGCGCCGCCAGAAGTACACCTGGTCGCTGTTGTCGGCCAGCCACAGCGTTCGTCGCGGCTCGTCGCTGTCGGGGTAGATGAACTGACGCTGCGAGAACGTCCCGAGCCGGTGGTCCTTGAAACGCTCCGTCTTGACGGTCAGCATGGTGCGGCCGGCGAGGTCATAGACCAGGAGTTCCTGCTGCGTGACGTTGGTGTCGCCCGGCATGTCGTATTTATAGGTCTCCAGCTTCGGTCGCTTGTTGCCGACCGAGTGGATGACCCAGAGATCACCGACCTTCCGCTGGTCGCTGCGGACCAGCGCAAACCGTCTCCCGTCCTTGGACCAACTGATGTTGGCGCGCTTGCGCCAGTTCTCACTCTTCTCGCGCTCGTCGTCCGTGTCGCCGAAGTCACGCCCGCCGTAGCTGTAGTACTGCTCACCGTCCGTCGTCAGCTGGACTTCTTCGGTCTCGATCTTCTGATCGGCGCTGTCGGCGGCGGCCCCTTCCTTCCCGCGGCGGGCATCGAGGATCTTCTGATACTCCTCCCGCGTCATCAGGGTCAGGTTGTGCTTGCGCATGAAGACGATCGTGTTCCCGTCAGGGGACACGTTGGCCCACGAGGGATGGTTGTCTGGTGCCTCCCAATCGGCCAGCTCGCGCAGCGCCTGCGTCCGGACGTCGTACTGAAAGTGGAAGACCTTCTTCTTGGTCCGTGGCGGTCGGCGCCGCTGCTGCCCCTGCTGCTCACCCTCCTGACGCTGGCCCCGCTCCACCTCGGCGTCCTTGGTGGTGTCGTCCTGGGACGACTCGACCTCGAACTGCAGGGTGTTGGCATCCAGGAACTTGATCTGGCGGATCGGGAGGTGCTGGCCGTCCCACGGATCCTTAGTGATGCGCGTCAACTCCGCCGCGATGCGGTCGTTGTCGAAGATCTGGCGTTTGGTGCCGGCAGCGGGATCCACCAGATTGAAGAACTTCCCGGCCGACGTTTCCCATTCATACCAGAACCGCTCGCTCCCTTCGATCCATCGTGGCGAGACGGATGTGCTGTGCACCAACGGGCGCACCTTGTATGGAGCGAACCGGGCCGCGAGCCGGTAGTTGGCCGTGGGGACGGATTTCTCCGCCAACGGCCCCTGCGCGCCGAGGGGCGCGACCATCGCAACCAGGGCCAGTCCTACGAGCCATCCGGCCCGCCGCCGCGGCGCGGTGTGAAGGACTCTGCGGGCGCGGACGGATACCAGCGGTACTGAGCGTCGGGCCATGCGTCGTGCCTCCCCTGAGAAGACCTGCACTGGCTGGTGATGTGAGCACTTCTGGTACGCACGACGGGCACCGGTCGTTGGCGGGGAGGGCCCGCCCGCTGCAGGGCGAACAGCGCCCGCGGGAGCACAGCACCCTAACGAAGGCCGCTCGCGCGCCCGTTAGGGAGCGATCACTTGATAGGCGAGCCCGCCACCGGATCGGTCCAGGATGATGACGGTGCGCGACTCGCCCGCCGGCACCGGGATGGTGTCCGTGAGGAGCAATGTGTCCCTCAGCACCGGGACGCCGTTCTGGCGTTGGCGCGAGCTCACCAGCACCGTCCAGTCGCCCGGGTCGCTCTCCGTGTAGGGCGTGATGTCGCGGAAATTGTGCGGGAACATGAAGGTGATCGGCGTCCCCCAATCGGGCTGGGTCCGCCAGATGTCGATCGCCGGCGCCAGGTCGGCAAAATGCAACGCTCTGAGCTTGCTCCGGTTCGGCGGCACGACCGCACCCGTGTCCGTGAGCACCCACGGATTGAGTACCGTCGCGGAGTCGATGGTGAGGATCGTGAGGCTGTCGCCGACGGCGAGGGCGAGCACGTGCGTTGAGACCGCCGCCGTCGTCCCGGACGGACGGAAGCCGATCGCCCGCCCGCCGTCCGGCATGGGGACGAACGGGCTCACCATGCCGGCTACGAGTCCGGCGACCACGGTGCTGTCGTCGACCACGACGTCGATCGCGGGGACGCCCACGACCGTGTGGAGCACCCGCAGCGCCGCCGTGAGCTCCGGCGGATTCCCGTCGACGGGCTCGTCAATCACCTCGCCGCGACAGGCGACGAGTCCGAGCCCCAGCACACACAGTACGACTTCCCGCATCGTCCCCTCCAACATGCCGGCCCGCTCCGGGGCATCAGGCCAGCGATCTGACGTCGAGCGGGACGCCCTTCCGCTCGTCTCGGACGAGCTGGATCGCCCCCGTCGA
>Ga0224505_10001432_pt1 | contig 15065 bp, 11 predicted proteins | sample SF_Jan12_sed_USG_FD_169102 | JGI IMG/M metagenome (GOLD analysis project Ga0224505, IMG submission 169102) | Sediment microbial communities from San Francisco Bay, California, United States - SF_Jan12_sed_USGS_4_1 | ecosystem: Environmental > Aquatic > Marine > Sediment | place: USA: California... | reverse complement strand
CGCGAGGCGAGGCCGCACTCTCGGGAGGCGTCGCGCGTCGACTCCTCGACCGGGTTCGAGAGGGAGGCAAGCTTGACGGAATCCCCGAAGCGATCACTCGACTGCTTTCGGCCCGAGAGGTCGAAGTACTGCTCCTCCTTGACGAGCACCTCGGCACCGACGAGATCGCGCAGCGGCTCTACATTTCGGAGCACACTGTCCGCTCACACGTCAAGAGCCTCTTGAAGAAGCTTGGGGTCTCTTCGCGTCGCGGGGCACTCGAGCGCCTCGAAACCGCGCGGGGCTGACAAGCCTCTAGCGCGCTGCGAACCCTTCGAGCGCAGCCTCGACCAGATCGGGAAGCGTGTCGAGGTTGTAGCCACCTTCGAGCACGGCTGCCACGCGCGGAGCCAGCGCACCGCAACGGCGAGCGAGCTCGCGGAACCCACTCGCGCTCAACTCCATCTGCGCCAGCGGATCGTCGCGATGGGCGTCGAAGCCGGCGGACACGAGCACGACGTCTGGCTCGAACGCGCTGACCGCCGGGTCAACCACGTCGTCGAAAGCTTGCAGATACTCCTCATCGCCCGACCCTTCGGCGAGGGCAACGTTGAACGTGTGCTCGTCGCTCGACCCCGGCCCACCTGTTCCCGGCCAGAACGGCCATTGGTGCATGGAGACCATGAGGACGGAGGGGTCGTTGCGGAAGAGGTCTTCCGTCCCGTTCCCGTGATGAACGTCGAAGTCCAAGATCGCAACACGTGCGAGCCCGAGTTCGACCTGCGCATGGCGTGCGGCAATGGCGACGTTGTTGAAGATGCAGAACCCCATTGCAGAAGCGCGCAGTGCGTGGTGGCCGGGTGGGCGCACGAGGGCGAAGCCTCCAGTCTCCACAGCGCGAATGGCACACCCCGCGGCGAGGCACGCCGCCTCCCAGGTCGTCGCGCCCGCGAACGTGTCCTCATCGAGCCAGACCTCTTCGAGAATCGCGTCCACCGCGTCGACATAGGCGCTGTCGTGCACTCGCTCGATCTGCGCGCGGTCGGCCTGCCGTCCGTGGACGTAGCCCGGAAAGCGATCGAGGAGTTTCACGAGCCGGCGCGGACTCTCAGGATGGGCGTGATGGCCGGGTGAGTGCAGATGGGCAAGGGCCGGATGGCTAATCACATCCACGTAACCGTCTCCTCGAACCTGGCTGCGACACCCGCCAACCCGAGCTCACGGGCGTGGTCTGCAGCAGCGGGCCAGTCGGGTTCGACGTCAGGGAGCGAAGGAAGTGGAGCTTCCCGGTCCATGGTCGCAATCCGCCGATAGAGGCGCAACGCATCTGCCTCCGCCTCGAAGCGGCCTTCTCCTAATATCGCCTCGAGCGACCCGAACTGGTTGAGCAGGTCAGCGGCCCTCTTCTCCCCGATGCCACGAGCACCCGGGATCCGATCCGACGGATCTCCGCGCAGGGCGATGAAGTCGGGGACCTGCGCGGGATCCACCCCGTAGCGCCCGCGAACCTCAGCTGGGCCGATGCGAGCGGGGGCCGATCCGCTCACGGGCTGGAGAATCGTCGTCTTCGCGCTCGCGAGTTGGAAGGCATCGCGATCCGACGTCGCAACGAGTGTCTCTCTACCGGCCGCCTCTTCGTAAGCGACGGCCGCCGCTAGGAAGTCGTCGGCCTCATAGCCGGCATCCTTCGCGCAGGCGAAGCCCGCCGAGGCAGCAAGTACCGGGAGGAGGTCGAGTTGCTCGAGCAGCTCCGCGTCGAACACGCGACCGGACTGGTAGCTCTCGAGGGCCGTGTGGCGATACGTGGGGACATCGAGCGTGTCCCATGCAACGAGGACAGTACGGGGCCGCTCCTCTTGCCAGAGGCGTAGCAGCATGTTCGTGAACCCGATGAGTGCGTTGCCGGGACCGCCGTCTCGTCGACGCATTGTGGACGGCAGGGCGTGATAGGCGCGGTGCGCGAAGGAGTCACCGTCCATGACGAGGAGGGGCCTCATGAAAGCGAGCGCTCCAGCTCGGTGATCGCCTCCTGCAACCGATCGGTCGCAACCTGGGCCGCGTCTGCCGCAGGAAGACTCGAGAGGTCGCCAAGCTCGATGGGCCGGCCGTACGCCACTCGGAGTGGACCGAGTCGAGCAAGCCGGTTCGTGCCCGCAATCCCCGCAGGCACCAGCGGAACGCCCGCCTCGAGCGCAATGCGAGCAGCGCCCGTATGCCAACGCGCCTCGTATTTCTTGCGCAGGCCTTTCCGCCTCCTCGTACCTTCCGGAAACATCACCACGACGTGACCGTCGCGAGCAAGCGCCACGGCTGTATCCATTGCCTCGTCGTCCCGCTCGCCACGACGCACCTTGAAGCCACCACCCGCCGTGATCACAGCGCTGAGTGGAAACCAGAAGAGCTCGGCCTTCGCCATGAAGCGAAAGTAGCGTCGCGGGAAGAAGTCGAGCGCGAGTGGCCAGGGGTCGAAGTTCGACCAGTGGTTCGCCGCCATGACGAAGCCTCCGTCCGGCGGAACATTCGCGACGCCGATCGCCCTATGGCGAAACACGGTCTTCAGCACTGGCCAACTGAGGGCTGCGACGACGTAGTAGAACCAGCTCGGGCGATGCGGTCGGGCCATGCGTAGCAGTATCGCGGGATTGCGGCGCCTGATCCCAGCGCTAAGGTGTTCCGCCAATGCCGAAGCGCCTCGTCATCGTCGAGTCTCCTGCAAAGGCCAGGACCATCGCCGGCTACCTCGGCAGCGATTACGCCGTCGAGTCCAGCGTGGGTCACATTCGTGATCTTCCGGATCGCGCCTCAGACGTCCCCGAAGCGCAGCGGAAGAGATTTGGCGCCCTCGGAGTTGATGTCGCCAACTCATTCGAGCCGTATTACGTCGTCGATCCCGGCAAGAAGAAGATCGTCGCCGAGCTCCGAAAGCTCCTCTCAGAGTCCGACGAGCTCCTGCTCGCAACGGACGAAGATCGCGAAGGGGAGGCCATCGCGTGGCACCTCGTCGAGGTCTTGAAGCCGAAGGTCCCGGTCCGTCGAATGGTCTTCCACGAGATCACGCAAGATGCGATCACGCGAGCGCTCGAGGAGACCAGGAGCATCGACAAGCGCCTGGTGGACGCTCAAGAGACGCGCCGGATCCTCGACCGGCTGTACGGCTACGAGGTGTCTCCCGTACTGTGGAAGAAGGTCACCCGCGGACTCTCGGCTGGGCGGGTGCAGTCGGTCGCCACGCGGCTCGTTGTCGAGCGCGAGCGCGAGCGCATGGCGTTCACGTCCGCCGAGTACTGGGATCTTCTGGCCACGTTCGATCCCGGCGCCTTCGACGCTCGGCTCATCGCACTCGATGGAGCACGAGTGGCGCAAGGACGCGACTTCGCACCGTCCGCAGAGCTGCGCGACGACGCAGTCACTCGGCTCGACGAGGAAGGGGCGAGAGCGCTCGCCGCAAGACTCGAGAGCTCGACGTGTCTCGTTCGCTCGGTCGAGGAGCGGCCCTACCGTCGCAAGCCCGCCGCACCGTTCAGGACCGCGACCTTGCAGCAGGAAGCGAGCCGCAAGCTCCGCTTCTCCGCCCAGACGACGATGCGCGTCGCCCAGCGGCTCTACGAGTCCGGATACATCACGTATATGCGCACGGACTCGACGACGCTCTCGGAGTCCGCTCTCGCAGCAGCTCGGACGCAGGTCCGGGATCTCTTCGGCGACGAGTTCGTGCCCGAGAAGCCGCGCCGCTACGGGCGTGCGGTCGCGAATGCCCAAGAGGCCCACGAGGCGATTCGTCCCGCCGGCGACGAGTTTCGGACCCCGAAGGAGTTGCAGGGGCAGCTCGGGCGCGACGAGCACGCGCTCTACGAGCTCATCTGGAAACGGACGCTCGCGTCGCAGATGGAGGATGCCCGTGGCCAGACGGTGTCGCTGCGGATCGCGGCAACCAGCTCGGCGGGTGAGGACGCCGAGTTTGGCGCATCGGGAACCGTGATCACGTTCCGCGGCTTCCTCGCAGCGTACGAGCCGGGTCGCGACGAGCCTGCAGATGACGACGAAGAGCGCGTCCTCCCGCAGCTCAGCGTCGGACAGGAGGTCGCGGTTGTGGAGCTCGAGCCTGAGGGGCACGCGACGGTTCCCCCCGCCCGCTACACCGAACCGACGCTTGTGAAGGCACTCGAGGACCGAGGGATCGGACGCCCGTCGACCTATGCAGCGATCCTCTCGACGATCGTCGATCGTGGCTATGTCTTCAAGAAGGGCACGGCACTCGTCCCGACCTTCGTTGCGTTCGCGGTGGTCAACCTGCTCGAGCGCCACTTCGAACAACTCGTCGACTTCGACTTCACGGCGCGGATGGAAGACGATCTCGACCGCATTGCCTCAGGAGGCGAAGAGCGGGTGGATTGGCTCACCAAGTTCTACTTCGGCAGCGGGGACGACCCCGGCCTCCATCATCTCGTAACCGAACACCTCGATGAGATCGATGCGCGGGCCGTGAACTCCATCGCTATTCCGGGGAGCGAAGCCGTAGTCCGTGTGGGTCGCTACGGGCCGTACCTCGAGCGCGGGGAGCAGCGCGCGAGCTTGCCAGCCGACGTGGCACCCGACGAGCTTACGCCCACGAGAGTCGAGGAGCTCCTCTCTCAGCCGGACAGTCGCTCACTCGGAATCGATCCGGAAAGCGGACGGGAGCTCATCGTCCGCACGGGTCGGTACGGCCCATACGTGACCGAAGTGCTACCTGAGGGGGCGGAGGCGAAACCCCGAACAGCCTCGCTGTTCGCGTCGATGTCGCCGGAGTCGGTGTCCCTCGAGGATGCACTCAGGCTCCTTTCGCTACCGCGGGTCGTGGGCGAAGTCGACGGCGAGGAGGTGACGGCGCAAAACGGTCGTTACGGCCCCTACGTGAAGAAAGGCACCGAATCGCGCTCGCTAGAAGGCGAAGAACAGCTCTTCACCGTGACGCTCGAACAGGCGCAGGCGCTTTTCGCGCAACCCGCGCGACGGCGAGGGGGCAAGGGCGCCGCACGCGGGCCACTCAAGGAACTGGGCGCCGATCCGTCGAACGGCCGCCCGGTCGTCGTCCGCGACGGGCGGTTCGGGCCATATGTGACCGACGGTGAGACGAACGCGAGCCTCCGGCGCGGCGACACTCCTGAGGGCGTCACCCTCGAACGCGCGAGCGAGCTCCTCGCAGAAAGACGCGCTAAGAGCGCGTAAAGCCTTCACGAAGGGGGTTTTCGCCGTCCGCTCGAGCGGTCATGATCTAACTTGCCTGGGGCGGAGAACGTCTCAGGTAGGAGTGGGCAGACGGGCTCCGTGCGTTTGCGCCGTGAACCGCTTCGGCATCGCTGGCGGAATACAGAACAAGGGCGCGGACGTTTACGAGCTTGTGACACACAGTGCCAACCGATAACGCTGGAAAAAGAACACTAGAGGCCATAGACTCCGTAAGTTTGTCACTAGCCCTGAAGAGGCTCGAAAGGACTGAAACACGAATTTGACGCAGAACCAGCTCATCGAACTGTTCGAGTCGGAGCATGTGAAGACTCTGATCGAGCGCGCCGAGGAGCACGGGGGCCAGCTCGAGGCGCCCGAGCTCGAGGCGTTCGTGCTCGAGCACGACATCGGCGAGGAAGACGCCGAACTGCTCCAGCGCGAGCTCGAGGCGCACAACATCGAGATCACGCAGCCCGAGGCCGACGCCGAGAAGGAAGAGGAGGCAGCCAAGAAGTACGAGGCCGGCGCCGTGTCTGGCGCTGCCGACAGCCTCCAGCTCTTCCTGGCCGATGTCGGTCGCCACAAGCTCCTGACCGCCGCCGAGGAAGTTGCCCTCGCAAAGCGGATCGAGCGCGGCGACCCGGTCGCGAAGCGCGTCATGATCGAGTCGAACCTGCGGCTCGTCGTCTCCATCGCGAAGGGTTACCGGGGCCTCGGCGTACCGTTTCTCGACCTCATCCAGGAGGGAACGCTCGGCTTGAACCGCGCAGTCGAGAAGTTCGATTGGCGGCGTGGATTCAAGTTCTCGACATACGCGACCTGGTGGATTCGCCAGTCGGTACAGCGCGCCGTGGCAAACCACGCGCGGACGATCCGCGTGCCCGTGCACGTCGTCGAGCGCCAGCAGAAGCTGTCGCGCGCGGCGCGCAGGCTCGAGGTCGAGCTGGGTCGCGAGGCGACGAAGCAGGAGCTCGCCGAGGCGACTGGCCTTCCGATCCAGCATGTCGAAGAAGCGCTCGGCGCAGCCCATGCATCGGTATCGCTGAACCAGACCGTCGGCGCGGACGACGAGGGTGAGCTCGGAGATCTGTTCGCCGACCGTGAGGCTGCCGATCCGTTCGACGAGGCCGAAGAGTCGCTTCGCCGCCAGAGCATTCGGCGCGCGCTCGACGCACTTCCGGAGCGCGAGCGGCGGATTCTCGAGCTCCGCTTCGGGTTCGAGGGCGAGCCGTGGACGCTCGAGGCAATTGGCCACGAGCTTGACCTCACGCGCGAGCGTGTGCGGCAGCTCGAAGGCCAGGCGCTCAAGCGCCTCGAGGCACTGCGCGATCTGGCCGGCCTCGCCGCCTGAACGGGTCTGGCGAGCCGCTGCCGCACTGCGATTGACGAAAGGGCCGCTCTTCTGGGCGGCCCTTTCCTTTAGAGCGTCTCGGCTCGGCGGTTCCCAGCCTCCTGCAGGGCGTCGTGGTCGTACAGGTGGCACTCGACCTGTGAGCTCCCGAGTGGAAGCAGCCGAGGCACCAGCGGCGTGAAGAGCTCAACCTCGACGTAGCGATCCGCGGCGGTCAGCTTGCGCACACCCTTCCAGAAGGGCTCATCGGGAGTCTCTCTGCGAATGGTCTCTAGCAGCGTGAGGACGTCTCCACCCTCGCGCCCGCTGCCGGCGGCCAGGCGAAAGCTCGTCGACGGCGCATCGAGCGGCACGATGTCTCCGATCGTCGATCGCTCGGCCTCGAACTCGGCCTCGGACAGTTGCGCCCAACGAATCTCGAGAAGGTCTCGCAGATCGCGGCTTTCCCAGCCGCACACCTCGAACGCAACGGAGCATCGGGGATGAAAAGAGCACCCGAGTGGCGGGCTGGCAGCATCCGGAACCTCACCGCGAGGGAGATCTCTTGGAACACTGCGAAGCGGATCCGGCTCCGGAATCGCCCTGAGGAGAGCCTTCGTGTACGGGTGCTTCGGATCGTCGTAAATGGCCGCCGAGGGCCCCATCTCGACGATCCGCCCCAAGTAGAGGATTGCGATGCGGTCGCAGAAGAACTTCGCTGTCGCAAGATCATGCGTGATGTAGAGATAGGTGAAGCGAAACTCGCGCTTGAGGTTGAGCATGAGCTCGAGGATCTTCGCCCGGACGCTCATATCGAGCATCGAGACCGGTTCGTCAGCGACGAGGAGCAGCGGATTCAGGATGATCGCGCGCGCAATCACCGCCCGCTGCTTCTGCCCACCGGAGAGATCGGATGGGTACTTGTCGAGGAACTGCTCCGCAGGCGCGAGGCCAACGGTCTCGAGCGCCTCGGAGACCCGCCGACGGTATTCGCCGCCACGTGCTATCCGATGGATCGTGAGCGGGTGCCCGACGGACTGCTCGATCGTCATCGCGGGATTGAGCGACGCGTGGGGATCCTGGAAGACGATCTGCATTCGGCGGCGAAGCGCCCGGAGGTCCCGCTCCGACTTGTGAGTGATCTCCTCGCCCTCGAAGGTCACGGTGCCTTCGGTCGCAGGCACCAGTCCCAGCAACGTCCGCCCGAGTGTCGTCTTTCCGCTCCCGGATTCGCCCACGAGTCCGAGCACCTCGCCTCGATAGAGATCGAACGAGACGTCGTCGACCGCCTTCACATGTCCGGCTTCACGCCCTACGAGCCGCTGGCCGAAGCTTCCGCGAAGCGAGTAGTAGGTCTTGAGGCCGCGTACCGAGACGAGGACGTCTTCCTGCGGTGATTCCAATGCACTCATGTCGTCAAGCCTCTTCGGCCACCGCGATCTGCTGTCGCTCGAGCTGAGACCAGCCGTCGTCGGGGACCTCGCCGGCCGGGCCATGGAGCCAGCAGAGGACCCTTCGGCTACCGTCGAGCGCCTGCTCTATCGGGGCCTTGGTGACGCACACGTGCATCGCATCGGGACACCGTGGGTGGAAGCGGCAACCAGATGGCGGCGCGATCAGGTTGGGTGGCGCCCCAGGAATCGAGTGGAGCTTCGTCGTGTCCAACGAGATCGTCGAGCGCAGGAGCTCCCGCGTGTACGGGTGCGCAGGCTCGCTGAAGACCTGCCGAGCTGAACCCTCCTCGACGATCTGGCCCGCGTACATGACTGCGACCCGATCGCACGCCTCGGCGACAATCCCGAGGTTGTGCGTGATGAGAAGGAGCGCGGTACCGAAGTCTTCACGGAGGTCGGCCAGGATGCGCAGAATCTGCGCCTCGACGATCACGTCGAGCGAAGTCGTCGGTTCGTCAGCGATCAGCAGCTTCGGCCGAAGCACGAGCGCCAGTGCGATCATGATGCGCTGCCGCATTCCGCCGGAGAATTCGTGCGGGTACTGCCGAAACCGCGTCGGCGGGATCCCCATCCGTCCGAGGGTCTCGAGCGAGCGCCGGCGAACCTCGCGGTTGTCGAGGCTCGGCTCGTGCTGTTTCAGCGTCTCCGCAAAGTGCTCCTCGATTCGCATGAGCGGGTTCAACCGCGTCATTGGCTCCTGGAAGATGAGGCCGAGCTCAGGTCCACGGAGGCCCCGCAGCTCCTTGTCGGACATGGTCACCAGGTTCTGGCCGTTGTAGAGCACCTCGCCGTCCGACGCGGCGCCCTCGGGTAGAAGCCCCAGGATCCCGCGACCGAGCGTCGACTTCCCACACCCCGATTCTCCGACGAGCCCAAGCACCTCGCCTGCCCCGATGTCGAGCGATACCCCGTCGACCGCTCGAACGGTGCCACGCAGGGTGCCGTAGTAGACGCGCAGAGCCCGTACCGACACTACTGGCACTGCTGGCACTGTTGGCACTGCTGTCACAGGATTCCGGCCTCGTCCTCCGACGTCGATCCGAGATCGACATCGACCTTCGGCCGTTTCCTAAGAACGGGGTTGATCGTCTCGCTCAGCCCCTCACCGACAAGCGTCAACCCGACGACCAGCAGGACGATCGCAAGTCCGGGAAAGAGGCCGGTCCACCAGATCCCCGACGCCGCGTCGGACACCGCGCGGTTGACGTCGTACCCCCACTCAGCGCCGTCCGTCGGCTGAATCCCATACCCGAGAAACCCGAGGGCAGCGAGCGTGAGGATCGCATCAGCCGCATTGAGCGTCGCGAGCGGCGGGACGTTCTGCACCACGTTGAAGAAGACGTACTTGCGAATGACCGTAAACGGGCGAGCGCCGAGCGCGCGCGCCGCCTCGACGAACGGCTCCTCACGAACGCTGATCGTGTGATTCCGCACGACGCGGAAGTAGAGCGGGATGTACACCACGGTGATGGCGATCGCTGCAGTCAGGATTCCCTGGCCGACCTTGTCTGCGAGAAGGAACGCGATCACGATCGCGAGTAGGAGAAAGGGGAAGACGAAGAGAGCGTCCATCACGAGGACGAGCACCCGGTCGAGCTTGCCGCCGAAGTACCCCGAGAGGAGGCCAAGTGGAACGCCGATCGTTATCGAGAAGAAGAGGGAGACGAGAACGACCTTCAGCTCCGTCCGCGTCCCCCATACGATGCGCGAGAGGACGTCCGTCGACTGCACGTTCGTACCCATCAGATGATCGGCCGAGGGCGCCTCGAGCTGTGCGAATCGCTGTCCGTTCGCCTGGAACGTGTCGAAGTCGTATGGCGCGATCACCGGCGCGAAAACGGCTATCAGGATGAATGAAAGGGTGAGGCCAGCTCCGAACCACAGCATCGTGCGGGTCATGCCGCGAGCCTCGGAGACGGGCGCGAGCGTGCGCCTCAGGCCACCCAACCTCCGCTTGCTTCCGACTGGAGCACGGTCAGTCGGCTCGGTAGCGGCCATCAATACCTGATCCTCGGGTCGATGTAGGCGTTCACGAAGTCGATGATCAGGCTCGCGAGCACGACAACGAGGGCGAACACGACGATGATCCCCTGGACCGCTGTGTAGTCGCGGTTCTGCAAGTACAGGATCAGCGTATGCCCGATCCCCGGCCAATTGAAGGTCGTTTCCGTGAGCACCGCGCCGGAGAGGAGCAACGCGATCGTCAGTCCGACGACGGTGATCACCGGGACAAGCGCGTTTCGGAACGCGTGGTTGTACACGACCGAGCGCTCGTCGATCCCGCGCGCCCGCGCGGCCTCGATGTAATCGTCCTTCATCGTCCTAATCACGTTCACGCGAACCAGCCGGATGTAGACACCAGCGGTCACGAGCCCCAGAGTCACCGCGGGCAGGATCAAATGCTTTGAGACGTCGACGAAGGCGTCCCAGTCGCGGTTGATAAGCGTGTCGATCGTGTAGATGTTGGTATGGGTGTCGAGCGTCGCGTCGACAATGGGGCTCGCACGGTCGGAGGTCGGTAGCCAGCCGAGATACGAGCCGAAGAAGAGTTGCGCCATCAGGCCGAGGAAGAAGACAGGCGTCGCATAGATGATGATCCCGAACATCCGCCCGCTACCGTCGATCCAGGTGTCTCGGAAACGTCCGGCCAACAGGCCAAAGGTGACGCCGACGACGATCGCGACGATCATGGCGAAGAACGTGAGCTCGAGCGTCGCTGCACCGTTCTCCTTGATGATGTCTCGGACTTCGCGGCGATCAGTGATCGCCGTGCCGAAGTCACCTCGCGCGATGTCCGCAAGGTAGTCGCCGTACTGAACATAGATCGGCCGGTCGAACCCGAGATCCGCTTTGATCTTGTCCACCTCCTCCTTCGGCACCCTGCCGCCGAGCGCCGAGGAGATAGGGTCGCCCGGCGCAACCCTCATGAGCAGGAAGACGAGCGTGAGCAGGATGAACACCATCGGGATCACGAGCGCGAGGCGGGTCAGCGCGTATTGCCTGAGTGATGTTCCCTTGGCGGCCATGAACGCTTACCGGTTGCCCCTGGGCGAATGATCGACGCGCTGTCGCTGTCGGAGGTGCCAGGGGGCGCCGCGCGTGCGGCGCCCCCTGGTGAAGACCTACGACTTCGAGATCTTCCAGTACCGCATGATGAACGACGCGTCCAACGTGGTCGGAATCCCTCGCACGTTGCTCCGTCCGGCCGCCAGCATCTTCTGCTGCCAGTAGGGGATGATCGGGACGTCTGCGGCCGCCAACCGCTGAATCTGGCGGTAGATGGCAAGTCTCTTTGCCTCCGTCTTCGCCGCCAACGACGCCTTGATCAGGTTGTCCATCTTCTTGCTGTTGTACCCGTTCGCCGCGAACGTGTCGGACCGGTAGAACGGCACGACGTAGTTCTCGACGTCTGGGTAGTCGGGGAACCAGCCGAGCTGGAACGCGTTGTACTGACGCCCGAGCGCGTCGCTGTACTGCGCCCATTCGGTCGACTTCAGCGTTACTTTGAACACGCCGTTCTTCTCGAGCCCACGCTTGATCTCCGCGTACTCGTCGGCCGAGGCGTCACCGTAGTGCGTCGGCGTCCACCAGAGCTCGATCGGGAGCGGCGTGGACAGACCGGCCGCCCGAAGTGTTGCCTTTGCCTTGGCCAAATTCGGCGTACGGCCGTATCGGGACGCGAACGCGTCGATGTGACCGGGCAGGCCCGCCGGCGGCATCGAGTACAGGGGCACGACGTCACCGCGGTACACGCGGGTGGCAACGGCTTGCCGCGGGAATGCGTATGCAAGTGCCTGCCGAACGGCGATGTTGTTCGTCGGAGCTCGTTCGACGTTCAGCACGAGGTAGCGGATCACTGCGCCGTTACCCGCATACACCTTGAGCCCCTTGGCCTTCCTCAGCGATGCGAGCTCAGTCGGCGTGAAGGTCTGGAACGCCATGTCGATCTCGCCCCGCTCAAGCGCAAGCTTCATCGTCGAGGACTTTGCGTAGTACCTGGCGATGACCCCGTCGTTCTTCGCCTGGGCGCCCCAGTAGTCGTCGAACGGCTCGTAGACCGCCTGCTGGCCCGGCGTGTACTTCGTCAGCTCGTACGGACCGGTTCCGATCTGCGCCTGGTCGTTCGCCTGCAGCTTGCCGGCCGGATAGGTGCTCGGAACGATGAACCCGGCGCTGGTGCCGAGAATCAAGGGCCACGTGGACTGCGCTGACTTGAGGTTGAACGTCACCGCATACTTGCCGTTCGTCTTCGTGCTCTTCAGATTGCCGAGGAGCGACGAGATCCCCGAAGGATCGTTGATCTTGATGACCCGGTCGAAGGTGTGCTTCACGTCGGCGGAATCGAAAGCGGATCCGTCGTGAAACGTGACGCCCCTCCTCAGATTGCATCTCCACGTCTTGTTGCTTCGGACGGCGAAGCACTTGGTTGCGAGCACCGGTTGGAGCTTCGCTCCGTTCGGGAAGCCCATCAGCTGCTGATAGACGCCGACGGCAGCAATGAACGAGCCGTAGTCATAGGCTCCAGCGGGGTCGAGATTCGTGACGGTGTCAGTCGTCCCGGCGATCAGCACTCCGCTCTGATCCGAGCTTCTCAGCGCAGACTGCCCGACGCTTGCGCCCGCAACGACAACGACGAGCAAAGCGACCGAAGCCATGGCGCCGAAACGCCAGCCTCGTGGTCTTCGTTTCATGAAATCCCCTTTCTCCTACCCGCGGCGCAGGAAGGAATGGTCGACCTGCAAATCTATGACGCGGCCGGCCCCGAAAAGTCGGGGTCGATTGCTCGGCGGCTGAGGGTCAGTCGTCTCACAGGTTGTGCGCGCCGTACGTCGTGAATCCGGTGGTGCCGGTCAAGTCTACGCGCTGACAAGGGTCTCCCCCGTTCGAGCGAGACCCGTTCGCTAAAGCGCCACGACGCCAGCGCCGATACCGGAAGCGTGGACGCCGCTGAGCGTAAGGAGATTCTGAACCGGTATCGCGACCACAGCCGCCGATTCGAAGCGGCTGCGGCACGACGCAGCTCGAGCCGGCATGGATCGGTGATCCCGTTCACGCCGCCGTCTTCCCGCGAAGTCGGTCAGGATCCGACCGCCCGCGAGATCGAGGTGCTTCAACTCGTCTCGGACGGCCTCGTCAATCGTGAGATCGGCGAACGTCTCTTCTTGTCCGAAGAGACGGTGAAATCACATGTCAGGCATCTGCTCGCGAAGCTTCAAGCGCGAAGCAGAGCCCACGCCGTAGCTGTTGGCTTCCGGCGTGGGCTCATTGCGTAGCTGCTCCCGTCAGCATCCATTTTCTCCACCAAGGTCGTTCCCACGGGGCACCCCAAAAGAGGGATGCCCGCCCTTGGCGGAGAAACGAGAATGCGACGGACCTACCAGATCTTTGAGCCCCTGGACATAGGCATATGACTCCTCGATTGGGAACTGACGGCATCCGCATCGTATACCCCGTTCGAGGGATAGTTCAAGGGTTCCGAAAATTGGGTCACCACCCGCAGCGTCAAACGCTGCTGTACGTGGCCTGTCTAGTGGCTGTCGCGCTCATGACAGGTTGTGCGCTGATCGCCGCTGGATACACGCTCGAAGCGCCGCTAGCCGTCTTGGCACTGGGACTTGCAGCCGCTGTCGCCGAACGAATCAGCGTCCGCTTCGCCGTGGCTCAGCGTGGCCTGACGAGAACCGAAGAGCAGTCGATCTCGCTCCTTCCCACGCTTTTCGCGGCCGTGCTCTTCGGCCCGCTCGCAGCCGCAGCGGTCGGTGCCGCCTCAATGCTCGGCGATCCGGAGCTCACGGCGCATCGCGACCCCGACCGAGCTCCCCGCCTGAAGTGGGCGACGTACACGAGCACACGGTTCATCGGCGGCGCCGCGATGGGGCTTGCGGCGCAGGCGACACTCGCAGCGGTTCCGTCCGTTTTCGGCGAGCTCATCGCCGCCACGTTCGTCGGCGCGATCGTCGGTGAAGCACTCGATGTCTTCTTCACGGCTCTTACCGGACGCATCCGAGGCCGGCCGATCCGGGATGCCATCCGCACAGTAGTACCGGTCGTCCTCACCTCGGCGCCCATCTATGCACCCATCGTCGCTCTTCTTGCGTTCATGTACGTCAAGGTGTCTCCGTGGACATTGGCGCTCTTCCTCGTACCTGCCATGGCCGCTCAACGCCTCTACGGCCTATATCAGGAACAGCGCCAACTCGCGGACGAGTTGTCGACCGCGAACGAGACGCTCGAGCGAACGAACCTCCAGTTCGCCGCCGCGCTGATCGCCACGCTCGATGCCCGAGACCAGTACACCGCCGGCCACTCGGCTGCGGTCGCGATCTACTCGCGCGACATCGTTGAACGCATGGGGCTCGGCGCTGACGTCCGCGATCTTGCCTATCTCTGCGGCCTCGTCCACGACATCGGGAAGATCGGGCTTCCGCCGGGACTTCTCGAAAAACCCGGGGCGCTGACGCTCGAAGAGCGGCGGCAGATGCAGGAGCATTCCGCCATTGGCGAGCGGATCCTGGCCCACGTCGACGAGTACTCGGAGATCGCGACGGTCGTACGACACCATCACGAGCGGATCGACGGGCAGGGGTACCCGGACGGGCTGATTGAAGAGTCCATTCCTCTCGTGTCGCGCATCATCGCGGTCGCAGATGCGTACAACGCAATGACCTCAAGTCGTCCCTACCGCGACGCAATGCCGAGCCGCGTCGCGCGGCTACGACTCGCTCAGGCCGTCGACAGCCAGTTCGACACATCCGTCGTCGCGGCGTTCGAGGCCATCCTCGCCGGCGCAACCGAGGACTACCGACTCGCCCAGCGGCGCGACTTCCGCGAGTTCGCCCAAAGCACCTACGACGAGTCGCGCACGGAATCCGTCGGCTCTGTGGCTGAGGTTGCTTGATTAGCTCGCTCTAAGACCGCCTGAACCGCGAGGGTTGTACGCGAACGAGTACCGAGTTTGTCGTAGATGTGATGCGCGTGAGCCTTAACAGTCGACTCCTCTATGAAGAGAAGCTTCGCGATTTGACGATTGGTAAGTCTTTCCCGAAGCAGTTCGAATACCTCGCGCTCGCGTGGAGAGAGACGCGCTCTGGGGT
>Ga0224505_10001431_pt1 | contig 15067 bp, 12 predicted proteins | sample SF_Jan12_sed_USG_FD_169102 | JGI IMG/M metagenome (GOLD analysis project Ga0224505, IMG submission 169102) | Sediment microbial communities from San Francisco Bay, California, United States - SF_Jan12_sed_USGS_4_1 | ecosystem: Environmental > Aquatic > Marine > Sediment | place: USA: California... | reverse complement strand
GGGGATTGGTTTGCCTCCATCGGGACTGAGGAAAGCAAAGGGACAGCGATGTTTACGCTGGCAGGCAAGGTAGCCAATTCAGGGTTGGCTGAAGTACCAATGGGGACTACGCTTCGAGAGCTTGTTTATGACATCGGTGGTGGAATTGCCAAAGATAAGCAGTTCAAAGCGGTACAGATAGGAGGACCCTCAGGTGGGTGCCTTCCCGAAAGCTTGCTGAACATCCCTATCGATTATGATTCCCTTCGAGAGGCTGGTTCGATGATGGGCTCAGGGGGAATGATTATCATGGATGAGGACAACTGCATGGTCGATGCTGCGAGGTTCTTTCTCGATTTCTCAACCAAGGAATCCTGTGGCAAGTGCACCGTATGTCGGTTAGGAACATTGCAGATGCTACGTATTCTTGAGGATATCACAGCTGGTCGGGGCAAAATAGAGAATATTGACCTTCTGTTGGCATTGGCTGAGGATGTCAAGATCGGTTCGCTTTGTGGCTTGGGAAGGACAGCTCCCAATCCTGTCCTCACAACCCTGCGTTACTTCCGAGAGGAATACGAGGCTCATATTGTGGAGAAGCGGTGCCCCGCCAGAGTATGTCCGGAACTCACTGTGTACTATATTCTTCCCGAGAAGTGTGACAGGGCCTGTGAGCACTGTATTTTAACCTGTCCCACGGAAGCAATCAAAGGGGAAAAAGGGGAAGTCAAAATGATAGACCAGGAAAAATGTTCTAAGTGTGGCACTTGCCTGGAAGTATGCCCTCCAGAGTATAATGCAGTGGTCAAACTATCGCCTGTCAGTTTGCTGCCTTCCTCGGATCTGTCCGGAGAGAGAGCAAAGAAATGACCAAAACGATTGCTGTCGCGGGAAAAGGTGGCACGGGAAAGACTACTATTGCTGCCCTGCTCGTCAAGTTTCTTTCTCAAAAGGGGTTGGTCCTGGCTGTGGACGCTGACCCCAGCAGCAATCTAAGCCAGGCGCTGGGGCTCTCGCTGGATGAGAGCAGAACTGTAGGTAGAATACGGGAAAAAATGGCTGAAGATGTCTCCAAGGATCGTCTAAGTCCTGACATCGGCAAGCCAGAATATCTGTACAGCAAGGTAGTGGAATCCCTTATCGAGTCCAAAGGTTTTGACCTTCTGACCATGGGACGTCCGGAGGGGCCAGGGTGTTATTGTGCTTCTAACGAATTCTTGCGTGCTTGCCTGGACAAGCTGGTGAAAGACTACAAATATGAATATGTGGTCATGGACTGTGAGGCAGGCATGGAACACATCAGCCGCCAAACGACCAGGGACGTGGATGTCTTGCTCATCATGTCAGACCCAACAATGAAGGGCGTGACTACAGCGGCTCGAATGAAGAAGCTCATTGGGGAGATGAGATCGAGTGTGGGCAGAGTTGGGCTTGTCATCAATCGTGTCAGAGAAGAATTGTCGCCGGAGATAAAAAGGGTAATTGGTGAGTCGGGCCTTCAAATAATTGCTACTATTCCAGAAGATCCCGACATGGCTGGTCTGGAAATGAAAGGCAGGCCTGTAACTGAACTGCGTGAAGGGTCGCCCCTTCAGACAAAAGCCAAGGAGATAACTGAAGGCTTGCGTTTATGATGGAGAGAATATCCTCCTGAGGGATGGTGCTCGAAAATAAGTTGAAAGGCAGGTGAGGACCTATGGCTACAAAAGAATACCCGGCGATATGGTTGCAGGCCGCCGGATGTACAGGCTGCTCAGTCTCTCTTCTCAACGTCATAAACCCTTCTATCAAAAACCTCTTGGTTGATGAAGTACTGCCGGGCAGTCATATAAATCTAAGGTTTCATGCCACTGTCATGGCAGGGGCGGGAGCACCTGCTATCCAAGTTATGGCGGATACCTCGCGGCAGAAGAAGGGGGGTTACATCCTGATCGTGGAGGGAGCTATCCCCACCGCTGAGGATGGCATCTATGGGGTGATTGGGGAAAAGGACGGCAAGCCAATGACCATGCAATCGTGGGTGGAAACACTGGCGAAGGATGCGCTGGCCGTCGTTGCTCTGGGTAGCTGTGCTGCCTTTGGAGGGATTCCGGCTGCTCATCCTAACCCTACTCAATGTCGCAGCGTCGCTGACGTACTTCAAGCCAAAGGCATCAATACTCCGTTGGTGAACGTTCCCGGTTGTCCACCACATCCCGACTGGTTTGTAGGTACAGTGGCAAACGTCCTGCTTTCTGGTCTGCCGAAGCCGGAGGATTTAGACGAATATAGGCGTCCAAAGGCTTTCTATGGGCAGACAATTCACGAGAACTGTCCGCGCCGGGCGTACTATGATGAGAATAAGTTTGCCAAAAAGTTTGGCGACCTGGGGTGCAACTATGAATTAGGATGCAGGGGACCCATAACCCATGCTGATTGTCCTGTGAGATTGTGGAACAGCAAAGTCAATTGGTGTGTAGGTTGCGGTGCCACTTGCATTGGCTGCACCGAGCCCGGTTTCTTCGACATAGCCCCGCTTTATGAAAAAACTAGCGAAGCTGCTTTGCCAGAGGAGGTTTGAATTAATGGGCAAGATTGTTATTGATCCAGTCAGTCGTATTGAGGGACACCTTAAAGTCGAGGCAGTCGTCGATGGCGGCAGGGTAAAGGAGGCCAAGTGTTCGGGGATGCTGTTTCGCGGTTTGGAGCTGATCATGAGGGGGAGGGATCCCCGTGATGCTCAGCGGATAGCCCAACGCATCTGCGGAGTCTGCCCGACAAGTCATTCTACTGCTGCCACTTTGAACCTGGATAGTGCCTTCGGTATCGCCGACAAAATCCCTGACAACGGCAGAATCATCCGCAATCTAATTCTGGGGGCAGCCCATATCGCTGACCACATCCTGCATTTTTATCATCTGGTGGCTCTTGATTACGTAGATGTGGCTAGGTTGGCCAAGTATAAGGGCAGCAATCCTGCGTTAAATTCCATAAAAAGCTTTATTGGGCGAGGGGAATTGGGACCTTTTGTACCTCGCTATGAAGGTGATTATCGTCTGCCTGACGAGGCTAATGAACAGGCAGTAGCACACTATGTCGCAGCATTTGACATGCGCCGTAAGGGGCAGGAGATGCTTGCTATTTTCGGTGGGAAAATGCCTCACAACATGGGCATAATGCCCGGCGGAGTTACCTCGGTACCGACGGTCGATAATATGACATCCTTCCTGTGGAGATTGAAGGAACTGCAGGACTTTATTGACAACGTTTATCTTCCTGATGTGCTGGCGGTGGCCCGCGTTTACTCGGATTACTGTGAGATTGGTCGTGGCTGTGGAAATTTGCTTGTTTACGGTTCTTACGAACTGGATGGAAAAGAAGCCGACCTGACTAAGAGAAACAGATTTTTTAAGCCTGGGACGACGTCTACCGATCTCAAGTTGAGTGAATTCGATCCAGCTAAGATCACTGAAGAAGTAAAGCATTCCTGGTATGCTGATTCTATCAGCGGCAGGCATCCATCTCAGGGAGACGTTATTCTTGATAAGGAAAAGAAGGACGCTTATTCTTGGTTGAAATCTCCTCGTTATGGTAAGAAGGTTTTTGAAGTTGGACCGCTGGCTCGAATAATGGTCAACTATGTCGGTGACAATCCCGGAGTCAAGAGCCTGGTTGACTCTACTTTGTCCCATGCAAATCTAAAACCGCAAGCTATGTTTTCTGTCATGGGGCGTAACCTGGCTCGAGCTTTGGAGACTAAGCTCATAGCGGATGCCATGGTTGATTGGATTTTGCAGCTTAAGCCAGGTGAACCAGCTTACATAAGCTATAAACTTCCCGAGGAATCTACTGGAATGGGGCTGCTGGATGCTGCCAGGGGGGCCCTGGGACATTGGATAGAAATAAAGGAAGGCAAGATTGCCAATTATCAGGTCATTACCCCTTCTACGTGGAATATTTCTCCCAGGGATGACAAGAATCAACCTGGACCTTTGGAGCAGGCCATCACGGGAACCAAGATAAAGGATGAGGCTAATCCCTTTGAGATAGTCCGCATTGTGAGGTCCTTCGATCCTTGTCTCGCCTGTTCCATACATTTGCTCAGTGCCAAAGGAAATGACTTGGGAAGATTTGTGGTCTGTTAGTACAGATTGAGAGGGTAATTCAGGAATGGCAAAATTTGTTGTGGGGATAGGTAATGTCTTGCTGAAAGACGAGGGAATTGGTTGTCATGTGGTGCGTGCTCTGGAGGAAGTCAATCTCTCGGATGTAGAAGTAATAGATGGAGGGACGTGCTTGGATGTATTGCAGCTTTCTAGGAATGCTGACAAACTAATCATAGTGGATGCTGTTAAGGGTGGGGGAATGCCTGGGCAAATTTACCGTTTTCATATTGAGGATGTGACTCTGGAGAAAAAGGCACTCCTGTCCCTTCACGATATGAGCTTGGTGGACACCTTAAAGTTGATGCAGCTCTGGCACAACATAGACGAGGCTGTCATTATCGGGGTCGAACCTAAGGACATCGACTGGGGGCTAGAGTTATCGCCAGAGCTTCGGGAGAAGATACCCCAGATAACAGATGCCATATTGGCGGAGCTCAATAATAAGAGTCCTAAAGGAGAAATGAAATGTTGATTTCAGAGCAGAAACCACTTGAGGAAATCCTGAGTTATCTGGATGGGGATAAGAATATATTTCTCATTGGCTGTAAAGGCTGTGCTGAGGGGTGGGGCAGCGGTGGAGAGAAACAGGTATCAGAGATGAAGAACACTTTGCGGGAAAAGGGTAAGGCTGTCACTGGTTCTGTGGTTGTGGACATGCTGTGTGATAGCGCATTAACCAGGTTGAAGCTCAGAGCTCATAAGAAGGAAGTTGCTGCTGCCGATTCTATCCTGGTTCTGACGGACGGGGCTGGGGTGCAGACTGTGGCAGAAGTGGTGGATAAGGTGGTGCATCCCGGCTGCAATACTTTGTCCTCGGGTGGCGGCCACGCCGAGTGGAAGGAGGCGGAGCGCTGTCTTGAGTGTGGAGACTGTGTACTGGAGTTTACTGGAGGCATCTGTCCCATTGCGCGATGTTCCAAACATTTGCTTAATGGTCCCTGTGGCGGGTCACAAGGTGGTAAATGTGAAGTTGACGCAAGTATACCTTGCGTCTGGCAGCAGATTGTCGATCGTCTTGCCAAACTAGGACAACTTGATAAATTGGAGAGGGTTGTGACAGCGAAGAATTGGAGCGTGAGTCTTATATCAGGGCCACCGGTGAAGAGGTTTCCTTAGATGTGACTGTGAGCAAGACAAATGGAGGCGCAATGAAGACGAAAAGTAATTTGGAACGAGTGTTGGAATCCAGAATCTTTGCTGTGACAGGTGAATTGGGTCCGCCGCAGAGCGCCGATTCTGAGGTGATACGGAGGAAGGCGAAGATACTCAAAGGTCATGTAGATGCCTGTAATGTTACCGATGGTCAGACCGCAGTGGTGCGCATGGCATCATGGGCAGCCTGTCTTATAGCCAAGGAAGAAGGTCTAGACCCTATTGTCCAGATGACCTGCCGCGATCGGAATCGCATTGCGCTTCAGATGGATGTTTTGGGTATAGCAGCATTGGGTATGAATAATATGTTGTGTCTCACAGGAGACCATCAAAAATTCGGTAATCATCCTACTGCCAAGGGCGTTTATGACCTGGATTCTATTCAGCTGGTTAAGATGGTGAAGGGGATGCGGGACGAAAAGAGATTCCAGTGTGGCGAAGAGATGGCGGTCGAGCCCCGACTGTTCATCGGGGCTGCCGAGAATCCTTTTGCTGACCCGTTTGAGTTCCGGGCAGCACGTCTTGCCAAGAAAGCGGCGGCAGGAGCAGATTTCATACAGACACAGATTGTTTACAATGTGGATAAGTTTGCTGAATGGATGAAAATGGTGAGGGACATAGGATTACATGACAGGGTAGGGATACTTGCTGGTGTCGCCCCTGTAAAGTCAGTGGGTGCGGCAAAGTATATGAAGGCCAGAGTCCCTGGAATGGATGTGCCCGATAGCGTTGTTAGCCGGCTTCAAGGAGTGCCGAAGGATCAAGTGTCCAAAGAAGGCATCAAGCTTTGCATCGATATTATCAATCAAGTGCGTGAAATTGAAGGTGTGGCAGGTATCCATATTATGGCTATTGAGTGGGAAGAAGCGGTTCCTGAAATAGTAGAGGCAGCAGGTCTCTTGCCTCGCCCCAAGTTGGTCACATAGTGGTGGCCTTTGGGATCGAGATAAGGCAAGAAGCAGCGTTAAGTCAGTAACAAGAGACTTTTGAGAGACGCAACTCTCGCGGGGTAGGGGTAGATCCGGCCTGCTAAGCGTGGTACATCCTCTGCACACCGAAGTGTCTCACCCGCAAGTAGAAACCTTCAGAATTGAAGCTGCCATCGTGTATGTTATAATGAACGTGGGCTTGGCTGTCGCACAGGCCGATTACCACAGAGGACACGATCCAGACTAACTACGAATGGAGGTCAAGAAATGTACAAGAAGATATTGGTTCCGTTGGACGGCTCTAAGTTAGCGGAATGTGCGCTTCCTCATGTAGAAGAGTTGGCTAGAGGCTGTGGCACAGAAGAGGTTATCTTGGTTAGTGTTACTGAGCGCGTTCCAGGCTACAGAGCATTTGAGGATCCTAGTCAGCCGTCCGGTCAGCGACTCGTACCAGAGGCAGCGGGCAAGAAAGAGAAGCCGGCAGAGAGATATCTTGGACGTATAGCTAAGGCAATGAAAGGCAAAGGGATCAAGGTAGATACGGAGGTGCTTCTTGGTGATCCTGCCGAGGAGATTGTTAGCTATGCAAAATACCCTGGCTGCGACATTATTGTTATGTCCAGCCACGGTCGCTCAGGGCCTAGTAGATGGGCCTACGGCAGCGTTGCCGACAAGGTTTTCAGGGCCAGTTGTGTTCCTGTATTAATGGTTAGGGCGCCCGGGTGCATACCGGGCATTTAGGCCGGTAGAGTGGAAGTTCGCCGTTCTTCCTCAAATAGCCCTTGGGAACGGGGTTTTGACGTTTCTTACAAATTTGCCTGCGAGAAGTTAGCCGCAATTAGCGATATACGGGAACAGTGCCGCAGAAGCGGTGCGCGCTGCATGGGACGCAACGAGATAGTCGTTGACTATCTAAACCAGCCGTATCACATAGTGCTTCCTGAATGCAGAATTTTGCTGGAAAATAACGACAGAGAGATTCCCTTGAGGGACAAAATCCTGATACTCCATTATTTCACTGGCGCAAAGGGTACGCCGGCTACCGGCAAATCAATAGCGTACAAACAGCTGCAGGGAGGCGCTAGCTATTTCCCGGCATTCTCCCAGAGAGCGATAGGCCCTTTAGTAAAGAATTTTGGCAACAGCCCCGAACTACTGAGAAGGGCAGCGGCAAAGTTGGGAGGCCGTGAGGCAAACTACGGAGACGTATCGGTGACCATCGATGCTTTCGATCATGTGCCCATAACGTTCGTGTTATGGAAAGGTGATGAAGAGGTTGCCTCCAATGGGAATATACTGTTCGATGCCAATATCTCTGACTATCTTGCCACTGAGGACGTGACTGTGCTTTGTGAGACCATCATCTGGAAGCTAGTCAGGGATATTCCGGCTTGTTAGCAGTTTTGGACACGAAGAACAGGGTGACGCGCATAACAGAGAGAGCTTAGAAAAGGAGCAGGCAATGGCTGAAGAAAGCATCATCACATTCAATATAGATGGTAAGGATGTGCGGGCGGAACAAGGGCGAACGATACTGGAGGCTGCCAGAGATACAGGAATTTATATTCCCAGCCTCTGCTACTATCCTGGTCTGAGACCACTACCACAGATAATTCCTGATGAGGCTTGCCAGCTTTGTATGGTGGAGGCAAATGGCAACATTGTTCTCTCCTGTATCACTCCTGTCTCCGAGGGAATGGTAGTTGGTACAAAGACGCCAAAGCTACAAGAGCTTCGGCAGAATAAATTGCTTGCCATTTTAGCCAGACAGCCCGCGGATATCTGCCTCGAGAGCAAAGAATGCGAGCTTCAGAAGGCTATCGACTACGTCGGTTTGAGCGGGGTACCCGTCCACGTATCCAGGTCTTTGCCTCTGCTAGAAGATAACCCGTTCTTCGTTCGGGATTCTAGTTTCTGCATTTTGTGTAATCGCTGTCTTCGGGTCTGTGATGACATAAGGGGCAATGGCGTAATCGAGATTGCCTTTCCCTGTTACAAGGCCTGTCCCGCTGGTATAGATGTTCCTCGTTATCTTCGTCTTATTGCCAGGGGGAGACCAAGCGCGGCCCTGGCAGTAATAAGGGAGAGGGTTCCCTTTCCCGCCGTACTGGGTAGAGTATGTGCTGCCCCGTGTCAAGAGGAATGCCGACGTGGCCTAGATGTTGATAAAGCGTTACACATCAGAAGGCTGAAGCGCTTTGCGGCTGATCATGGCGATGAGAGCTGGAAAAAACAGAGGAAGTCTCTTGCCTCAACCGGCAAAAGCGTGGCCATAGTGGGAGCAGGGCCAGCCGGGCTTACCTGTGCGTACTATCTGGCCAAGCTGGGACACAAAGTGACCATCTTTGAAACTCTCCCTGAGCCAGGAGGGATGATGAGGGTAGGAATCCCTGAATATCGCCTTCCTAGAGATATACTTCGCAGTGAAATTCGAGAGATTGAGAAAATGGGCGTGGAAATCAGACTGAACAGCCGGGTTGAGTCCTTGGATTCTCTTTTTAAACAAGGATACCAGGCAGTATTTCTTGCCATCGGTGCTCACAAGGAAATGAAGCTAGGAGTTGGGGGAGAAGACTTGTCTGGAGTAATTGGATGTGTGGAATTTCTTCGCCGGTTTAATCTCGGAGAAGAAGTGAGAGTGGGAAACAGAGTGGGCGTGATTGGTGGAGGAAACGTTGCCATAGATTCTGCGCGTGCTGCTTTACGGCTTGGTGCAAAAAGGGTGACCATCTTTTACCGGAGAACGAAGAGCGAAATGCCAGCACAATCAGAAGAGGTAGAACAAGCGTTGGAGGAAGGAGTGGAAATCATCTTTCTCGTGGCTCCTTCCAAGATTTTCAAAGATGATGGTAACCTGAAACTGGAGCTAATCCGTATGGAGCTAGGAGAGCCAGATTCGAGTGGCAGGCGCCGTCCCATTCCTATCAAGGGGAGCGAGTTCGTTGCTGAGCTTGATACTTTGGTTGCTGCCATCGGCGAGCAACCGGATGTTCCTGCTGGCTTTCAGGTGGAGGTGGGACGGGGAAACATAGTGAAGGCCAATAAAGACCTAAGTACGAGTAGAGAGGGCGTATTCGCCGGGGGCGATTGTGAGAGTGGTCCAGCTCTAGTTATCAATGCAATTGCTGCGGGAAGGAAAGCGGCACAGTCGATTGATATGTATCTTGGGGGCAGGGGAGATATTACTGAGCATCTTGTCTCTGCTGAGGAAGCTATGGCATGGTCGGACGACATACCTACAGGAGAGAAGTTAGCTACTACTTGTTATCTTGCGCCGCAGACACGCGTTGATAGTCTTGCCGAAGTGGAGCAGGGAATGGATTGGGATACGGCAGTCGCTGAGGCACAACGCTGTCTCCAGTGTCACGCTATTGCTGCTCTGGGAGGGCAGACGCTTCGCGACGCTGGCTGTAGATTTTGTGGTGCCTGCGTGGATTCATGCCCCACATGTGCCCTCGCCGATGTGGCTACCCGTGGGCTGGGGGAGCCCGATCGTGTAGTTACCACAATCTGTCCCTATTGCGGTGTTGGGTGTCAGCTCAAGCTTGCAGTGAGGGACGAAAGGATTGTGTCTTCCAAACCTGATCCGGATGGTCCAGCCAATCGTGGGCAGGCATGTGTCAAAGGACGGTACGGCATCGCCGAGTTTGTCCATCATCCTGAGAGGCTGACTGCTCCCCTCATAAGAAAGAATAGACAGCTGAAACAGGCATCCTGGGATGAAGCTCTGGTACTAGTGGCCAAGAAATTGCGGGAATATGCTCCCGATGAGATAGGCTTCATCGCCTCAGCTAAGTGCACCAACGAAGAGAACTATGTCATGCAGAAATTCGCCCGAGCAGTGCTAGGTACCAACAATGTTGACCATTGTGCCCGTTTATGCCATGCCCCTACTGTGGCTGGTCTGGTGCAAAGCTTCGGCAGCGGGGCGATGACCAACTCGATTACCGAGATTGGCAATGCCGCTTGCATACTGGCTATCGGCACTAACACTACAGAAAATCATCCTGTGATCGGGCTTGAAATGATAAGGGCAGCAAAGAACAAGGGCAAACTCATCGTAGTAAACCCCAAGGAGATCGAGTTGTGTCGCTTTGCCGACCTCTGGCTACAGCATAGTCCCGGTACGGATGTCGCTTTGCTCATGGGGGGAATGATGCGGGTCATAGTGGATGAAGAGCTATTTGACAGGGCCTTTATCGAGGGACGATGTGAGAACTTTGATGAGTTTAGGGAATCACTAAAAGATTTTGACCTTGATTTTGTGGAGCAGGTCACCAGGGTGCCAAAAGACAAGATAGTAGAAGCTGCTCGTATGTTTGCCACTAACAGTCCTGCCACGATCATCTATGCCATGGGCATTACTCAGCATGCGCATGGCACTGACAATGTACTGGCTACTGCCAACCTGGCAATGCTGACCGGGAACATAGGCAAGCCCTCGACAGGGGTCAATCCACTCAGGGGCCAGAATAATGTGCAAGGTGCTTGTGATATGGGTGCCCTGCCCAATGTCTATCCTGGCTATCAGGCAGTAAGTGATCGGGCCATCCGGGAGAAGTTTGAGACTGCTTGGGGATGTTCGTTGCCGCCCACGCTTAAAGAGAAGTTCGGGATTGCCTGGTCATGTTCATTGCCGTCGTCTCCAGGGCTCACTCTGGTTGAGATGCTCGAGGCTGCCCATCGCAAAGATATAAAGGCCCTGTATCTAGTTGGGGAGAACCCGGCATTAAGTGACGCCGATGCCCAGCATGCTCGAGAGGCGTTGGGGCGACTCGAATTCTTAGTTGTGCAGGATATATTCCTTTCCGAGACAGCGAAGTATGCCCATGTCGTCTTGCCTGCAGCGAGTTTTGCAGAAAAGGACGGCACCTTCACTAATACTGAACGTCGGGTGCAGCGGGTAAGAAAGGCTGTCGAGCCCCCTGGCGATTCTAAAGCTGACTGGTGGATTATTTGTCAGGTAGCCCAGAAATTAGAGGCCAGAGGCTTTGACTACAATCATCCATCCGACATAATGGAAGAAATTCGTAGGCTTACTCCGAGCTATGGTGGCATAGGCTATGAGAGGTTGGAAAGTGGAGGACTTCAATGGCCTTGTCCCTTCGACGACCATCCAGGCACGTCAATACTACACGCGAATACTTGTGTCAGAGGGAAAGGCCGATTTATCCCGCTAAAATATATTCCCCCGAGGGAAATGCCCGACGCCGACTATCCCTTGATTCTCACAACGGGGCGCAGCCTGTATCACTTCCACACCGGGACGATGACGCGCAAGGTATCGGGGCTTAACGTCATAGAGCCTGAGGGTGTGGTGGAGGTCAGTCCTCAGGATGCTTCACAGCTCGGTATAGCTCAGGGTGACAAGGTCAAGGTCAGTTCACGGCGAGGGGAAGTCATCACTAAGGCCAAAGTAACCCAGACACTACCCCTAGGAGTGGTTTTTATGAATTTCCATTTTGCCGAGAGTGCTGCGAATATCCTCACCAATCCCGAGTTCGACCCGGTAGCCAAAATTCCTGAGTTCAAGGTGGCAGCAGTAAAGGTGGAAAAGATCTGACCACGTTAGTGGAAATGATGCCGCTGTGAGCTGAAACTCAGGCTATTTGTGTTCCGCAACCCTGAGCGTGTCGCCCTTTGTCATTCTGCGCCGAACGCGAAGAGCTTGGAAACAAGCCAGACTTTGTGCAGAGCATCACCCCGGTATAGGCAAAGGCCGGAAAGAATAGGCAACAAAAATATTGGCATCGACGAAAAGGTCGCAGTCTTCTTGGTCTGCTCTAACTACCGCTGCTCCCAGCATGAAGCTTTGTCGGCACTGTGACCACTATCGTGGTCCCCTTTCCTTCCTGAGAACTGACGTCAAGTTTTCCCCCGATTAGTTGGACTCGTTCGGCCATGCCGGTGAGTCCCAACTTACCTTGGGTGGCAAATTCGCTTAACTGCCGAGGAAGCTTCAGGCCCTTGCCGTTGTCGCTGATCGTCATCCTGATTTCATCACCTTGGCACTCCACCGTAATGCTCGCTTCAGAGGCTCCAGAATGTCGATGAATATTACTTAGGGATTCTTGAACAATACGGAACAAGACCAACTGTGTTTCTGGAGGGAGTGGCGGCATGATATCTGTCTTGACCTGAATTTCGATTCCACTGAGTTTGTGTATTTCTTCCGCGAGCCATTTGATGGCTGCCACCAGGCCCAAGTCATCTAGAATGCTTGGCCTCAGGGCTTGCGCGTAATGCTTAATGCCCTGGTAAGTCTGCTGGGACAATTCATATAGTCTACCCAACTGATTTCTCAGCTCTTGAGGTGGATATCTCTCGGCCTTGGAGGCGATGTTATCTATACCGTGGGTTAGAAGTAGTATTCTCTGGGAAGCATCATCGTGTAGTTCGCGAGCAAGGCGTTTACGTTCTTCTTCCTGAGCTTGTAGAACCTGCCTGAGGTAGAACTGCAAATTAGCCTGTAATCTTCTCTCCTCGGTTACATCACGAGCCATATTGTGAAAGGCCTGAGGCTTGCCATCGCTAACAATGAGACGGGTAGTTAATTGCATGATTGCTTCAGAACCATCTTTTTTGACTAAACGCTGCTCGTAGCGCTGTTCCATAGTTTGGCCTCTGAGTGACTTATCCTTTACCTGTCTCGCTATATACAGTGTTTCCGCAGTAAGAAACTCACGGACATTTTTGCCGGGCAATTCTGAAACCGGGTAGCCTGTGAGCTCTTCACAAGCTTTATTAACCAAAGTGATAACGCCATCCAAATTGTGGACCCAGATAGCATCGCTGGCGTTGGTGAACAACTCCTGATAGTCTTGCCTGGCCAATTTCATATCCTTCACAGTTTTTCTTATCTTCTCTCGCTGCCGCCTAGTCTGACGGTAGGTTGCCATAAGTGTAATGGCTAGAGCACCGATGACGAGTGCAGAGAGACTTTCCAGCAGCGCATCTCTGAAATTAGGAGAAATCAAGAAGGTACGAAGTAGCATTGCCACAGCGCTTGATAGCCATACTGCGGCACCCCCGACGAGTCCCAGCGTCCAACCTGCGTAGAAAATGAGCAGGAGATACAGAAACCGCTCCAAACTGTGTCGGGAAAGCTCCAGAACCGTAGGGAGTGAAGTCTCAGTAAATGAAGGTATTTGCCATAAGATCTCGGTGAAATGAGATATGGTCAAGAGAACGAACAAGACGATTATGATCCAGAGGTGCGGGTTTCTTAATCCTGGAGCTTGTCCTCGGTATTTTCTAAAGTAACTAATCGCCACTGTAATCCTTTGACTATTGCTTCGCTACGCGAAGCGACATTCAGCTTGTTGAAGATGTTAGTCAGGTGAGCTTTAATTGTGCGCTCGCTCAAGAACAGTTTCTCTGCTATCTCTCGGTTGCTCATTCCCATGGCAACCAACTTGAGTATCTCTGATTCGCGCTCGCTCAGTATTTCAGATGCCTTGTGTTCTTCAACCGGTGCTACCATAGCTCGCTTCAGGAGCTTGGCGATGATTTTGGGGTGGAGCACTGATTCACCTGACTTTATAGCCCGAATAGCTCCAGCTAAATCACGTCCTCTGGCGCTTTTTAAAAGATAACCAGCAGCCCCGGCGTCAAGCAATCCCAGTACGTACTCATCGTCATCATAAGCAGTGAGAATTAGGATGGCTATGTCGGGGGCAATTTCTTTGATCTTTCTGGTTGCTCCAATTCCATTGAGTTTGGGCATAACGATGTCCATCACTGCCACGTCGGGCTTCAACTCCGAGGCAAGCTTGACTGCCTCCTCACCATCGGCAGCCTCAGCCACAATCTCCATGTCCTCCTCACCATCCAGTGCTTGACGCAGGGCTTCACGCACCAAAGGGTGGTCATCGGCGATCAAGACAGTTAGTTTGTGTGTCGTGTCCAAGGTCCCTAATTTCGAAGTAATTATAAGTCCGTGAGCGTATTTGGGCAAGCCGACTGCCCTTTTGGACGTAACTAAAGTGCTACCGCAAATTGCAACTTATGGACGATGGCGGGCGGATAGACGGTTGATAGACTGTGGTTGAAGTAAAGAAAGAAAGGAGAAACTGAAATGGCTAAGGTATTTACGGAGAAGAAAGAAAAGGTTGGTGGAGAGGTGGTGGCAGGTAGAGAGGAGTTGGTTGCTGTCCTGAGAAGAGCTGCTACAGAATCGGAATTCTTGGCACGACTGGCTGAGGACCCTCAGGAAGCTCTCAGAGAGTATTACTCGTTGACTGCCGAGGAGGTAGCTGCTCTGGCCAGCGGAGACATCAAGAGAATAGAATCTTGGGTCGGCAAGCTGGACGAAAAACTGGCTACCTGGCTTTGGTCCCGTTTGGCTCAAGAAAAATGGTGAATGGAAGGAGCTAGGACAATGGCGCAGACTAAGTTAACAAGTAAATTGACCAGCGTACGTCAAATAACTGATTTGCCTGGATTCGAAGTCATCACTGAGAAGCTGGACAAGTTGGTGCCTGACGCATACCAGCCAGCACAAATGGTTTGCAGGCTCGAAGATGCGTGCACGGCAAAAACGTCTAGGGATACTCTCAGTATAGCTCTCTTGGGGCTGTTGGCGGGATTCTTCATTGGACTAGGGGCAGTTTTCTGCATTTTGGTTACCACTGATATCGGCCTGGGATTTGGACTGGGGAAGTTACTAGGAGGCTTAGCCTTCTCTTTAGGACTTATTCTGGTTGTAGTAGCCGGGGCAGAGTTGTTCACTGGCAACTCTCTTATAGTTGCGCCATGGCTGAGCACCCGCGTCAGTGGAAGGGCACTGCTGCGTAACTGGGGGATAGTCTATTTTGCCAATTTTGCCGGCGCACTGATTTTGGTAGCGGTAATCCTTGGTGC
>Ga0224505_10001430_pt1 | contig 15073 bp, 13 predicted proteins | sample SF_Jan12_sed_USG_FD_169102 | JGI IMG/M metagenome (GOLD analysis project Ga0224505, IMG submission 169102) | Sediment microbial communities from San Francisco Bay, California, United States - SF_Jan12_sed_USGS_4_1 | ecosystem: Environmental > Aquatic > Marine > Sediment | place: USA: California... | reverse complement strand
CGCCAGGCCTGGATGAAGGCCTCCTGGGTGCAGTCCTCGGCGGTGGCGGGATTGGCGGTCATGCGCAGGCAGAGTCCGTAAACTTTTCCGACGTGGTTGCGATACAGCTTCTCGAAGGCGGCGGCGGAGCCCCGGGCCGCGGCGGCGACGAGCTCGCGGTCCTCGGCCGCGCGTCGTGCCCGCTCGAACTCCGATTCGCCCTCCGGTTCCGTCAAGCCACACCTCGGCGCTGTTCCCGACCCGTAACGGGTCATCCTACACAGCCCTGTGGGCCGACGGGCCCTGAGGACAGCCCTCTCGAGGACTAAGATGCGGCGGCAAGACGAAAGGTTGGCTGGGAGATCGTGAAATGCCTGACGAGGTCCGGATCGAGCGACGCGGTGCAGTGGCAACGGTGATCCTGGACCGCCCTGCTGCCCGCAATGCGGTGGACCCTGCGACGGCCGGAAAGCTGGCGGCAGCCTTTCTCGAGATCGAACGGGACGACGACCTGCGGGTGTCGGTGCTCTGGGGCGCCGGTGGTGCGTTCTGCGCCGGGGCAGACCTCAAGGCCGTCGCCGCCGGATGGGATGCGTCGCGGCTGCAGGCGCCCTCGGGCGACCCCGGCGACGCCTGTGGGCCGATGGGACCGACCCGGTTGCAGCTCGACAAGCCGGTCATCGCGGCGATTGCCGGCCATGCGGTCGCCGGAGGGCTCGAGCTTGCGCTGTGGTGCGACCTGCGCGTGATGGAGGACGACGCCGTGCTCGGCGTCTTCTGCCGGCGCTGGGGCGTGCCGCTGATCGACGCTGGGACTGTGCGCCTGCCCCGGTTGATCGGGACGAGCCGCGCGCTCGACCTGGTCCTGACCGGCCGGCCGGTGGGTGCGGAGGAGGCATTGTCTTTCGGACTGGTCAACCGGGTCGTGCCCACGGGCGCGGCTCGCGCGGTGGCCGAGGCACTGGCGGAAGAGATCGCGGCGTTTCCGCAGCACTGCCTGCGCGCGGACCGCCGATCCGTCCTCGGGCAGTGGAGCCTGGACGAAGCGGCGGCACTGCGCATCGAGTTCGCCGGTGGCCGGGCCGTCCTCGAGAGCGGCGAGTCGGCCGAGGGCGCCGCCCGGTTCGTCGGTGGGGCCGGTCGCGGCGGCCGGCCCGCCTAGCGTGGCGCCGTGTCGAGGTAGTTCACCGCCATCCCGAGCAGCGCGCGCAGCCCGACGTCGAGCGCGGATTCGTCGACGAAATAGAGCGGCGAGTGGTTGGACGGCGCCGTGGCCGCGTCCTGGCCCGCCGGCGTCGAGCCGATGAAGACGTACACGCTCGGTATCTCGAGCGCGAAGTACGCGTAGTCCTCGGCGGCGGTCACGTACGGGATCTCGACCACGTTGCCCTTGCCGACCGCCTTTTCGAGCGCCGGCAGGCTGCGCGCCGTGAGCTCGGGCGTGTTGACGAGCACCGGAGTGCTTCCGGGCATGATCTCGAAGGTCGCGGTGGCGCCGTTGGCCGTGGCCACGTGCTCGGTCGTCCGCGTCATGCGCTCGATGATCTGCTCGCGCACCGTTGGGTCGAAGGTGCGAATCGTACCGAGCATCTCGACCGAGTCGGGAATGATGTTCATGCGAATCCCGCCCTTGATCGCGCCGACCGAGACGACGGCCGGCCAGCGGCTGATGTCGGTCTGCCGGCTCACGACGGTCTGCATCGAGGTGACGATTTCGGACGCCGTCACGATGGGATCCACACCGGCCCAGGGCCTCGAACCGTGCGTCTGCCGCCCGTTCACGAGAATCCTGAACGAGTCCGCGGCGGCCATGATCGAGCCTTGTCGATAGCCGACCTGCCCGGCATTGAGCGACGCCCACAGGTGCAGGCCGAAGATCGCCTCCGGCTCGAGATTGCCGAAGAGATCTTCCTGCAGCATCAACGGTGCGCCGCCCTCCTCGCCCTCGGGCGCGCCTTCCTCCGCCGGCTGGAACACGAACAGCACCGTGCCCGGCAGTTCCTTGCGCATCCCGGCCAGGACCTCCGCCGCGCCCATGAGGATCGCGGTATGGCCATCGTGCCCGCAGGCGTGCATGACGCCGACCTGCTCGCCGCGGTACTCGGTCGTCACCGTGGAGCGGAACGGAACGTCGGCCCGCTCGGTGACCGGCAATCCATCCATGTCGGCCCGCAGCGCGATCACCGGCCCGGGGCGACCGCCGCGCAGGACACCCACGACCCCGGTGTGCGCGATGCCGGTGCGGACCTCGAGACCCAGTGCCTCGAGGTGCGCCGCCACCAGTTTCGACGTACGGAACTCACGGTTGCCGAGTTCCGGATTCTGGTGCAGGTCGCGCCGCCACGTGACCACCTGCGGCCCGATTGCCCGCGCGGCCTGCTCGAGCGCTTCGCCGGAGACTTCGGCCACCGCAGGTGCGCCAGCAAGAAGTGACGTAAGTGTGACGACGGCAAGGCTGCGGTTCATGGCGGGTTCCGGCGGGTTGGAGGCGCGCAGGATAGCGTGATCGCACGCCCGATGCGCGGGGCGTGTCGCCGGTCGACGGGCGGGCCGTATACTCCCCGAGGTATCGATGCACCGGGGGCGCGGATGCTGCTCAAGATCCTGTCGGGCGTTCTGGGCGTTGCGGGGCTCTGCTGGCTCGCGCTGCTCTTTTCGTCGAGGGCAATTCTCGTCAGCGAACGTGTCGAGGCCGCCGCGTTGCACCAGCAGCTCGTCTGCACCTATTTCACGGGCAGCGGCACGATGCGCAAGGAATACTGGTACTCGAAGAGCGACCGCTTCGGGCGCGCGGCCTGTCCGCGCTGGGAATCCGTGCGGGAACCGGAATGATCGTCGCCGGGCTGAAACGGGTCCGGCCAACTGGGAAAACGATGAACACACGACTGCTCCATCTGATCTGCGCCACCACGTTCGCCACGAGCCTCGCCATGACCCCAACCGATGCTTCGCTCGGCCAGGAGGTGACCCCGGCCGTTCCCCGCTCGATCGCCCAGACGCAAAAGCCGCCGCTGCACGGCAAGCAGTGGATGGCGATCACCGGCAAGCCGCTTGCGGCGACCGCGGGATCCATGATGTTCCAGCGCGGCGGAAACGCGGTGGATGCCGCATGCGCCATGATCGCCGCGACCTCGACGATGTGGGACGTCCTCTCGTGGGGCGGCGAGACACAGACGCTCATCTACGACCCGCGCCAGCGGAAGGTCGTGGCCATCAACGGCCTCGGCATCGCCCCGAGCGGCGCGACCCCTGAGTTCTTCCGCAAGCAGGGGCTCGACTATCCGCCGGCGTACGGACCGCTGGCCGCGGTGACGCCCGGCACCCCGGGCGGGCTGATGCTGATGCTCTCCGAGTACGGCACGTTGTCGCTCGGCGACGTGCTCGCGCCGTCGATCGAGCTCGCCGACGGTTATCCCATCGACGCCGAAATGGCCGACAGGATCGAGGCGTCGAAGGACAGGCTCAAGCAGTGGCCCTACTCGAAGCAGGTGATGCTACCGCACCTCGGGGAAGCGCGCGAGGCGCCGCGCGCCGGCGAGATCTTCCGACAGCCCGATCTCGCCGCCACGCTGCGCAAGCTGGTCGAGGCGGAGCAGCAGGCGCTGGCGGCCGGGAAGTCGCGAAAGGAGGCGATCCAGGCCGCCTACGATCGCTTCTACCGTGGCGACATCGCGCAGGAGCTCGTGCGCAGCGTGAAGGAACAGGGCGGCCTCATCACGCTCGACGACCTTGCGAAGTGGCGGCCGCTGGTCGAGGCCCCGCTCACGACGAGCTATCGCGGCATCGACGTCTACAAGCTCGACACCTGGACGCAGGGCCCGGCCCTACTGCAGTCGCTCAACATCCTGGAGAACTTCGACCTCAAGTCGCTGGGCTACAACAGCGCGAGCTACATCCACACCGTCTACCAGGCGATGAACCTCGCCTTTGCCGACCGTGACTTCTATTACGGCGATCCGTACTTCCCGCCCGAGGAGCCGCGCCGCGGACTGCTGTCCAAGGAGTACGCGAAGGCTCGCGCCGCCACGATCGGCATGGACCGCAACGATGCGGGCGCCGGTCCCGGGGACCCCTACCCGTACCAGGGCGGGCAGAACCCCTACTCGACGCTGCTCGAGCAACAGCGGCAGGCCGCGTCGGGCGAGCATGGGCGCGAGCTTTCAGCGGCCGCGCTCGATGCGTTCAAGGCAGGGTTCCACAGCGGCACGACGTCGGTCGTGTCGGCCGACGCGCAGGGCTGGCTGGTCGCGGTGACCCCGAGCGGCGGCTGGGTCCCCGCGACGATCGCCGGCCGCACCGGCATCGGCCTGAGCCAGCGCCTGCAGTCCTTCGTGCTCGACCCGGCGCTCAACCCCTACAACGTCCTCGAACCCGGCAAGCGTCCGCGCGTCACGCTGACGCCCAGCATCGCGCTCAAGGACGGCAAGCCCTGGCTGGCGTTCGCGGTGCAGGGTGGCGACACGCAGGACCAGAACCTGCTGCAGTTCTTCCTCAACGTCGTCGAGTTCGGAATGACCCCCCAGGAGGCGGCCGAGGCCGCCAACTTCAACAGCTACCAGATGCGCAGCTCGTTCGACGCGCACGAGTCGCAGCCCGGGCGCCTGGTGCTCAACCAGTCCGTCCCGCAGTGGGTGCGAAGGGAACTGGCGCTGCGGGGCTACAAGCTGGAGTTCGAGACCCGGACCTCGGGGCCGATCAACGCCATCGAGCTCGATCACGAGCACGGCACGATGTGGGGCGGCTCGAGCAACCACGGCGAGGACTACGGCATCGCCTGGTAGTCACTCTCCGGCGATGCGCCCGGCCAGCTCGCGGCTGTTCCGCGCGCAGTCGTTCATTGCGACGCCGCGGTAGGCGTTGCAGTTGAGATGGAAGCCGGGAATCCGCGCCGCGCGCGCGAAGATCGCCTCGACGTTCGCGACGTGCCCGGGTGCGTAGCTCGGGATTCCCCGGTCCCAGCGCTTCACGAAGGTGACGTCCGGTTCCTGCGTCAGCCCCATGGTCTTCTCGACACCCATGCGGGCCGTACGGACCAGACCGGCCCTGTCCTGGTCCACGAGTTCGGGATTGCGCTGGCCCCCGAGCAGGACCCGGATGCTCTTGCAGCCCGGCGGGGCGCGGTCCGGGAAGATACTGCTGTCCCACAGCACGCCCAGGATCGGCAGCTGCGCCGAGCTGGTCGTGAGCACGCCGAAGCCGTCGAGCGGCTCGGCAAGCGAGCGGTAACCGAAGCCGATCACCGCGATCGGCGAGTAGTCGATGGCGGCCAGTCGCCGGGCAAGCTCGGCGTCGAGGGACTGCGCCATCCCGGCGGCCGCGTATGCCGTCGCGCAGATCACGACGCGGTCGACGTCGACCTCGCTGGTCGCAGCGTGGATCCGGAAGCCGTTGCCCGCGCGCTCCACGGTCGTCACGGGCTCGCCGAGGCGCCAGTCGGCCTCGATCACGCCGTGCAGGTGGCGGACCAGCGTGCCGATGCCGCCCTTCGTGCTCGTGAGCACGCCGCCCGGGCCCGCTTCCTTGCGGCGCTTGGCGATCATGCCGCGGAACAGCCCGCCGTACTCGCGCTCGAGCGCGACCACCAGGGGAAACGCGGCCTGCACGGAGAGCTTGTCCGGCGTCGAACCGTAGATGCCGGCGGACATCGCATCCAGGAAGACGCGGGTGAAGCCCGGGCCGAGACGGCGATCGCCGAACTCGCGCAGGCTCTCGTCCGCACCGTCACGCCGCGGTGGCACGACGAACTCGCCCAGCATCCGCAGCTTCTGTGGCCACGTCAGGAGTCGCGACTTCACGAACAGCGGCGGCGACTCGGGCATGCGATGCAGGCGGTCGGTGTAGATGTAGCGCTTGCGGGCGAGGTCGGAACTCGGCAGCAGGTATTGGGCGGCGCCCGAGTCCTGCACCAGCTGCAGGCCGTCGGGCTTGTTGGTGAGAAATCCGTTCGCACCGGCCTCGAAGCGGAAACCCTCGATCTCCTCGGTGTGCAGCGCCCCGCCGGGGGCGGGATTCGCCTCGAAGATCACCAGCTCGGCGGCGGGCAGGGCTCGCTTGAGGTAGAACGCCGTCGCCAGCCCGCTCAGGCCCGCACCCACGATTCCGATACGCATGTTCGATCCCGTCATCAGTCTGTCCAGAGGGTTCCCGGCGGAGACTCAGGGCCCCGCGCCACGTACTCGCTGGTCACGAATCAGCATCGCGACCAGCGTGACGATGGTAATCGGCAGCACGAATCCCATCATGATCGCCGAGTACTCCTCGAGCGCGTCGTGCTGCCGGGCACCGAGGATGAGGTAGGTGACGTAGGCGACGTAGTAGGCCAGGAACAGCAGACCCCGGCCGCGACCGATCTCGCGGCCCACGGCAAACACCGGCAGGCACGCGACTGCAACTGCGATCATCACCCAGAGGTCGAAGTTGAGCACGGCCGCTGCGATCCCCAGACCCGAATCGCTCACCAGGCCCGACAGTCCGACGCAGCCCAGGATGTTGAACGTGTTGCTGCCGATGACGTTGCCGACGGCAATGTCCCGTTCACCGCGCACGGCGGCCATGACGGACGTCGCGACCTCGGGCATCGAGGTACCGGCCGCAATGATCGTGAGTCCGATGACCAGGTCGCTGACGCCGAGGGCGCGTGCAAACGCAACGGACGCATCGACCAGCCAGTTCGAGCCCAGCACCAGGAGCGCGAGCCCCGCGACCATGAGCAGGACCTGCGCAGCCCGACGGTCGTCCCACGACCCCGTGCGACGCATGCCCGCTGCGTACTCGTCGCGGACTTCCGCGGTTTCCGCACGCGACTGCCGCACGACGAACACGGTGTACCCGAGCAGCAGTGCCACCAGGAACCCGGACTCCCAGCGACCCACCCGACCATCCAGCGCCATGACTCCGAGCATCAGCGACGCACCGATCATGATCGGGACCTCCTGCCGGATGACCTGTGCGTGGACGGCGAGCGGCGTGATCAGGGCGCTGATGCCGAGAATGAAGAGCACGTTGAAGACGTTGCTGCCGACGACGTTGCCCACGGCGATGTCGCTGTTGCCATTGACGACCGCGCCAACCGAGACGGCAATCTCCGGCGAGCTCGTCCCGAACGCGACGATCGTCAGCCCGACCACCAGTGGTGAGATCCCGAACGATGTGGCGATCTTGGAGGCGCCGCGGACGAGCGCCTCCGCGCCGGCGACCAGCGCAACGAGACCCATCACGAAGTACGCAGCGTGCAAGAGCATGATTTCTCCGGTATCCGGCCGATCGGACGTTCAGGCCCGTGTCAGGCCGTCCCGTCGTTCTTTCCGCGCCGCCGCTGGTCGCGTATCAGCATCGCGACCAGGGTGACGATCGTGAGCGGCAGCACGAATCCGAGCATGATGGACGAGAACTCGTCGAGCGCATCGTGCTCCTTTGCACCCAGGATCAGGTAGGCGACGTACACGGCGTAATACGCGAGGAACATGAGTCCCTTGCCGCGACCGATCTCGCGCCCCGCGATGAACACCGGCAGGCAGGCCAGCGCCACCGCCAGCATGACCCAGAGGTCGAAATTCAGCACGGAGGCCGGGATCGCCAGCCCGTCCCGGCTCACGAGCCCGGAGACACCGAGGCAGCCCAGGATGTTGAACGTATTGCTGCCGATTACGTTGCCGACCGCGATGTCGCGCTCGCCACGGACCGCCGCCATGATCGACGCGGCAATCTCGGGCATGGACGTGCCGACGGCGATGATGGTCAGGCCGATGATCAGGTCGCTCACGCCGAGGGCGCGCGCGAACGCCACCGCCGCCTCCACCATCCATTCGGCTCCGAGGAGCAGCAGCGCGAGCCCGGCCAGGATCAGCAGCAACTGCACGGCCCAGTGACTGTCCCAGTGGCCACGGCGACTCACGACGTCCGCGTACTCCTCCCGCAGCCGCGCGGTCTCGGCGCGCGATTGCAGCACCAGGAACACCACGTACCCCACCAGCAGCACGAGCAGCACGACGGCGTCCAGCCGGCTCAGCCGGCCATCGAGGATCATGACCATCAGCAGGAACGACGCACCGATCATGATCGGCACTTCCTGGCGGATCAGCTGCGAATGCACCGCCAGAGGAACGATCAGCGATCCGACGCCGAGCACCACGAGCACGTTCAGGATGTTGCTGCCGACGACGTTGCCCACGGCGATGTCGGTGGCGCCCTTGACGACGGCGCCGACGGAGACGGCGACCTCCGGCGAGCTCGTGCCGACCGAGACGATCGTCAGCCCCACGACGAGGGGCGTGATCCCGAGCGACAGCGCGATCTTCGAGGCACCGCGGACGAGCGATTCGGCCCCCAGTGCCAGCGCGCCGAGCCCGAGAACGAAGAAGAGGAGGTGGGTGAGCATGATTTCCGCGCCGACGATCGCATACGGGGGCTTGCACAAAAATTATCGCACGGTCCCCGGCAACGGCGCCGCGCCGCTTGGGTAAGCTGCCCCCATGCCAGTGAACCGTACTGTCTGGCGCATCCCCCGGGCCGGTTCGCTCGCCCGGCTCCGGGCATGCGACGAAACGCTCCCCGACCCTGCGCCGGGCGAGGCGCGTGTGCGCGTTGAGGCCGTGGGGCTCAATTTCGCCGACCTCTTCGCCTGCCAGGGACTGTATTCGGCGACGCCGCCTGGCGGATTCGTGCCCGGTCTCGAATGCGCCGGCGTCATCGAGGCGCTGGGTGCCGGCCCGCCGACCCAGGGCAGATTCGCCGTCGGTGACCCCGTCGTCGCGCTCACCCGCTTCGGCGCCTATGCCACTGCCATCAACATCGGCCTGCCCTACCTCCGGCGTACGCCTGCGGGATGGTCCGCCACCCAGGCCGCGGCGTGGCCGGTGCAGGGTCTCACCGCCTGGTACGGACTGTTGCCGCTCGGCAATGTCGGACCCGGGAAAGTGGTTCTCGTGCAGTCGGCCGCCGGTGGCGTCGGCTTGCTGGCACTCGAGATCCTGCGTGCGATCGGCGCGTCCCCCGTGGCCGTCGTGGGCCAGGAGTGCAAGCGCCGCTTCCTGGAGGACCAGCGCGGCCTTGCGCAGGGTTCGGCCGTCGTGCGGGATCCGCGGCGTTTCGCGGCGCAGCTCGACGCGAGCCTGGCGACGATCGGCGCGGAGGGCTTCGACTGCGTGCTGGACGCGGTGCTCGGACGCACCTTCCAGCCGGCCTTCGATCGGCTGCGACCGGAGGGCCGCTACGTGCTGTTCGGGGCGGCCGACTTCATGTCGGCGTCGCCACGCCCGAACTACCCGAGGCTGGTGCTCGACTACCTGCGGCGGCCGCGCCTCGATCCGCTGGCGATGATCTCGACCAACCGCAGCCTCATGGCATTCAACCTGATCTGGCTCTGGGAGCGTGCGGAGCGCCTGCCCGCGGCCTACGCAGAACTCGAGAAGCTGCTGACGAATCCGCCGTACGTCGGCGCGACGTTCCCGTTCGCGCGCGCGCCCGAGGCACTGCGCCTGCTGCAGGGCGGCGAAACGATCGGCAAGGTGGTGCTGGTGACCTGAGCCGTCACGTGCTGGCTGCGAGCTGCTCGCGGTGATAGAGCCGCGCGGCAAGTGCCCAGACGAGTGCCGCGAGCGCGAGCCCCGAGCCGAGGCTGATCGCCCATTCGAGGGCGTCGATCGATTCGCGCCTCAGGATGCGCAGGATCAGCTGGTTCTGCCCGAGGAAGGGCACGGCGAGCATCCACGGCTGGGTCTTCACCGGCGACACCATCAGGTAAAGCGTGGGCAACATCGGCAGGAAAATGAGCAGGGGCAGGTAGCCCTGCGCCTCGCGGTGACTGCGCGCGAACGCGGCCAGCGCCGTCAGGAGCGTCGCCCCGAGCAGCACGATAGGCAGGATCACGAGAAGCAGTCTCGCCAGCGCGTCGGCCGGCACCGCGAGCGAGGTGTCGATACGCCCCACCGGGACCAGCGCGAAGGCGATGCGGTACATCACCAGCGTCACCAGCACCGACAGCAGCGTAAACGCAGCCGTCGCCAGGATCTTGCCGCTGATGATGGCCCCGCGCGACGCGGGCGTCGCGAGCAGCGGTTCCAGGGACTGTCGTTCCCGCTCACCGGCAGTGGCATCGATGGCGAGCTGCATGCCGCCGATGAAGGCGAGCAGGAGCAGCAGGTACGGCAGCATCTGCTGCGCGAGATCGAAGCGTGATCCGGGCGTGGCGACATCGCGTTGCCCGACCTGCAGCGGCTGCGACACGGACGGGTGGATACCGCGCGTAATGAGCCGCAGCGCGCCGACCTGGCGCGCGTAGCCATCGAGCAGCGCCCGCGTGCGCGCGATCGTCGCGCCCGACTGGAGCGGACGCGAGCTGTCGAAGATCAGTTCGAGCCTGGCCGGTCGTCCCGAACGCCAGTCCTGGCCGTAGCTGGCGTCGATGCGCAGGATCACCTCGCGCTCCTGGCGCCGCACGGCGTCGTCCGGGTCCGGCGGACCCGGAACGACGTCCACGTCGTTCGCACCCAGCCACGCGACCAGGTTGGGTGCGTGCTCGATGCCGATCACCGGAAGCTCGAGCGTACCTTCGAGCTTCTCGACCTGCCGTTTCATGCCAAGCGCGCTCATGCCGGCCAGGATGAGCGGCACTGCGAGCGGCATGACGACCAGGGCGACGATCACCATGCGACGGTCGCGAAACGCGTCCAGCAGCTCCTTGCGCAGGACCACCCAGCAGGCGCTCATGCGAAGAGCCCCTCCTCCGAGCCGATCGCCTTGACGAACGCATCCTCGAGGTTGGCCTGGCCGGTCTGTACGCGCAGCTCGTCCGGCGTGCCCTGTGCCACGACGCGACCCTGGGCAATCACCACGATGCGATCGCACAGCGCGGCCACCTCCTGCATGATGTGGCTCGAGAACAGCACGCACCGCCCCTCGGCCCGCAGCCCGCGCAGGAACTGCCTCAGCGCCCGCGTCGTCATCACGTCGAGGCCGTTCGACGGCTCGTCGAGCAGCACGTTGCGCGGATCGTGCACCAGCGCCCGCGCGATGGCCGTCTTGGTTCGCTGTCCCTGCGAGAACCCTTCGCTGCGCCGGTCGATGAAGTCCTCCATGCCGAGCGCGCCCACCAGCCGCCCGATGCGCTGGCTGACCAGCGCAGGCTCGAGACCGTGCAGCCGTCCGAAATAGGCGATGTTCTCGCGCGCCGTGAGCCGTTTGTAGAGCCCGCGCGCATCGGGCAGCACGCCGAGGCGACGTCGCACGTCGCCCGCGTGCGTGGACGGGTCGAGCCCGTCCACGAGCACGCGCCCCCCATCCGGCTGCATCAGCGTGTACAGCATGCGCAGCGTCGTCGTCTTGCCGGCGCCGTTCGGCCCGAGCAGGCCGGTGATCTCGCCGTCGACCGCGCGGAAACTGACGTCGTCCACGGCGACGATGCTCGAGCCGCGGGCCCGGAATGTCTTGCGCAGGCGCTGGACCTCGATCATTGCCTCACCGCTCAGGGTTCCCAGCCGTAGGCGCCCGCGAACGGGGGGGTGTCGCCGAGCCGCTCCAGGCACGCGGCATCGAGGCTGCCCGCATCGGCCGACGCGATGAATCGCGCCACGAGACGCGGCACGCAACCGGCGGCCAGGACGTCGTGCCCCTGCCCGGGGGCGATCAGGTGCCGGCCGTTCGGCAGGTGCTGCACGACCTGCTCGCCATAGCGCGGCGGTGTCACCGGATCGAACTCACCCGAGAGCAGCAGGACCGGGCGATCACTGAGCACCGGCGCATTGAATTCGGCCGGCCGCCCGCCCCGGGGCCATACCTCGCACTGCGCGAGCAGCGTCGCCACGAACGCGGTACCCATGAGCGTCTCCGCATCCGCAGGGTCCACGGCCAGGCGGTCGGCGTCCTCGCTGCAGATCACGGACAACTGCAGACCTGCGTCGAACTGCTCCCCGAGGAGCGTCTCGACCATGCGCGCCTGCCCCATCAGCACTTCCGGTCGGCCGGCGGCCGCCTCCGCCAGCGAGCGCGGCAGCATCGCCGCGAGCTGCGGCGAATAGGCATAGAGCCGGACCATCCCGGCGACCGTCGCCGCCGTGAGCGGCTCCTCGCGCAATTCGTGCGTCACCGGATCCCGGTAGGTCACGGGTTCCGGTGCCCGGCGCAGCCGTTCCATCAACCGGTCGAGCGCCGCCCGCGGCGACCCGTACTGCCGGGCGCAGGCCGCGTCGCGTTCGCAGCGGACGAACTGAGCGTCGAGCGACGCCTCGAGATTGCGCGCGTGCTCGGCGCCGAGCGCGAGTTCCGGCGGGACGACCGCGTTCAGCACAACGGTGCGCGTGCGGTCCGGGAAGCGCCGCAGGTATTCGAGCGCCACGCGCGTCCCGTAGGAAACGCCCACGAGGTTGACCTGCGCGGACCCGTAGGCCTGTCGTACCGCCTCGAGATCGAGCACCGCCTCCGAGGTCGTGTAGAAACGCGGGTCTGCCTCGAGCGTGCTCAGGCATCGCTCGGCGGCGCGGCGGGCCTCGGACGGGTCCGGCGCTGCGGACCCGGGCGAATCCGGATCCTGGTCCGCGTCGCGACACTGGAGGGGGTTCGACCCACCGGTACCGCGCTGGTCGACGAGCACGACGTTCCGGTTGCGCAGGACCTCGCCGAACGCGGCCGCGGCGGCGGGATAGGCTTCGAGCGCGGATTGCCCGGGCCCGCCGGCGAGCAGGAAAACCGGATCCGGCTGCGGACGCTTCGCCGTGCTCGGCACGACGGCGAGTGCCAGCTCGATCCTCCGCCCCGACGGCTCGTCACGATTCTCCGGGACGGCATGCCGGCCGCAGTACGCCGCCACGGTGTACGGCCACCCCGCCGCCGACAGCGTGCAGGGCTCGAGTTGCAGGGCACCGACCGTGCGCCCGGACGCGCCGACGGTCGATGTCGTTGCGCCCAGCACGAGCAGAAGCGCGGCGCAACGCCCGAATCTCTCCATGAATCTCCCGTTTCTCCGCACCGCAGAGCGCAAACCTAGCACGGCATCCATGGAACCCGGCAACTCGATTTCGGCTAGGATGGCGCGACCATGCATCGCCTCCCACCGGTCACGCGCGCCCTGCTGATGGCGAACGTGGCGATCTTCATTCTGCAGCAACTCACCGGCAATCTCCTGATCGTGCCGTTCGCCCTGTGGCCCTTCGGTTCGCCGCAGTTCCGGGGCGCGCCCGACTTCCAGGTCTGGCAGGTGCTCACCTACGGATTCCTGCACGGCAGCCTGGCGCACCTGTTCTTCAACATGCTGGCGCTGTACATGTTCGGCGGCGACATCGAACGGCTGCTCGGCGCGCGACGATTCCTGATCTATTATCTGGTCTGCGTCGTCGGCGCGGCCGTGGCACAACTCACCGTGATGGGCGGCATGAACCGTCCGCCGGTGCCCACGGTCGGGGCGTCGGGCGGCGTCTTCGGCCTGCTGCTGGCGTTCGGCATGGCATTCCCGCAGCGACGGGTCATGCTGCTGTTCCCGCCCATACCGATGCCGGCCTGGCTGTTCGTGACGCTCTATGGGCTGCTCGAACTCTACCTCGGCGTCACCGGCACCCAGGCGGGCGTCGCCCATTTCGCGCACCTCGGCGGCATGGCGGCAGGCTATGCACTTCTGGTGTACTGGAAGCGTGGTCGCCGCTGAGCGGTCGCAGGGAGGACACTTTGGCAAGCAAGCGATCAACCGTGAACCAGGCCGCCGCCGAGGAGGCGGTGCGGACGCTGCTGCGCTGGGCGGGCGAAGACCCGAAGCGCGAGGGCCTGCTCGACACGCCGAGGCGCGTGGCGGAGGCGTATCGCGACTGGTTCTCCGGATACACCATCGACCCGCGGGAGTACCTGCAGCGCACGTTCGAGGAGATGGCGGGCTATGACGAGATGGTCGTGCTGCGCGACATCGAGTTCGAGTCGCATTGCGAGCATCACATGGCCCCGATCATCGGGCGTGCGCACGTGGGCTACCTGCCGACCAGCAAGGTGGTGGGCATCAGCAAGCTCGCCCGGGTCGTGGACGTGTTCGCCCGCCGCTTCCAGGTACAGGAGAAGATGACGGCGGAAATCGCCCGCTGCATCAACGACGTTCTCAAGCCCCGTGGCGTGGGCGTCGTGATCGAGGCCGTGCACGAGTGCATGACCACGCGCGGCGTGCACAAGCGCGGTGTTTCCATGATCACCAGCAAGATGCTCGGTTCGTTCCGCAGCGACGCCCGCACGCGCAGCGAGTTCCTGACGTTCATCGACATCCGCGACCGAAACTAGGGTCGCGCCGGGCGGGCCGCTACGGCACGATCAAGGCCGCCCGGTCGCCGCGAAGCTGCGAGACAAGGTTCGAGAGCGATACCTCCCAGCTGAGCGGTGCACCCGGCAGGTCACTTCTGCGCGTCGTCGTCAGCACCTGCGCCAGGCTGCGCTCGTCGATGGACTTCTCGACGCCGACGACCTGCGCCGGGAACGGCGTGTCGCGCACCAGTAGCCCCTCGGCACCCGCGCGGACCACCCGCCCCTGCTCGTCCACCAGCACGCCGGTCAGCTGGAGGACCTCCAGGAGCCTGTCCTCCGCGGTCATGAAGCGGATGGGTTCCTCGTGACCGGTGCCGAGCACCGCCTTTTTGCCGAACGTCCCCTCGCGACCCTTCGGGTACTGGCTGACGCCGAGGAAGACGACGACCGCATGGCCCGCCCCTTCCCGGGCGAGCAGTTCGCGCATGCCCTGCTGCCAGGCGGGGGATGGCTTGCGTACGTGCATGACCATTGGCGCAAGACGATCGTGCGGCTCACGCTGCGCCTGCGCCTCGGGCGGGGCAAGTTCCCCGTCCGCGCTGCCGACATAGACCCGGGGCGCCCCGCCTGGCAGCGCAGTGGCGGCGACGTAGCGGCAGCAGGATTCACCCCGGAGCTGCTCGTTCATCGCGGCGACGATGGGCGCAAACTCGCCGCTGCGCGCGCCATAGGAGAACGAGGTCGACAGCTCGGGATCCAGCGCGACCGGGAGCAGCGTCGTCGGGCCCACCGCGTGGCGCATGCCTTCGCCCACGTAGGCGTAGAACTCGCCTTCGTCGAGGCGGTGCGTCTCCGCGACGGCCAGCGCGTCGAGGTGGGCACAGCC
>Ga0224505_10001429_pt1 | contig 15084 bp, 10 predicted proteins | sample SF_Jan12_sed_USG_FD_169102 | JGI IMG/M metagenome (GOLD analysis project Ga0224505, IMG submission 169102) | Sediment microbial communities from San Francisco Bay, California, United States - SF_Jan12_sed_USGS_4_1 | ecosystem: Environmental > Aquatic > Marine > Sediment | place: USA: California... | reverse complement strand
ACGTGCGCGATCCGGTCGACCTGCTGGCCAGCGGCGAGCTGTAGGCCCGCCGTGGAGGCCGAGGACCTGATCCTCATCAGCGTCGACGATCACATCTGCGAGCCGGCCGAGATGTTCGTCGCTCACGTGCCGGCCCGCCTGCGTGACCGGGCGCCCCGCGTGGTGACCGATCCCGACGGGAATCAGCAGTGGTGGTACGGCGAGCAGATGGGGCGCAACCTCGGTCTCAATGCCGTGGCCGGCAAGCCGCCCGAGATGTACAACGTCAATCCCACCCGGTACGACCAGATGCGCCCGGGCTGCTACGACGTCCACGAGCGGGTGCGTGACATGTCCGCCGGGGGCCAGCTGGCCGGCCTGAACTTCCCGAACTGGCCCGGGTTCGCCGGGCAGGTGCTGAGCGAAGGGCCCGATCGATCGGTGAACCTGGCGATGATCCGGGCCTACAACGACTGGCACGTGGACGAGTGGTGCGCGACTCACCCCGACCGGTTCATCCCCTGCGGGATCGTGCCCCTGTTCGATGCCGACGAGGCGGCCCTCGAAGTGCGCCGCCTGGCCGCCAAGGGGTGTCGGGCCATCTCGTTCAGCGAGAACCCGGCCACCCTCGGCGTGCCTTCCCTGCACACGGGGTTCTGGGACCCGCTCTTCGCCGCCGCCAGCGATGAGGGAACCGTGGTGTGTTGTCACGTCGGTTCGTCCTCGAAGCGGGCCTCGACCACCGCCGACGCGCCGCCATCGGTGCCCATGAGCCTCTCCTCACTGATGTCGATGTACACGTTCGGCGATCTGTTGTGGTCCGACATCTGGCGGCGCTTCCCCGACCTCACGATCTCGCTCAGCGAGGGTGACATCGGCTGGATTCCCTACTTGCTGCAACGGGCCGAGCATGTGCAGCGACGTCACGTTGGCTGGACGGGTCACCAGTTCCCCGAGCGGTCGAACAGTCCCACCGAGGTCTTTCGCCGCCACCTCATCTGCTGTTTCATCGCCGATGACGTGGGTATCGAACTGCTGCACCACTTCAACATCGACAACGTCTGTTGGGAGTCCGACTATCCCCACAGCGACAGCTTCTGGCCCGAGGCGCCCGAGCGCCTCAGCCAGCTCTTCGCCGGTGTCGACGAGGCCGTCGTCGATCGGATCTGTCACGGCAACGCCATGCGCCACTTCGCCTTCGACCCCTTCGCCACCCGTACCCGGGACAGCTGCACGGTCGCCGCGCTTCGGGCCGAGGCGGCCGATGTGGACACCGTCACCCGGGTGGGGCGGGCTCCCGATCAGTCCGACCGGGACTACTTCCGCCGGCTCAGTGGGCCGCCGACCGGTCAGACCAGCAGCTGAGCGAGGCGATCCGTGCAGTACCCGGGGTCGAAGCCGTGCTCGCGCAGCCAACGGATGTCGGTCAGGCATCGCAGGGCGTGGTACGCCGGGAGCTCCCGTTCGGCCCTGGCCGCCAGGCGCTCGTTCGGCTGGTAGCCGTCGAGCACATCGGGCAGGCGCTCGGGGTGGTCGACGGTGAGCACGGCCAGGTCCCACACGGGGTCGCCCAGGCCGGCGTCGCCGAAGTCGATGATGCCGGTCACGTTCCGGCGGTCGCCGTCCAGGAGGAAGTGGTCCGGTTGGCAGTCGCCGTGCACCAGCAGGCCACTCACCTCGGCGGTGAGATGGCGGCGCACGAAGTCGGCACCATCGGTGATCAGGGCGGTGGCCAGGTCGTTCTCGCCGCCGAGGGCATAGTCGAGGGACCGGCCCACCCGAGCGTCGGCGTCGTATCCGTCGCCGACGCAGGCGTGGCCGGTGAGTGGTGTGGCGTGGAGCTCTCGGAGGGCCGCGCCCACGGCGCGCCACGCGTGGGACCGATCCGACCCGACCAGTGGTGAGCCGGGGAGATGAGTCAGGATCAAGATGTTGACCGGACCGCGGTGGTGGTCGATCAGCCGCGGGACCGGTCGACCCCGGCGGTGGTGGGCCAGGAGAGCCGATCGTTCACGACGGTGGGCGTCGGCGCGGGTGTCGGCCTTGACGACCACCGGACCGTCGGGCCGGGTGGCCAACCACACCAGCCGCTCGTGATGGTCCACCGGTGTGGCGTCGACCCGGATCGGGCCGAGGAGCGGCTCGACGATGACGCGCACGGCGTCGGCCAGCGACGCCGTCACGTCACGCGACGGTGATGGTACGACAGGCGAGGCTGACGAGCGGGGCGTTGGCGGCGGTGGCATCGCGAGCCAGTACGCAGAACTGATGGCGACCGGGGTCCACCGTGGTGTCGAGGTCGAAGCCGTGGGCGGGGCCCAGGCCGTACTTGGAGGCGATGGCCGGGCGGGCGTCGTCGGCGACGCGGCTGGCCACGGTCACGCCGTTCACCTGGAGTTGCACCCGGACGGGTGCGGTGGTGTCGGGGTCGAGGGCCCAGCCGTGGGCGCGGGCCTGTTGCTCACCGGGGAGCGACAAGGTGAACTTGCCGATCGGGTCTCGGTCGACGACGTCGTGGTCGACGCAGCCGAGGTCGCGGTCGGGACGGAGCCCGGAGTCGTCCTTGGCCGTGGCGCAGATCTGTGACGGCCCGGGAGGCGAGAGCAGCCCGGCGCTGAAGCGCCCGTCGACCGTGGTGGTGGTGACCGTGAGGCCGTTGGCCGCGATCACCACGTCGATGCCCGCGTCGGTGTCGGAGTCCGACGCCCGACCAGCGACGGTGACGGTGGCCGGCGTGAACGGCAGGGTGTCCGCCACCCGTGAGCGGACCGACCCGATGCGCCCAGCGGGCGAGGTGCCGACCCTGACGGTCCGGCACCGAAGCTCCACCGCGGCATCGTCGGGGTCGTTGCGGGCGTTGAGGCACAGCTCGTGGCGCCCGGGGGACAGGGCCCGGGAGAGCTCGAAGCCGTGGTTGGGGCCCAAGCCGTACTCCCCGGCGATGCCCGGACGGGGATCGTTGGCGACCGTGCCGACGGCCCAGTCGCCGTTGTCGGTGAGGAAGACGCGGATGGACCGGCTGGTGTCGGGATCGAGGGCCCACCCCTGCAGGGTGACCCGGGCATTGGGCCCGCTGTCGACCTTCTCGCGGAACTTCCAATTGCCCACGGGCGGACGATCGGATGCGGCGCCGCCACCGAGGCGGAACTTGGTGCTGAGAAGCTGGCGATCGAGCGAGGAGCCGGCGCCCTCGTTGATGGCCCAGCGCAGTTCGTTGCCGGTGATGTGTCGGGTGCCGCTGCTGCCGGTCAGGGCCACGGTGGCCTTGTTGAGCCGGCCCGACTCGCCGGCGCCGCCCAGGACCTCGATGGAGCGGATGGTGCCCACGCCGTATCGACCAAGCCACTGGCTGAGCTCGGCGATGGAGTACGTGCGGGTCCACTCGTGGAACGGATTGTTGTACGAGTCGAAGGGATCGGGATTGGCCCGGATGTAGGGCAACATCTCGGTGAACACGTACTCGGAGTTGGCCGAGTACCCACCGTGCGAGGACGAGTAGAAGGCGGTGATGGGCCGACCGTCGTAGGTGGCGATCTTGTGCGAGGTGCCGTCGACCGCGTCGACCCAGCGGTCGCCGTCGTAGCCGGCGGACTTGGCTCGCCCGGCGTAGACCTGATCGCGGGTGCTGGCGTACACATCGAACGGGAGGTTCCAGCTGGGGGAGGCGCGGCGGTCCTCGATCGTCCGCTGGGCGAAGGACCGTCCGGCCACCGCCTGCGCCTTGAGCGCCTCGGCCGGCCACGACGAGGGCATCTCGGCCAGGCCGTACAGGTACTCGTCCATGGTGAGTGAGGCCACCACGACATAGAGCGACGACGACCCGGCGCTGGTGGGCACCAGCCGGATCTTGCCGTGGTCGTACGCGCCGACGCCTCCGACCTCGACGACCGTACCGTCGCCGTAGGTGAGGGCGAACGACCCACCGGCGCATGCTCCGGGCCCGCACCGCTCGACGCCGTCGACCTTCAGGCTCCATCCGGCGCCGGACCGGCGCACGGTGACCTCCTGGCCGGCTTCGGCCGAGCCCTTCACCTTGTTGTTGAGCCGCAGGTCGACGTGCCCCCGGGGGCGGAATGTGGCCGTCGACACGGTGCCCACCTGCACGGCCACCCTGCCCGTGTAGCGGGACTGGGTCAGGCGGACCTCGCGGTAGTAGAAGCGGAGGATGGCGGGGTGCTTCTTCCCGGCCGCGGCTCGACCGTAGGCGCCGTACTGGCTCATCCCGAGCCCATGGCCCCAGCCGCCACCGCGGAACGTGATCGTGGCCGGGTCGCCGGGCGACAGGTCGCTGGAGGCGGATCGCGTCGTCGGCATCGCATCGCTGGAGGCGCCGTCGCCCTGCGCAGCCCCGGCCGGCGCGGCCTGGCCCAGCAGGAGGAGCAAGCACAGCGCCACCGTCGCGACGAGCGACTTGGGGCGGTGGGGCACGAAAGCAAAGGTCACGGTAGATCTCATCGGCTGGTTGCCCGCAGCACTTCAGTTTTGGGACGCGAGCATGCCCGTGCGCCCCTCGTCAAATGCGCACCGGTAGGATCGCCGCCGTGGGTCTCTTCGTCGTCGGCATGCATCGCAGTGGAACCTCGGCCGCCACCGAGGCCCTCGCCACCCTGCCCTTCGAGCTGCCCGACGAAGCCGATCTGGTCGGGGGAGACGACTCCAACCCGCGGGGCCACTTCGAGGTGCAGGCCCTCATGGACTTCACCGAGGAGCTCCTCACCCGCGCCGGCGGATCCTGGTATGCGCCCACACGGGCCTCCCTCGATTCCATCGCCGAACTGGTCGATCCCACCTACGGCCTCGAACCCCGTGCCCGTCGGATCTTCAAGGAGTCCTACGCCACCGACCGCTGGTTGATGAAGGACCCTCGGCTCTGCCTCACCCTGCCGTTCTGGCGAATGGTGGTGTCCGGTCCCCAGGCCGCGGTCTTCTTGCGTCGCGACCCGGTCAACATCGCCCACTCCATCCGCGACCGCAACGGCCTGGCCCTGCGTCACGGACTGGCCATCTGGGAGCGCTACACCCGGTCGGCTCTCGCCGGCCTGGCCGATCTGCCGGTGTTCGTGATCGATTACGACTCCCTCCTGACCGGCGGCGATGACACCCTTCAACTGATCGAGTTCGCGCTCGGACAACTCGGCGCGGCGGCCGGGTCCGGCGACTCGGCCGAGCGGCTCGACCGGTTCTGCTCGGTGCTCGAGACCGGGCTGCGTCACCATCGAGAGCCCGACGAGGAGCACCGGTCGCTCCTGTCGGAGTCGCAGGCCAAGCTGCTCGACGTGCTGGGTTCGCTCGATGGACACCACGACGTGTTCGCGCCGCCGAAGCTGCCCCGAGAGACCCCAGGACTCGATCTCTTGTTCGAGGCGGCCGTGTCGCTGTACGAGCTCAACCAGTCCACCGAGACCGATGCCTTCGCTCGGGGCTACGCCAGCATCCTCGACCAGTTCCGGGCCAGCGAGTCCGGCTACGAGGACCGGCTCCAAGAGGCACGCGACTACATCGACGAGCAACGCGAGGCGCTCGACGAGGTGCGCCAGCGGCTCGAACACGAGCACGAGGCGGTTGCCCGCATCGAGGCCGACACCGAGAAGCGGGTCCAGCTCATCGAGCAGGAACGGCGTGCCCTCGAGGATCGCAGCCTCGACGAGATCGAACGGCTACGCGACATGCTCAGCGAGGTCGAGACCGACCTGGCCGGACTGGCCTCGCTCGAAGCTCGGGCCACCGAGCTCCAGATCGAGCTCGACACCGCCATCCACACCCGGAACCTGGCGGCCCACGACCTGGCCGAGATGTACAGCCGGCCGGCCGTCAAGTGGGCGTTGCGACTGGCCGACCGGTTGGGTCGCCATCGCGAGGAGGCCGACCAGGCCGACCCCGCGCCGGCCGAGGCGCCGCCCGCCCGCGAGCCCGACCGGGGTCATCTCCGGGGCGAGATCGCCGCCGGCACCATGGACCGGCGACTCAGCGTCATCATCCCCATCTACAACGCGGCAGACGCCGTGCAACGCTGCCTCGAGTCCGTCGACCGGTTCACGCCGACCGATGTCGAGGTGGTGCTCGTCGACGATTGCTCCACCGATGCTCGCATCGACCTCGTCATGGGCCAACTGCGGACCCGTGCCGGCGTGCGCATCATCCGCAACGAGCAGAATCTCGGCTTCCCGGCCACTGTCAACCGGGGGCTGGCCGAAGTTGGCGAAGGCGACGTCATCATCCTCAACAGCGACACTCAGGTGACGCCACGATGGACCGAGCGTCTGCGCCTGGCCGCCATCGAGCGTCCCGGCATCGCCACCGTGACGCCGCTGTCGGACCACGCCGGCGTGTTCAGCTTCACCAGTCCCAGCCTCACCGGGCCCGATCACGGTGCCGAGGTGGCTGCCCGGGTGGCTCGGGCCAGCCAGTTCCTGCGCCCCGTCGGTCCCACCGGCAACGGGTTCTGCCTCTATGTGCGCCGCGAAGCCCTCGACCAGGTTCCCGGCTTCGATCACGAGGGCTTCCCCCGGGGGTACGGCGAGGAGAACGACTTCTGCATGAAGCTCGGTGCCGCCGGTTTCACCCATGTCATCGCCGACGATGTGGCCGTGTTCCACGAGGAGTCGGCCAGCTTCGGCGACGCCCAGCGCGAAGCGCTGATCACCGACGGTCTGGCCGTGCTGGCCGAGCGCTATCCCGAGTACCGGTCACTGGCCGAGGAGTTCGTGGCCTCGCCCGCCTTCGTGGCCGCCCGCGAGGTGGCGGGCGCTGCCGCCCTGACGGAGTCCGAGGCCGGCACCCGGCCCCGCGTGCTGCACGTGTTGCACGAGGGCGGCGGCGGTACCGAGTTCTTCGCCCGGGATCTGGCCGAGGTCACCGCCAACGACGTGGAACCCCTGCTGTTGATGCCCGATGGCCAGACCCTGCGGTTGTGGCGCTTCGAGGGGCCGGAGTGGGTGATCGAGCAGGAGTGGACGCTGTCCAAACCGTGGGACATCCGCCGGTTCCGCGAGGACGAGGCGGCCGAGATCGCCCTCGAGGTGCTCACCCGCCACGACATCGCCCTCATCCACATCCAGCATCTGATCGGGCTCACCTTCGACCTCCCCGAGCTGGCCGCGGCCATCGGGATCCCGGTGGTGATGTCCCTGCACGACTTCTACCTGGCCTGCCCGTCGGTCAACCTCCTCGATGAACAGCTGCGATACTGCCGCGGGGTCTGCACCGAGGGGGAGGGCCGCTGCCCAACACCGGTGTTCCTGCCCGACGACCTGCCGCTGAAACACCGATTCGTGCACCTGTGGCGACACGAGACGGCCGAGCTGTTCAAGACCGTGCCCCGCTTCGTCACCCCCTCGGCCGATACCAAGGAACGCTACGTCGCCACCTTCGGTGCCGAGGTCGGCCCTCGCATCGAGGTGATCGAGCACGGCCGCGACTTCCGACGGCAACGGTCCTTCGCCCGCGCTCCCCGCGAGGACGAGCCGGTCAGGTTGTTGTTGATGGGGGGCATCAACAAGTCCAAGGGCGCCACCCTGGTCGCCGAGCTGGCCCAGGCCGGCATCGCCGCCGGCGTCCGTCTGGAGATCCTGGGCAAGGTCGAGCCCGGCTTCGAGCACGTCGCTCACTGCCACGGCGAGTACCAGCGCGACGAGGTCCTGGCCCGGTTGGCCGTCATCCGGCCCACCTTCATCGGGGTCTTCTCACTCTGGCCCGAGACCCACTGCTACGTCCTCTCCGAGGCCTGGGCCGCCGGCATCCCCGTCATCACCGGCCCATTGGGTGCCCCGGCCGAGCGGATACACGAGCACGGCGGCGGCCTGGTGGTCGACGAGCTCGACCCCGAGGTGATCGTGCGCACGGCGGCGCAGCACGGCCGTGACCGGACGGCGTACGCCGAGCTGACCCGGACGGCCACCCTCGCCAACGTTCGTGGTCGCGCCGTCATGGCTGCCGATTGGCTGGCCACCTACGACGAGCTCCGGCGCGATGTCGCCGGCTGGACCCGTTGACCCACTCGATCGAGGATCACCCGTGACCACCGTCGACCCCCCTCCGTTCTTCATTCTCGGCTGCGTCCGGTCGGGCACCACGATGCTGCGCGACCTGTTGCGCTCGGTGCCGGGTCTGTGCTGTCCCGAGGAGACGCACTTCTACCGGTGGGCCCAGCCCTACGGGACCCGCCAGTTCGAGCAGAACTACCGGAAGAACGCGGTACTGGCCCACCACCGCGAGATCGACGGTGTCACCGAGGATGAGATGGGGGCGTTGCTCGACACCGCCCGCACCCGACGGGAGTTCACCGATCAGTACATGGCCCTGTTCCGCGAGAAGCAGGGCCTGTCCGCCGACACCCGATGGTTCGACAAGACGCCCCAGAACGTCTACTGCGTGTCGCTGCTGGCCGTCGACTACCCGGACAGCCGGTTCGTCCACATCACCCGCGACCCGCGCAACGTGGTGGCCAGCCTGGCCGTGGGGAAGGTGATGAAGGTGGACAGCGTGGTCGGGGCAGCCAACTACTGGCGGGAAGCCGAGATCCTCGCGGCCGAGTTCGAGCGGGCCAATCCCCTTCGCATGCTCACGGTCAGCTATCGCGACCTCACCAATGACCCCGTGACCGTGGTTCGACGCATCTGCCGTTTCGTGGACATCGAGCTGGTCCCGGCCGAGGAACTGGGAAAGGTCCGCCACGAGCGGAACGCCTACGTCGATGTCCTCGATCCCGACGCCCTGGCGCTGGTCGAGGAGATCTGTGGTCCGGTTGCCCGCGAACTCGGGTACAACTTCTCCTGATGAGAGTTCTGATACTGGGCGAGGCCAAGAGCGGCACCACGATGCTGCACCGGGCGATCTGCGACGCCTTGGGGACACCACCCGAGCAGTCGTTCTTCGAACCCGAGGACCTGGGCGAGCTCGACCTCGACGCCGAGGACCTGGTGGCCAAGAAGCTGCTGGGGAATCTGCGCGGCTCCGAGAAGAAGCTCTTCCTCGACTTCGATCGCCGCGTACTGCTGGTGCGCGATCCTCGGGACCGCTTCGTCTCGTGGCTGCTGTACGACATCCACGGGCGTGCCGCTGACCTCGAGCCCGAGAAGATCGCGAAGTTCATCGAGATGCTGCGGAAGAAGGAGGAGGACCCCAGCGAGGTCCCCTTCCTTCGCCTCACGCACGCCTACTGGCGCCTCACCGGGAACGACCTGCTCAGCGCGCTGGCCCGCTCCACGGCGCGGATGAACGACCTGCTCGGCCGCTTCCGCGACCTGTTCGAGGTGGTGCAGTACGAGCTGTACGTGGCCGGCGAGTCGAGTCGGCTCGAGATCTACCTGGGCGTCGACGAGCTGGGCACACCCGATGTCGGTCCCGACCTCCAACGGGTGGTTCGCACCAAGGGCTCGGGTGATTGGAAGCACTGGTTCACCGACCGGGACCTGCTGTGGCTGCGCCCCATGGTGTCGGGTGTGCTGCGCCGCCAGGGATATCCCCGGGACTGGGAGCTGGCCGAGCACCAGGAGATCGATCCCGAACACTGCTCGCGCTACGTGGAGCGACTGGTGGCGTCGGCCCTCGACGAGGAGTCCGCCGGCGAGGCCACCGACTGATCAGTCGATGCGCCAGTGGCCGTTCATGTCGACGAACCGGTCGGTCACCAACTCACCCAGGGGCCGCACCGGTAGAGGAGATCGCCGGGACTCGACCACGTCACCCGAGCCGTCGACCAGCTGGAGCTCGATGCTGTAACGCCCCGGCGGTACGGGCAGCACCGGGACGTGGAACTCGATGTCTCCTCGACCCTCCAGCGTGCGGGCGTCGGCCGGGTCCGACGACGATCCCAGGTGCAGCGGGCCGTCCTGATGATGGACCAGCAAGTGGACCTGGGCCTGTTCGATCGGTCGGGCGAGGTCATAGCCGGCACGCACGGTGAGCGGGGCACCGGTGTACCCGAAGGCCACGCCATCCTCGGACGTGGCATCGAGGTGGGTGATGCCCGAGGAGGTGTCGTCGACCTCGACCGGGTCGTCGGCCATGGTGCCCATCATGAAGTCGCGGTACTCGCGTACCACCTCGGTGGGATCGCCCACCGCCTTCAGCTCGCCCTTGTGGAGCCAGGCCACCTCGTCGCACATGCTCTCCATGATCCCCAGGTTGTGAGCCACGAGGGCGATGGTGACCCCTTCGGACCGCATGCGCTGCATGTGCTGGGCGCAGTGCTTGGCGAAGCCGACGTCGCCGACGGAGATGATCTCGTCGGCCAGCAGGATCTCGGGGTCGAGGTACACCGACACCGCGAAGCCCAGGCGGGCCCGCATGCCGCTGGAGTACACCTCCACCGGGCTGTCGATGAAGTCCCCGATGTCGGCCAGCGCCACGATGTCGTCGACCACCTCCTTCACGACGTCTCGGTCGATGCCCATGACCGCCGCGTTCATGAAGATGTTCTCGCGCCCGGACAGCTCGTTGTGGAAGCCGGCGCCCAGCTCGAGCAGGGCGGTGATGCGCCCCCGCACCTCGACCTGGCCCTCGGTTGGCTGGTACACGCCGCAGAGCATGCGCAACAGGGTGGACTTGCCCGAGCCGTTGCGACCGATGATGCCCATCATGGAGCCCCGCGCGATGGTGAGGGAGACGTCGCGAACGGCCCAGAACTCCTCGTAGCGGGCCGTCCCCAGGCCCAGCAGCGTGGACTTGATGCTGCTGGACGAGCTGCGGTGGAGCCGGAACATCTTGCCGAGGCCCTCGGCGTGTATGGCCGGTCGCAGATCGGGGGTGGTGGCCATCAGAGGCCTTCGGTCGCTTTGATGGCCCGCCGGTTGAACGTCCGCCAGCCGAGCAGCAGCACCAGGGTCGAGGTGACCGTCAGGTACACCATGTGCACGGGGTTGGGCCAGCGCAACCGGTAGGTGATGTCCCGGTTGGCCTCGATGAGGATGGCCATCGGGTTCCACTGCGCCACGAAGCGGATGGGAGCGATCCCGATGCGGGACTGCTTGTCGGCGTTGGTCGGGTTGATGAGCTCGTAGGGCCAGATGACCGGTGTCAGGTAGAAGAACAGGCGCAGGAACAGGGCGTACAGATAGCCCACGTCCCGGTAGCGCACGTTGGGGACGGCCAACAGCATGCCGACGCCCATGCCGTACATGGCGGCCAGCAACATCATGAACGGCACGAGGATGAACGTGATGCCGAAGTTGCCCCAGGCGAGGTAGAAGACCGTCAGCACCACCAACTCGAGGCCGGACTCGACCATCTTCACCTGCGTGCGGGCCACGCCGTGGGCGCTGGGCGGGAAGTACAGCTTCTTGCGCAGGGTGACCGACAGCTGGAAGGCCTGGAGATAGCCGTTGGACGTCTGGTTGAACAGGTTCCACAGGATCAGGCCGCTCATCAGGAAGTGGGCGAAGGAATCCAGCCCGGTCGGCGACGCCGAGCCGCGCGAGATGGTGAGGATCGTGCCGAACACGAACCAGTAGATGATCAGCACCAGGATGGGGTTGATCAGCGACCACAGCCAGCCCAGATAGCTGCGGTTGTACATGGTGCGCAGCTCGCGCTTGGTCAGGTACGAGACGAACTCGCGGAACTCCCACAGCTCCTGGGCGGCGCCGATGGAGGACCGCTTGCGGCCGGTCGGCGAGAAGACGATGGTTGGGGTTTCTTCGCTCATGCCTGCGATCCTGCGGTCGGAGAGACCGGCTCAGGTGAGGCTATCGGCGGGGTCGGCCCACGGGGTGGCAACACGGGGCTCGCGAGCCAGCGTGAAGGCGTCGGCGTCGAGGGCCAGGTTGGGGTTGTAGGCCGGATCGTGGAGCAGGGCGTCGCCCCACCGGTCCACCATGATGCCGACTTCGCGCGAGAAGCGAGCCTGCTTCTCGGGCGTGTCCTCGGCCCCTCGCGAAACCGACTCGTGGTGGATGAGCACGGCGTCGACGCACAGCACGTTGCGGTATCCGGCAGCCGAGATCTTCAGGCACAGGTCGACGTCGTTGAAGGCCACGGCCAGATCGACCTCGTCGAGGCCACCGACCTCGTCCCACACCGACCGGCGCATCACCAGGCAGGCGGCCGTGACGGCACCGACCTGATGGGTGATGGCCAGACGACTGAAGTACCCGTAGGCGTCGTCGGGGAACTGGCGATGGCCGTGGCCGGCCACCCCACCGAGGCCGAGCACCACGCCCGCGTGCTGGATGGTGTGGTCGGGGTACAGCAGCTTGGCCCCGACGGCGCCCACATCGGGCTGCAGCGCACGGCGCACCATCTCGCTGAGCCACTCGCCGGCCATGACCTCGATGTCGTTGTTGAGCAGGCAGATGAGCTCGCCCGAGCTGTGGGCCACGCCGTGGTTGTTGATGGCCGAGTAGTTGAAGGCCCGGTCGAAGGGCACCACACGCGCCCGGCCCTCGGCCTCCAGACGGGCGAATCCGGCGATGGTCTCGCGGTCGTCGCTCTGGTTGTCGAGGATGATCACCTCGTAGTCGGGGTACGTCGTGTGGGCCATGCTGGTCATCAGGGTGTCGATCAGGGGCCACCCGTTCCGGGTGGGGACGAGGATCGACACCCTGGGTGCCGGGTCGGGCAGCGGTGGCCGAACCCGATAGGTGGTGGGTGCGCCGGCCGGTTCCACCGTCCAGTCCGTCGGCACGTGGTCGGCCAACGCGGCCAGCGCGGCGTCGGTGACGTAGTCCTTGGCGTCGGTGCGCTGGGCCGTCGACCCCTCGATGGCCCGCCAGTGGTAGGCCACGTGCGGGATGTGGCCGATGCGCTCGGGCGTGGTCCGGGCCACCACCCGCAGGAAGAGGTCGTAGTCCTGGCTGCCTTCGAACCCGGCACGAAAGCCGCCGAGGTCGGTCACCAACGACCGGCGCAGGGTGGTGAGATGCGAGAGATAGTTCTGACCCAGGAACAGCTCGGGGTTGTAGTCGGGCTTGAAGTGGGGGTCGAACCTGCGCCCTTCCTCGTCGATCTTGTCCTCGTCGGTGTAGATCAGGTCGAGGTGCGGGTCGGCGTCGATGGCCCGGGCCACCAGGTACAGGGCGTGATCGGGCAGCTCGTCGTCGTGGTCGAGCAGGGCCACGAAGTCACCCGTGGCCAGGGCGAGGGCCGAGTTGGAGGCGGCGACGATGTGGCCGTTGGTGGGTCGGCGCACGGTGACGATGCGGGGATCGGCCGCCTCGTGCCGGTCGAGGATCGCCCCCACGGCCGCGTCGGTGCTGGCGTCGTCGGCCAGGCAGAGCTGCCAGTGCGGGTACCGCTGTGCCCGGACCGACGCGATGCAGCGTTCCAGCAGGTGGGGCGGGGTGTCGTACACCGGCACCACCACCGAGATCGTCGGCGGGCTGGTGAACGAGGTGATGTCGTCGTCGATGGCCTGGTTGTCGTCGGCGTCGCGTACGTCGTGGTACTCGATCCATTCGCGGTAGGGGATGGCCACCAGGCCGGCCCGTCGACGCTGTACCGCTTCGTAGTCGGCCACCAGCTGCTCGCGCAGGCCGGTGAGGCCGCCGGTGCGACACGAGTACCAGGCCCGTGAGAGCAGCGATGTCGACTGCGCCGTGCCCTCGCGGCCGGTGGCCAGCACCCGCATCAGCATCAGTCGGGCCGCCGAGGCCTGGCCGATCGGCTGGCAGGAGAACCCGTCGAGGTCCAGCGCCCGGACCGTGATGGGCAGATCCACGAAGATGGCATCGAGCCCGGCCGGCAGGTGCACGATGCGGTCGATGGCCTCGTCGGTCAGGCCCATGGCCCGTGACACGGCGCTGACCGGCCCGGCCAGGCCGGTCAGGCGGAGCTGGGGGCCGAGCGCCTCACCCGGATGGGTGTCGTCGGCCCGATACGTGGCTCGCACGCGGTACCAGCCCTCGGTCGGGGTGTCGACGACGCGGAATCGGGGACGGGGGCCGGTGACGATCCACCGATGGCGGCCCGAGGGATCGTCGGCGAGATCTCCAGCCGCTACCAGGTGGACCATCGTTGGCAGGCTAGGGGACGTAGTGCCCGGTCAGGGCGAGGGTGCCCAGCCCGACCATGGCCAGGGCCGACAGGGCCAGGCCGGCTCGATGGTGTCGTTCCGACAGCGGTAGGGCCCCGAAGGCGATCACCACCGGCACCAGGCCCAGTCCGTAGCGCTCGAAGCTGTTGATGGTGGAGGCCGACAGGCCGACGACGATGCCGCCCAGCCCGTACGCCAGATAGGCCGGTCGGGCCCGAAGGCCCACCACCATGGCCGCGACGAACGCCAGGGCGGCGACGGCGTGGAGGAGCTCGGTCTGGTCACCGCCGAGGCCTCGGGCCAGCCCTCGGACCACGCGCGACACCGGCTCGTGGAAGCCGCCGCGGATGTCGCCTTGGGCGTCGATGGGGGCCCGCCACGTCCCCTCCGCCGCCTGGGCCCAACCGAGATAGATCAGCAGGCCCGCGACCGGGGCCACCGCGGCCGCCAGCCAGCCGAGTCGATCGGACCGGTTGCGTCGGGCCCAGCCGTCGAGAGCCACGAAGCCGGCCAGCAGGACGCCGGTGGGCCGTGTCAGCGCAGCCAGCAGGCCGCTCAGCGCGGCTACGGGCCAGTTTCGTGAACGGGTGGCGAGCATGGTGACGGCGACCGCCAGCACGAACAGCGCCTCGCTGTAGGCCCAGGTCAGGACGAAGGCGGCCGGGAAGAGGTTGAACCACCACGCCGTGCGACGGGCCGCGGTGGCGTCGAAGTCCCTTCGGACCAGGCGCACCAGCACCGTCGTCGCCGCCAGGGCGGCAGCGTTGGCGAGCAGCACCAGGGCGATGTCGCGACGCCCGGCCAGCAGCCAACCCAGCCCGCGGCCCAGCAGCGGATACGCGGGGAAGTACCGGATGGCGCCCTCGGCGGCCCCCTCGTAGCCGGACTCGGCGATCTGGCGGTACCAATCGCCGTCCCACGACAGCAGTCCCTGATCGAGGGTGAGTCGGCCCTTGGCATCGTCGGCGCCCACGACGTGGGCCAGCGCGAAGGTGATGGCCACCAGCGCCCGCGAGGCCAACCAGGCGGGTGCGGCCGCCCGCAGGTCGGCCCTCCAGGTGCTCATGGGTCGAAGCGGTACAGCGCCGACGGTTCGTAGTAGTCGTTGTCGGGGCGCTGGACCAGCCCGCCTTGAC
>Ga0224505_10001428_pt1 | contig 15085 bp, 11 predicted proteins | sample SF_Jan12_sed_USG_FD_169102 | JGI IMG/M metagenome (GOLD analysis project Ga0224505, IMG submission 169102) | Sediment microbial communities from San Francisco Bay, California, United States - SF_Jan12_sed_USGS_4_1 | ecosystem: Environmental > Aquatic > Marine > Sediment | place: USA: California... | reverse complement strand
TCCGGGTCATCGCGCAGACCCGCGGTGTCGACCAGCTCCACTGCCAGGCCGTCGATGTCGATTTGCTCGCGCAGGATGTCGCGCGTGGTACCGGCGATCTCCGTAACAATGGCTGAATCCTGGCCGCTCAAGAGGTTCAGCAGGCTTGATTTACCTGCGTTCGGCTTGCCGACGATAACGACCTGAAACCCGTCGCGGAGCACGCGGCCCTGTTGCGCCTGGCTTTGCAGTAGCGCAAACGCCTGTTCGCACTCCGTAAGCCGGCGCAGCAACAGCTCATCCGACAGGAAGTCGATCTCCTCTTCCGGGAAATCGATGGCCGCTTCCACGTGCATGCGCAGACGAATCAACTGCTCGGCGAGCGCGTCGACCGCCCTCGAAAATACTCCCGACAGCGAGCGTAGTGCGGCGCGGGCCGCTTGCGAGGTTCCCGCGTTGATCAGATCCGCAATGGCTTCTGCCTGTGCGAGATCAAGCTTGTTGTTGTGAAATGCCCGTGCTGAAAATTCACCCGGCTCTGCGCGCCGCGCCCCGAGCGCCAGGGCCGCATCGATGATGAGCGAAATGACCAACGGGCCGCCGTGGCCATGCAGCTCGAGTACAGACTCGCCGGTGAAAGATGTCGGCGCCGGAAAATACAGCGCGAGACCGGTGTCGAATCGCTCTCCGTCTGCGCCGCGAAACGCTCGATAGGTTGCCGTTCTCGGTTCGGGCAGGCTGCCAAGCAGCGCTCTCGCAATGCGCTCGGTCTGGCCGCCGGAAATTCGCACGACGCCGATACCACCGGTGCCCGGCGGCGTGGCAGCAGCAACAATCGTGTCGGCGAGCTTGTTCACAGCACTATGAGACCACAGCTTTTTCGCCGCTGCAGCGCTTAGTGTTTCTTTTCCCTGGCTTCCCGCTCAACGACCTTGTTGATCTTCCATTGCTGAGCGATCGACAGCAGCGTGTTGGTTACCCAATAAAGCACCAGGCCCGACGGGAAAAACGCGAAGAAGACCGTGAACATGATCGGCATGATCTGCATTACTTTCGCCTGCACCGGATCTGCCGGTGCCGGGTTGAGTTTTTGCTGCACCAACATTGCCGCACCCATGATCAGGGGCAGAATGAAATACGGGTCCTTGCTGGAGAGATCCGTTATCCACAGCGCAAATGGCGCCTGTCGCATCTCAACGCTTTCGAGCAGCACCCAGTAGAACGCGAGGAAGAATGGCATCTGAATCAGGATCGGCAAGCAACCCGCTGCCGGGTTCACTTTCTCGCGCTTGTAAAGGTCCATCATCTGCGCGCTGAGTGCCGGCTTGTCGTCCTTGTATCGCTCCTGCAGCGCCTTCATTCGCGGCTGCAAATTGCGCATCTTCGCCATGGAGCGGCCACTGGATTCGGTGAGCTTGTAAAACACCAGCTTGATCAGGAAGGTCACCAATATGATCGCGACGCCCCAGTTGTGAACGTAGTCGTAGATGAAGCTCAGGAGCAGGAACAGGGGGTTTGAAATAATCGTCAGCCAGCCGTAGTCGACCGTCAACGCGAGGGTCTTGTCGATCTCTTCCAGCTGCGACTGCAACTTCGGACCGACGAATACCGTGCTTGCGAAAATCTTGCTTGACCCCGATGCAACGGATTCCGCCAGGCCACTGATGCTCGCTGTAGTGCGGTCGCCCTTGACGCTGACCCGGAAAGACTTGTCGACGCCTCGCGTGGGAACCACTGCACTCAGGAAGTGATGTTGTATGGCCCCTACCCAACCGGTCTGCGATTTGAAATCGTACGGCCCATCTTCCAGCAGGTCATCGCGCTGCAGCTTTTCGGCTTTTTCGCCGGTGTAGATAATGGGCCCGGCGAACGAATAGGAATCCACATCGAACATGGATCGCTCCGGCTCTCTTGAGACTCGAACGATCTGTGCATATGGCGCGCCCCGCCACAGCGCCTCGCCATTGTTGGTAACTTCGTGCTCGACGGCTATCGCGTAGCTGCCGCGGGTGAAGCGGTAGCGCTTTTCTATCGTAGCGCCATCGTCACTTTGGCGTGACATCGACACAACGAGCTCGTCGTCATTGCCAAGCTCATAGCTCGTAGCTGCGGGCGTAAACGGCTTGCGGTAGTCCGGGCGATTGCCCTCACTGGTTGTGCGCAGGCCGGTTCGTATAAGGCCGAGGTTGGCGGGCTCTGTGCTTAACAGCTGCACCAGTGTGTTGGGGTCGTCCTTGGCAACCGGATATCCGAGCAGCGTTGCTGATTGCAGCGTCCCGCCCTCTGTGCTGATTTCGATATCGAGCACATCGGTTACGACTCGAATCGTCGCAGCCACCCGCTCTTTTGCCGGCTCTTCATCCGGGCCCAGTGGCAGCAGGTCATCCTGGCCGCCATCGGCTGGTGCGCTCAGTTCGGGCAGTTCGCCGCCGTCATCGGGGCTGACAAACTCCGCCTGCTCCTGCGGTTGCGTCGGGATGGCGACGGGCTTGGGTGCATAGTCCTGTACCCAGGTTTGATAGGTGATCCATGCCAACAGGCCGAAGAGCCCCCAGATCAGCAGTCGTTGATTTTCCATCCCTTAGCTACCCTGCTTGTTTGATTTGCGTTTACTCGTTCTGCATCGTTCAAAATGATGCTCGAGGCTTGCGTTCATCTCGCTGTTCTTCGCCATGGCCGCGGCCGGCTGGTTGATTACAACCACATCAAGGCCACAAAGCTCGTGCTGATGGTGCCGAAATGTTTCCCGAATCACCCTTTTGATTCGGTTTCTCGCGCTCGCCTTGCGACATTGTTTTTTTGAAACGGCAAGCCCAAGCCTCGCGATTTCGTCTTTGTTGTCACAGCAGAGCACTGTAAAGAATTTGTCGCGACTGCGCGTCGCTTTTTTAAAGACGCGGCCAAATGCGGCGGCGTCCAGCAGACGGTTCTGTTTCTGGAACCGAAAAACTTGGCTACTCGTCAATCCTGATTTTGAGGTCGTCGTTGGGACGGTCGCGAGGGCGTTACGGCGTCAGCTGAACGCGGCCTTTTGCACGGCGGCTTTTGAGCACCAGACGTCCACCCTTGGTGGCCATGCGGGCACGAAATCCGTGGGTGCGGGCGCGCTTGATTTTACTGGGCTGAAATGTGCGTTTCATGGCTTTTACCTGGATCAATAAGCGGGCGTTTGGAGCCGGCTTTTCAGAAGGCCGGCAAGGGTACTTAGATGCCCAGACACTGTCAATAGATGGATGTAAACCTTGGAGTTTCAGGGTAGACTTCGCGGTCTTTCTTTCGTCCTAAACCACGGTCTGACCCGCAACATCTGGGGTCTTTTGGGGAACCGCTTGTCCGCTGAATCGACGCTTTGGAACCAGTGCCTCCGCGTCCTCCAGGGGGAGCTGCCGGAGCAGCAGTTCAATACCTGGATCCGGCCGCTGCAGGCCGTCGATGAGGGCAGCGTACTTCGCTTGCTGGCCCCGAACCGATTCGTCGTTGACTGGGTGCGGCAGCACCACCTGCAGCGAATCCTGGATCTCATCGCCGAAGAGGGTGTAGGGACCGAGCTGATCATGGAGGTTGGTTCGCGCAGTACCCAGGCAGCAGACCCGAAAAAGGGTCGCCCTCAGGGCGCGCCGATCAGGGCTGTTGGTCAATCGCCCGTGTCCTCGCGATTGAATCCCGCCTTCACCTTTGAGAGCTTCGTTGAGGGCAAGAGCAACCAGCTTGCCCGCGCTGCGGCGAGCCAGGTTGGTGCAAACCCGGGTCTTTCGTACAACCCGCTGTTTATTTACGGTGGCGTGGGCCTCGGTAAAACGCACCTGATGCACGCCGTCGGCAACGCGATGGTGAAGGCCAACCCCGATGCCCGGGTAAGCTACGTCCATTCCGAGCGCTTCGTCGGAGACATGGTTCGAGGCCTGCAACACAACACGATTTCCGAGTTCAAGCGTTCCTATCGCTCGCTGGATGCCCTGCTGATTGACGACATCCAGTTTTTTGCCGGTAAAGAACGGTCCCAGGAAGAGTTTTTCCACACGTTTAATGCCTTGCTCGAAGGTCAGCGGCAAATCATCCTGACTTGCGATCGGTACCCGAAAGAGGTCACAGGTCTCGAGGAGCGACTGAAGTCGCGTTTCGGCTGGGGACTTACCGTGGCGATAGAGCCGCCGGAGCTTGAGACTTCTGTGGCGATATTGATGAGCAAGGCGGCCGCAGAGGGCGTGGCACTGCCGGAAGAGGTCGCGTTTTTCATTGCGAAGCGTATTCGCTCAAACGTGCGTGAACTGGAGGGAGCGTTACGCCGGGTAATCGCCAATTACCGGTTCACAGGACGGGCGATTGACCTCGATTTTGCGAAAGAAGCACTTCGGGATCTGCTTGCGCTCCAGGATCGCCTGGTATCCATCGAAAACATTCAGAAAACGGTCGCGGAGTATTTTAAGATTCGCGTCGGGGACTTGTTGTCGAAAAAGAGAACCCGCTCGATAGCGCGACCGCGGCAATTCGGCATGGCACTGGCGAAGGAGCTGACGAACCACAGCCTGCCGGAGATTGGCGACGCGTTTGGCGGCAGGGACCATACAACAGTGCTGCATGGTTGCCGTCGAATCGAGGCTCTGCGAGAGACCGAGAAACGCGTCGATGATGATTATTTGAATTTGTTGAGAACCCTGACAGGATGATGTGGATAATGTGTGCAAAAGTCAGTTGCGTATTTTTATCCACAGAGTGTGCACAGGACGCGGGCGGCTTGCGCTGAAAGTGTCCCTTGCAAAAATGATATTTAAGTGTTTGTTTTTATTGGTGTTTATAAAGTTATGCACAGGCAGCGGCTGGCTTAATAATAACAATAAAATAACTATTTCCAATATTTATTAACAGGTGGAAGCTATGAAGTTTACCGCAACCCGCGAAGCACTTTTAACACCGCTTCAGGCTGTAATTGGCGTTGTAGAACGACGCCAGACGATGCCCATATTGTCGAACGTCTTGTTGATCGCAAAGGATGGCCAGTTAGCCGTAACGGCGACGGATCTTGAAGTGGAGCTGGTCGCGCGTATGGAGGTCGATGCGCAGTCCGACGGCGAGATCACAGTGTCGGGACGAAAGTTGCTGGATATTTGTCGTGCATTGCCGGACGGCTCATCGATCAGTGTGAGTTTAAGTGGTGAGAAGCTCACGGTTAAGTCAGGTCGGAGCAAGTTCAACCTGGTGACTTTGCCGGCGGCGGAATTTCCGGTGGTGGAAGACATCAAGGCAGGGCAGACGATTTCGGTTAGCCAGGCGGTACTGGGGCGACTGATCGAGAAGACGCATTTTTCTATGGCTCAGCAAGACGTGCGTTATTACCTGAACGGTATGTTGCTCGAAACGGGTGGCAAGTATTTACGTGCTGTGGCGACAGATGGCCACCGCCTGGCGCTATGCAAGGCGGCATTGCCAGGCGGCGAGCTCGACGCGCAGCAGGTGATAGTGCCGCGCAAGGGCGTGCTGGAATTGCAGCGGCTGTTAACGGGTGAGGGGGACCTCAACATTGAGCTGGGCTCGAACCATATCCGGATTCAGTTGCAGGGCATCCGGTTCACGTCGAAGCTGATCGACGGCCGGTTCCCGGAGTACGAGCGCGTGATACCCAAGGAGTCGTCAAACGAGTTGAAGGCCGACAGGACCGAGTTCAAGAGCGCTTTGCAGCGGACGGCCATCCTCTCGAACGAAAAGTACCGCGGTATTCGTCTCGTAATTCGCGACAGCGGGGTGGTTCTGCAGGCGCACAACCCGGAGCAGGAAGAGGCCGAGGAAGAGTTGAATGTTGAGTACTCTGGTGAGGACATCGAAATCGGGTTCAACGTGAATTACCTGCTGGATGCTCTCGGGGCGGTCGAAGGTGACGAGGTGACGGTATCGGTGCAGGACAGCAACTCCAGCTGCCTCATCAGGCAACCCGGGAACGAAGACTGCACGTTCGTGGTAATGCCCATGCGCCTTTAGGCGCCAGGCGGCTCTAATGATTCGCCTGTTTAGGGCCACCAATTTTCGTTGCCTTGAATACGCGGAGCTGGAACTGGGGCCGCGCTTTAATCTGATTACAGGCGCCAACGCCTCCGGGAAGACGAGTCTTCTGGAGGCGTTGGCGTATCTGGGCCGGGGAAAATCATTTCGCGGCGCCAGCACGGCCAATCTGACCCGGCACGGGCAGGACGAGTTTGTGCTGTTCGGGGAGGTGGAGCGAGGCGTCGGAAAGCTGGCGGTCGGCGTCCGGAACAGCCGGGACGGCCTGGAAGCGAGGGTCGGGGGTGCTACCGCGGCTGGCGCGGCCGCCCTGGTGGAGGCCCTGCCGCTGCAGGTAATCGACCCCGAGGTGCACAACCTGATCGCCGGCGGTCCGGAGCTGCGGCGGCGCTACCTGGATTGGGTGGCGTTCCACGTGGAACACGATCACCTCATGATCTGGCGCCGGTTCCGGCGCGCCCTGAAACAGCGAAATGCGGCATTGCGCTCAAGGTCATCCGAGGCCGCGATCCGCAGCTGGAATGCGGAGTTTGTCGATTTGGCCATGCAACTTGACGGCTCCCGCCGCGCCGTTCTGGCGCTCACCGAGCACAGCCTGTTGCAGCACGGCCATGCCCTGCTGCACACGGAACTGGCCTTTGAGTATCAGCCGGGCTGGTCGCGCGACAAGTCCCTGGAGGTCGCACTCGACGAGGGGCTGGAGCGGGACCTGCAAATGGGTGCCACACAGGCGGGACCACAGCGGGCGGACCTCCGCGTGATCAGCGACGAGCGCCAGGCCCGGAAGCTCGTTTCCCGCGGGCAGCAAAAGCTGCTGGCGAGCGCGATGATTCTCGCGGCGACGGAGACAGCCCAGGCGGCTCTCGAGCGCCCGCTGCTGCTGTTGCTGGACGACCCGGCCGCCGAACTCGATGCGGATTCTGTTTCGAGGCTGATGGCGGCGGTGGCGGCGCTGGGGTGCCAGGTGGTCGCAACCAGCCTTGATCCCGCGGCCCTGGTTTTCCCGGAAAGCCCGGTCATGTTCCACGTGGAACAAGGGGTGATCCGGTCCACCGGAGGGGTAGTTTCCAGGGCGGAAAATAAAAGCGAAAAAACCCCCTAAAATACCTTAAAAAAGAAAGATTTGAGGCGACTCAGGAGGCTGCTTTTTGCTACAATACGCGGCGTCTCAATTGAGGATCCCGAATGGCTGACCAGAAAACCTATACTTCCAGTAATATCAAGGTCTTACGTGGGCTTGAGGCCGTGCGAAAACGGCCCGGAATGTATATTGGCGATACCGACGATGGCACCGGCCTTCACCACATGGTTTTCGAGGTCGTTGACAACTCCATCGACGAGGCGCTGGCGGGTTATTGCGACACGGTCACGGTCACGATCCATGCCGATGAGTCCGTGACGGTCAGCGACGATGGCCGCGGTGTTCCGGTGGACATGCACCCGGAAGAGGGGCGCTCGGCAGCCGAGGTCATCATGACCGTGCTGCATGCCGGCGGCAAGTTCGACAGCAACTCCTACAAGGTCAGCGGCGGCCTGCACGGCGTCGGTGTGTCGGTGGTCAACGCGCTGTCCGAACACCTGGTGTTAACGATTCATCGCGACGGCAAGACTCACCAGCAGGAATACCGGCACGGCGAACCCGTTGCCCCGCTGGCGGTTATCGCGGACACGAAACGGACGGGTACCACCGTGCGCTTTCGGCCGAGCGACAAGACCTTCACGAACATCGAGTTCCAATACGAAATTCTCGCTCGCCGCTTGCGCGAGCTGTCGTTCCTGAACTCGGGCGTGCGAATTCACCTGATCGACGAGCGCGACGAAAAAGAGGACGTGTTTGAGTACAAGGGCGGCATCAGGGCTTTTGTCGAACACCTGAATCGCAACAAGTCATCGATACATCCGACAATCTTTCATTTCTCGACAGCGAAAGAGAACATTGGCGTAGAGGTGGCCCTGCAGTGGAATGATGGTTATTCCGAGAACATGTACTGCTACACGAACAACATTCCGCAGCGCGATGGCGGCACGCACATGGCCGGTTTTCGTTCAGCGCTGACGCGGACGCTGAATAGCTACATCGAGAAAGAGCACAGCTCCAAGAAGGATAAGTTCGCACCCAGCGGCGACGATGCGCGAGAAGGGCTGACGGCGGTGCTATCAGTCAAAATGCCTGACCCGAAGTTCTCTTCGCAGACCAAGGACAAGCTGGTCTCGTCGGAAATCAAGAGCGTTGTAGAGCAGGCCATGGCCGAAAAGCTCGAAGAGTTCCTGCTCGAGCGCCCACAGGAAGCGAAGGCGATCATTTCCAAAATCGTGGATGCGGCGCGAGCACGCGAGGCTGCGCGCAAGGCACGGGAAATGACGCGGCGCAAGGGCGCACTGGATATCGCCGGCCTGCCCGGCAAGCTTGCGGACTGCCAGGAGAAGATCCGGCGCTGTCGGAGCTGTTCCTGGTCGAGGGCGACTCTGCCGGCGGCTCGGCGAAACAGGGGCGCGATCGTCGCACCCAGGCGATCCTGCCGCTCAAGGGAAAAATCCTCAACGTGGAAAAAGCGCGTTTCGACAAAATGCTGCAGTCTGCTGAGGTCGGCACACTGATCACGGCGCTCGGCTGCGGTATCGGCAGAGATGATTTCGATCCCGACAAACTGCGTTACCATCGCATTATTATCATGACCGACGCCGACGTTGACGGTTCGCACATCAGAACCCTGCTGTTGACGTTCTTTTACCGGCAGATGCCCGAGCTGATCGATCGTGGCCATATCTACATCGCGCAGCCACCGCTGTACAAGATCAAGCGCGGCAAGCAAGAGGTGTACGTCAAGGACGACGCCGAGCTCAATACCTATTTGCTCGCGGCCGCCCTCGATGGCGCGGCGCTGCACGTCAACACGGAAGCGCCACCGCTCTCGGGCGTCGGGCTCGAAACGATTACCAAGGAACACATCGCGGTAGAAAACATCATTACGCGCCTTGCGCCGCGTTACGATGAGGTCGTTCTGCGTACGCTGAGCGAAGTGCCGGCGGTAAATTCAAGTGATCGTGACAACCTCGATGCGCTGGAGGCCTGGACCAAAATACTGTCCGAGGCGCTGCCAAAAAGCAGCGGCGACCGCGCCGAAGACAACAGCGTCGGTACCTATACGGCGGAGCTGGACCGTGGCGACGAAAGTGGCGAGGGTGTGCGCATTGCGATTTCGCGCCTGCTGCATGGCATCTCGACCACGCGATATCTGCCGCGCGAGTTCTTCGTCACCAGCGAATACAAACACATCGTTGCCCTGGCGGCGAAAATAGGCGACCTGCTGTCCGACGACTCCTACGTCGTGCGGGGCGACAAGCAGTACCCCACGGACACGTTTGCGGCGGCTGTCGACTGGCTAATGAACGAAGCCCGTCGCGGCCAGTCCATCCAGCGCTACAAGGGCCTCGGGGAAATGAATCCGGACCAGCTCTGGGACACCACCGTCAACCCGGAGACGCGCCGGCTGCTGCAGGTCAAGATCGATGACGCGGTGAAGGCCGACGACATCTTCACAACCCTGATGGGCGACCAGGTCGAGCCGCGGCGCGAATTTATCGAGAGAAACGCCCTCACGGTGGGCAACCTGGACGTCTAGGCCCGGCCGACCGAACCAAAACTTTTGCAACGAATCGCTGTCCAAAAGCATCTTGTCGTAGAAGGAACATCGCCGTGACCAGGGTATCGCTGCTGTTTGCCGTTGCATTAGTGACCGGGTGTGCGGGCACGCCGAAAGACGAGAGCGTGCTTGAGCACAATGACACCATAGACGACTACATCAAGGTCGCACAGCTTGAGGAGGTCGATAGCATTCGCTACTACGGCCAGCTGGACCACAAGGTCATCAGCAAGAAATACATCATCATCAACGCCGGTAACGACAGCTATCTCGTGACCTATATCAGCAATTGCTACAGAAGGGACGATCACACCCTCAAGCCGGATATCCGCTACGAGAGCAGTGTCTTGTGGGCGCGCTCGGATACGTATCGTGGTTGCCGCATTCAGTCTATGCACGCCATCGACCAGGGACAGAAACAGGAATTACTTACTCTTGGCGGGGAGTCAGGAGAACAAATCAATCAGATGAAAGAGGTGCCCCAGTGAACAAACAGATCATCGGCGCTTTAGCGCTACTTACGCTCGTCGCCTGCAGCAAAGAGGCCGCCGAACCGCCGGTTGCAAAAGCGCTGGGGTCTGGTATCACGCTGGAAAACATGGACACCAGTGTTCGTCCCGGCGACGATTTCTTTTCCTACGTCAATGGCGGTTGGGTAGCGAAGACAGAAATCCCCGCTGACAAGGGCCGCTTTGGCACCTTTGACCTGCTGCGCGATGCGTCCCAGGACAACGTAAAAGTAATCATCGAAGAATCTGCGTCCGGTGATTTTGCGAAAGGTACCGACGAGCAAAAGGTTGGCGATCTCTACCGGTCCTACATGGATCTCGAGACGCGGGATTCGCGAGGCATCGAGCCGCTGCTACCGGAGCTCAAGCGCATCGATGCGATTGCCAGCCGCGACGAACTGACGGCCTATTTCGCAGATGCGATGAAGCGCAACTTCGACGCCCCGATGGCTTTCGGCCAGGTCGAGGACTTCAAAGACCCCACACGTTACATCATCTACGTGACACAGAGTGGCCTCGGACTGCCCGATCGCGAGTACTACCTGAAGGAAGACCCATCCTCGGCCGAGATACGGGCGAAATACGTCGAGCACATCGAAAAGATGTTCAAACTCGCGGGCTTCCCGGACGGTGCAGCGGCGGCAACGACGATCATGGCGCTCGAAACGCGTCTTGCCAATGAGAACATGACCAAGGAGCAGTCTCGCCGCTACGCCGAGAACTACACGATGATCCCGCTGGAAGATCTCCCAAAGCTCATGCCCAACATGAACTGGCAGGGCTATCTGGACGCCGGCGGGTTGGCCGGCCTGCAACTTGACGGGCTCGTGTTTTTCGAAACGGATTACATGAAAGCGCTGGATGGCATCATCGCCGCCACGGACCTCGATACCTGGAAGACCTATCTCTACTGGAGCGCCCTGAACAACGCGGCCGCACGCCTGACGACCGCGCTCGACCAGCAAAACTTTGAGTTCTATGGCAAGACGCTCTCCGGGACCGAAGAGCAGCGCGCCCTTTGGCGACGCGCGGTGGACACGGTCAACGGTTCCCTGGGTGAGGTCGTTGGCAAAGTGTACGTGAAGCGGCATTTTCCGCCCGAGGCGAAGGAGCGCATGCTTACGCTCGTCGGTAATCTTGTGAAGGCTTACGAAAAGAGCATCAAAGAGCTCGAGTGGATGTCTGCAGACACCAAAGCCGAGGCGCTCGACAAGCTGTCGAAGTTCACCCCGAAAATTGGTTATCCCGATGAGTGGCGGGACTACTCCAAACTCGACATCGAAGCCGACGACTTTTACGGCAACCTGGAGCGCGCCGCGCTGGCCGAATACCAGCGCCTGATGGACCGGCATAACGGACCCGTGGATCGCACGGAGTGGGGCATGACGCCGCAAACGGTCAACGCCTATTACAATCCGCTGCTGAACGAAATCGTGTTCCCGGCCGCCATTTTGCAACCGCCGTTTTTCAACGTTGACGCAGAAGATGCCGTGAACTATGGCGGTATCGGTGCGGTCATCGGCCATGAAATCGGACACGGCTTCGATGACTCCGGCAGTACCTTTGACGGCAATGGCGTGATGAGAAACTGGTGGACCGATGCGGATCGCGCCGAATTTGAAAAACGCACGAGCAAGCTGGTTGAGCAATACGATGCGTTTCTTCCGTTCGAAGACCTGAGCGTCAACGGCGAGTTCACGCTCGGCGAGAACATTGGTGACCTTGGCGGCATCGGCATCGGCCTGCTGGCTTATCAGATGTCGCTAAACGGCAAAGAGGCGCCGGTTATTGACGGGTTCACCGGAGTACAGCGCGTGTTTCTCGGTTTTGGCCAGGTCTGGAGCGGCAAATACCGCGACGAAACACTGCGCCTGCAGATCGAGACCGACCCGCACTCACCGAGCATGTATCGCGCCAATGGAGCGGTTCGGAATGTACCGGAGTTTTACGAGGCGTTTGAAGTCAGCGCAGACGACGCCCTTTATCTCGGACCGGACGATCGCGTGAAGATCTGGTAGACGGACTGCAACAAAGCAGACAAAGGGGCCCCGGATCCGGGGCCTCTTTTTTTTGCGGGTCAGGCGGCCGCTCGAGCGACCGCACGGGCCATCATCTTGTCACGCAGCCCGGCCAGCGCCTTCCTGCTTTCGTTGTCCAGGTTAGCGGGCATTGATGTGAACGCTAACAGCATCGCAATGTCGTTTGCCTCAGCCAGGTTGAGGTTCATTAACTTAAGTTCGTGCTCAATTTTGTCCAGGGTCAGGCTCGACAAGTCGTTCTCCGAAAGGGGGTAGTGGAGGACACTATACGCTTCATTCACCGGAACCGCGGATGCCTGCCGTTTTCTGCGCCATCCAGCGGTTCAACAAGATAAAGACAATTAACGGCACGCTCCACTGCACGAGGCAGGTCATGAGGGAGAACGGATCGAGCGGATCGAACCAGCGATCCGGCGCGTACACGGCGGCGGCCTGGTAAAGCCACCAGCCCAGCAGCACCGCGGCCAGCAGCGGAATAACCAGAGAGATCAGCTTGTCCCAGACAGGGCCGGCGCGCCAGTCGTCCGACTGATTGTCGATGCACTCTTGCCGGAATCGGGTAGCGCCGTGACGAATGACGGCGAATGCGACAAACGCCCCGGAAATCATAAGTGCGACGCCCCAGACGAAATCCTGGTTCGCAAAAAAGTCGAGGTTAATGGCCGACGGGACGCCCAGTGTGAAACCAACGAGGCAAACGCCGAGGATGGCCTGTCGGCGCGCGACGCCGAAATCAACGAGTATTCGCGTGCTGAGCTCAATCATGGCGATCAGAGAGCTGAAGGCTGCAAATGACAGGCCGAGGAAGAACAGGATGGCGAACAGGTTGCCGCCGGGCATCTTGGCAAACAATTGCGGCATCCAGATGAACGTCAGGCCGGTAGCGGCCGGTCCGCTCGACTTCATGATCTCGAGTATTTCGGACTTGCTCATCTCTGCGCCCAGTATGGCGAACACGGTGCCGAAAATGATGACGGCGGCGAGCAGCGAAACGGTGTTATTGCCAACGCCGGTGATGACCGCGTTTTTCACGACGCCATGGCGACCCTGCATGTAGGCCCCGTAAGTCAGAATCAGCCCCCAGCCCGCACCCGTGTCCCAGGCGTTCTGTGTCAGCGCCTCCAGCCAAACCCGGGGCTGTGCCAGCGTGGACCAGTCGGGCGTAAACAAAAACGCAATGCCCTCGGATGCGCCGTCCAGGGTCAGCGTACGCGCCAGCGAAACCAGCACTATCAGCAGCAGGGCAGGAATGAGAAAGCGATTTGCACGTTCGATCGAACGAATGCCGTTCCAGATCACAAACGCGCCGAGACCCATCGCGAGCGCGTGAAAAACAACCGGAAACCCGCTGCCCTGGAAGCCGTCCCAGGCGGCTTGCGCCGCCGCGGTGCTGAGTGGCAGCGGCTCGATGGCCATCTGCACCAGGTAGTAGACACACCAGCCCGCCACGACCGAGTAATAAAACATGATGGCCGTCGCGACGAAACCGACGAAGGCGCCCATCCAGGCAAAGTTCTTGCCTGCAATTTTCGCGAATGTGCCGACAACGCCCATGCGCCCACTGCGTCCCAGCGCGTACTCGGCAATGATCAATGGCACGCTCCACACAAACAGGAACACGAGCCACGCTACGAGGAAAGCGCCGGCGCCATCCTCGCCAGCGTTCTGCGCAGCGATACGCGGGAAGCGCCAGATATTGCCCGTGCCGACGGCAATGCCAAGCACGCACAGCAGCAAGCCAATGCGCGAGGAAAATCGTTGCTCCGTGTGGTTGCTCATGAAGGGCTCACCTTGTTACTTGTCGCGACCGAAGAGCTCGCCGAAAAAGTCGCCCTCATTCCAGGTTGGCCGCGGCTCTGTGTTCGCGACACTATACCCGATTCGCGTGTGCGCTCTTGCAAACCGAACAGCGGAATCCCAGTCCACGGGTCGTGTCATGTCGTCGCTGGGCTCGTGGTAATGATTCTTGATGTGGTCCCGAAAAAGCGCCTCGCCATCGATGTCCGCACTGGTCGAGTTGAAGCCCGTCACCAGGTAGACCGCCGGGACACCGAAGCGCACAAACGAATACTGATCGCTGCGAACAAAGAGCAGCTCCTCGGGCACCGGGTCCGGCGAAAAAACAAATCCTTCGTCGGCCGCAGCGCGCTCGGCGACGGACTGCAACGAAGAATGTTGCGAACCGAAAGCGACCAGGTCCGCGAGCGGGTAAAGGAATAGCGGCATGTCGAGGTTGATGTTCGCGACCATCGCGTCAATCGGAACCGTCGGATTGTTGACAAAATAATCGGACCCCAGCAGCCCGCTTTCTTCGGCGGTCAACGCGATAAACAGAACCGATCGCTTCGGCGGCGCCGCAGCAATCGCCCGTGCCGTTTCGAGCATTAGCGCAACACCCATCGCGTTGTCGTACATGCCGTTGTGAATCTCGTCGCCACCGTCCTCGTCGGGAATCACGCCGACGTGATCGAGGTGCGCCGTGTACACGACGTACTCGCTCGCAAGCTCGGGGTCGGTACCGCGAACGACACCAATGACGTTCGAACTCGATGCCGTCGAATGTTCCGAGCGCACCGACATCGACACCTCAACACCGAGCGCGGCCGACTGTGGCTCGTTACCGAGGCTCGCCTCGTGTGCCTCCTCGAAACTCAGGGGCGACAAATCAAACAGTAGCTCGGACGACTCGATGTTCAACCACACCACATCCAGAATTTCGGGATGATATCCGGCCGCCCGGCCGTCCTCGCTCACCCAGGTTGTCGACGGGCGCTTGCCAAACTGCTTTTTGCTCTCGTCCCATGGCCGACGCTCCTCGGCCTTTTCGGAACGCAGAATGATCATGCCAACCGCCCCGCGCGACACGGCCTCCTCGGCAGTCGTCCTGCCAGAGGCGTAGTGCGCGCCTGCGTTGCCTTCA
>Ga0224505_10001427_pt1 | contig 15112 bp, 8 predicted proteins | sample SF_Jan12_sed_USG_FD_169102 | JGI IMG/M metagenome (GOLD analysis project Ga0224505, IMG submission 169102) | Sediment microbial communities from San Francisco Bay, California, United States - SF_Jan12_sed_USGS_4_1 | ecosystem: Environmental > Aquatic > Marine > Sediment | place: USA: California... | reverse complement strand
CATCAGCGGCTGCTGACCGCGTTCAAGTTGCGCGCTGATCGCGTACAGGCCGATGCAGGTGAGGGGTGCGAGGAATACGAATCCGCCGAGCATTGCAAACATGAACCACTGACTGCCCTGCGTCCATGCCAGCACAATAACGGCGGCGATCAGGATGGCAACTGACAGTCCGTAAGCCAGGCTGGGCTGTGGTGCGTGCAAAAGGTCCGCGATTCCTGCCCGAACCCATGCGAACGGCGCCCAGGGCGAAAGTTTCCTGCAAGGTGCAACAAACGGCAGGTCGTTGCGGTTAATCGGAGCCTTGGCTTCGTCCGTCATTGTCGATTGCCCCGCTTACTTCGTTGGACTCTCCAGGACGCGGACCGCAACCTGCTGCCCCGTCACTGAATAAGCAATGTATTCGTAGCGCAACCCGGATTTCGCGACAAATTCCTGGAATGCCTTGAACTCGTGTTGCCGCCATCGATGGAAATTATAGTACTCGTCGAAGAGGATTATCGAGCCCGGCCGCAGACGCGCTCCCAGGAGGTCGAAAATCGTCACCGTCGAAGAATACAGGTCGCAGTCGACGTGCAGGAAAGCGATTGGGTCCGCATGCGTGTCCAGGAATCCGGGCAGCGTTGCGTCAAAATAGCCCACGTGAAACTCGACGTTATCCGGCACCTTGGGCATCTTCTTTTGTGCAAACGCACCGATCGGATTGCCGTTCCAGTGTTCCTGGATGCCTTCGAATGAATCGAAGCCGTGCACCGGGCCACTGACGGCGGAGGCTATCCAGCGCATCGACTTGCCGCGTCCAACGCCAAACTCCAGGTACAGGCCCGGAATCTTCACCTGTTCGAGCGTGTACTTGACCAGCTGCGGATGTTTCTCGAAATACGGCGCATCGACCATGTTCGCCTTGATGTAGTCGAGCGTGTCCCGCTTTGCTTCGAGGTTCATGTCCAAAAGCAGGTTCGACGAATAATGCTTGAGCATGAATCGCCGGAAGAGGAATTCGCTGAGCGTGCGCTTGAAAAGTGGCATGGAAGGGTCTCGAAAGCAGCGATCTGAACGCCGCGTAAGGTATCACAGGAATCGCCAGAAAGTGCGCCAGGTCACGCTCGGAAACGGGCCTGGACCGTACACTTTGCCAACGTTCCCTAGCTTATGTTGGATAGCTGCGAAGGTTATGTCAAATACGATCGTACCTGCACCCCTGCAAACCAGGATGTCAGTGACACTGGTGATACTCATCAGCGCATTCATGGCGGTGAGCTATACGGTATTGCAGTTGGTTATCGCGCCTGCCTTCGATGACCTGGATATCGCCGCGGCCAGGTCGGACCTGCACAGGGCCGAATCCGCGCTGCGCAATGATATCGAGAACCTCGAAGCCATTACTGCCGACTGGGGCCCCTGGGACGACATGTATGCCTACACCACTGGCCAATACCCGGGATTCGAAAGTTCCAACCTGAATCGGCCGACGCTGGCCAATCTCGGCCTCGACCTGCTCGTGGTCTATGCCGCTGAGGGACGATTCCTTTGGGGTCACTACCGGGCGGATCAGAAGTCGGTATCGATGAACACGCTCAACGCCCTGATTCCGAATGACACGGATATCGCCGCTTTGGCCGTGCACGATGAAAACTCGTATCGCACGGCTGGTTACGTTCGTACGGTTCACGGACCGATGATCATCAGTTCTCGAGCCATACTGCGCTCTGATGAGACGGGCCCGATCGAAGGCGCAGTTGTGATGGGGCAGTTCCTGAACGAGGCGCACCTGGCGAAACATCGCGAACGTACCGATGTTGACATCGTTCTTCAGCCGGCCGACGCAAGCACAGCGCCAATAGAAACCATCGAATTACAGGCAGAAGTCGTCTCTGCTCGAAAACCGCTCCCGGATATTGCGGGCCGGCCGTTCCTGGTTTTGCAGACGAATACACCGCGAGAGATATCCAGTCTTGGCACGCATACGATTAACGTGACGATGCTCTTCCTGTTCATCGCTGGCGCGCTGGCAGCCGGATTCATGTGGTTCACCTTGCGTCACAACATACTGCGGCCAATCGGGAAACTCTCGGCCTACATCGCCGACATTCGCAGCAGCGGAGATTTGTCGCGGAAATTGTCCATGCACCACCACGACGAGATCGGCGTCCTGGGAAAACAGTTTGACACCCTGGTTACCGAAGTTCACAACGCCCGCCAGGCATTGCTCGACCAGTCATTCAAGGCCGGTAAAGCCGATACGGCGGCGGAGGTGTTGCACAACATCCGCAACGCGATGACGCCGATGATTAACGGTATCGATCGAGTGCGTAAATCCTTTAACGTGACGAAAAACCTCCGGATCGCGGAATCAACGAAACAGATCGCTGATCCGAATTGCCCGCCGGAACGAAAACAAAAATTCCTCGACTACATTGTTGCGTCGTTCGAGCACATCGAGAATACAGGCAACGACGCAATGGCGGATCTCGAAATTGTTGCTTCCCAGGCCAAGCAGGTGGAGGGCATTCTCAGTGATCAGGAGAGGTTTGCGACAGTAGCCCCGGTTGTCGAGAACGTCATGGTTGACGACGTGTTAGGTGAAGCCGCAAACATCATCCCCAGGGAAAACCCGAAGACCGTGGAGCTGACGATGGCCGGCGGCCTCGAAAAGTTTCGAGTTCGGGCCCATCGCATTGGATTGCTGCAGGTCATGGGAAATCTCATATTGAACGCCTACGAATCGATTAAACGCGCCGGCATGCCGGCCGGGCAAATCTCGCTGACAGCCTGCAGTGAAATGGTTGATGACACGGCCATGATCCGTGTAATCGTTCGCGACAACGGCGGTGGCTTCAACAAGGAAACGGAGTCGGTGATTTTCCGGCGTGGGTTCACATCGAAGTCCGAAAGTGAATTTACGGGTCTTGGTCTGCACTGGTGTGCCAATGCGGTGGCGAGCATGGGCGGGAAGATTTCGGCCTCGAGCGAAGGCGAAGGCTGCGGGGCAGAATTTCACGTGCTGCTTCCTGCTGCGCAGGGAGGTTGATCGTGTACACAATCCAGAATCGGGAAATAATCAAAGTACTCGTCGCCGACGATGACGAGCGGGTGATCGAATGTTACCGCGAAGCTTTCGGCAGCGAGGAACCGACTCGACAAATGCGCGCCCTGAGTGCGCTTACCGCTGAACTCTTCGACACTACGAGAGAACTCGAGGACCAGCCAAAATTTGAAATCGTGACCTGTAATCAGGGCGCCGATGCTATACAGGCGGCAGCAATGGCGCGTGACGAAGGCGAACCGTTTGACGTTGTGATACTCGATGTCCGTATGCCGCCCGGTATCGATGGTGTGGAAGCCGGCTACCAGATTCGCAAGCACGACCCGGATGTCGAAATAGTTTTCGTGAGCGGCAATTCAGACATGCCGATTGAAGAAATGCAGCGCCGCGTTCCGCCCCCCGTGCGCCTGCACTGTTTCCACAAACCCTTGTCGTTCGTACAGCTTGCGGAAGATGTCGTCAAAATGGTGCGGGCACAATGAGCGGCGCTGTCAATCGCATACTGGTCGTCGATGACGACGCGATGCTCATCAGCGAGTATATCCGTTGCCTTGGCGAGGACTTTGAACCGGATCTCGGTGCAACGACGCTGACGGACCTGGAGAAGGTTTTGTTCGGTGATGACACCGACGAACGCGGCGCCGTCAAGTTCGAAGTGCATACGCGCAACCAGGGCGAGGCAGCGGTTGAAGCTGTGGCTGCTGCTGTCGAAGCGGGCCAGCCGTACTCTATTGTCTTCGTTGATATACGTATGCCGCCGGGCATCGATGGCATTGAGGCGGCGAAAAGGATCAGGATGCTGGATCCTAACGTCAACATAGTTGTCGTAACCGGGTCGGTCAGCCCGGCACCAGAATCGCTGGGCAAGCAGATACCTCCAGCCGACAAAGTCTTTTTCTTCCAAAAACCGTTTCACGCACTGGAGTGTCGTCAGCTTGCGGCGGCACTGTGCGGCAAGTGGCATGCGGACAGGGCCCTCCGCCGCGCCAACGAGGACCTCGAAAGGCGCGTTGAAGAACGAACGACTGCGTTGCAGAAACTCGCGTACTTTGACGTGGTCACGCGGCTACCGAACCAGCTCTTGCTGATCGAAGAACTTAAGAAGCTGATCGAAAGGGCGGAGGACACCGAGGGCGATACGGTCGTTGTACTTATCGACATCAATCGTTTCAGCTTCATCAATGAGACCATGGGCTACGATTCCGGCACTGAGTTACTGCGATCCATTGCAAACCGCCTGTCCCGAACGTTTTGCGACGATCAGGGCCATCGCATGGCAGTGGTCGGACGTTTTGGTGCAGATGAATTCGCGATCCTGGCACCTGGTATTCAGAATGATTCCGAAATCCGGGAGCTGGCAGAGCTCGTGAGGGAGACGGTAGAGGCCCCATTCCTGATCAACGGCCGGGATCTGTTTCTCAAAGCGAGTATCGGCGTTTCCTGGCACCCGGTGCATGGACGCGACGCCAAAAGCGTGTTTCGTTGCGCTGAGGCCGCGTTGCATCGGTCCATGAACGGCCTGAATACTTCGATAACTTACTACCACAGCGAGATGCGCTACCGTGCACGCTACAAATTCGATCTCGAAGTTGAGCTTCGCGGAGCGATCGAGCAAGGTCACATCACAGCGCATTATCAGCCGCAGCAATGCACAAAGACCGGTAACCTTGCAGGCGTCGAAGCTCTTGCTCGTTGGACACGCCCGGACGGATCGCTGGTTCCACCGTCCGACTTCATTCCGCTGAGCGAGGAGATGGGCATATCCGATGTGCTGTTCGAGTCCATCATGCGATGCGTATGTGCGGACGTTGCTAACTGGCGCAGGAGAGGCGACTGGAAGGTCCCTGTGAGCGTGAATCTCTCGGCGCACCAGCTGCGCAATCGTGACCTGGTCAGTCTGATTAAAGGCATACTCTCCAGCGAAGACATAGACAGGAAACTCATTAACCTCGAGCTAACCGAAACGGTGCTGCTGGAAGATCTCACAGTCGCCCAGCCGTTGCTTGACGACCTGGCAGCATTCGGAGTGGGTATCCATATCGATGACTTCGGTACCGGCTACTCATCGTTGAGCTACCTGGCGCAGTTGCCTGTGCAGACCATCAAGATCGACCAGGCCTTCGTTCGGCAACTGTCGGATTCCGATGCCAACAACCGGGTCGTTGAAGCGATTATCGCCTTGGGTAAGGCGATGCAGCTGGTTGTCGTCGCCGAAGGCGTCGAGACCGACCAGCAGTACGCCATAGTGCGGCGATTGGGCTGTGACCTCGTACAGGGGTACTTTATCGCAAGACCGATGTCGGCTGATCAGTTGATGACCTGGGTCGACGGGTACGAGGATACCCAAAGCATCAAGAAACGGTCGCTGGTTGCGGATTTCGACAGCAAGCGATAAGCATTGTGCGCTGTTCGTCGCCTGCCGTTAGAATGTCCGGCAGGTCGAAACTGACGAGTAGACGGAAGGGCGCCAATGATCGATGCACTTTTTCAGCAAACACCGCTGTGGCTGTTTTTCCCTGCCACGGTGGCAGTCGTACTGGCCTCCGTTGCCGGCGGTCATCGTCTGGGTCGACGAGTTCGCGGCAAGGAAGCGGATGAAACAGAAGGTCCGGCCGGTACTACCGTGGGATCGAACTTCGCCTTGCTCGCGTTTATCCTGGCATTTACTTTCAACATGACAGCGTCACGCTTCGATGCGCGAAAAGAACTATTGCTGGAAGAAATAAACTCCATTGGCACCACCTACCTGCGCACGGATTTCCTGCCGGAGCCGACGCGAAGTGCAGCACAGAAGTTACTTCGCGAGTACGTTGACATTCGTGTTCAAGGTGCCTCCGATATAGGCAAACTTCAGCAAGCAGTTAATGATTCCGAGTTGATTCAAAAAGAGCTTTGGTCACAGCTGGTTGAACTGACAACGCAGGATCATGATCCGAGATTGCTGAGTCTGTACATCCAGGCCTTGAACGACGTTATTGATAATCATGCCAAGCGCGTTACCGTCGGAACCCGGCACCAGATCCAGGGTGTCATCTGGCTGGCATTGTTTTTTGTCACCATGCTGGCGACAGGCGCGATGGGGTATCAATTCGGACTGACGGAGGCGCGCAGTAAGACGATGGTCATGGTGCTGTCCCTTTCTTTCTCAGCCGTGATCATGTTGATTGCCGATCTCGATAGATCTGGAGAAGGCTTGCTGCGCTTGGACCAGGCTCCGATGATTGAGTTGCAGGCCAAGATTGGCCAGACGCAGTTCGACTGATCATTCGCTGCCTGGACGATTGTTCACAGGCCACACTTTCAAAACTGAAATTTTGCTCTGATCGGGGTTTGCAGGTTATTCTCCTCGGCAGTGCCGCGCCGAAGAAGAAAGACGGCAATGCGTGTCAGGAATATTAACCAATCGTCACCACATAAAGTCGAAGCTAAACGGCAGCATTTATCGATACCAGCTGAACGATTTAGCGAATGTGTTGCGTCGACCGGTTGAATCCGCAGATGGGAAGCAGCCGCTCAGTTGCCTTCCTGGCGACCGTCTCAGAACGGCTAACAGCGGCGAATCGTGAAAGGCAAACTTGGGGACCGCTGGTTCGCCTTTTGTCCGATTCTGGTGTGACCAACCGGGCAATGATGGCGGCGTGTGCGCGAAACTGCCGTTCACGAATTCGACCCTTAAAATTAACCTATACTGACTTCTCCAGCAGTCTTATCATTGATCAAAAAATAATTACCAACCGAGACCATCGCCCATGAATATCTATACAGTCACGATATTTATCAGCATTCTGGTTTATGTGGCAGTCGGTAACTACGCTGGTCGCAAGGTGAAAAACCTCGAAGATTACTTCGTGGTTGGCCGTCAGGCACCCACCCTGCTGATCGTGGGTACCCTGGTTGCGAGTTTCCTCAGTACCAATACGTTCCTGGGGGACGCGGGTTTCATCTATGGGTTCAACACGGGTCGTTTGTTGATCCCCGCTCTATTCCTGGTCGGCTATATCTACGGCGCCATCTATTTCGGCCGCTACCTGCGCCGCAGTCGCTCATTGACGGTAGCCGGATATTTTGCCGACCGCTTTAACAGCCGGCGAGTGCAGGTGGTGGCTGGCATAACGGTGGTAGTCGGCATTGGCTTTTATCTCATTGCAGTCACTCAGGGTGTAGCGCTGATTTTGTCGAACCTTACGGCGCTGTCCTACACACAAGCCCTGGTGCTGGCCTGGGCGAGTTACACCTCGTTCACCCTGTACTCCGGTTCCCGTGGTGTGGTGCTAACCGATACGATGATGTTCCTGTTGTTCAGCCTGGTCAGTTTCCTGGCGATGTTCTCCATCTTTGAAACGCATGGCGGCTGGGTGGCGGCCATGGAAGGGCTTACTCAACTGGAATCCAAACCGAACCTGATGGCCTGGCACGGTATGTCGGGGCCCGGCGAGATCTGGCAGACACCAGCCGATTTCCTGATCTGGTATCTCATTATCAGCGTAGGCTGGAGCTTCGTGGCGGCTGTAAGCCCGTGGCAATCCAGCCGTTATCTGATGGCCAAGAATGAACAGGTGGTGCTGCGTTCCGCGGCAGTGGCAGCGATCAGTATCGCGGTTGTACAAATGGTTGTATTCATGGCCGCCTCGATGGTGAATCTGAGCAATGAAGCCATTGAGCCCAGAGAGGATGTCTTGATCTGGGCATCTACCAACATTCTCACACCCATGGTGGGTGCCCTGGTACTGGCAGGCCTGGTTGCCGCCGGCCTGTCTTCGGCTTCTACCTTCCTTTCTCTGGCTGGGTTCAACTTCAGTAACGATATTTTCCAATTGAAATCAACAGAGGATAAGGCCAGGTTGAAGTTCAGCAGAACGATGATGCTGCTGGTGGGCGTTATAGCGCTGGTCGTTTGCCTGTCCATTGAGCAGCATATTTTCTGGCTAACCTATTTTGGTGCCACCCTGTTCGCTTCTGCCTGGGGCCCTGTGGCCTTGATGAGTGTCTGGAGTAGCCGAATCACCGCCAGTGCTGCCTTTTGGGGCATTGTTTCGGGTTTTCTGGGCAATACCATTCCCAAGCTCCTGTCCACAATGGGCCTGATCGTCTTACCCGTCTACCTCGACCCCATTCTTGTGGGCGGAATCATCAGCCTGGTGGTGGTGCTGGTCGTGTCGGGCAATACCCGCGTTACCGATATTGAGCGCCGCAATCGCCTGGCTTTGCTGGATATTCCTGCGGAGGAACTGGATGCGACCGAGGCAAGAAAAACCCTGTACTACGCTTATGCTTTGGGAGTGTTTGGTGTAGCGATAACCCTGGGCATGTTGCGCTTTTATGTTTTGCCCTATCAACAAGCGGTGTTTGCTGATGGGCGAGAGTTTCGCTTTGACTGGTTTAGCGGTGAGGCAATGTTTGCTTATTGCTGGGCCATCATATTTTGTTTCCTGGCCTGGGTGATGCGCCGCGCCATTCATAGTTATTACCTGCCCAAGAAAACAAAAGCCGCTTTGATGCCGAATGAGGCAAAGGCCCAATAATCAAGGGGTCTTAGTTGGAGAGAGCTGTCGGGCAAATTCAAGGCGTGCCCCAACTATTATGCAAGAGTTACGATCGCCAGGGCCGGCTGAAGCGAGCGGCAAGTTCTGACACAAATCTGCCGCTGAGGCGAACAATGAGTATACGAAGCGAAGCAGTTGCTCAATGACATGGTCTAGGCGCGATAGTTTGTTCGAACCGCGCTACCAGTTCTACGATCACAACAGCCACGCCGTGACTGGCGACTGCCACGGTCCACCAAATCAGGGGCCACAGCATTACGAAGGTGCCGTCTGCGCCTTTATTCCTCTACTCCTGCACATTGCTTAATTTCGACACCGCCGTAGAGTGCCGGAAAGAAACAGGTTTGCAACGCCAGCCAGCCGCCAGCCAGCCGCCAGCCACGTGCCACGAGTAGCTGGTTGACAATAAAGGCGAATGAATCACTGCGACGACGGTGCGAGATCTACGGGGCTACTCGTCGCACCATGCAGATCGCCATGCGTATAAAAATATGCCGAGCAGGGCCATGATTGCGTGAACAATGATTGATGGTACTTGGGTACCTTGAATCGCAAACGAAATCGATATCAAGCCGTGAAACGTGAGCAGGATGCCCAGCACTGGCCCGACTACATCGCGTTTTGACCGGTACGGCCAGATCCAGAAGAGCGTAGAAGCGATTGCGATCGCAGCGAAACCATAGTTCATGGACCACATTCCGCTTTCGAGTTGCGGGACGGAAAAAAAACCCAGACCGGCACCAACAAGTGTGACTGCAGCAATGCCTTACAGTATGAGGTTCAAAATTAGGTCGGTTATGAACACATTCTTCAGAGGATACCTCCGAAAGGTTCGGTCTCTGCCTAAGGACTCACTTCCGACATCGAAATACGCGATTCGCCCCGATGTCTCGAATCGGACGCAGCCGTCACGCCGTCTTTATTTTTTAGAATGACCTGCACATCGCCGAATTCCCAGCCATGCGGTACGGCGCGGTAACCAAGATCGCCAAGGGCGGAAATCGTTTCCTCCGGCAGCGGTACGCCGGGGCTGAAAGTGACGAGGTCCGGCGGCAGCAGCTGATGATGAAAGCGCGTTACATCGGCCGCAGCGCCGGGCAGCATGCCGTAATCGTAAACATTGGTAATGGTCTGAAATACGGACGTGAAAATAGTCGATCCGCCCGGTGTTCCGACGACCATTTCCACTTCGCCGTCCCGCAGCAGCAATGTGGGCGACATTGATGACAACATGCGTTTGCCTGGTTGAATTTCGTTCGCCTTGCTGCCGACGACGCCGAACAGGTTCGGGACTCCCGGCTTGGCACTGAAATCATCCATCTCGTCGTTGAGCAGGAAGCCTGCTCCTTTGACGACGATGCCGCTGCCGAATTCCCAATTGAGCGTATAGGTATTCGAAACGGCGTTGCCTTGCTCGTCCAGAATCGAGAAATGCGTCGTATCGGGTGATTCGATGCCCGGTGCTGCAGCGTCGACCGTCGAGATAGTCGAGGGATTCACTTCGGCGGCACGTCGTCGCAGATAGTCGTCGCTGATCAGAGTATCTATCGGCACATCGATGTAATCGGGGTCGCCGAGATATTCCGCACGATCCGCGAATACACGTTTCTCTATTTCAGCGACCAGGTGGATATATTGCGGCGAGTTGTGCGGCACGCCTTCAAATTCGTGATTGAGGAAGTCCTTCATCTTGAGTAACTGGATTACAGCGAATCCACCGGAACTCGGCGGCGGCGCTGATACGATTTCGAGGCCTCGCCAGTTTGCGCGCAGTGGTTCGCGCACTACCGCCCGGTAACGATCGAGGTCCTGCATCGTTATGAGTCCGTCACCGCGCTGCATTTCTGCGACGATGAGTTCTGCTGTTGCACCGCGATAGAAATCATCGGCGCCTTTGGTCGCGATACGTTCGAGTGTGCGCGCGAGGTCTTCCTGTTTGAATATCTCTCCGGCAACGAGCTTGCCAAACTGCCCTTCAAAATCGATGACACCGTCGTGCCAGGCGATTGTCTCCGCAGCCCGTTCCTCCAGTTGTGGCGAGACTTCGAATCCGTTTCGAGCAAGGTTGATTGCTGGCACCAGCAGATCGGCCCAGGGCAGGCTGCCATAGCGCTGATGCGCCAGCCACATGCCGGCAACAGTGCCCGGCACACCGGCAGCCCGGTGCCCAATCAGGCTCGCGTTCGGGATGACCTCGCCGTTCTCATCGAGGTACATGTCGCGATATGCCAGCAGCGGAGCGGTCTCGCGGTAATCGATGAATTTCGATTCGCCGTTCATGTGCACGAGCATGAAGCCACCGCCGCCGATGTTGCCAGCCTCGGGGTAGGTAACGGCGAGTGAGAAGGTGGCTGCAATTGCCGCGTCGACCGCGTTGCCGCCGGAAGCAAGAATGCCCGAAGCGACTGTAGCACTATACGCATCCGGCATCGCGACCGCTGATTGTGCGATCGTTGCCGGCGGCGGCGCGCTGTCGCAAGACGCCAGTAACAGGACGATGCTGAGGAATTTCGTAAGTGTTTTCATAGCGTTTGATACCAGGTTGCGTCGTTCTGACATTCTGCACGTAACTCGCCGGCGCATACAAGGTAATGCAAATGTGCCAGCGCTTCGCCGGTCGCCATGATGCGGTTCCGGTCATCGATTCGGCTGCGGTAGATTGCAGGAAATACATCGACAGCCCGCTGCGGCTCTGCACAAAAGTCGCGCAAGATGTCGAGACGTTTTTCATGTTCGCTAATCATTGCATCGATCCTGGGATGCGCGCCGCGAAACGGCTTGCCATGAGCGGGGAGCACCAGCACATCTTCCGGAACCGCGGTTCGCAGTTTGCGCAGTGAATCAAACCAGTCCTGCAAAGGGTTCGCGAGAGGTTCGGTAGGCCAGACGCTGACGTTCGACGAAATCGTCGGCAGCAGCAGATCGCCCGAAATCAGGACGTTGCGGTTCGCATCGTACAGGCAGGCATGTTCCGGCGAGTGCCCGCCGCCCGTTATTACGTTCCAGTGGTGCGCCCCCACGGGGAGTACGTCACCGTCGCTCATTCGCTTGTAGGCCTCGGGCATAGGTGTAACAAACTTGCCGAAGAATCCGAAGGCTTTCTGGTAATCATGCAGCTGTTCGTCCGTGAACCCGGCGTCCTTATAAAAGTGCACGCCTTCTTCCGGTGCCTCGCGGCCCGTATCGGCGACGAGAATCCGGCACATCATGTATTCGTCGCGCGTCATCCAGAGATCGACGTCAAAATGATGCGCAAGAAAGCCCGCACAACCAACGTGGTCCGGATGCATATGCGTGACGATGATGTGTGATGCGGGTTTGCCACGCATCGCGCCGTCAAAAACCGCTCGCCAGTGGTCCTGGGTCTCGCCGGTGCCGACGCCAGTGTCGACAATCGCCCATCGCTCGCCATCCTCGAGCAACCAGAGGTTGATGTGATTAAGTGCAAACGGCAGCGGCATGCGCAGCCAATCGATGCCGTCGACAATATTCAGGGTTCCGCCGTCGTCAGGTTTTGCGGCGTATTCGTATTCGATACTCACGCGCCATGGTGACACGGCTAACGAAAAAAGCCGAGACTTATGCAGCTATGGCGGCGCTCGCGAGCGTTAGATTTTTCATGGCAGCAGTAATTTCGCGTCGGGTCAGCTCCACGGACGCTTCCTTGACCGGTCCGTAACCGCGGATTTTCATGTACAGGGTCACGATGTCGGTTGCGGCCTGCAAATTGTCTGCCTGCAGGATAGCCAGCAGCTCGTCGAGCGTGTGCTCGAACTCATCAATGAGCGCGCGCTCCATGCGTCGCTCGGCGGTGTAACCGAAAATATCGAAGGCTGTGCCGCGCAAGCCCTTCAGTCTTGCGAGTACCCGGAAGACAGGGAGTATCCACGCGCCGAATTCCTTTTTTCTCGGTCTGCCGCGTGCATCCCTGCCGGCATTCAAAATTGGCGGCGCCAGGTGGAACCGGAATTTGGCTTTCGCACCAAACGAACTACGCACCGATTCGAGGAATTCCCTGCGTGTGTGGAGGCGGGCGACCTCGTACTCGTCCTTGTAACTCAATAGCTTGAAATAGGCGCGGGCCACGGCGTCCGCCAGCCTGCCGTCACCGCCGAGAGACTTTTCGTGTTTCAGGACGGACGCCACGCGCACATCGAATCGCGCCGCGAGCTTTTCATTTTGGTACTCAACCAGAAAATCCCGGCGCCTTGCGACAACGGCATCCAGCGTTGCGCCGTCACCATCACTGTTGAGTGCCTGGGAAATCCGCTCGGGCTCGATGGCAGCCATACGCCCCCACGCGAACGCCAGCTTGTTGTTATCGACAGCAACCGCGTTTAGCTCTATCGCTCGCGTCAACGCCTGCAGCGACACAGGAACGAGGCCGCTTTGCCACGCAAAGCCGAGTAGCAACACATTGGCGTAAATCGTGTCGCCCAGCAGCTCGTTAGCCAGCTTGTTTGCGTTCAGTGTCAACAGATTGTCTGCACCGATAGCATCGCTAATCGCGTGCACCCGGTCGCTCGCGCGAAGATTTGCGTCTCGATGTTTGACGAAATCGGCGGTCGACATTTCTGCGGTGTTAACAACCGCGCGCGTATGATTTTTGCCGTACGTGCGGGATGCCTTCTTCGAGGAGCTCACGACAAGATCGCAGCCGATGAGCGCGTCCGCACGCGCCGCTTCAATTCGTACCTGGTTGATGTCTTGCGGGTTGGGCGCGATGCGGATGTAACTCAGGACCGGACCGAATTTCTGTGCGAAGCCCATGAAGTCCAGCACGCTGGCGCCTTTGCCCTCAATGTGTGCGGCCATCGTAATCAGCGCGCCGATCGTAATGACGCCCGTACCGCCCACGCCCGTGACCAGCAGGTCGTAGCACGAGCCGGTTGCGGGAATGTCGGGCAGCGGCATTTCATCAATGGGCGATGTCAGTACGGGCGCGGATGTGACTTCGGTCGCTCGCCGTGCAACGTCGCCTTCCACTGTAACGAAGCTCGGGCAAAAACCGTTGACGCAGGAATAGTCTTTGTTGCAGGTGTTCTGGTCGATCTGGCGTTTGCGACCGAAAGGCGTTTCTTTCGGTACGACAGACAGGCAATTGGATTCAACGGAACAGTCGCCGCAGCCTTCGCAGACGAGTTCGTTGATGACGACAAACTTCTTCGGGTCGACGAGCGTGCCGCGTTTTCGCCGCCGCCGTTTTTCCGTGGCGCAGGTCTGGGCGTAGATGAGGACCGTTACGCCCGGGATATCCCGCAGTTCGCGTTGCACGGTGTCCATGTCGCGCCGATGCGAAATTGTAGTGCCGGCGGGGAAATCGCTGCTGTCGAAGAGTTCGGGCTCGTCGGAAACCAGCGCGATGCGATCCACGCCTTCGGATCGCACGTTGTGCGCGATGGCCTGCACCGATATCGGCCCGTCGACCGGCTGACCACCCGTCATCGCGACGGCGTCGTTGTAAAGTATCTTGAACGTGATATTCGTTTTGGCGGCTATCGCCTGCCGGATAGCCAATGAGCCGGAATGGTAAAAAGTACCGTCGCCGAGATTCTGGAAGATGTGCTTTCTGCCGTTGAATAACGATCGCGCTATCCAGTTGACGCCTTCGCCGCCCATCTGCACCAGTCCGTCAGTGTCGCGATCCATCCAGTTGGCCATGAAGTGGCAGCCGATGCCTGCCAGCGCCTTCGAACCTTCCGGCACTTTTGTCGAGGTGTTGTGCGGGCAGCCGGAGCAGAAGTAGGGTATGCGTTTCGCGCCCGCGACTTCGATGCTGGCGCCGGGGTCCTGCAGCAATGTCTGCGCGCGCGTCGTGTAGGTGTTACCGCCGAATTCTCCGTCGAGCCGCTGCGCGACGATCTCGGCCAGTTGCAGCGGTGTCAGCTCGCCCACCCAGGGAATGAGCCGATGACCGTCTTCGTCTTCCTTGCCGACCATGCGCTTGGGCTTGCGGCCGGGATAGTCGTAGAAATGTTCCTTGAACTGACTCTCGATGATGCCGCGCTTTTCTTCGACAACCAGGACTTCGTGTTTGTCTTTCACAAAATCGAGAGCGCCGTTCGGTTCGAGCGGCCAGACCATGCCGACCTTATATACGTCGATGCCGACTTTGGCGGCATTGTTCTTGTCGATGCCGAGCAGTCGCAGCGCTTCCATAAGATCGAGGTGCGCCTTGCCGGTTGTCACGATGCCGAAGCGTGCGTTGGGAACGTCGAAAATTTTTCGATCGATCGGGTTCGCCGCCGCGAACGCCAGTGTTGCGGCTTTCTTGCTTTCGAGTCGTTCCTCGATCTGCGGACCGGGGAAGTCCGGCCAGCGATAATGCAGGCCGCCTTCAGGCACCTCAAAGTCTTTGGGAATGACAAACTCAGGATACGGCGGCAGCTCAACCGACATCGCCGACTCAACAGTTTCCGAGATGGCCTTGAATCCCACCCACATGCCGGTGAACCGCGACAGCGCGATCCCATAGAGGCCGAAGCTCAGGTATTCGGCAACGCTCGATGGATTCAGGTTCGGCATC
>Ga0224505_10001426_pt1 | contig 15114 bp, 13 predicted proteins | sample SF_Jan12_sed_USG_FD_169102 | JGI IMG/M metagenome (GOLD analysis project Ga0224505, IMG submission 169102) | Sediment microbial communities from San Francisco Bay, California, United States - SF_Jan12_sed_USGS_4_1 | ecosystem: Environmental > Aquatic > Marine > Sediment | place: USA: California... | reverse complement strand
CGCGGGCGGTGCGCTGTTCGGCATCGGCATGACGCTGGCCAGTGGTTGCGGCAACAAGACACTGGTGCGGGTCGGTGCCGGCAACCTGAAGTCACTGGTCGTGCTGGTGATAGCAGCGATCATGGCTTATCTGATGCTGTGGACGCCGTTTTACGAAAAACTGTTCCATCCCTGGGTATCCGCGACCACGATCAATCTCGCGCAGCACGGCATGAACACTCAGGAACTCGGTGCGGTGATCTCCGGCATGTTTGGTTTTCAGCCGTCGCGCATGCTTAATGCCGCAATCGGCGGTGCACTGGCGCTCGGCCTGCTCGTTTACGTTTTCCGTTCGGCAGATTTTCGCGGTAGTTTCGATAACATCCTCGGTGGTGCTGCCGTCGGACTGGCTGTTCTGGCCGGCTGGTACATCACCGGCGGAGCACTCGGCCAGGCATGGAAGGAATACGCAGAATTTGCAACGATGGTTCCGAGCCGGGTCCAGGTGCAGTCGTACACCTTCATCAGCCCGATGGGCGACACCGTGCGTTATCTGATGAGCCCCGGCAAGTTCACGCTGGTCAATTTCGGCGTGGTCGCGCTCGCCGGCGTCATTGCCGGCTCGTTTGTCTACGCGCTGATCGTGAAGAGTTTTCGCATCGAGTGGTTTGTTTCGATTAAGGATTTCGGCAATCACGCTGTCGGTGGTGTGCTCATGGGCGTGGGCGGGGTGCTGTCCATGGGATGCACGGTAGGGCAGGCGATTACCGGAATGTCCACAGTGGCCATTGGTTCGATGCTGACTTTCCTGGCGATCGTCATCGGCGCCGCCGGCACGATGAAATACCAGTATTGGCGCATGATGCAGGAAGCCTGAGCGCTTTTATGCCAATCAATGGCGCAAACCACGGTTGACCCACTGGGCGGGCATGTTAAAATTCGCCCCTTTTTGAGGGCGGTTAGCTCAGCTGGTAGAGCAGCGGACTTTTAATCCGTTGGTCGCGAGTTCGAATCTCGCACCGCCTACCAGAATTAAACAAGGGGTTAGCTTAACGGCTAGCCCCTTGTTCTTTTGCGCCGCGGTTTATCGCGCAGTTAAACGTCACACGCTGAGGAGGGTCCCGATCATGGCCCGGTTCGAACCCATAGGTTATGTGCGCAACGACCGTACCGCGATGTCTGCGGGTCATTGGGCGAATGTCGAGTCGCGTATCGATATCGACCTGCTCTATGTCAAGGGACTGGCCGGGCTCAGCGAGTTTTCCCATGTAGTTGTCGTTTTTCACCTCGATCAGATTCCGCCCTTTGATCCGGCGAAACAGATCGCACGCAATCCGCGCGGCCTGGAGGATATTGCGCCGGTCGGTGTGTTTGCCCAGCGCACCAAGTATCGTCCCAATCCGCTGGGCGTCACTGCGGTGGAACTGGTGGCGGTTGACGAAAAGGGACTCACGCTGCGCGGCCTTGACGCGCTGGACGGGACGCCGGTGCTCGATATCAAGCCCTATATTCCGGCATTTGAACGCAAGGACGACGTCCGTCTGCCGCCATGGGTGGACAGGATGATGGACGGCTACTTTTAAGCGTCGGCCAATGTGCCGCAGTTGCCCTGCCGGCAATCGACGTGATTTCGTGATCCGGGCCGCCTTTTTGCGCTTATTCCCCCAGGGCTGTAAGGTTAATGCAAGCTGGCGTAAGGCTGCCGCAAGCTGAGTTTGCCAACATGGCGACGTGCTGCGGGTGATCAGGTTACTGGGTCAAACGCGGACCTCTATCCACTGTTGACCAGGAGCTTGCGATGAACAAAATAGTTGCCGGACTTACAACCTTACTGATGGCTCTTCCCGCGATTGCGAATGATGAAGTGGTTGTTGCCACGCCGCGTGTTGACGCTGATCCCACCGGCATGATCCTGTTTGCACTGTTTTTTGTCGGTCTGATCGGCATTTACGCTTTTGTCATCATGCGGTCAGAGCGCAAAAAGAAGAAAGATGCCCGCAAGTAACGAGAAATCCGGGCTTTAGTCCGTGACCTGGCGCTCGAAGGAGCGCCTTTTCATTTCTTTGACCGCCTAAAACCTGATTTAAGGGCGTTATCCGTCGACGGTTCCGCCGTCGCATGGCGGGCTGCCTTGCAGCCGCAGACGGGAGTAGCCGGACCCGGCATCCTGTCGACTTGCCGTTAGACCGTGTCCCGCCGCCCCTCCCTCCGACCCGTTTCCGGGGAAAACCTGTAAGCTTCCGCATCGCGCGCCGGGATGGCCATACGGACCCGCACACCGTAATTCCGGACGATGCCGGACAACCTGGAGATCTGATATGAAAAACCTGACTCGTGCTGTGGCGATAGTCGGCGCCTGCCTGAGCTGCGCCGCCGTGGCAGCGCAGCAGCCCTATCCGACCAAACCGATCCGCCTGGTCGTGGGGTTCGCACCGGGGGGGTCGACCGACGTCACCGCGCGCATCATTGCCGAGCGGTTCAGTGCCGCATTCGGCCAGCAGGTGGTCGTGGACAACCGCGCCGGTGCCGGCGGTAATATCGGTGCTGACGTGGTCGCCAAATCCAATGCCGACGGTTACACCGTGCTGATGGCCACCACCGGGGTAATGGCCTTCAACCATTACCTCTATTCCAAGCTGCCATACAGCGCGGAAAAAGATCTCGCACCGGTAAGCCAGATTGGAGCGTTGCCGCTGATCCTTGTGGTGCCCGCGTCGTTGCAGGCCAAGTCGGTAAAAGAACTCGTGACCATGGCGAAATCCCAGCCAGGGAAGTATTCCTTCGGAACGTCGGGCGTCGGCGGTGCGACCCACGTCTCCGCGGAGCTCTTCAAGGCGCTTGCCGGAATCGACATCGTGCATGTGCCGTACAAGGGCAGCGGACAGATGATGGCGGATCTGCTGACGGGGCAGGTGCAGATCGCGTTTGACCAGATTTCGTCGTCGATCGCCCATGTAAAGTCCGGCAGATTGCGCGCGCTGGGTATTTCGACTGCCAAGCGTTCCGCGCTGCTTCCCGATTTGCCGACGATCGCCGAGGGTGGCGTGTCCGGATACGAGGCGACTTCGTGGAACGGGTTTGCGGTGCGTACAGGCACCTCGCCCGCAATCATTGCGCGTCTGCAGCAGGAAACGCGAAAAGCGGTCTCGGTGCCGGAAGTAAAGGACAAGATGTTCGGCCTCGGCATCGAAGCCATCGGCAGCACGTCCGCGGAGTTCGCCGCACACATCCGTGCGGAGCGTGCAAAATGGATTCCGTTGTTCAAAAAAATAGGTATACAACCTCAGTAAATTCAGCGTGAGACGACACGGGCGTCGTTAGAGCATGTATTTAAAATTGTTGGGTCTGGTCAAGCCATGATTGAATTTTCAGAGCGCCTGTCGCGCATCAAGCTCTCACCGAGCAACGTGGCGGCGCAGAAGGTGCGGGATTTGCGTGCTGCCGGCCGTGACGTCATCGGCCTGATGATCGGTGAGCCCGATTTCGAGACGCCCCCACATGTGAAGCGGGCGGTGGTCGCGGCGATGGACCGCAACGAGACCCGGTATACGCCAATCAACGGTATCCCGCAGTTGCGCGAAGCGGTGCGGAACAAGTTCATCCGCGAGAACGGACTCGATTTTTCCGCCGAGCAGGTCATGGCGGGCACCGGCAGCAAGCAGATCCTGTTCAACGCGCTGCAGGCGACGGTAGGCCCCGGCGACGAGGTGATCATCCCGGCCCCCTACTGGATTTCCTATCTGGACATGACGCTGGTGGCAGACGGCACGCCGGTCGTGGTGACCTGCGGCATCGACCGCGGCTTCAAGCTCACACCGGAGCAGCTGGAAGCCGCGATCACACCACGGACCAAGTGGTTGCTGCTGAATTCTCCCGGCAATCCCAGCGGCGCGATCTACAGCCGCGAGGAGCTGCTGGCACTGGCGGAGGTGCTGCGGCGTCACCCGCAGGTGTGGGTGCTGTCCGACGACATCTATGAGCATTTGCGATTCGACGGTGTGGAGTTCTGCACCATGGCGCAGGTGGCGCCTGATCTCGCGGATCGTACCCTGACGGTCAATGGTGTATCCAAGGCTTATGCCATGACCGGATTTCGTCTGGGTTATGCAGCGGGTCCCCTGGAGCTGATTCGGGCCATGGTCAAGATGCAGTCCCAGAGTACAGCGGGCGTGAATTCACTGAGCCAGTGGGCGGCGGTTGAAGCGCTGAACGGGCCGCAGGAGTTTCTCGCGGAGCGCGCGGCGGCATTCCAGGAACGGCGCGATCACATGCTCGAACTGCTGCGCGAGGTACCGGGCCTGACCTGCGACAAGCCGCAAGGCGCGTTTTACCTGTTTCCGCGCTGCGCCGGGCTGCTCGGCCGCAAAACGCCGGACGGCAAGGTGCTCGAGAAGGAAGTGGATGTAGTTGTATATCTGCTTGAGCACGCTGGTGTTGCGGTGGTGCAGGGGGAAGCCTACGGGTTGAGTCCATACATGCGGATCTCGATCGCCAGTTCGCTCGATAATCTGACCGAAGCCGGTCGCCGCATTGCGCGCGCGGTGGCTGAATTGCGTTAGTGTCCTGACCGGCAAAAAAAGGCGCGCCGCGGCGCGCCTTTTTCATCGGGTCGGGGCAATTCGACCAGGATCAGAAGTACGCCTGCCCGCGCTTGACCGGCGGCGTCCAGCCACAGTCAGACCACGGGCCGTCGCCGTTTTCCTTGATATAGGAAATGCTCCCGCGTTTCGTCGGCTTGCGTTTGCCGGCGAAGAAGGCCTGCAGCCAGTCGAATACGTAATCGTGGCAATCCATGCCGCCGAGGTTGTTGATGCTCCACAGCGGATGGTACTGGTTCTCAAACACCCACATTTCCTTGGGCACCTTGAGGTCTTCGTAGGCCTCGATCGCGTCTTCAAGCGGACACAGCGGATCGAACTCCCCGGTGACCAGCAACGTCGGGCATTTGATCTTGTCGAGGTAACCGCGCACCGTCATCCCTTTGGCCACTTCCTCGTCAAAACGCTCTTCGTCGTCGTAGCCCGCCATGTACATGAACATCTGCTTGAATCGCGGTGACGACTGCGTGAAAATCGTATTGTTCGGATTGAAGCAGGCGACAGAGCTGACAACCACTGCAGCGCGGTGGTCGTAACTTGACAGCCGCAGCGACCAGTAGCTGCCCATGCTGATGCCGTAGATGGCGATCTTGTTCTTGTCGACCTCCGGGCGCTTGCGCAGGTAGCTGATGACCGCGGCACCGGCGCGTTCGTAGTTGTCCTTGACGGCGCGGATTTTCTGCAGGTTGGAGTTGCCCTGGCCGGGCCCGTCCATCGCCAGCACGTGAAAGCCGCGGGCGAGACCGATGTTGTGGTACGCCTTCGGGAAAACCTCCTTGCTTTGGTCCATGCCCGGCACGTAAATCACCACCGGCGCCTTGCGCCGGTCCGGCAGCAGGTGCAGCAGGCAGGAAATCGTGGTGCCGTTGTCAAATGGCACCTCGACGCGCTCGATCGGGTAATCCGCGGTTTGAATCCGGCGGTCGACCATTTCATTGAGCTTGCGGTACAGCTGCTTCTTGACCGGATGGTTGTCGAAGTAAATCGGATGCTGCGCCATGCGGTAGGCCTCGATCGCATGGTCGTAGTGATAGGTGGCGCTGGCCCTGGCGCCGCGCCCCTGCGCAAGCTTTGCCAACCGTTCGTGACGTTCGCCGGCCTCGCGCCAAACCTTGGGCAGCATGCGGTAGTTGCGGGCACGCTTCCCGGCAGGCACTTCGATGTCGTCGCGCTCGAAGTTCTGCACGCGGCCGCGCATGTTCAGCGCAAGATCGAGCATCCACTGCTGGTTGTCGCGTTCGGTTCTGAGCTTGCGTATCACGTTTCCTCCGGTCGGTTGATTACCAAATCTTGTGGGACTGCCGCGTACCGCACATCAACGCGGTCGAAATACCAGCGTGATGCGGTTGCCTACCGGAAGCGTCGTATGGCATGCCTGCTCCGTGAGCTGCAGAATCAGCGGAACGCCCAGTCCGCCAACGCGGCGCACACCAAGATCCGGGTTTGTATGCTCGGTCGAGACCTTGGTAAACGGGTTGTGCTCGGGTGCGCGGTCTTCGTAGGTGAGCGTAATCGACCGGTCTGTCGCCGGCTCGATTCGCAGATAAACATGCTTGTCAGGCCCGTCTGATGTGCCATATTTCACGGAATTGGTGAACAATTCCTCCAGTATCAGCGTGCAGCGGTGTATATCGTCGGAATTCCAGTTTAAAGTGGCAACGCTGAGTCCAAGCTGCTCCCGGATGGCGTCGAAGGCTTCCAGTATGGCGGGAAATCGGTACAGGGGCGGATTGGACATGTGCGGCGACCGTGCCCGGGGCGAGGCGGGCATTTACGATGTCACAGTATTATAATCATCCTGCTATTGAAGTTGATAGTCAGGTCCGAATCGCAAGTCCAGCTGAGGAGCAAGCCATGATGAACCAAATCGTAAGAAGTATTTCTGTGGTTGCTGCGTCGCTGTTTGCATTGTCTTCCGTGGCGGCTGATGATGCGGGCCAGATCAAGGTAGTCAACGGATCGGTCACTATCGAACGTGACGGCGGCAGCCTGACGGCAGTGCCGGGTGCGCGTGTCCTGCAGTCCGACACCCTGCGCACCGGGGCGAACAGCTCTGTGGGCATTACGCTGACCGATAATACTCTGCTGTCAGCAGGCCCTGACAGTGTGTTGGTGCTTGAGCGCTATGCCTTCAATTCCACGACGCATCAGGGCCAGCTTGATGCCGGACTGCGCCGCGGCACTTTGTCCATGGTGTCAGGCAAACTCGCGAAGCAATCACCGGACGCGGTCCGGGTCATTACGCCGGCCACCGTGCTCGGTGCACGCGGAACCGAATTTCACGTCCAGGTTGCCGACTGATCTTTCCGGTCTTGTCATGAACAACTCTGTGCGCGCCGGTATTCTGGTGTTGATTGTTGCAGCACTTGCGGCGTGCACGGCGCCGCCGCCGGCGCCGTCGACCCCGAAAACGCTGGTCGTGCTGGTGCCCCAGTCTGGCGGCAGCGTCGGTGCCGTGAGTGTCAAAACCAAGCAGGGAGAGGCGTTGATTGACCGTCCGTACGCATCGGCCACTGCCGCCGGCGGCGCACCGGTGATCGGCAATTCCAGTCCGTCCCAGGTGCAGCAGGTGTTTGGCGCGGCGATCAACGCACGGCCGCAGCCACCGGTGTCCTACACACTGAACTTTCTCGAAGGGCGCGATGAATATACACCGGAGTCGCGCGCCGTCTTCGAAACCATATTGAGTGAGCTCGGCAAGAGGCCGACCGCCGACATCGCGGTGATCGGCCATACCGATCGTGTCGGTGCGCTTGAATACAACGACCGGCTGTCATTGCAGCGCACCGATCGAGTGCGCGCCGATCTGATCAAACGCGGGGTGCCTGAACGTTCGATCAGCGTGGCCGGGCGTGGTGAACGCGAACCGCTGGTTGCGACCGCAGATGAAGTGCCGGAGCCGCGTAACCGGCGCGTCGAAATCAATATCCGCTGATCTAGGACCGGGCCGCCGGTCCGAGCCAGCGCAGCGCCAGCATCGTGATGTCATCGGCGCGTTCCTCGACGGCGCCGAATTCCTGCAGGTCCTGCTGAACTGCGGCAATGATTTCGGTGCAGGATTTTTCCGTGCCGAGTTTTTCGAGTAACCGGTAAAGCCGCCGGCGGCCGTACAGGCGGCCGTCTGCGTCCATCGCTTCGCTGACCCCGTCGGTATAAAGAAACAGCGTATCGCCCGGGCTGAGCGTGTGGCTGGCGCTGGCATAGGTGTAATCGTTGATCATGCAGACCGGCGGGCCGCCCGCCGCATCGAGCCGCGTAATCCCGCCGGCCTTGTGCATCAGCACAGGCGCATCATGCCCCGCGTTGGCAAAGTCCAGCCGGCCGCTTTCGAGATCAAGGCTGCACAGCAGCACGGTGACGAACATCTGCTCCGGATTGTCACGCGCGATTTCCTGATTGGCTGCTGTCAGCGCTGTATCCACCGCGCTGTTTTCGCGCAGCGCCGCACTCTTGCACAAGGCCTTGCTCACCGCCATGAACAGGCTGGCCGGAAGTCCTTTTCCCGACACGTCGCCGACCAGGAATGTCAGGCGGTCCGGCGCCGGTTTGAAAAAATCATAAAGATCGCCGCCGACCACCCGCGCCGGCGCCATCATTGCCGCGATATCACAGCGCGCCTCGGTTTCGGTCAGCGCCTTTGCTTCCGGCAGCAGTCCGGTCTGCACGCGCTGCGCAGCTTCAAGCTCGCCGGTCACGCGAGCAGCCGCTTCGCGTTCGGTCTGCAGAGACACACGCAGCCAGCGGCGCTGGCGTTCCAGTTCGATCAGCGTGCTGCCCAGGGAAGCGATGAACACCAGCGCGAGGCCGACCGCAGGTGCTGCAACGTCGAGCAGCAGGCCATGCGCACGGAATGCCACACCGCCGGTCATCACCACCAGGGCGATCAGCAGAGCTGCGCTGCTCAAAGCCACGCCCGGCCGTGCCCTGGGGATCACGACTACCATCAACAGCCCGATCAGCGCGAGCGCTGCGAGCTCGGCGTTGCGTCCCCATTGCGGGCGTGACAGGTACTGCCCGTCAAAGATGTTCTCGAGCATTTGCACATGGATTTCGGCGCCGGGCACGCGTGCGTCCAGCGGCGTGGCCGGATAGTCGACTAGTGCAAGCCCGGTCAGTGCGATGATCACCAGTTTGCCCTGCAGTTGCGCCGCGTCGATGCGGTTGCCCATGATTTCGCGAGCGGACACGAAGCGCGAGGGGTCGTGAGGGCTGAAATAGATGCGCGCATGGCCGTCCTGTGCGGTCGGCACTGCGACGTCACCGGTGCCTACGGTGACGACGCCGCGCGGTGTAGCTCGTATGCGTATCGCCGGCTCGCCCGCGGCAACGCGGATCATTTCCAAGGCGAGTGTCGGCACGATGGCGTTCTCGATCAGGGATGCTACAGGCAGGCTGCGCACGATACCGCCCTGCGTATCCGTACTGATCGCGCCATGGCCCGCAGCCGCGCGGTCCAGGACCGGAGTGCTGCGGATGACGCTGCGGTAGCCGCGCAGGTGAGGCATGGGGTCTTCGCCGACGACAGCGACTGGAGCAAACGGGCCGCGGCCGTTCACGCTCCTGCCATCGGTGCCGGCTACGGCGAGCACCGCGCGCGCGGCTTGCAGCGACTCCGCAAATCGGAGGTCGTTGTCGGATGCGCCGGAATCGCGACGCCTTGAGTAACGATCCTGTTCGGGAAACAGCAGATCAAGGCCGATCCCGGCGGGCTTGTGTGCGGCGATGTTGTCAACGAGGCGCGCGAGTTCATTACGCGGCCACGGCCACTGGCCATAGCGGGCGAGGCTGGGTTCGTCTATGGCGACTACGACCGCGGGCGCACTTTGCCGCACGCGCGGCCACAGGCTTTGATAGGCGTCGAACAATGCCAGCTGCAGCGTCAGGTGCGCCGGCGTGAACGTGGCCTGCAATGCGAGCAGGATCACCAGCGTGCCGAATCCCGCGAGCCACGCCGGCCATCGCCGCACCTGCATGATCTGTCGCGCGTGACGGGGTGCGCGCATCAGAGCGTCACCGTCAGTCCGTCGTATGCCGTGATGATCTCCAGAGGAGTTTCGGCACGCGTAATTTCCTCGAGACGGCGGGTTTTATGCAAGACATCCTCGATCTGGCTGTCTGAGTAGGTAGGCTCATGGTGAAACAGGCACAGTCGTTTGGCGTTCGCCATCTGGCACAGTTCGACGCCGATGACGTTGCTTGAGTGCCCCCAGTCTTCCTTGACCGATGTGGCTTCCGCCAGCGAATACATGGCGTCGAAAATCACCAGATCGGCGTTGTTGAAAAAACGGGCAAACCGCTCGGCCTCTTCGCTTTGTTCGGTGCGATGTTCTGAGTCGGTTGAATAAACCACGCACTTGCCGTTTTTCTCGAACCGGTAGCCGTAGGAGTCGCCGCTGTGCCGCTGCAGCAGCGGTGTAACCTGATACCCCGCAATCTCGGTTGTCGTGTCCGGTTTCAGCACGACAAACTCGATTGCAGCCTGCAGCTGACTGAACTCCACCGGGAATGACGGCGCGCCATGTTGGCGGTGGAATGCGCCGGCGATCTCCGCGTGGCAGCCGTGAATGATGATGCGGTTGCCGGGCAGGTAGGCCGGGGGGAACATCGGGAACCCCATGATGTGATCCCAATGCGTGTGCGACATGAATACATGATAAGTCTGCGGATTGTCCGGACCGTGGCGCCGCAGCATCTCGACGCCGTAACGGCGCGCGCCCGATCCCATATCGCACAGCACATGATTCGTATTTTCGCCGTCGATCAGTTCCACGCAGGACGAATCTCCGCCGAAGGTCCCCCGGATACTGAGGGGCAGGCCTGCAACAAAAGCCTCTACGGCCGCGGGCGTTTCGAGTGATCGGCCCTGGACTTCAGTCAGCGCTGCGACCAGTTTGGCGCGGACATCTGCCGCCGTCAGCGGCGCCGGAAGCGAGCCCCTTGTTCCCCAGAAGCGGATTTGCATGCGAGATCCCGTGTCTCAGGCGGTTGTTGTTGTGGTGCTGCTGATTGCCGCAAGTGCATCGTCCGTCGATGCGAATATTTCATAGACCAGGTGAAAATGGCTGATTTCGAAAATCTCGCGCACCAGCGGTTGCATTTGCGCGACCGCGATGCGGCCGCCGCGTGCATTCGCCTGTTTCGCCACAATCATGAATATGCGCAATCCGGCGCTGCTGATGTAATCGAGGCCGGAGAGATCAAGCACGATCGGCGTGCCATCCGCGCTGCAGTGAGACAGATGTGGCGTCAGTGCTTCATGAAAGGCTGACGCGTTGAGGTGGTCGATGCGGCCGCTGACCTTGAGAACCAGGACATTCCCGCGATCTTCCACGCCGATTTCCATCACCACCCTCCTTGGCTGGAAGTTTAACTGATTGTGCTCCTGCCGTCGGCGTCGCGCCCGCCGTTCAGCGCACCCGGGCGAGCGCCTGCTCCAGATCAGCCACAAGATCGGCAGGGTCTTCAAGGCCGATGTGCAGTCTTATGGTCGCACCGCCGGGATTCCACTGCGTTGCCGAGCGCACCTTCTCCGGATGCGGTGCGGTGACCAGGCTCTCATAGCCGCCCCAGCTCGAGCCGATGCCGAATAGTTTAAGCGCATTGACCATCGCCGTGACTTTTGCGCGGTCGCCGGTGCGCAAGATGACGCCAAACAGCGACGCTGCGCCGTCGAAATCGCGCTTCCAGATGGCATGACCGGGATCATTTTCCAGCGCCGGGTAGAGTACGCGCTGTACTTCGGGTCGCCCGGCCAGCCAGCGGGCGACGGTCAGCGCATTGGCCATCTGCTGCTTCATGCGCACGCCGATGGTGCGGAAACCGCGCAGCGCCATGTAGCAGTCGTCGGGGCTGACGCAGAAGCCGAATTCGCCAACCGCGCGGCGCACCGGCAGCCAGTATTTCTCGTTGGTGACGATCACGCCCATCATGACATCGGAATGGCCCACGATGTACTTGGTGGCGGCATGGATCGACACGTCGACGCCGCGGTCGAATGACCGGAAAAAATACGGCGTGCCCCAGGTAGTGTCCGCCAGCACGGGTATGTTCCGTGCATGCGCCGCAGCGGCGATCGCCGGGATGTCCTGCATTTCGAACGTGAGCGAGCCCGGCGCCTCGCAGAACACCGCTCTGGTGTTGGGCCTGATCAGACTGGCAATGCCTGCGCCGACCAGCGGATCGTAGTACTCGATCTCGATGCCGTTTTTGCGCAACTGTTTTTCGCAGAAGATGCGCGTGGGCGCATAGGCGCTGTCGGTCATCAGCAGGTGATCGCCGTGTTTGACGAATGCGCACAGCGCGGCGGTAATCGCGGCCAGTCCCGAGGGTACCGCCACTGCCATGTGCCCGCCTTCCATGCGTGCCACGGCCTCCTCGAACGCAAACGTGGTCGGCGTGCCGTGGATGCCGTAGCGCATGCTCTTGAAATCGTCGGGGTCGCGGGTCTCGTACGACTCGAGGTCCTGGAACACCACGGTAGAAGTGCGGTACACCGGCATGTTGACGGTGCCGTGGGTTTGCGCGGGATCGCGGCCGACGTGTGTCAGCAGGGTGTCTTTTTTCATGGGAGCGCTCGAAGTCTTACGATATGGACTGTGGTCGGGGCATTGTGCGGGAGGGCCGGTGCAGGCGCAACACGGTTACCGCATTGTGTGCGCATATTTCTGCGGCATTTTGGGTTATCCTACAAGCCAATCCAATCAGGGAGCGAGCGCGTCGCGGCGATGTCCAGCATGCGGCGCCAGAGGAATGTCATGGACCATCACGAACACCAGCATCTGTTTGACGTCGGCGGCGCACATCTGTCCCGCCTCGAAGACCTGCGCCTGATCAAGGGCGAAGGCTGTTATGCGGCGGACTGGAACCTGCCCAAGCAGGCGCATGCCGTATTCCTGCGCGCGGACCATGCCCATGCAAAAATCGTGTCGATCAACACCGATGCGGCACGCAAGGCGCCCGGCGTGCTCGGTGTATATACCGGTGAAGATGCCGTCAGCGCGGGCCAGACCCAGCCGCTGAGCATGCTGACTTTTGCCGGAAAAGACGGCAAGAAAGCGCTGATTCCGAAGCGGCCGGCGCTGGCCCACGGCCATGTGCGCTTCGTCGGTGATGCGGTGGCAATGGTGGTCGCCGAAACCGCGCTACAGGCGCAGGACGCCGCGGAACTGATTGAAGTCGAATACGAAGACCTGCCGGTGGTGATTGCGCCGGAAGCCGCGCTGGCACCCGGCGCGCCGCAACTGCATGACAACGTGCCCGGCAACCTGGTGTTCGAACAGGAGGCCGGTGATGCGGCTGCCGTCGAAGCGGCCTTTGCCGAGGCCGCGCATGTCACCAAACTCAAGCTCGATTGCACGCGCGTGGTACCCAATCCGATGGAGCCGCGCGCCTGTCTCGCCGACTACGATGCCAAGTCCGGGGTCTACACGCTGCATTCGCCGGTGCAGGGCATCAACATGATGCGTATGCAACTGGTGACCTACACCGGCGTACCCGAAGACAAGATCAAGGTCGTGGCGCGCGATGTCGGTGGCGGTTTCGGCCAGCGCAGCATCGCCTACCCGGAATACTGTTCGGTGATGATGGCCGCCAAGGCGCTGGGTCGCCCCGTGAAATGGGTGTCGACGCGCAGCGAGTCCTTCCTCTCGGACTCGCACGGCCGCGCCAATTACATCACCGCGGAACTGGCGCTCGACAAGGACGGTACCTTCCTCGGAATGCGGCTCGACTGGATCGCCGACCTCGGCGCCTATCTGCATCCCGCCGGCCCGGTGAGCCCGATGCGCAATCCCGTGACCTGTCTCAACGGCGTCTACAAGACCCAGGCGCTGTTCGGCCGCTGGCGCGTGGTGCTGACCAATACCTCGCCGGTTTCCGCTTATCGCGGTGCGGCGCGCCCCGAGATGGCGTATACCATCGAACGTCTGGTCGATGAAGCCGCGGCACAGATGAAAATCGATCCGGCGGAAATCCGCCGGCGCAATTTCATCCCGAGCGATGCGTTCCCGTACAAGACGCCGACCGGCTCGGTGTATGACATTGCGGATTTCCCGGCGGTGCTCGACAAGGCGCTGAAGCTGGCCGACGTCAAAGGCTTCGCCAAGCGCCGCGCCGAAACCGAAAAACGCGGCCTGTTGCGCGGCCTCGGCCTCTCGACCGTGATCGAAAACTCCGGCGCGGGCATGTTTCCCAAGGATGAAATCCTGCTCGAGGTCGCGGCCGACGGCAAGCTGACGGCGTATTCGATTTCACATTCGCAGGGCCAGGGCCATGAAACCACGTTCGCCCAGATCATCGGCGACGCGCTGGAGATTCCGGCCGAGCACATCACGCTCAGGCAGGGCATCGCCGAAAAAGGCCTGATCGGCAACCATACCGGCGGCTCGCGCACCATCGTCGGCGCGGGCACCGTGTGCCACCTCGCGGCAAAGAAACTGATCGAGATCGCGACGCCGCTGGCCGCGGAACAGCTCGGCGTCGAGCCGTCGCAGGTTGCTTACGCGAAGGGTGAGTTCACCTCCAAGGAATCGAAGAAAACCATCACGCTGGGCGACCTCGCCGCGAAAAAGCCGCTGAGCGCGACCGGCGAAGGCAAGTTCGGTTCGACCTTCCCCAACGGTTGCCATATCGCCGAAGTGGAGATTGATCCGCAGACCGGTGTCACGCAGGTAGTGTCCTATGTCACCGTGGACGACTGCGGCACGGTGATCAACCACACCATCGTTGAAGGCCAGATGCACGGCGCGGTGGCGCAGGGCTGGGGGCAGATTTTCGGCGAGAACGTGGTCTACGACCCGGACACCGGACAGCTGCTGACCGGCAGCTTCATGGATTACGCCATGCCCAAGGCCGGCTGGATCAAGGACATCACCATCGCCGAGCACACCACCTTCGGCACCGTGAGCCCGCTGGGCGTGAAAGGCATGGGTGAATCGGGCTGCACCGCGTCGCTGGGTGCGCTGACCAATGCCGTAATGGATGCGCTGCGGCCGCTGGGCGTGCCGCCGCTCGACATGCCGCTGACGGCGCACAAGCTATGGCAGGCGATCACCGCTGCCAATAAAAAAGGACACTGATCATGTACGCGTTCCAGTACCGCAAGGCCGCATCGCTGAAAGAAGCCAGCGAGTTGCTGAAAAAGGATGCCGATGCCAAGCCGATGTCGGGCGGCATGACGCTGATCCCGACGCTGAAGCAGCGCCTGGCGCAGCCGACGCAGTTGATCGACATCACCGGGATTGCCGAATTGTCCGGCATCGAATCGAAAAACGGCGTATTGACCATCGGCGCGGCAACGCGCCACCAGCAGGTGGCCAGTTCGAAAGTCGTGCGCGATGTGCTGCCCGCACTCGCGGATCTCGCATCCAACATTGCCGACCCGCAGGTGCGCAACCGCGGCACTATCGGCGGCTCGGTCGCCAACAACGACCCCGCGGCGGATTATCCTGCCGCAGTGCTCGGTCTCGACGCCAAAGTCATTACCAACCAGCGTGAAATCGCCGCTGCGGATTTTTTCCAGGGCATGTTCTCGACGGCG
>Ga0224505_10001425_pt1 | contig 15127 bp, 13 predicted proteins | sample SF_Jan12_sed_USG_FD_169102 | JGI IMG/M metagenome (GOLD analysis project Ga0224505, IMG submission 169102) | Sediment microbial communities from San Francisco Bay, California, United States - SF_Jan12_sed_USGS_4_1 | ecosystem: Environmental > Aquatic > Marine > Sediment | place: USA: California... | reverse complement strand
CACGGTGGCGTTGACCGCGGCCCGGTTCTCGACGCGCTCGCGCACAGTGGCGAACCCGGCCGCGTCGCCGAGCTCGGGCCGGCCCATCAGCTTGGCCAGGACCGCCCAGTGGGCGTCGGTCACGACCGTCAGGAACAGGTGCCCGTCGGCGCAGGCGAACGTGTTGACCGGGACGGCCTGGCCGACCTCGGAGCCCCACCGCGCCAACGGGTAGCCCATCGCCGCCAGCGTCGGGAAGCCGTTCGACTGGAACAGGATCGCGTCGAGCAGCGCCACGTCGACGTGCTGACCCTCTCCGGTCGCGCTTCGGTGGGCCAGCGCAGCGAGCGCGCCGATGGCGCCGTGCAGCCCGGCGAAGTCGTCACCGATCCAGGTGGCGGCCTTCACCGGAGGTCCGTCCGGCGTGCCGTTCTGTGCCATCCAGCCCGAATGCGCCTGGGCGGCGGGGTCGTATCCGCCCCGCTCGCACAACGGCCCGTACTGGCCCCAGCCCGTCACCGACACGTAGATGATGTCGTCCTTGACCGCCTTGCACCCGCGGTAGCCGACCCCCCAACGGTCGAGCGCGCCGCAGCGGAAGTTCTCCACGACGATGTCGGCCGTGCGCACGAGCTCGAGGAACAGCTGCTGGGCCCGTTCCAGGTGCAGGTCGAGCGTCAGCGACCGCTTGTTCCGGTTGGCGGCCTCGTGGACGTAACCGAGGTTCGTGCCGGGGATGTCCGGCGGGAGGATCCTGGTCACCTCCCCGTCCAGCGCCTCGATCTTGATCACGTCCGCGCCGAGGTCGGCCAGGACACAGGCAGCCATCGGCCCCGCCCACGACGTGGTCACGTCCAGCACCCGAACGCCGTGCAGCGGCCCGGTCAGATCGGCACGCGCATCGGCGAAGAACTCCGACTTCTCCATCCGACCATCGTTCCACCTGGCGGTGATGGCATGCCGCGAAAACCGTTGCGTCGGCGCAGCAGCCTTGGGGACGCCGACCGGCCAATGTCGAGCAGGAAGCGGATGGCGCGGCCGACGTCGGCAGACGTGACCACCGCAGGCCGGCATCCCGACTGCTCCCGTCCGACGGGCTCACCGCAATCGACCAGCCAGACCTCCCCGCCGCGCCCGGCTCACCGCGACCCATCGGCCAGCGCAGCGGCTTTCGGCCTTGCGCTCATCGAACGCCCCGTCGCGGTCGCCAACCGGGGGAACCGGTCCCGAGTTGCCTCACCGACCCGAATCGTCGTGCTCACGGCGGCCAGCGGGGACGGAGAAATGATGCCGCTCAACAAGAGCCGATGTCACCAGGTGTCGACCGGGCGTTTCTTCGTCGTGAGCGTGGGACGGCGACCCAGGTACCCGAGCATGCGAGCGATGCGCTCGCGCGTCTGCGCCGGAGCGATCACGTCGTCGAAGCTGTTGTGGTTGTGCACAACGGAGAAGCCGTCGGCCCGGCCGATCTCCACCCCCGGCCAGGCCAGGGTGAGCGCCGGGATCGTCCTGCCGTTCGGCATCCCGGCCATCACCGCGTGGCCCAGGCCCCGGCCGCGGCGCAGCTGCACGCTGCACAACGGGACGCTGCGGTGGTGGTGGGCGGTGATCGCCCGCAGGTGCCAGCGGGTCACCGCCGTCTCGGGCTCGCCGCCGTCGAAGCTGGCCACGCACCCAGGCGTGTCCACGACGGCGACGACGGCCAACTCGTAGCTGTCGCACAGCTCGACGAAGCGCGCCACCTTGGTGGCGGCGTTCTCGTCGAGGGCTCCGTCGTCGACCGTCGGCTGGTTGGCGATCAGGCCCACCGGATGGCCGTCGATCCGAGCGAACGCGGTGATCAGCGAGCGGGCGAAGGCCGGTCGCAACTCGAACAAGGAACCGGCATCGACCAGCGTGTCGAGCACCGGCCGCACGTCGAAGGCCCCGTCATCGGGCACCAGGTCGGCCGGATCGGCCACCGACCCGGGCCGCGCCGCCCCCGGCGGCTGTCCCGCGGCACCTCCGCCACCGGCCGGGGTGCGCGCCGGAGCGACGGTGTCCAGGTAGCTGAGATACCGGCGGGCTGCGGCGATCGCCTCGAGCTCGTCGCCGACGAGCAGGTCGATGCCGCCGGTCTCGTTGTGCATCTCGACGCCGGCCAGCTCGGTGGCGCTGAGCCGCTTGCCCAGTGCCGCTTCGACCATCGGCGGCCCACCCATTCCGATCGACGAGCCGCCGGTGGTGATCACGACGTCGGAGAACCCGGCCAGGCTGGCGTGTCCCGCGAAGGCCGGACCCGACACGATCGCGACGGTCGGCACCCAGCCCGACAGCTCGGCCATCCCGTCGAACAACGTGATCGGGCCGACGGCGCCGCTGGTCTCGATGTGGCCCATCCCGACGCGGGGGTGGCGGGCCCGGCTACCGCCGCCGTCGACGAAGAACACGATCGGCCAGCGCTGATCCATGGCGACCGACATGAGTCGGGCCAGCCGCCCGGCACCGTACCCGCCGCCGTGGTCGGTGTAGTCGGTGGACGACGCCACGACCGTGCGACCGTCGATCGTGCCGACGAAATCGACTCCGCCCGCCTCGGCCACCCACTCACCGTCGGCGCTCTGCGCTGCGATCGAGCCGAACTCGACCTCGGACCCGGGGTCGAGCAGCGCGGCGATGCGCTCGCGGGCCGTCATGCGGCCGCCGCTGCGCACCCGGGCGACGGCGTCGGGCCGGTTGGCGTCGGCCTGCGACGCCTTGGCTGCCGTCAGCGCCTCGACCTTGGAGATGTCCATGTGGGCGCCTCCTCAGCGCAACCGGATGGGATGTTTCTTCGCGACCGGCAACACCCTCGGCACGGCCGACACGAGCGCGGAGATGCGCGAGCGGGTCTCGCTGGGCAGGATCACGTCGTCGAACGAGAAGCTGCTGGCCGCCCGCAGCCCCGAGGCCTGGTCGCGCATGGTCTCGGCGTAGGCGTCGCGGATCGCCCGAGCTTCCTCGGGGGTGGCGGCCGCCTGGATCTCCTTGCGCTTGACCAGGTAGGCCGCGCCCTCGAGCGACATCCCGCCCGACTCCACCGACGGCCACGCCAGGCGCAGGTCGGGCATGACGCGGCTGCCGCCGAACCCGGACATGGCGTAGGGCCCGAGCCCGTACGCCTTGCGCAACTGCACCGAGTAGAGCGGCACCGTGCGGTGGTGCAGCGCCGAGAGCGGCCGGGCGTGGTGGCGGGCGATGCCGTTGCGCTCGGCGTCGGGGCCGACCATGTAGCCCGGGTTGTCGACGAAGGACACGATCGGCAGCTCGTACGCGTCGCACAGGTCGACGAAGCGGGCCGCCTTGTCGGCCGCCTCGGCGTCGATGGCGCCCGCCATGGGCGAGCTGGGCTGGTTGGCCAGGATGCCGACGGCGCAGCCGTCGAGACGGGCGAGCACGGTCAGCATCGAACGGGCCCACCCCGCGCCCAACTCCAGCAGGCTGTCGGCATCGGCGAACCCCGCGATCACCTTGCGCATGTCGTAGGGCCGCCGCCGGTTCTCGGGGATGACGTCGGCCAGCGCGTCGTGCGCGGGGCTGAGTGACGGGGCGGGCAGGTCGCCCGCGGCGGTCGCGGCGTCGGGGTCGTCGACCCAGTAGGCCAGGTAGCGACGGGCCGCCGCGACCGCCGCGGCGTCGTCCTCGACGACGACGTCGACGTGGCCTCCCTTGCCGTAGTCGGCCGCGGGCCGCTCGACGACGGCGCCGCTGGCGTGGTCGCGGGAGCCGAACGACGCGGCCCCGGTGGCGATCACGCAGTCACACAACTGGGCCAGCGCGGCGTTGCCGTCGAGGGCGCGGCCGCCGACGATCGCCACCGTCGGCGCCCAGCCCGACAGCTCGGCCAGACCGTCGTAGGCGTCCCAGCGGCCCCGGGGGTAGATCACGATCGGCGGGGCCGGGAGCGGGTCGGCCGGCCGGGCCCCGTCGCCGTCGACGAAGCACACGAACGGCCAGCGGCGGGCGTTTGCGAGCCACATCAGGCGCGCCAGCTTGCGCTGGTTGCGATCACTCTGCGTGCCGCCGCGCACCGTCGGGTCGTGGGCGGCGACGACGACAGGCTGGCCGCACACCCGACCGGCGCCTGCGACGAGGCCGTCGGCGGCGAGGTCGTCGCCCGACTCGGTCGCGGCGCCGGCAAGCTGGCCGAACTCGACGAAACTGCCCGGATCGACAAGGGCGTCGACGCGCTCGCGCGCGGTCATCGTCCCCGCAGCGCGGGCCGAGGCCAGCGCGGCCGGCCGTCGAGCATCGAGAGTCGCCGCTCGCGCCTCGACGATCTGGGATACGAGCTGTTCGTCCACCGGCGCTGCCCTCGCTGGTCGTCGGGTCGGTAACGGTAGCAGCGAGCCGCCGCACGGGGCGCACACGTCGGACACCCGACGATTCCCCCCGAACAGGGGGATGCCGATCGTCATCAACCTGAGCAGTTGACGTCGCGCCGCACGTTCGTACCGTCGCCGTGTGTGGGAACGACCGTTCCTGCATCCACATCGGAGAGATCGAGGGCGGGATAGAAGACTCCACAACGTTCGAGGCGGCTGCGGGCGTTGGTGTCCGCATGGATGGCCTTGGTCACGGCGACCGGCACGCTCGCGGCGCTGCCAGACACGGCCGGCTCCCTCGCGCCTGGCGCGGCCAGCGCCAGCGTCAGCGTCAGCGCGGGGGTGCACCACACGTGCGCCGTCCTCGTGGACAGCAGCGTCACGTGTTGGGAGCAGAACTGGGCGGGGCAGGCAACGGCTCCGGAAGGCTCCTTTTCCAGCGTGGCCACCGGCGGCTCGCATGCCTGCGGGATCCGGCTTGACGGCACGGTCTCCTGCTGGGGCGACGACACGAACGGGCGGGCGTCCCCTCCCACCGGCGCCTTCTCCCAGGTCGCCGCCGGCGCCTCGCACAACTGCGGCCTGCGGACCACCGGCGAACTCGCCTGCTGGGCTTCAGCTCGAACGGCGCCACCAGTCCTCCCACCGAAACCAACACCAACACCCCGAGCATGCGTACGACCATGAAGGAGCATGAGCAGATAGTGATGGATTCACCACCCTTGGTATTGACGCTCGGGTCCGCGTCCGTACCTTCGGGCCGGGATCGGCGTCACGCGCGATGCCGGCGGAACCCGAGGGAGCAGGAGACTTGAGCCGAACCGTACGACCAAAATGGGTGCGCGCGCTGCTGGCGGTTTGGCTCGCCGCGACCGGCTCGATCGGCCTCGCCGGGGCCCAGGCCTCGGTCGCCGGCGCGGTCGTCGAGGTGACACCCGCAATCGCCGCGGGGGACTACTTCACGTGCGCCCTCGACGTCGAAGGCAAGATCACCTGTTGGGGTGACGGCGCCGCGGCCACGCCACCGGCCGGGACCTTCACGGATCTCGACGCTGCATACTTGCAGGCCTGCGCCGTCGCCACCGACGGCTCGATCACCTGCTGGGGCGACACCCACGGCACGGCTCCGTCGGAAGGCGCCTTCACGAGCGTCGCCGTGGGCGATTACCACGCGTGCGCCATCAAGACCGACCAGTCGCTGGTCTGCTGGGGCGACAACACCGACGGACAGTCCTCCCCGCCCGGTGGTGCGTTCATCGATGTCGACCTCGGCCAATTTCACTCCTGCGCCGTGCGTGCCGACAATGCCGTGCTGTGCTGGGGTGACAATGTCTGGGGCCAGACGAACGCCCCTACTGAAGGAGTGTTCAGCTCGGTGAGCGCCGGGCACGTCCACAGTTGTGCGCTCACGTCGACGGGGTCCATCACCTGCTGGGGCGTCATCGACCCCCCGCCAGCCGGCGAGTCCTTCGAGTACATCAGCACCGGATCGTGGCACGGGTGCGCGATCGGAACCGACGGGCAGCTGACGTGCTGGGGCGACGACGAGTCTGGTCAGGCCAGCCCTCCGAGCGGAACCTTCACGGCGGTAGCCGCCGGCGAGTACCACACCTGCGCGCTCGCGACGGGCGGCTCGATCGAATGTTGGGGTGCGAACTTCGCCGGCCAGCTGAACGTGCCGGGCAACTCGCTGGTGCCGGTGGTGCCGGGTCGGATCCTGGAGTCTCGGGTGGGTGAGGGCTACACCACCGCCGACGGCCAGGCCCAGGGCATCGGCCGGCTCGCCGCCAACTCGACGACCGAGCTCGTCGTGGCCGGACGTCTCGACGTGCCCGCCGACGCTTCCGCCGCCATGTTGAACGTGACCGCGATCACCCCCTCGGGCGGCGGCTACCTCACCGTGTTCCCCTGCGGCGACACCAAGCCCCACACCAGCAACGTCAACTACTCCTACGGCGACGTCGTCGCCAACGCCGTCCTCGCCAAGATCGGCACCGGCGGCAAGGTCTGCATCTACACCAACACCGCCACCGACATCATCGTCGACCTCAACGGCTACGTCCCCGCCGGCGGCAGCCCCACCCCCATCACCCCCGCCCGCGTCCTCGAAACCCGCAGCGGAGCCAACGACATCACCACAGACCACGCCTACGAGAAGATCGGCCGCCGCAGCGCCGGCTCCACCACTGAGATGACCATCACCGGCCGCGTCGGCGTCCCCACCGACGCCACCGCCGTGCTCCTCAACGTCACCGCCATCTCCCCCAGCGCCGGCGGCTACCTCACCGTGTTCCCCTGCGGCGAGACCAAGCCCCACACCAGCAACGTCAACTACACCCGCGGCGACGTCGTCCCCAACGCCGTCCTCGCCAAGATCGGCACCGAGGGCCGGATCTGCATCTACACCAACGCCGCGACCGACATCATCGTCGACATCAACGCCTACGTCCCCGCCGGCGGCCAACCCGACACCATCACACCCGCCCGCATCCTCGAAAGCCGTAGCGGCGCCAACGACATCCCGACCGACGGCCAATACCAAGGCATCGGCCGCCGCGCTGCCGACACCACCACCGAACTCACCGTCACCGGCCGCGCCGGCGTCCCCACCGACGCCACCGCCGTCCTCGTCAACGTCACCGCCATCACCCCCTCAGCCAACGGCTACCTCACCGTCTACCCCTGCGGCCAGACCCGACCCCTCACCAGCAACGTCAACTACGCCGCCGGCCACGTCGTCCCCAACGCCGTCCTCGCCAAGATCGGCGCCGAGGGCAAGATCTGCGTCTACACCAACGCACCCACCGACCTGATCGTCGACATCAACGGCTACGTCGACTAGCCGCTCCACGACACCCCGAACCCACTCCCACCGGCCGGCCGCCAACCAGCGGCCGGCCGGCCCGCGCCCACACCACCCCCCGGCGCTGAGGCGGATCACCAACCGACGCCCGGCCCGGCCTTCCGGCCGGCTGGTCGGAAGGCACCTAGGCTCGGCCGGGCTACGGAACCCGAGCCGGGAGGACCCGACGGATGGGCCGCATCATCGACGCCGACAGCCACCTGCTCGAACCGCTCGACGTGTGGGAACGCCACATCGAGCCCCGGTTCCGCGACCGGGCGCTGCGCTTCCGCCAGCGCGTCGAGGACGGACGCTGGGCGATCCACTTCGAGACCGACCAGCGGGCCCGGTTCCGGGCCGAGGACTTCCTCGGCACGGTCGCCGGGTACGGCCAGAAGGAGGACGGCGCCGAGCTCGGTTCGTTCGACATCGCCGAAGCGCTCGATTCGAGCTTCGAGACCACGCAGCGACGGCTGGAGTACCTCGCCGGCGAGGGCTTCGAAGCCCAGATCCTCTACCCCTCGATCGGGCTGGTCGTCGACGGCCTCGTCGAGGACCCCGAGCTGGCCGCCGCCCACTGCCGCGCCTACAACCGCTGGGCGCAGCAGCTGACCGACGGGTACCGCGACCGGCTGCTGATCGCGGCCCACGTGTCGCTACGCGACCCCGCCGCCGCCGTCGACGAGATCGAGCGGGTCGCGGCCGACGGGGTGCGGACGCTGTTCCTCGGGGCCACGCCGATCGGCGGGCGCAGCTGGGGCCATCCCGACTACGACCAGGTCTGGGCCGCCGCCCAGCACCACGACCTGTCGATCGGCATCCACCTGGTGGTCCACCCCCACTACTGGGGCGCCGAGTGGCACCGCGAACCGAGCCCGGGGTTCATGTGGGTGTCGATGAACGTGATCCAGGACGCGCGGATGGCGCTGACGACGATGGTGTACGACGGCGTGTTCGAGCGGTTCCCGGACCTGCGGGTGGCGACCGTGGAGTCGTCGTCGGGTTGGGTGTGCGAGTGGATCGACCGACTCGACCACCGGTTCCACTACATGGGCCACACCAGCGGCATGGGCCGGCCCGCGGCCGAGACGTTCGCCCGCAACATCTGGATCAACGCCGACCCCGACGAGCGGGCCCTCCCTCACATGGTCGAGCTGCTGGGCGACGAGCGCTTCATGATCGGCTCGGACTATCCCCACGCCGAGGGCTTCACCCGGCCCGTCGAACGGGCCCGCACGGCGCTCGGCCGCCTGCCGAGCGTCTCGATCGAGCGCATCCTGGGCGACAACTGCGCCCGCTTCCTCAACCTGTCGACGCAACGGTGAACGCCATGGCCAACCAAGCTCCCTACGACCGCTACGCCCATCTCGAGGTGCGCGTCGACGACGGTGTCGCCCTCGTGCGCATCGAAGCGCCGGGCTCGGTCGGGCGGCTCCAGGCCGCCGTGCACGCCGAGGTCGCCCGCATCTGGCGGACCCTCGGCGACGACCCGGCCGTGCGATCGGTCCTGGTCACCGGGCAGGGCGACGAGTTCTACCGCAGCGCCGACGCCGGCGGGCTGAAGGCCATCCCCGGCATCGGGAAGGAGGACACCTTCGAGCTGCTCCAGCGCATGCTGGGCGAGGGCCGCGACATCGTGTACGGCATCGTCGAGCTGGACAAGCCCGTCGTGTCCGCCATCAACGGCGCCGCGGCCGGCGGCGGACTGGCGGTCGCGCTGCTCGCCGACATCTCGATCGCGGCCGAGGACGCCGTGCTCGTCGACCCCCACGTCGCTCTCGGCGTCGCCGCTGGAGACCACGCCGCCATGATCTGGCCGCTGCTGTGCGGCATGGCGAAGTCGAAGCTGTACCTGCTCACCTCCGACGAGCTCGACGGCCGCGAGGCCGAACGCATCGGCCTCGTGAGCCGGGCGGTGCCCGCCGACGACGTGCTCGACGTGGCGAGCTCCTACGCCCGCCGGCTCGCCGACGGGCCCCAGCACGCAATCCGTTACAGCAAGCGGGCACTCAACCAGTGGCTCCGCCTCGGCGGGTTGACCGCCCACGACTACTCCGCGGCGCTCGAGGGCCTGAACTTCTTCGGCTCCGAGCTGCGCGCCGCAGCTGAGAAGTTTGGCGAGCGGGGCCCCAACCCCGCTGTGACACCCAGCGAGCGGGGTGGCGCGGGCTAGCGGAAGGCGCCGCCGTCGACCACGAACTCCTGGCCGGTGCAGAAGCCCGACTCGTCCGAGGCCAGGAACAGCACCATGTTGGCGATGTCGCGGGGCGTCCCCAGCCGCCCGACCGGCAGCGATCGTGCCGCCCGCTCGCGGCGCTCGTCATCGGACATCATCGGCATGCCCGAGATCATCTCGGTGTCGATGATCCCCGGATGCACCGAGTTGACCCGGATCCCCGCCCGGCCGAACTCCTTGGCCGCCACCTTCGTCATGCCTCGCACCGCCCACTTCGAGGCCCCGTACGCCATCGAACCGAACACGCCCTCGAGCCCGGCGACGGAGGAGATGTTGACGATCGACCCCCCGTTGCCGGCATCGATCATCGCCGCGCCCGCCACCTTCAAGCCGAGGAACACACCGAGCTGGTTGATCCGGATCGTGCGGTTCCAGTCGTCGAGCGAGGTCTTGGTGAGCTGCTTCGGCTCGAAGATGCCCGCGTTGTTGACCAGCACGTCGAGGCGGCCATGGTGCGCGATCACGTCGGCGACCACCGCCTCCCACTGCGCCTCGTCGCCGACGTCGTGGGTGAGGAACTCGGCGCCCATCTCCGCCGCAGCCTGCCCGCCCACCTCTTCGAGCACGTCGGTCAGCACGACCGTCGCCCCCTCGGCGACGAACAGCCGGCCCTCTTCGGCACCCTGGCCCCGGGCGCCCCCCGTGATCAGGGCGACCTTGCCGGCCAGGCGGCCCCTCCCGTTCGCTGGTGTGGCGCTCACGGCAGCATCCCTCCGTCGCACACGAACTCCTGGCCCGTGCAATAGCCCGACTCCTCCGACGCCAGGAACAGCGCCAGGTTGGCGATGTCGCGCGACTCGCCCATTCGACCGAGCGGCACCGCCCGCAGCATGCGCCGCTGGTCGCCGCGCTGCATCGCCGGCAGCTCGGCCAGCATCTCGGTCTCGATGAAGCCCGGGTGGATCGAGTTCACCCGGACCCCGTAGCGACCCAGTTCCTTGGCCGCGATCTTCGTCATGCCCCGCACTGCGAACTTCGAGGCGCTGTACGCCACCTGGGACGGCCCGCCGATGTGGCCGGCGACCGACGAGATGTTGACGATGCTGCCCCGGCCGGCGGCGCTCATCGGCGCGGCGACCGTGCGCATGCCGAGGAACACGCCGGTCTGGTTGATGTCGATCAGGCGCATGTACTGGTCGACATCGGTGTTGACGATCTTCGACCCGAGCCAGATGCCGGCGTGGTTGACCAGTACGTCGATGCCGCCGTGGCGGGCGACCACGTCGTCGACGACGCCCTGCCACTCGGCCTCGGAGGTGACGTCGAGGTGGAGGTACTCGACGCCGAGCTCGGCTGCGGTGCGACCCCCCTCATCGTCGCGCACGTCGGTCAACACGACGGTCGCCCCTTCGGCTGCGAACAACCGGCCTTCGTCGGCACCCTGTCCCCGCGCACCGCCGGTGATGACGGCAACCTTCCCGTCGAGTCGTCCCATACCTCGCTCCTCGTGCTCACCGTTCCGGCCGCACCGTAGCCGGACCGGCGTGCCGGGCCCGGTGGCGCCAACGCTCGGCCGTCAGCACCAGCCGTGGCGAGCCGTCAGGCGTCGGCTCGCGCCCGGCGGGCCGCGGCGAGCTCCACCATCACCTTGATGCCGAGCCTGCCCTGCTCGCGGGTCAGCAGGTACAACACGTGGAGGTGCTCGTAGGGCTCCCCGTCGCGATGCCAGCGCGTGACCGTGGCGAAGAGGCCGGGGCGCCGATCTCCGGTCTCGACCAGACCGGAGCGGGCGTCGAAGGGGGCGGCGTCGTCGACCGCGGCCAGGGCGTCGATGCTCGAGCGGACCCAGTGCTCGGGCATCGGTGCGAGGAGCTGGTCCAGCTCGGTCACCGTCGCCAGCGCCCGTCCGGCGCGCCGGTCGTCGTAACGGGGCGCGTGCACGACCGTGAGCGGCAGGTGGAAGAATTCGGCGAACGCCTCCCGATCGCCCGCGTTGAACTTCTCGATGTAGCGCTCGTAGAACTCCTCGAGCTCGCCCACTGTTGGCCCCCCGATGTCGTGATCTGGTCTCGTGCAAGGCCCGGACGGACCCCGAGCGCGCAGGCTACGGTGCCCCGCCATGCCCGACCAGGAGCACAGCCGGCCGCCCACCCCCGAGCTCGGGGTGCAGCTCCCCGCCTGGCAATGGCCGCTCGACGTCGGCGAGCTGCGGGCCTGGGTCCAGGGCGCCGAAGAGCTCGGCTTCGAGTGGCTGGGCATGCCCGACCACGTCTTCTACGCCTACGACACCCCGCAGCGACCGCCCGCCGTCTACCCCGGCGGCACGATCCAGCACGAGGCGTTGACGGTGCTCGCATGGATCGCGGGGTTCACCCAGCGGGCCGCGCTGACGACCAGCGTGCTGGTCCTGCCCCAACGCCAGGCGGCGCTCGTCGCCAAGCAGGCCGCCGAGATCGACGTACTGAGCGGCGGGCGGCTGCGCCTGGGCGTCGGCATCGGCTGGCAGGAGGCCGAGTTCGACGGGCTGGGCCGCACCTTCGACGACCGGGGTGCCCGCATCGAGTCCGACATCGCGGTGCTGCGCGCCTGCTGGGCCGACGAGCCGATCTCCCTCGAGACGCCGAACGAGCGGATCGACCAGCTCTCCATGCTGCCCAAGCCAACCCGGCGCGGAGGCCCGCCGCTGCTCTACGGCGGCGTCCATCCACGTGGGATCGACCGGGCGGCGCGCCTGTGCGACGGCTGGATCGCCATGACCCGCTTCGACCCGGCCCGCGCCAGCGACACCGTCGGGGCGCTGCACGAACGGCTCCGCGTGCACGGCCGCGATCCGGCCACGTTCCCGCTGCAGGCCACGATCCCGCTGACCGACGACGACGAGGCGCTGGCCTCGACGCTGCACGGCTACCTCGACGCCGGGTTGCACTGGCTCGGCCTGCACCTGCCCGGCCTGCACGGCCCCGGCGGCCACGGGAGCGAGCGCCGCCTCGGTGTCGACGCCCACCTGGCCCGCCTGGCCACCGTCCGCCGCGACATCTGGCCTGCGGTGTCGGCCTGAGCGGTACCGCCGATCCAGTGACGCGCTCGGGCGCACGGGCGGGCGAGGCGGGCTACGGTCCGCGCCATGAGCGCTTCGCCGGTCGTCATCGAGGCCGCCATCAACGGGGTGGGCAAGAAGGAACGCAACCCGCACATCCCTCGCACCGCCGAGGAGGTCAAGCTCGACGCGCTGGCCTGTCTCGACGCGGGCGCGGCCATCATCCACGCCCACAACTCGAGCATCCGCATGGTCGGCCAGGAAGCGGTCGACGACTACGTGGCGGCCTGGCGTGACATCCTCGCCGTGAGGCCCGACGCGCTCTGGTACGCCACGGGGGTGGCTGCGTCGTCGACCGAGGACCGCATCGCCCACCACGAGCTGCTCGCCGACCTCGGGCTCATCCGCATGGCCTACGTCGACCCCGGCTCGACCAACACCGGGTGGGCCGACGCCGACGGCCTGCCGGTGGGCGGCTCGTACGTGAACACCTACGAACACATCCGAGCCGCCTTCGAGCAGTGCGAGCGCCGCCGCCTCGCCCCCGCCATCGCCATCTACGAACCCGGTTGGCTCAACACCACCCTGGCCTACCACCGCGCGGGCCGACTGCCGGCCGGCGCCATGGTCAAGCTGTACTTCGGGGGCGAGTGGGGCCTGCTCGCCCGGTCGAGGGGCGTCAGCTTCGGCCTCCCGCCGACCACGAACGCACTGCTGGCCTACCTCGACATGCTCGAGGGCTCGGACCTGCCGTGGTCGGTGTCGGTATGGGGCGGCGACCTCCTGGCAACGCCGATCGCCCGCCTCGCGCTCGAGCGCGGCGGGCACCTCCATGTCGGCCTCGAGGAGCACTACGACCCCGACCGCCAGCCCACCAACGTCGAGCTGATCGACGAAGCGGTCGCGCTCTGCACCGAGCTCGGCCGCCCGGTCGCCTCCTGCGCCGAAGCGGCCGCCATGCTCGGCGTCCCCGGCTGAGGGGGCGGGTCGCGCTGCGGCGGGCGGCCGCAGCCGCGATACTGCGCCGGTGAACGAACGTAACGTCCTGGGCGGGGACCTCGAACCGTGCGGGACCGATCCGCTCACGGGCTTCTACCGGGACGGCTGCTGCAGCACCGGCCCCGAGGACCTCGGCAGCCACACCATCTGCGCGGTGGTCACCAAGGAGTTCCTCGACCACCAACGCCGGATCGGCAACGACCTGTCCACGCCCATGCCGCAGTACCGCTTCCCCGGGCTGGTCCCGGGCGACCGGTGGTGTGTCACCGCGGCGAACTGGCTGCGTGCCCACGTCGACGGCGCGGCCGCCCCCGTGGTGCTGGCCTCGACCCACGAGCGCGCCACCGACATCGTGCCGCTCGAGGTGCTCCAAGAACACGCCGTCGACGTCCCGCCCGACCTGTCCGAGCTCGAGAACTGACCGCAGCGGAGCTACTCGGCACCGTTTGTCCCGCGGGTTCGCCGGCACCGGATCGGGCGCAGCGCTGTGACCAGGGTTTTCGCGCGACAGGGTCGTGGAGGACCCTCCGCAGGGCGGGACAAACGGTGCCAAGTTCTTGGAGAGGCTGCCCGATCGGCCCCGAACCGCGGGGAAAGCGGGTCAGAAACCCTGGCTCAGCCACTCCGCCTGGGGCTTGGTCGGCGTGACGATCAGCAGCACCCGCCCGTCGCGCACCATCTCGGCCCGTAGCTCGTCGAGGGTCTGGGTGTCGCGCCCGTGCTTGGCCCGCAACCGCTGGAAGTAGGTGAGGCCGGCGTCGACGTCCTCACCGATGTCGACGGTGCCGTCGACCGCGACGTAGCGGAACCCGGTGCTGTCGTCGATCACCAGCTGGACCCGGGGGTCGTTGCGGAAGATCCGGTACTTCAGACGACCCTTGGTGGTCGAGATGTAGAACTTGCCGCCGTCCCACAGGAACCAGTTCGGCGTGGCCTGGGGCCGCCCGTCACGGTGCAGACCGACCACGACGGCATTGCGGGGCTCGGCGAGGAAGGCATCCATGGCCGCGAGATCGGTTGCGCTCATGGGGCGGAACCGTAGCTGCTGGTGGGGGCTACCGTTCGCGCCGTGCGACCCGCCGATATCGCCCTCGTCGTCGTCCCGTCCGACCCCCGGCTCTCGCCCGACGGCACCTCGGTGTGCTTCACGGTGACCCGGGCCGACATCGAGGCCAACCGCTACCGCTCGGCGGTGTGGACCGCGCCTGCGGACGGCTCGGCTCCGGCCCGGCCGATCACGGCCGGGGAGCACCGCGACGGCCTCGGGCGCTGGTCGCCCGACGGGTCCACGCTCGCGTTCGTCAGCCACCGCGACGGCGACGGCAGCGAGCTGTACGCGCTCGGTGTGCACGGGGGCGAGGCCCGCCGCCTGGCGCAGCTGGCGGAGGAGATCGACGAGTTGGAGTGGTCGCCCGACGGTCGCTGGCTCGCCTTCGGTGCCCGCCAGCGTGACGAGGCCCACTACGGGCCCGAGCGTGACGCTGACCGTCCACCGCGCCGGCTGCACCACCTGGGTTGGCGCTTCGACGGCGTCGGCTGGCGCTCCGACCGGCCGCGCAGCCTGTGGATCGTCGCAGCCGACGGCACCGCCGACGCGCGCCTGGTGGCGGCCGGCACCGCGACGGGCGGGGTGGGCGCCGGCTGCAGCTGGTCGCCCGATTCGGCTCAGCTCGCCTTCTGCCAGGGACGCCACGACACGGCCGACGTCGACGGGGTGGTCGACCTTTTCGTGGTCGACGTCACCGTCGGCG
>Ga0224505_10001424_pt1 | contig 15139 bp, 12 predicted proteins | sample SF_Jan12_sed_USG_FD_169102 | JGI IMG/M metagenome (GOLD analysis project Ga0224505, IMG submission 169102) | Sediment microbial communities from San Francisco Bay, California, United States - SF_Jan12_sed_USGS_4_1 | ecosystem: Environmental > Aquatic > Marine > Sediment | place: USA: California... | reverse complement strand
GAGGCGGGACGCGACGAGGTCGAGCGCCTCCTCCCAGGTCACGCGCTCGAACCGACCCCCGCCCTTCGGGCCGATGCGACGCAGCGGGTGGAGCAGGCGATCGGGGCTGTAGACGCGGTCGAGGAAGCGGTTCACCTTGGCGCACAGCCCGCCGCGCGTCAGCGGGTGCTCCTTGACGCCGCGCAGGCCGACGGCGCGGCCGGCGTCGACCGTGACCTCCCAGGCGCACGTGTCGGGGCAATCGTGCGGGCAGGCGCCGCGGACGACGGCCAACGGCCGCGTGGGGGCGCGCGCCGAGTCGGCCATGACGCGCAGTGTCCGACGGCGGGCGCCGCCGGTCAAGCAGGCGGCCGGTCGACGAGCACGACGACGAGCCTGCGCGGCCCGTGGACGCCCTCCACGCGCGTCAGCTCGATGTCGGATGTCGCGGACGGGCCGGAGACGAGCACGATCGGGCGGCCCGCGCGGGCGCTCGCCTCCAGTCGGGCGAGCAGCTCGGGCACCGTCTCGACCACGTCGTCGCGGCGCACGACGCAGACGTGGAGGTCGGGCACGAGCGTCAGGGCGCGGCGACCCTGGCCCGGCCCACCGTCGAGCGCGATCGTGCCCGTCTCCGCGCAGGCGGCCGCGCAGGTGGTGAGCGCGCCGTCGAGCGCGTCGAGCTGCCGCGGCGTCAGCCGGTCGTCGGCGACGACCTCGACCCCGACCGGCAGCAGCGCCTCGTCGAGGTCCGGGGAGACGCCGATCCTGCGGGCGCCGCGCTCGGCGAGGACCGCGGCGATCGTCTCCCCCGGCGCCGCCGACTCGAGCACGACGCCGCCGTAGTCCTCGACACGCCTGCGAAAGAGCGCCACGCGGCCATCGCGATCGAGCTCGCCGGCGACGCGATACGCACGCGGCACCGGTTGCGCCGTCGCCCCGGCGAGCGCGACGTTGATCCGGCGAAGGATCTCTTCACGCGCGGTCACGGTCAGCCCACCACTCGCGGAACGTCTGCGGCGGCACCGCGGGCAGCTCGCGTGAGGAGCCCCAGCCCGCGAGCGGGCCCACGAACCACCGCACGCGCCCCTCGCGCACGGCGGGCCGCTGCAGCCTGCGCGCCAGTCGCTGCGCCCGCTCGTAGCGCTCGCGGGATGCGAAGACGCGCCCGAGCAGCCGGAGCGACGCGCCCTCCAGCCCCTGGCGCTCGCTGCGCACGACGCGGCCACGCTCGTGGACGAGCAGCCCCGGGATGTCGATGCGCACCGGGCAGACGTCGGCGCAGGCGCCGCAGAGGGACGACGCGAAGGGGAGCGACCCCGGCTGCCCCCGGGGGCCGGCGAGCTGCGGCTCGAGGATCGCCCCGATCGGGCCTGCATAGACGGTGTGGTACGCGTGCCCACCGGTCTGCCGGTAGACGGGGCAGGCGTTGATGCAGGCCGAGCAGCGGATGCAGCGGAGCACCGGCCGCGCGACCGGGTCGGCGAGCGCACGCGTCCGTCCGGCGTCGAGCAGCACGAGGTGGAAGGCGCGCGGCCCGTCGCCCTCGCGCACGCCGGTCCACAGGGAGGTGTAGGGGTTCATCCGCTCACCGGTCGCCGAGCGCGGCAGGAGCTGCAGCAGCACCTCCAGGTCGCGCCACTCGGCGACGACCTTCTCGATCCCCATCACCGTGATCAGCGTGTCGGCGAGCGTCGTGCACATGCGGCCGTTGCCCTCGGACTCGACGACGCACACCGTGCCGGTCTCGGCCACCGCAGCGTTCGCTCCAGAGATCGCGACCTTCGCCCTCAGGAACGCCGCGCGCAGGTGGGCACGCGCCGCCTCGGCCAGCTCGCGAGGCTCGTCCGTGAGCTCCTCCAGCCCGAGGCGCTCGCGGAACAGGTCGCGGATCTCCGTGCGGTTCTTGTGGATCGCGGGCACCAGCAGGTGCGAGGGACGCTCGTCGGCGAGCTGGCACACGAGCTCCGCGAGGTCGGTCTCGAGCGGACGCAGCCCTGCCCGCTCCAGCGCCGCGTTGAGCCCGATCTCGTCGGTGGTCAGCGACTTCACCTTGAGCACCTCGCGGGCGCCCGCCGCGCGGGCGACCCGCACCACGATCTCGTTCGCCTCTTCGGCGTCGCGCGCCCAGTGGACGACGCCACCGGAGCGCGTGACCCGGTCCTCGAGCAGCGGCAGCAGGTCGCGGAGCCGGCTGAGCGAGCGGTCGCGAAGCGCCGCCCCGGCGTCGCGCAACGCCTCCCAGTCGTCGAGCTCCGCGGCCACGGCGACGCGACGCGCGCGGATCGTGTCCTGGGCGAGCCGCACGTTCGTCCGCGTCTGCTCGTCCGTCACGGCCGCCTCGGCCGCGCTCGGGAAGGCGACCGGCCGTGCCGATCTCGCGGCGAGCTCTCTCACCCTGCGAGCACCTCGGCCAGGTGGACGGCACGCACGGGCGAGCCGCGGCGCTCGAGACCTCCCCCGATATGGAGCAAGCACGAGGCGTCGCAGGCGCATACCGCGTCGGCCCCGCTGGACGCGATCGCGTCGAGCTTGGCGGCGAGCATCGCGCTCGAGACCGCCGCGTTCTTCACGGAGAACATCCCGCCGAACCCGCAGCACTCTGTTGCCTCGGGCAGCTCCGCGAGCTCCACCCCCGGCACGGCTCGCAGCAGCCGCTCCGGCGCGTCGCCGACCCGCAGCAGCCGCAGCGAGTGGCAGGTCGGGTGGTACGTGAGCCGCCCGGCGTACGTCGAGCCCACGTCCTCCACGCCGAGCCGCTCCACGAGCAACTGGGAGAGCTCGAAGGTGCGAGCCGCGACGTGGGCGACCCGCGGCACGAGCGTCGGGACGTGCTCCCTGACGTGCCCCGCGCACGATCCGGACGGGGTGACGATCACCTCGGCGTCGGCGAAGACCTCCCCGAAGCGCGCGGCGAGCGCGGTCGCCTCGTCTGCATAGCCCGCGTTCCAGTGCAGCTGCCCGCAACAGGTCTGCTCGCGCGGGAAGTCGACGCCGAGCCCGAGGCGCTCGAGCACGGTCACGGCTGCGCGGCCCACGCCCGGGGCCAGCGTGTCCGCGAGGCAGGTGACGAAGAGCGCGACGCGCATCGGCGGCTCGGAGAAAGGGTCCTCGATTCTCCGAGCCTACCGCCGGTGCCGCCACGACGGCGACGCCGCACGACTACGATCGGCGCCCGTGGTCGACGCCCCGCTCCCCGTCCCCGGAGCCGACCGGCGCGATCGGCAGACGAGGCTCGGGTACGCGATGGTCGCTGCCTCCGCCGGCCTGTTCGCCGTCAACGGCTCCGTCTCCAAGCTCGCGCTCGGCGGCAGCGGGATGGGGACGCTGCGGTGGACGGAGCTCCGCTCCACGGGCGCTTTCCTGGGGCTGCTCGCCGGGATCGCGTTGGTCGCTCCGCACCGCCTCCGCGTCGGCCGGAGCGAGGCGCGCTCGCTCGCCGTCTACGGTGTCGTCGGCTTCGCGTTCGTCCAGTGGCTGTACTTCGTCGCCATCTATCGGCTGCCCATCGGGATCGGCCTCCTCCTCGAGTTCACCGCGCCCGTGCTGGTCGCGCTCTGGGCACGCTTCGTGTGGCGCGAGCAGGTGCGCGATCGAGTGTGGGCCGCGCTCGTCCTCGTCCTGCTCGGCCTCGTGCTCGTCGCCGAAGCGTGGTCGGGCGTGACCCTCGACGAGCTCGGCGTCGCGGCAGGGCTCGCCGCCGCGGTCGCCCTGGCGATCTTCTACCTCGCCGGCGAGCGGCTGGTCACGCACCGCGACCCGACGTCGCTCGTGTGCCTCGCGATCGGCGCGGCCGCAGCCTTCTGGGCGATCGTGCAGCCCTGGTGGAGCTTCCCCTTCGCCTCGCTCGGCGAGCCCGTGACCTTGCACGGCGGCCTCACGGCGCCGGTGTGGGCGCTCGCCTCCTGGACGATCGTGCTCGGCACGATCGCGCCCTTCGTGCTCGCGATCGGCGCCCTGCGGCACCTGCGGGCGACCACGGTGACGATCGTGGCCACGCTCGAGCCGGTGCTGGCCGCCTTCGTTGCCTGGGTCTGGCTCGGGGAGGCCCTCGCAACCGTGCAGGTCGTGGGCGGCGCCGTCGTCCTCGCCGGCATCCTCCTCGCAGAGGCCGCCCGCTAGCGGGGAGCCTGCAGGGCTCGAGTACCCTGTGCCCATGGTCGAGCGCGTCCTCCTCGCCTCGCCGCGCGGCTACTGCGCCGGCGTCGAGCGCGCCGTGGAGACGGTCGAGCAGGCGCTCGACCACTACGGCGCCCCGGTCTACGTCCGCAAGCAGATCGTCCACAACATCCATGTGGTGCGCGACCTCGAGGCGCGCGGCGCGATCTTCGTCGAGGAGGAGACCGAGGTGCCCGACGGGGCCACCGTCGTCTACTCGGCGCACGGCGTCGCACCGTCGGTGCACGCGAACTCCGAGCGGCTCGGCCACAACGTGATCGACGCGACGTGCCCGCTGGTCACGAAGGTGCATGTCCAGGCGCGACGCTTCGCCGCTGCCGGTTACACCGTGGTCCTGATCGGGCACGAAGGGCACGAGGAGGTCGTGGGCACGATGGGCGAGGCGCCCGACGCGACCGTGCTCGTCCAGGACGTCGGCGAGGCGGAGGCGCTCGAGCTGCCCTCCGACGCCTCGGTCGCGTACATCACGCAGACGACGCTGTCGGTCGACGAGACCGCCGAGATCATCGGCGTCCTCCGCCGCCGCTTCCCCGCGATCGTGGGGCCGAAGCGCGAGGACATCTGCTACGCCACCTCGAACCGGCAATGGGCGGTGAAGGAGATGCTGCCCGAGATCGACCTGTTGCTCGTGATCGGCTCGCGCAACTCCTCCAACTCGAACCGGCTCGTGGACGTGGCGCGCGCGCTCGGCGTGCCCGCGCACCTGATCGACGACGACACGGAGATCGAAGAGCGCTGGCTCGAAGGCGTGCGGACGGTCGGCGTGACCTCCGGCGCCTCGGCGCCCGAGCGCCTCGTCAACCGCGTATGCGACTGGTTCCGGGAGCGCGGCGTGGCACGGATCGAGGCGTTCCGGATGATCGACGAGGACGTCACCTTCCGGCTGCCCGTCGAGCTCCGCCGCGAGCTCGCCCTCGCCGAGGCACGTCCCTGAGCCGGAGGCGCGCGTGCGCCTGACGGTCATCGTCCCCGCCACCGACGAGCCGGCCACGTTGCCCCGCTGCCTCGCCGCGATCGACGTCGCGCAGGCGCCGCCGGAGGAGGTGATCGTCGTCCGCGAGCCGGTCGGCGCGGGCCCCGCCGAGGCTCGCAACGCCGGCGCGTCGACGGCGACGGGTGACGTGCTCGCGTTCGTGGACTCGGACGTGCTGGTGCACGCCGATGCCTTCGACCGCATCCGGCGCGCCCTCGCCGACGAGCGGCTGGTGGCGGTCTTTGGCTCGTACGACGACCACGTTGCCACCCGTGGCGCGGTGTCGGCCTTCCGCAATCTCCTCCACCACACGGTGCACCAGCGATCTGCCGGGCCGGCGGCGTCGTTCTGGGCGGGCCTCGGAGCGGTCCGCGCGAGCGCGTTTGCGACCGTCGGCGGCTTCGACGCACGGCGCTACCCGGCGCCGTCCATCGAGGACATCGAGCTGGGCGGCCGGCTCACGGCGCACGGGGGGATCGTTCTCGACCCCGACCTCCAGGGGACGCACCTCAAGGAGTGGACGCTTGGGTCGATGGTGCGCACCGACTTCTCCCGGCGCGGCGTGCCGTGGGTGCAACTGATGCGAGAGCGTCGTGAGATCCCCGCCACGCTGAACCTCGGCGCGCGCGAGCGCGCGAGCGCCGTCGCCGCCGTCGTCGCCGCCGGCGGCGTGGCCGCCCGCCGGCCGGGGCTCGTCGTCGCCTCGCTGGCGGTCGGCATGGCGCTCAACGCCGACCTGCACGCCACTCTCTGGCGCAGACTCGGCCCCCGTGGGGTCGCGCTCGGCGTCCCGCTGCACGCACTCCACCAGCTCGTGGCGGCGGCCGCCGTCCCCGTTGGGCTCACCGCTACCGGGATCCGGGCGACCCCTCGCGCACCCGCCCGATCGGCTAGGCGGGCGCCCTGACGTCCGGCTCGGCGACGAGCGCGAACGTCGGCCCCTCCTCGAGGTAGATCTCGTCGGCGTTCACGCTCCAGACGTCGTGGCCCGCGTCATCGAGGAGGTTGAGGGTCCCGAGGATCGCGGTCCACATCGAGTGATCCTGGTTGTTGTACCGGTGCAGGCCGTTGCGGCCGACGGTCTGCAGCCCTCCGATCGTCGCGAGATGGTCACGGATCGTCGCCACCGCATCCTCGTAGTCGCCGACGTACATCGGGTATGCGGACGGAACCCGAATCGCGATGCCGTCCACGACACGGCTCGGGTCGATGAGGCCGATCGACGCGAGCTCGGCCTGCGCGAGCCCGACGAGGTCGGAGTCCGACAACGACCAGAGGTCGTCGCCTCGGAAGGAGAAGTACTCGACACCGAGGCACGAGAACCCGGGCCGGGTCATACCGGCGCTCCAGGCGCCGAAGTTCTGCACGCGTCCCGCCCGAATGCCGGGGTCGTGAAGGTACACCCAGTTGTCGCTAAACGGCTCGGGCTCGCTCGAGACGAGGCCGACCACGATCAGATCGCGATAGCGAAGCCGCCTTGCCGCCTCGACGACGTCGGAAGGCGGAGGCGGGTCGAGCGAGGAGACGAGATCGGCGAGTGAGATACTCGACACGATCCCGTCGACCGGGTAGTCGACGAGGCCGTGCGGGCCGTCAGCCGTGACCGACGTCACGCGGCGGCCGTCGTGGACGATCCGCGTCGCGCGGGCCCCGAGCACGATCTCGACCCCACCTGCTCGCGCCTCGGCCGCGAACGCCTCCCACATCTGCCCCGGGCCGAGGATCGGGTAGTGGAACTGCTCGATGAGACTGACCACGTGGTTGCGTCGGATGCGCAGCGTGGAGGTGAGCGCGTTCCAGTAGGAGAGGTTTCGAATGCGCTGCGCGGCCCACTCGGACCGGATCTCGGAGCCGGGGACACCCCACACCTTCTCCGTGTAGTCGCGGAAGAAGGCGTTGTAGAGGCGCTTGCCGAAACGAGCCGACACCCAGTCCTCGAAGGTCACCGGGCGGCCGTTCCGCCGCACGAGGGCACGGAGGTAGGAAGCCGTGCAACGGAGGGTCTCCGCCAGCCCGAGCCGTCGGACGACGTCCTCGGCCCGCAGCGGGTAGGCGAAGTACTCGCCCCGGTAATAGATCCGCGACAGCCGGGGCCTCACGACGAAGTCGTCACCGAGCGCACGCTCCCAGAGCCGCTGGACAGCCGGGATCTTGGTGTAGAAGCGGTGACCGCCGAGGTCGAAGCGGAACCCGTGGTGCTCGACCGTCTTCGCGATGCCGCCCACCTGTCCGCCGGCCTCGAGCACGACCGCCGGGATCTTCCGTCGTCCGAGCAGCATGGCAGACGTCAGCCCCGCGGGGCCGGCCCCGAGCACGGCGATCGAGGGAACCGGACCCATGCGAGACGACCTTACCCGCGCTCGCGACCCCGGCCGCGAGCGTGTGGACGTGCCGCCGCCTCTGCGAGGAACCCGACGACGTGGGCGGCCTGACCAGCGGCGACGACGGCGCTCGCCGGGAGCCCGCGGAGGCCCTGCGCCCTCACCGGTCGAGAGAGCAGCGCGGCCAGCAGCCCGAGGCGGCCCCGCCCCGGCCTCCGCATTGCTCGCGCCCGGCGGGCCCGCACGAGCGCGAGAGCACCGCGACCGTACCTGATGTTCTGCGAGAGGTAGCGCCGGGCGTCGCGCGGGTGCCGGTGGAGAACCGTCACCTCGGGGTCGAAGGAAACGGCGTACCCGGCCGCGACGAGGCGCTCGGCCAGGTCGCGGTCTTCGCCGGCAGCCAACCGAAACCGCTCGTCGAACCCTCCGATCGAGAGGAACGCCTCGCGCCGTACGAGGAGGTTGTTGGCGGTCACGAACGTCGCCGAGCCCGGCGGTTCGTTCACCGCGTCCGCCATGACGTCGAGGAGCGCCTGCGACGCCGTCGCGAAGAGGCCGGGCTCGAGGCTCGCTGTTCGGCCGCCCACAGCCGCGGCCCCGCCGGCGACACCGCCCACGAGTCGCTCCAGCCAATCGGGCCGCGGCTCGCAGTCGTCGTCGATGAACGCGATCAACTCGGTCGACGCCGCGCGGGCGCCGACGTTCCGCGCCGCGGCCGGCCCCAGCTCGCCGGTGCGCAGGATCGTGATCTCCAGGTGGTCGTGGTGCCCTGGCTTCGCGGGCTCCCCGGAGCCGTCGTCGACGACGACGACCGGGATCGTCCACGAGCCCCGAACCGCGCTCAGCGCCCCGAGGCAGGAGCGGAGCGACGCGGGCCGGTCGCACGTGGGCAGCACGACGGTGACCGGTGACGCGACGAGCGGCAGTGGCCGAGGCCGACCGCTACCCGGATCGGCTGCCTCCGCCTGCTCTCTCCGACTCCCGGGCACGCCCATGCATAGCATCGCGGACCGTGACCGGCACCGTGTCGACGTGAACGGCCGACTCGACGTCCTGCTCGCGCTGACGGCGTCCGATCTTCGCGCACGCTACGGGCGTGGTCGCCTCAGATTCGCCAAATGGCTGCTCGACCCGTTCGCAGCTCTGGGCGTCTACCTGGTGCTCGTGGCTGCGGTGCTCGACCGCCCAGGCCGTGCCACGGCCCTGTCGATCGCATGCGCCGTCGTGCCCTTCCAGCTCGTGATCATGGCCGTCACGAGCTCGATGAACGCCGTGCGGCTGCGCCGCGCGATCGTCCTCAACATGCGCTTCGATCGCGAGCTGCTCCCGCTCTCGACCGTGCTCACGGAGACGGTGGCGTTCATCGCCGCGCTCGGTCTCCTCGGTGCCGTGATGGCGGGGTCGCGAGTCACGCCGACGGTGCACGTCCTCTGGTTGCTCGTCTTCGTGCCGCTCACGGTGCTCCTGGCCTTCGGCATGTCCGTTCCTGCAACGCTCTTCGGCGTCTGGTATCGGGATCTCACGGTCTTCGCAGTGAGCTTCGTGCGCACCCTGTTCTTCGTCGCGCCTGGGCTTGTCGCACTCGACGGCGTCCCCGAGCCGGCAGCGACGCTCCTGAAGGCCAACCCGCTGAGCGGGCTCTTCGAAGGCTATCGGGACGCGCTCCTGTACGGGCGCGCCCCCGACCCGTGGCAGATCCTCGTCCCACTCGCCTTCAGCGTGGCGTTTCTCGGGCTGTTCGTCCCCGTCTATCGCGGCGAGGAAGCACACCTCGCCAAGGTCGTCGAGTGATGCCCAGCGTCACTTGCGAGAGCCTCGGCGTCCGCTTCCAGTTCGACAGGGAGCAGCGTCCCGTGACACCCGTCCTGGCGCGCCTCCGCCGCGGCGTCACCGAATCGTGGGGGCTGCGTGGGATCTCAGTCACGATCGGCCCCGGTGAGGCGGTCGCTCTGATCGGCCCGAGTGGGGCCGGGAAGTCGACCCTGCTCCGCGCGATAGCAGGTGTGCTTCCGCCGGACGACGGCACCGTCGTCACCTCCGGGCGCATCGGGGCGCTCCTCGCCACCGATGCCGGGCTGACGGGTGTCCTCACCGGTCGCGAGAACGCCACCCTGATCGCTGCGCTCGCCGGGCTGCCGCGGCGAAGGATGGAGGCACTGCTGTCGTCCGTGGCCAGCGCGAGCGGGCTCGGGCCGAGCTTCGACCGGCCGGTGATGAGCTACTCGGAGGGCATGCGAGCCCGGGTTGGCTTCGCAGTGGTGATCGAGGCCGCTCCCGACGTGTTGCTGCTCGACGAGGTTCACGAGGCTCTCGACCACGAGTACCGAGAGGTGGTCGAGCGAGCTGCGAGCGCCATTGTCGCTCGTGGGGGCATCGTGATCGCGGCCGGCCACGACCATCCTCTGCTCGAGCGGATCGCGGAGCGCGGGATCCTCCTCGAGTGCGGGACGCTCGTCGCGGACGGCCCGTTCACCGACGTGCAGGCCCGCTACCTCGCCACGTGAGCACCGGCAGAACGCTGCATCGGGCTCGCAGCCAAGCGGCCCGGCCGTCAGGCCAGCAGCGGTGCGCCGCGGTGCCCGAGCCCGAACCGTGCGAGCGCGGTCGCGGCGAGATCCGTCACCTCGCGCTCGCCGTCCCGGATGCCGAGCGCCGCACGACCCGGGACGATCAGGGCCCACCCGTCCGAGCGATGGTTGCCGGACCGGCCGCTCCCCCACCCCGACCTCCGCACCAGCCCGAAGTCCGGCGAGACCAGCCGTTCGTCGTGGCGCGTCGGCTCGTGGCTCCACCGCACCACGAGGTCCGGGAGCGCGTCGACCGCGGGCCCCGCAGGGACGACGTCCGCGGTGGCGTCGACCGCCTCGACCGCCGGGGCGCCGCTCCGGAGCTCGAACGTCACGAGCCCGGCCCGGATCTCCTCGACGAGCGCGGGGACGTCGGCAGGGTCGACGATGCCGTCACGCTCGCGACCGCGGACGTTGAGCCGCACGAAGCCGGTCGTGTCCGACGGCACCGCGAACGCGCGCGTCGTCGTCCAGTCCACGCCACGGAGCTCGAGGCGGGCGGCCAGGTCGATCGCGACCCTGTCCGGCAGCCGATCGGCGACCGCGGCGCGGAGCGACGCGGGCACCAGCGACCGTGTCCGCCAACCACTCGCGGAGGTCGTGCTGGCCGTGCGTCGGCCGAGCACGAGGTCGAGCAGCGGAGCGAGCATGTCCGTCCTGCTCGTGTCCGGCCCCATGTCGAGGCCCGAGAAGACGATCACGTCGGCGTCCGCCGGCAGCGCGTCGAGGATTCGGCCCAGAGCGCGATCGGCCTCGACGTAGACCGTGCGCAGCGACGCCTGCAGCTCATCGGCGACGCGCGCTTCGAGCTCCGGAGCGACGACGGATGGATCGAGGAACTGATGACCGGCCAGGTGCACTGCAGACAAGCAGCAGACGAGCACGTCGGGGGCGCCGTCGCGCACCACGTCCACCACGAGGTCGGCGAGGCGGGCGGGGGCAGCCGTCAGCACTGCCGCAAGGCGTCGTAGCCTCCGCTCGCTCGGCCGCCCGAAGACCTCCTCCGCACGCGGGGCCCGCTGCCCAAGCCGCCTCCAGCGATCGACGGCGCTTTCGGGAACGACGCACGGCCGGAGCACGACGCGGTTGCGGAACTGCCAGCCGCGCACGAAGACCCCGTCGATGGCCGCGGGTCGCCACGACTCGTACGCGTCCACCACGGCGCAGGTGACACCGGCGCCCGCGAGCCGCTCCCACATCGCGGTCGGGGCCGGGACATCCCCGAAGGTCAGCACCCGCTGCTCGGACGCCGACCACATGAAGGGGTAGTGGAGGCCGTGCTCCGAGACCGACGCGCCGGACCACGCGGACGGATAGGTGGCCGCCGCGAAGTGCCCTGCGTTACCGACGAGCCTCACTTCCGTGCCCGAGCGCCGGAGCTCTGCGAGCCTCGGGAGCCGCCCTTCGGCGACGAGCTCGTCGACGAACGGACGGCAGGCGGCGTCGAAGGCGATCAGGGCGAGGATGGGGCCACCGCCCCGGGCACGACCTCGACCCGTCGGCCGCCGTCGGCGGCCGACGCCTCCGCAGCGGCGAGCGCACCGAGGAGCGCGACACCGTCTTCCGCAGTGGCGAGACGCTCGTCCGGCGCGTCGCCGCGCAGCGCGACGCACACTGCGCGCAGCTGCTCCGCGAGCGTCGCCACGAGCGGGCTCGGGCCGCCGCGGCGCGCGCGAAGGGCCGCTCGCCTCAGGCGCCCCCCGCGCACCAGGCGTACGCCGCGACCCTCGGCATCCTCGACCACGATCGACTCCTGCCACGGACGCCTGTGCGACAGCGCTAACCGCGCGACGCCGGAGTCGAGCTCGAGCTCGAAGCTCGCCTCCGACTCCGTGACTCGGGCGCCCCGGACTGCGGCGGGGCCGGTGCGCGTGAGCCAGCCGGCGAGGTCGACGACGTGTGGGCCGAGATCGAGCAGCACGGGCGGAGGCGGGGTCACCGGCCTCCACGAGGCGGGGCGGACGGACATCGCGAGGCGCAGCTCGAGCGGCGGCACGAACGCGTCGATCGTCTCGCGGAGGCGTGCCACCGAAGGGTCGAACCGCCGGTCGAGCCCGATCCAGGGCCTGGGCGTCAGCGCGTTCAGCGCCAGGGCCTCCGTCACCGTGGCGGCGGGAGGCTTCTCCACGAGCGTCGCGACTCCGGCATCGGCCGCGGCCCCGGCGTCGAGGACGTGACGGCCCGGCGGCGTCGCCACCACGACCAGGTCGAGCTCGACTCCGTGGACCAGCGCGCCGGTGCCCGCGAAGCCGGGCACGTCCGGTGCGAGCGTCGTGCAGCGCGAGACCAGCCTGTCGGCGACACCCGCGAGCTCGACGACGCCGTGGAGCGAGCGGATCGCAGGAAGGTAGCCGACCTCTGCGAGGCGGCCGAGGCCCACGACCCCCAGGCGCAGCGGGGTCACGTCGTCGCCAGCACCGGCACGTCGTCGCCGTCCGCGTCGAGCGACACCGCGAGCGTCTCGGCCTTGATCCACTCCGCGTGCTCGAGCAAGTCGGCGTCCGTCGAGGGGATCGTCAGCCGGATGCGGTCGGTCAGCTCGAGCCCGGCCTCCTTGCGCATGGTGTTCACACGGTGGATCAGCTCGTACACACGCCCCTCGCGCAGCAGCCGGTCGTCGAGGTGCAGGTCGAGGGCGACGGTGACGCCGGCGTCGCCGGCCACCGCCCACCCCTTGCGGCCGCTCCGCTCCACGAGCACGTCGCCGGGGCCGAGCTCGTGCCCGGCGGCGAGAACGCCCCCGTCCGGGAGCTGCTCGAAGGCGCCGTCCTGCAGGGCGGCCCGCACCGCGGCGAGCGCGGCGCCCAGCCGCGGGCCGAGCACGGGCAAGTTCGGCTTCACGAGGAGCTCCGCCTCGACGGGGGCGAACGTCACCTCCCGGACGCGCAGCTCGTCGCCGATCTCCGCGGCATGCGCCTCCGCTCGGGGCGCACCCTCGACGACGAGCCGCCGCAGCGGCTGCCGCAGCTTCATCCCGGAGGTCTGCCGAGCCTGGCGCGCCAGCTCCACCACGCGGCGCACGTCGCCGACCTCGTCGAGCAGCTCGCGGTTCGCCGCGGGCGGCTCGGGCCAGCCGGCGAGATGAACCGAATCCGGAGCCTCCGCGCACGGGCCAGTGAGCACGCGCCAGAGGTGGTCGGCGAGGAACGGCATCACGGGGGCCACCACGCGCAACCCGGTCGTCAGCGCGTGCCACAGCGTGGCGAGCGCGGCCTCGTCGCCGTCCCAGAAGCGCCGCCGCGAGCGGCGGATGTACCAGTTGGAGACGTCCTCGACGAAGCTCTCGAAGGCCCGCATCACGTCGACCGTCAGCCAGCGCTCGTACGCGTCGGTGGCCTCCTGGACGAGCTGCCTCGTCCGCTCCACGAGCCAGCGGTCGAGCGGCTCGACGGCGCCGGCCGGGCCAGCCCCGAGATCGGCCCACGTCGGCTCCCAGCCCTCGACGTTCGCGTAGTCGACGAGGAAGCGCGTCGAGTTCCAGAGCGTCAGCAGCTTGCGCTTGATCTCCTGCGCCGGCCCGTAGCCGAAGAGCAGGTTGCGGTCGGGCGGCTGCGCGCAGTACTGCCAGCGCATGACGTCTGCCCCCATCCGGGAGAACGCGTCCTCGGCGGCGATCAGGTTCCCCCACGAGCCGTGCATCTCGCGCCCGTGCTCGTCCAGCATCTTCTCGTAGCCGAGCACCTTCCGGTACGGCGCCCGGCCGACGAGCGCCACGGACATGAAGAGCTGCGAGTAGAACCACAGCCGGATCTGCTCGCGCATCTCCGAGACCCAGTCGGCCGGGAACCACCGCTCCCAGTACGCGTGGTCGGGGAGATCGGCCGTCGTCAGCCCTCGCGCCGCCCCGGTCGCGTACCCCTGGTCCACCCATGTCTCGTTCTGCCAGCCGAGCGTCGAGAAGGGGACGATGCCGGCGTCGAGCCAGACGTCCCCCACCTCCGTCACCCGCCGCACGGGCTCGTCGCACGCGGTGCAGCGGATCGGCACCTCGTCGATCCAGGGCCGTCGGAGCTCCTCGAGCTGCTCCAAGCCGGAGACGGCTCGCTGCTCGAGCTCGCTGCGGGAGCCGATCACGTTCACCTGCCCGCACTGGCACGGGTAGATGGGGAGCGGCAGCCCGTAGTAGCGCCTGCGGGAGATGTTCCAGTCGCCGAGGTTGCGCAGCCAGTCGTCCATGCGCTTCCCCATGTACTCCGGCGTCCACTCGACCGCTGCGTTCGCCGACAGTAGCTGGGGGCGCACCTCCTCCACGCCGATGAACCAGTCGTCGGCGAGTCGGAAGATCAGCGGCGTGTGACAGCGCCAGCAGAACGGGTAGCTGTGCTCGTAGGTCGTGGCCTCCACGAGCAGGCCGCGCTCGTCGAGGTTGCCGACGATCTGATCCGCGGCCTCGACCGTGGACAGGCCGTGCAGCCAGCCGTAGGTCTCGTAGAAGCGCCCCGCCTCGTCGACGGGTTGGAGCACCGCGAGGTCGTGCTCACGCGACAGCTCGAAGTCCTCGGAGCCGCATCCCGGGGCGATGTGCACGATCCCCGTCCCCGTGTCGAGCGAGACGTCCTCCCACGTGATCACCCTATGCTCGACCTCCGCGCCGGGCGGCAGCGTGTCGAAGGGTCCCGTGTAGCGCCAGCCAGCGAGCTCGGCGCCGCGCATTCGCTCCACGAACGCCTCGCCGGGATGCAGCGCGACGGCGAGCCAATCGCCGATCGCGGTGCGCCCGTACTCGGCATCGGGGTGGACGGCCGCCGCGACGTTGGCCGGGAGCGTCCACGGCGTGGTCGTCCAGACGACGATTGCCTCGCCGTGCCGGTCGAGGAGCGGGAAGCGCACGCGGAGCGAGGGGTCGACGCGGTCCTCGTAGTGCCCGTGCAGCTCGTGCGTGGAGATCGACGTGCCGCACCGGGGGCACCACTCGGTCGAGCGATGCCCGAGGTAGAGCCACCCGCGCTCGTGGACGATCTGCAGGAAGCGCCAGATGTACTCGATGTTCGTGTCGGAGAACGTGTAGTAGTCCGTGCCCCAGTCCATCCACTGCCCGAGGCGGATCGAGCCCTTGGTCAGCTCCGCGGAGGAGCGGACGACGACCTCCCGGCAGCGACGTGCGAACTCGGCGAGCCCGT
>Ga0224505_10001423_pt1 | contig 15139 bp, 13 predicted proteins | sample SF_Jan12_sed_USG_FD_169102 | JGI IMG/M metagenome (GOLD analysis project Ga0224505, IMG submission 169102) | Sediment microbial communities from San Francisco Bay, California, United States - SF_Jan12_sed_USGS_4_1 | ecosystem: Environmental > Aquatic > Marine > Sediment | place: USA: California... | reverse complement strand
GACCCTATCGGACGCGCCGACGATCGCGTTGCCGTCCGTCGAGGTCTTCCACATCCCCGTGTGGAGGTAGGCCGTGAAGCTCGCCCGCACGGCGTGGATCCGATGCGTTCGCACGCCGCTGGTGAGCGTGCTGATGGCCTTGCCGTTGCCGACGTAGATGCCGACATGGGTCCCCCGGCCCCAGATCACGAGGTCACCGGGCTTGGGATCCCTGCGGTCCGCGAGTCCGCGAGCCTTGAAGTACCGATACAGCGCCCGGGCCGACCGGAGCTTGCCGTTGCGGATGACCTTGCCGTCACCGGCCTTCTTGAATGAGTAGATGACCAGGCCGGAGCAGTCGAAGGCCTTCGGCCCTCGGGCGCCGTACTTCCACGGATCGCCGGTCTGCTGCCTGGCGATCCTGATGATCTGCTGAGCTTCCGTCGTGGGCTCCGCGGCGGAGGCCGGGGTCGCCGTCGTCGGGGCGACAGCGAGGAGGAGTGCCCCCGCGAGGGCCATCGGGATGAACGCTCGTGCGCCCATGCTTGGCGTGCGCAATGTGCTCCTTCCTGTCAACGCGTCGCGTCGAGTGCGACGGCGATCGCTGCGAGCCGCGCGCGCGCAAAGGCGGGAGGATGGGACGGGCCGGAAGTCCGGACACCGAGGGGAGCGCCGCGCCAGAGAGCGCGGGGCAGGCCGACGACGAAAGCCGTGCGAGCGGGGCTCTTCGGTTTCGTATCCCTGTGCGAGCCGGTTCCTGCGAGGGACCGGTTTCCATCGGCGGGCCGCAGTGTAGGCCAGGACCCCGAATCGTGCCGGCGGCGACCCGGGGCGAGCCAGCCTGCCAGGACGCCCGTCGCGGCAGACAGAACGGGCAGGTAGCATCCGACCCGTGGACACGCTCGACGCTCAACGACCGCCGCTCGTCATCGTCAATCCGACGGCATCACACCTGGCCGACCCGAAGCGCCGGGCAACCGTTCTGCACGAATTGGATCGGGTGCTGGTGGATCGGTTCGGGCGAGGCCCCGACTGGGCGCCCGAGACCCGCGACGGCGCTCGCGAAGCACTCGCCAACGCTGCCGGCCGGCCCCTGATCGTGGTTGCGGGTGGCGATGGGACGGTCCGCGAGGTGGCGGAGACCGTCGGCGGGACGGGGATCCCGCTCGCGATCATCCCTGGCGGCACAGGCAACGTGCTGGCCGGCGCGATGCGTATCCGCGGCCTCCGAGGCGCCATTGCGGCGATCCATGGCGGCGTTCCGCGCCGGATCGATCTCGGCATGGCTCGCTGGGCCTCTGTCCCAGTCAGCTCCGGCCCCGCATCCGCACCCACCGACAGTGCAGTCCACGAGCGTCCGTTCACGGTGGCCTGCGGGATGGGCTTCGATGCGAAGATCATGACCGCCGCCGAGCGCGAATGGAAGCGGCGCCTCCGGTTCGGTGCGTACGTCGGGGCCGCGCTTCGTGAGGCGGCGCGGCTCGAGCCGGCGCGGTTCCGGATCCAGGCCGACGAGGCCGAGATCGACATCGTGGGCCTCCTCGTTCTCGTCGCGAATTGCGGGGACCTGATCCCGGGTCGGCTCGGTGCCCGCCAGCCACTCGATCCGACGGATGGGCTGCTGGACTTGCTGGTGATCGGCGGCCGCGGCTTGTTCGCCGGCCTCCGAGGCGCCGCCGATGCCCTGTTGCGAACCGGGGAACAGGAAGGGGCGGTCATCCGCCGTGCCGTGCGGCGTGTCCGCGTGGAGGCGGACCCCGCGCAGCCCATCGAGACGGACGGTGACGTCCACCCGCCGAGCTGGCTGGAGGCGTCGGTCCTGCCGGGGGCGTTGACGGTGCTGGTGCCCCCGACGTGAACGACGGGGACGCGCCGCGGACGTGAAACGACCGGTACGGCCATCACGGATGTGCTGTAATCGGACGACGCGCGTCCACGGACGCGAAGAGGAGGCACCATGGGGACCGATACGGCCGCCGCAGCGATGACCAGCGACGAGATCGTCGCCCTGAGTCGCGAACACACCTTCTTCTCGTGGTCGGTGCAGGGTGCACTGGACCCCATCGCCATCGATCGCGCCGAGGGCGTCTGGCTCTACACGCCCGACGGCGGGCGGATCCTGGATTTCAACAGCCAGCTGATGTCGGTGAACATCGGACACGGCGATCAGCGGGTCATCGACGCCATCACCGAGCAGGCGGCCCGGCTCCAGTACGTGCAGCCGGCGTTCGCGACCGAGGTCAGGGCCCGATTGGGCCAGAAGCTCGCCGAGATCATGCCGGGCGACCTTGACAAGGTCTTCTTCACGCTCGGTGGCGCCGAGGCCATCGAGAACGCCATCAAGCTCGCTCGCCACTTCACCGGCCGTCACAAGGTCCTGGCGCGCTATCGCGCCTATCACGGTGCGACCTTCGGCGCGATGACCCTCACCGGCGATCCGCGCCGCTGGGCCAACGAGCCGGGACTGGTCGGCGTGGTCCGCTACCCGGACACGCATCGCTGGGGAGAGGCGGAGCCGCGCCCCGTGGAGGAGTCGCTCCAGGGGCTCGAGGACGTCATCCGCTACGAGGGTCCGAACACGATCGCCGCCGTGTTCCTGGAGACGATCGTCGGGACCAACGGCATCCTCATCCCGCCCGACGGCTACCTCGCCGGGGTGCGCGAACTGTGCGACCGCTACGGCATCCTGATGGTCTGCGATGAGGTGATGGCCGGCTTCGGGAGGACCGGGCGCTGGTTCGCGGTGGACCACTGGGACGTCGTTCCGGACCTCATGACCATGGCCAAAGGGCTCACCTCCTCGTATCTGCCCCTGGGCGCCGTCGCCATGCGGCAGCACATCGCCGAGTTCTTCGACGAGCACATGTTCTACGGGGGCCTGACGTACTCGTCCCACCCGATCTCGCTGGCGGCCGCGCTGGCCACCATCCGGGTCTACGAGGAGGACGGTCTCATCGAGAACGCCGCCCGACTCGGGGAGCGGATGCGCCAGCACCACGAGCGCCTCGCGGCGAACCATCCGTCCGTGGGCGCCCGCCGCAACCTCGGGCTGTTCGGGATCCTGGACCTGGTGCGCTCACGCGATCCGTGGACGCCGATGACCCCGTTCAATGGTTCATCGGACGAGATGAAGGCCGTCGGCCGGTACCTGCGCGACCATGGTCTGTACACCATGATCGCCAACAACTCCATCCACACGAACCCGCCGCTCTGCATCACCGAAGAGGAGCTGGCCCACGGATTCGACATCATCGACGGCGCCCTGGAGATCGCCGACCGGGCCGTGACCGGCTAGCCCGGTGCAGACCATGAGGTTCCGTATCGGATGACCGCCGGCCCGATCGGCCTGCTGCCGCGACTCACCCGGCCTTCCGGTCCGGGCACGGTCGCCGCGCGGTCGGCCGGCGTCGTCCACAGCCCGCTCCGCCGGACACTCACCTTCGTCCTGTTCGTCGTCGCGGTCCTGGTCCTGTGGGAGGCGGTCAAGTGGTTCGGCGGCGTGCCGTGGCGGTTCGAGAATGTCTTCGGGACCGGCCAGGACCTGTTCCACGATCCGCCGTTCCGCTGGGCGTTCGCGAACGATCTGAACCTGCCCCACTGGTTCAACATCCTGGCCGTGCTCGGCCAGCCCGTGCAGCGCGGCTCCGAGGAATCGCTGCTCCAGTACCTGGGTGGCGCCGCCTTCTACACCTGGCGTGAGGCGGCGATCGGTTTCGTCGTCGGCGGCCTCCTCGGCCTGACCCTCGCCACGATCTTCGTCCACTCACGGTTGCTCGAGCGGGCCTTCGTCCCGTACGTCGTCGCCAGCCAGACGATCCCGATCGTCGCCCTCGCGCCGATGATCGTGTACGCCTTCGGGCCGAGCGTGGCGAGTGTCGTGATCATCGCCACCTACCTGACCTTCTTCCCGGTCACCGTGGCGATGATCCGCGGCCTGCGCTCACCGGATCCACGCGCCCTGGAGCTGATGCGCTCGTATGCGTCCACGCGCTGGGCGACGTACCGGAAGGTGCGCTTCCCGGCATCACTGCCCTACCTGTTCACGGCGCTGAAGATCGCGGCCACGGCGTCCATCGTGGGCGCCATCATCGGCGAGGGTCCCGGTGGGGTCCCCGATGGTCTCGGCCGCGCCATCATCAACTTCAACCAGTACTACATCACGGGCCCCGAGAAGCTGTGGGGATCCATCCTCGTCTCGGCGCTCGTGGGGATCATCTTCTTCACCGTCATCCGGATCGCCGAGATGGTCACCCTCCGTGGGCGACCGGACGCAGCCGGCAGCTGATGGACCAGCGAGGAGCCAGCCGACGATGACCAGCCCCACCACGGACACCGTCGTGCGGATCGCCGGGGTCGACAAGACGTTCACCCGGGACGGAGTCGAAGGGACGACCGCGCTGTCCGGGATCGATCTGGACATCGCCCGCGGCGAGTTCGTGTCGCTGATCGGGCCGTCGGGTTGCGGGAAGTCCACCCTCCTGCGCGTGATCGGCGACCTGATCGCACCGACGCAGGGCACCGTCGAGGTGAACGGCAAGACGGCGGAGCAGGCGCGCGGGGATCGCGACTACGGGATGGTGTTCCAGGCGCCGGTCCTGTTCGACTGGCGGACCGTCGAGGACAACGTCAAGTTGCCCCTGGAGCTGATGGGCTACGACAGTGCTCGGCGGACCGCTCGCGCCAAGGAGATGCTGGACCTGGTCGAGCTCGGCGACTTCCTCCGGCACCACCCCTATCAGCTGTCCGGCGGCATAGCAGCGCGTGGCGATCGCTCGCGCGCTCGCCTTCGAGCCATCCATCCTGCTCATGGACGAGCCGTTCGGGGCGCTGGATGAGATGACGCGCGAGCGGATGAACCAGGAGGTCCTGAGGATCTGGGAGGCGACCGGCACGACGGTCGTCTTCGTCACCCACTCGATCCCGGAGGCGGTCTTCCTCTCGTCGCGCGTCATCGTGATGAGTGCTCGGCCCGGCCGCGTCACCGACATCATCGACGTCGACCTGCCACGACCACGCGGGGTCGCGACCCGCGAGGAGCCGCGCTACTTCCAGCTCGTCACCGCGGTCCGGGAGGCCCTGCGGCGGGGCGGGGAAGGGGAGGACCTGCAGGCCGGGGAGATCGAAGGAAGGGTCGCATCCGTGGATCGGACGGCCGCCGAAGGCGGGATCGGTTGACGGCCGCCGCTCCGGTCCGACGCGCCTCCCCTCCCACGCTCGGGCCGGCGACGCGACCGACGAGTGCGGCGCGCTGGAGACGGCGTGTGCGCTGGTACCTGCCGGCGCTGCTCGTCTTCGTCGGGACGATCGCCCTGTGGGAGCTCGCGGTCCAGTCCGTGGATACCCAGGGGTTCCCACTGCCGGCACCGAGCGCGATCACCGCCGCCCTGATCGACAACTGGGCGGAGGGCCGGTGGCCGATCGGGAAGTCGGCAGCGGCCACGCTCATGGAGGCGCTGGGAGGGCTCGTGATCGGCACCACGGCGGGGGTCGTCGTGGCCGGACTGACCGCCCGCTTCGTGACGGCGCGCGAACTGCTGCTGCCGCTGGCGATCGGGGCCAGCGCGGTGCCGATCATCGCCTTCGCGCCATTGATGAACAACTGGTTCGGGGTCCTGAACCCGCTGTCCAAGATGATGATCGTGGCGGTCCTGGTGTTCTTCCCGGTGGTGGTCAACGTGACGCGTGGCCTGACGCAGGTGGAACCGGCCGCGATCGAACTCATGCGCTCGTATGCGGCATCGGATACGGCCGTCCTGTGGAACGTCCGCGTCCCGAACGCGTTGCCGTATTTCTTCACGGCACTCAAGGTCGGAACGACGCTCAGCCTGATCGGGGCCATCGTGGGCGAGTACTTCGGCGGCTCGAGCGAGGTCCTGGGCCGCGTGATCGTCCAGAGCGCCAGCGCGCTTCGGTTCGACGTGACCTGGGCGGCCATCATCGTTGGCGCCGTGACCGGCATCGTGCTATACCTCGCCATCGCGGCCATCGAGCGCGTCGTGATCCCGTGGCACGCGAGTGTCCGGACCGTTGAACCGTGATCGCACCATAGGAGGACCCGGCAGGAGGTGGCCGACCCGACAGCGGGCGGCCGAATCGTCAAGCGATCTGGAGGAGGAGAAACCCGAGATGCGCAAGACCAGAACCGTTCTGGCGCTGGCCGCGAGTGCCAGCTTCCTGTTCGCCGCCTGTTCCGACGGCGGCGCCAGCGAGGCGCCGGCGGCCAGCGAGCCGCCGGCGTCCGAGGCCCCGGCCAGCGAGGCACCCGCGTCCGAGGCCCCGGCGGCCGCCAAGGTCCGGCTGCAGCTCCAGTGGGTCCCGCAGGCCCAGTTCGCCGGCTACTTCGCGGCCGCCGAGCAGGGCTACTACACGGCCGCCGGGATCGACCTTGAGTTCGTCCCTGGCGGACCGGATGTCATCCCGCAGGCCGCCGGCTCGGCGGCGAACGGGCCGGAATTCACCATCAGCTGGGTCCCCAAGGTGCTCGAGGCTCGCATCGGCAGCCCGGCCTCCGATCTCGTCAACATCGCTCAGATCTTCCAGCGCTCGGGCACCCTGTCCGTATCGTGGAAGGAATCGAACATCACGAGCCCGGCCGACTTCGCGGGCAAGAAGGTCGGCGTGTGGGATTTCGGCAATGAGTTCGAGGTCACGGCCGGGGCCAAGAAGTCCAATCTTGAGGCCGGGACCGACTACGAGAAGGTCATCCAGCCGTTCGACATGACCCTGCTGCTCAGCAAGCAGATCGATGTGGCCGAGGCGATGATCTACAACGAGTACGCCCAGGTCCTCGAGGCCGTCAACCCGGAGACGGGCGACCTCTACCAGCCGACCGATCTCAACGTCATCAACTACAACGACGTCGGCACGGCGATGCTCCAGGACGCCCTCTTCGCCCGGGCCTCGTGGCTGGCGGAACCCGGCAACGAGGAGATCGCCACCAACTTCCTGAAGGCGTCGTTCCAGGGCTGGATCTACTGCCGGGATAACCCCGACGACTGCATCCAGTACACGGTCAATGCCGGGTCCACCCTGGGCGCCGGCCACCAGGCCTGGATGATGAACGAGGTCAACCCACTGATCTGGCCGTCCCCCGGCGGCATCGGCCTGATGGATCCTGCGCTCTGGCAGCAGACCGTCGACGTCTCGCTGGGCGCCGGGATCATCACGGAGGCGCCGCCCTCCGACGCCTACCGAACGGACCTCGCCGAAGCGGCCCTGGCGCAGCTCGGTGACCTGGACGTCAATGGCGCGGCGTTCACCAAGGGCGTGGTGGAGGTCACGCCGGGCGGCAACTGAGCCCGTCAGCTCCGCCCCACATCGCGGTGGTCCCCGCCGCGAACCTCACGGACGGCCGGCCCGGCTCGGGCCGGCCGTCTTGCTGCGTCGTCCCGGCCGCCCCGGCCGGGCCCCGGCGCGCTAGCATGGCGGCGTGACGAATCCGAACGCCAGGTTCCACGTCTCGAGCCACCCTGCCGTCCTCCACAAGCTGGCCATCCTGCGCGACGAGGACACCGAGCCGAAGAAGTTCCGCGAGGTCGTTCGGGAGCTGAGCTGGCTCCTGGGCTATGAGGCGCTGGCCGACGCCCGGGTCCGGCCCCGCTCGATCACGACCCCGATGGAGTCGATGGAGGCGAGCGAGCTCGGCGAGCGCATCGGCCTGATTCCTATCCTCCGCGCCGGCCTCGGCATGGTGGACGCGATGCTGGAGCTCATGCCGACAGCCCAGGTCTGGCACCTGGGCCTATTCCGCGACGAGCGCACGCTTCGTCCGGTCGAGTACTACAACAAGCTCCCGGACTCGGCGACCGTGGACCTCTGCCTGATCCTCGATCCGATGCTCGCCACCGGCGGCAGCGCGACCGCGGCGATCGACGTCCTCAAGCGCTGGGGTGCCGTGCGGATCAAGCTCGTCAACCTGATCGCCGCCCCGGAGGGCGTCGCCGCCGTTCAGGCCGCCCACCCGGACGTCGAGATCCTGTGTGCCGCGCTCGACCGCGGCCTGAACGCGCGGGGCTACATCATGCCCGGCCTCGGGGACGCTGGAGATCGCCAGTTCGGGACCGGCCACTCGGACTGAGCCGCCCGCCGCGCTTGGCGGAGCCAGTGACAACGTCGCCGTCGGCGACGTCGCGATCTGCAGCGCCTCGAGGCGCTGCGTGCCACAATCCGTCCGCTCCGGCGAGTGACGCCGGGGCGCCGCCCGGGCCCACCGGCCGGGCCAGCACCTGCGAACGGCATGAGAGGACACGAGATGGCCGACACCACGGCAACCGCAGTCGTTTCCGGCGAGTCGAGCTTGGAGGTGGTCCGGGCCCGTTCCGCCGCCGCCCGGAAGGCCGCCGTGACGGCCGCGGAGCGTCGCGCCAAGGGGCGAGAACTCCGAGATGTCGTCCCCCGAGCGTCGCACGCGGACTGGACGCCGTCCGGTGACCGAACCGACCCGGTCGCCCTGCTCGAGGCCCAGAACGTGGACCGCGTCGCCGACCTGGTGCCGATCCGGTACGGCAGGATGGTCGCCTCGCCGTTCGCCTTCCTGCGCGGCTCGGCCGCGGTCATGAGCGCCGACCTGGCCGGCACGCCGACCACCGGGGTTTCGGTCCAGGCCTGCGGTGACGCCCACCTGATGAACTTCGGCGTCTTCGGGACGCAGGAACGGAACCTCGTCTTCGGCATGAACGATTTCGATGAGACCCTCCCCGGACCCTGGGAATGGGACGTGAAGCGACTCGCCGCGAGCTTCGTCGTCGCCGGGCGCGAGGGCGGCGTCAGCGAGTCAAGGTCCGTCGATGCCGCCAAAGCCGCCGTACGCAGCTACAGGATGCGGTTGGCCGAGTATGCGGAGATGGGCGGCATCCAGACCTGGTACGCGAACATCGACGTGGCCGCGCTGCTGCCCGTGCTATCCCCGGACGTCCGGAAGCGTGCCGAGGCCATTGCCGCCAAGGCGAGGACCCGGACGAACATCCAGGTCCTGGAGAAGACGACCGAGCTGATCGATGGGGACTTCCGGATCGTCGAGAGTCCGCCGCTGGTCGTCCGTGACCGGGGCCCGGAGACCTCCGACGGGCAGTCCGTCACCGTCGTCCTGCAGCGCTGGCTGGACGGCTACCGCGCGTCGCTCGCCAACGACCGGCGCCGCCTCCTCGATCGATACAGGGTGGTCGATGCGGTGCGCAAGGTCGTCGGCGTCGGGAGCGTCGGCACACGCTGCTATGTCGTGCTGCTGCGCGGGGAGACCGATCGGGATGTGCTGTTCCTGCAGGTCAAGGAGGCGGCGGCCTCCGTGCTGGAGCCCTACGTCGCTCCCGGCCGCTTCGCGTACCACGGTCGCCGCGTCGTGCAGGGGCAGCGGCTGATCCAGCCGGCGCCGGACATCTTCCTCGGCTCGGGCCGGCTGACGGATCGGAGGGGACGCGTCCTTGACTACTACGTCCGCCAGCTTCGTGACATGAAGGGCTCGGTCACGTTCGAGCCGGGCAACGTGCGCCCCGGTGGCCTCATCGAGTACGGCGGTGTGTGCGGCTGGGCTCTCGCCCTCGCTCACGCGCGGTCCGGCGACGCCGCGACGATCTCCGGCTATCTCGGCAAGTCCGACATCTTCGACGATGCGGTGGCCCGGTTCGCGGTGACATATGCCGATCAGACCGAACGGGATCATGCGGCTCTCGTCGAAGCGGTTCGGACCGGCAGGGTCGTCGCCGAGCACGACGTCTAGCGCCACGCCACTGCGGATCCGGCGTCCCCGCGCGCGGGACGGTCGGGAGTAGCATCGGGCCCACCGCGTGGAGCCGAACCGTGGACAGGATGTTCGTCGAGTACCTCGCCTCGATCGACTGGATCGGCGCGGTCATCGTCGCGGTCGTCGTGATCGCGATCGGGCTCGTGGTGCTGCGTTTCGGACTCGCCGTGTCGTCGGAGGTGGGGGCCATGCTGCCGGGGGCGCGAGACGCCGCGAGCCGGCGCATCCTCGATGCACGGACCGATATGCCGATCGGGGACTGGGTCTGTTCGGTGTGCCGCTCCGTCAACACCGAGACGGCGACGCGCTGCTATCGCGGCTGTGGGGCGCGCGACGAGATCGCCCGACCGACCGCGGAGGAGGCCGTGTCCGATGCCGGCGGCGAGATCGAGCCTCCTGGCTAGCTCCGCTCGGCACGCCCGCGCCCGAGTCTCGCTGGGCCGGGGCTCCCGGGGGTATCCTCCGAGATGTGACCGACACTCCCGGACGCGCGACGCCTACGGCACCGAAGATTCCCCGTGCGTCGACGCGGACCCGGGCCCGCACGGAGACCCCGATCCTCGTTCGCCAGATCCGGAACGGCATCGTCGAAAGCGTCCATCGCGGCGACATCGTCGAGGCTGACCTCGACGGCAACCTCATCCGTCAGCTCGGCGATCCGGATCGGATCGTCGCCCTGCGCTCGACGGTCAAGCCGTTCGGCGTGGTCGCGCTGATCGAGGCGGGCGGGATCGGGGCGTTCGACCTGGAGCCGGCGGAGATCGCGATCATGACGAGCTCCCACTCGGGCGAGGACATCCACGTCCGCACGATCCAGGCCATCTTCCGCCGGGCGGGCGTCAGTCAGGGCCTCCTCGCCTGCGGCAACGAAGGGATGCCGCTTGACGCGCTGACCGCGGCGCGCCTGGCGCGCGATGGCGAGAAAGCAAGTCCGATCCGGCACATGTGCTCCGGGCAGCACGCAGTGTCGCTGCTGCTGTCCCGGCTCAAGGGCTGGGATCTCGAGACCTATTGGCAGCCTCAGCATCCGTCGCAGGTGGCCTATCGCTCGGCGGTCGCACGGGCCTTCGGCACCAAGCCCGAGCAGCTCCGGACGGCGCTCGACGGCTGTGGCGTGGAAACGTACGCGTTCCGGCTTCGCGAGATCGCACGGGCGTATGCCATGTTGGCCGACCCGATCGCCCTCGGCGCCAAGGACCCTCGCCAGGCACTCGCACCGGCGCTCACGATCATCCGTGATGCGATGCTCGGCAGCCCGGAGATGATCGGGGGCCGTCACGACCGGCTGGATACATCGCTCATGAAGGCGGCGCCTGCCCGGCTTGTGAGCAAGGCCGGCATGGAAGCGCTCCGGGCGATCGCCATCCTGCCCGGTCCGCGTCAGGTCGGCAGCGGCACCGCGGCATCCGGGATGGCCCTCAAGATCGAAGATGGGGGTGGGTACGAGCGCGGTTCATGGGCCGCCTCCGTCGAGACGCTGCGGCAGGCAGGCGTTCTCGACGACCAGGCGATCCGTGTGCTCGCTCGGTATCACCGGCCACAGAGCCTCGACCCGCACGGACGGATCGGGGCGGAATCCGTCGCCGATTTCGAGCTCGCTCCCGTTGGCGAGCTGATCAGTTGACGGTCGCACGGATCGGTCACCACGAGTCCTGACCGGATCATCACTGGAGCTGCAACGTGCCCATGGCACCTGACGCCGATCCCTACCGCACGCTCGGCCTCAGTCGTGGCGCCTCGCTCGCCGAGGTCAGGAAGGCGTATCGGAGGCTGGCCAAGGTCAATCACCCGGACGCCGCCGGCGAAGCTGCACTGCCCCGATTCCTGGCGATCCAGGCGGCCTACGACCAGATCGTCGGGCCTGGCAGCGCGAACGCCATGGGTCGCCCGAAGGCCTCGACGCGGCGACCATGGGATGCGGACCCGGCGCGAGCCGACGCGACGCGGCGGGCCTACGGGGGCCGAGCGCGGCGAGCGCCGACCGGTGAGCCCCGGCGGCCTGGATCTGCGAGCGGAGGACAGGGGCCGAACGGAGGTCGCCCGGGGTCGCCGCCGGGCGGGGTCTCGCGCGATCCGAACAAGGCGACGCCCGGTTCCACCACGTACGACGGCGCAGACGTGGAGCCCTTCGAGCCTGACTGGGGCGGCGCCTCCTGGTATGGAACGACGACCGGGACGTACTGGACCCTGAATCCGAAGGAATATGCCGATCCCCGCAAGCACGGCCCGGAGTACCAGGCACGCGCCAGGCGGGCGGCGGCGGCGGCGCAGGGGACCCCGGCGGGCTCGTCCGCGGCAGGGCCCGGAGACACCGTCGGGTCGGATGGCCTCGACGTAGATGACGCGACGGCCGCGTCGGCGGCGTCGTCCCCCCGACCGGCGAACCCGCCGCCAACGCACACCACGGGTTCGTGGTGGGAGGCGACGGCGGGGACCCCGGCATCCGAGCAGCCGGCATCCGAGCAGCCGGCCCCCGATCCGGCTCCTGACAGCGCTCGCGCGGCGGGCGGCGAGGCCGCTTCGGGGGCCCCGGCGTCGGACTCCGGAGGTTGGGACTGGCTCGAGGGCCGAGAACCGCGCCTCGCCGGGCGCGTCGGTCGGGCCGTGCTGGGCTGGGTCCCGATCGGCCTCGCCATCGGCTGGCTCGGGGGCGAGGTCTCGGGATGCGGACGCTTCTCCGCGGCATGCGACGACACCACCGGCAGCGTCGTGTGGCTTGCGCTGGTCGGCGCGCTGGCGTTGCTGCTCGTACTGCCGCGTGTCGCCACGATCGCCGGGACGGCCGCGCTGGCCGCGCTCGCCGTGGCGATCCCGGTCGCGCTCATCTCGGCGGCCCCGGGAGTCGACGGCATCACCATCGGCGGCCTCCCGGTCCTCGGGCTCGTGTCCGTCGCCGCCTGGGTCGCCGGCCTGGCCTGGGGGCTGCTCCGCTCGGATCGCGGAGCGGCCCGTCCCGTATCCTGAGCCCATGCCACGCCGCCACGATCCGCGCGACCTGTCCTCAGCCGCCCAGGAATACCTCCTGGCCTTGCGCGTCGCTTCCGGCACGGGCGATGCCACCAAGGTGACGGCCGCCAGCGTCGCGCGCCAGCTCGGCGTCACGACCCAGGCGGCCAGCGAGATGTTCCGGCGCTTGACCGCCGATGGGCTCGTGGAGCACGCCGATGGGCGCGAGCTGCGGCTCACGTCCGCCGGGCGCGCCGCTGCCGATGCGATCTTCCGGCGCCACGCCCTCATCGAGTGGCTGCTGACGAGTGTCGTCGGATTGGGCTGGGCGGAGTCGGACGAGGAGGCGATGCGCCTGCAGGGCGCCATCTCGCCTCGGGTCGAAGCGCGCCTGGATGAGATGCTGGGCCATCCCGAGATCTGCCCGCATGGCAATCCGATCGATCTCGCGACCGCGAAGCGCCGACCGCCCGGCGTCCCTTTGAGCGAGATGGAAGCCGGCTCGCGGGCGACCGTCTACCGCATCACCGAGGAGGCCGAGGAGGACGCCGGGCTGCTGTCCTACCTCGAGGCCCGCGCCCTTTGGCCCGGCGCCCCGATCACGATCCTGGCGCGCTCCGAATCGCTCGATTCCCTCACTCTCGAGGGCCCGATCGGGCGCGCCACGCTCGGTCTTCGCCCGGCGTCGCTCGTGCGGGTGCTCCGCGGGGACGCCGATCCGGATCTGTTCCACCGCATCCCCGCGGGGACGGCTCCGGGGTCCTGATCGAGGCTCGGCGCAACCGGTCGCCCGACTGGTAGCCTTCCCGGATGGCCCACCACCGCGTCCGCATCGCCCCGAGCCCCACTGGGCCTCTCCACATCGGGACCGCGCGGACGGCGCTCTTCAACTACCTCCACGCCAGGCACGTCGGCGGGACGTTCATCCTGCGGCTCGAGGACACGGACGTGGCACGCAGCACGCTGGAGTTCGAGAAGGACATCCTCGACGGGCTGCACTGGCTCGGCCTCGAATGGGACGAGGGCCCCGAGGTGGCCGGGGAACCCGCCCGCGGGCCTCACGCACCCTATCGCCAGATGGAGCGGCTGCCGTCCTACGCCGCCGCGGCGCAGCGGTTGTTGGCCGACGATCTCGCCTATCCGTGTTACTGCACGAGCGCCGAGCTCGAGGCCGATCGCGCGTCCCGGGAGGCTGAGCGCCTGCCGCCTCGGTACGTGGGCCGCTGCGCGGCCCTGACCCCCGAGGAACGGCGTACCCGCGAACGCGACGGGCGGCGCGGCGCTCTCCGGTTCCGGGTCGGCGAAGGCGTCGTGGCGTTCGATGACATCGTTCGCGGCCGCGTCGAGATCGACGTCGCCAACCTCGGCGGTGATTTCGTGATCGTACGAGCGGACGGCACGCCGCTCTACCACTTTACCGTCGTCGTCGACGACGCGGCGATGGAGATCACCCACGTCATCCGGGGCGAGGACCATCTCTCCAACACGCCCAAGCACATCCTGCTGTTCCAGGCCCTGGGCCATGCGGTACCGCGCTTCGCGCACCTGCCGCTGATCCTCAACCCGGACCGCAGCAAGATGAGCAAGCGCAAGAGCCAGACGGCGATCGACGACTACATCGCGCAGGGGTTCGTGCGTGAGGCGCTGGTCAACTACCTGGCGCTCCTGGGTTGGGCCACCGGGACCGAAGAGGAGATCCTGTCCCTGCCCGAGATCACCGAACGGTTCGACCTCTCGCAGGTCCACAAGGGTGGAGCGATCTTCGACCGCGAGCGACTGGAGTGGATCAACGGGCAGTGGATCCGCCGCCTGTCCGCGGACGAGCTGATCGATCGCCTGCGACCGTTCATCGAGGCCGATCTGGTCGCCGGCCGGATCGAATGGATGCCGTCCGACGACGAATTGCGGTCGCTGCTCCCCGTGATCCAGGAGCGACTGCCGACCCTCGGGGCGATCGGGGACCTGGTCGGGTTCCTGTGGGTCGCCGAGCTGGACGTGGATACGGCGATGCTCATCCCCAAGCGCTGGGACCACGCCACGACCCTCGCGGGGCTGGAGGCCGCCCGCGAGGTGATCGCCGACGTGCGTGACGTCGTGTTCGAGGCCGATGAGATGGAACCGCCACTGCGCGCGCTGGCCGAGGCGCGTGGCTGGAAGGCCGGTGACCTGTTCATGGCCATCCGGGTGGCCGTCACCGGGCGCACGGCGACCCCACCGCTGTTCGACACGCTCGTCGCGCTGGGTCGCGACCGCGTGCTCGCGCGACTCGACCATGCCGTGGAGGTCCTGGCGCCTTCCTGATCGCCGTGGCCGGCCGCGTCGGGGCGCCGAACCGGTCCTGCTTGATCTCCCGTAACAGGCCGTTAACCGGGATGCCTATGCTGGTATGGACATGGCACGAACGATCCTCGTCGTCGAAGACGAACCGACGTTGCGCGAGACGCTGGTCGAAGCGCTCGTGGCGGAGGGATTCAG
>Ga0224505_10001419_pt1 | contig 15155 bp, 15 predicted proteins | sample SF_Jan12_sed_USG_FD_169102 | JGI IMG/M metagenome (GOLD analysis project Ga0224505, IMG submission 169102) | Sediment microbial communities from San Francisco Bay, California, United States - SF_Jan12_sed_USGS_4_1 | ecosystem: Environmental > Aquatic > Marine > Sediment | place: USA: California... | reverse complement strand
CAGTCGCTTCATAGCGGTTCTCCCGGACGCAGCGGGCGCGGTTGTGTGTCCGGAGTGCCGCCGATGACTGCTTCAATATACCCCGCACGCGCCAACAGCTGCTGCGCCGTCGCGTCAGTGTATTTCTGCAGCGGTTGCGCGAACAGCACCAGCGCGACGCCGCAGACCAGCAATGCCCCTAACGGCAGCCATTCTGCAGGGCGCGCGGCGCGGGCGTTGTGATCGGGCGTGGTCTCCGTATGCCACAACAACTGGCTGCCCGCCCGGACGCCGCCCACCAGGACCAGCAGGCTGGAGCACAGGATGATGCTCCAGACCCAGACTGCAGCCGGGCCGGGCAGCGTGGCCTGCAGGATCATGAGTTTGGCCAGGAATCCGGAGGATGGCGGTGCACCGGCGACGGTGATGGTTGCAATGAGAAATGCGATGCCCAGGAGCACAGGCTGCTGCAGCGCCGGCCCAGTGACCAGTGCGTCGCCGCTGCTGCCGCGCTGGCGCGTCAGCAATTCGGTGAGCAGGAACAGCGATGCAATGACCAGAGTGCTGTGCACAAGGTAGAACAATGCACCCGACACGCCGGCAACGCCACCGGCCGTAATCGCAGTGAGCATCGTGCCCACCGAGGCGATGGTCATGTAAGCAACCAGCTCGCCCAGGCGACGCGCACCGAGCACGCCGAGCGCGGCAAGCCCAAGTGTCAACAAGGCAACCGGCAGCAGCCACGGAGTGGTGAGATCGGCGCCTGCGCCGGATGCGCCGCCGAAAACAAGGCTCGTCACACGCAGGATGGAGTAGACCCCCACCTTGGTCATGATTGCAAACAAGGCCGCTACCGGCGCGCAAGCGCTGGAGTACGCCTGGGGCAGCCAGAAATACAGCGGAAACAGTGCTGCCTTGACCGCGAATACCCCGAGCAGCATCATGCCGGCGGCCCTGATCAGCGCAATGTCGGCTTCGGGCGCCAGCGCTACGCGTTCCGCCAGGTGCGCCATGTTGAGTGTGCCGGTGACCCCATAGAGCAGGCTGACGGCAATCAGGAATACCCCGGAGCCGGTCAGGTTGATGGCGACGTAGTGCACAGCCGCGCGCAACCGGGGCTGTCCCAGGCCGTGCAGCAAGAGGCAGTACGATGCGATCAGGAGTACTTCGAAAAATACAAAAAGATTGAACAGATCTCCGGTGAGGAACGCACCATTGATGCCCATCAACTGGAACTGGAACAGGGCGTGAAAATGCCTGCCGCGCAGATCCCAGCCGGCGATGGCGTAGGCCAATGCGGCCAGTGCGACGACAGCGGTCAGCAAAATCAGCATCGCCGACAGGCGATCGAGCACCAGCACAATGCCGAACGGCGCTTGCCATTCACCGACCGCATAGACCTGATAATCACCGGCCATGGCCTGCATCACGAGCAGTACGGCGACTGCCGCGGTAACTGCGGTTGAGGCAGCGGAAATCCAGCGCGCCGCCTGAGGCCTGTTACCGGCGCACGCGAGCAGCAGGGCACCCGTAATTGCCGGAATTACCAGCGGCATGGCTAACAGATGGTTCATGGACTGCGCTTCTCAGGATGCACGGGTTCGGAGCCGTCAACATGATCGGAGCCTGAATCGCGATAAGCGCGTACCGCCAGGGCGAGAAAGAAAGCGGTCATGCCGAAGCCGATGACGATGGCTGTTAGTACCAATGCCTGCGGCAGCGGATCGGTATAGGTGGAAACGCCTGTCGTCACGATCGGTGGCGCGCCTGTGGTGACGCGCCCCATGGTGAAGATGAACACGTTGACTGCATATGACAGCAGCGACAGCCCGAGCACCACGGAAAACGTGCGTCCACGCAGCAGGAGATAGACGCCGCAGGCCGTAGTGACTCCGAGTGCGCTGGCGAGCAGAAATTCCATCAGGATGCCTCCACGCGCATCGAATTGACCGGACCCGTTACTTTGCCCAGACGTACCAGCATCAGCAGGGTCGCGCCGACTACAGTGAGGTAGACGCCAAGATCGAAGGCGAGCGCGCTGGCGAGAGGGACTGCGCCGAGCAGCGGCAGCTGGAAATAGGCGTAAGTGCTCGTCAGAAACGGTGCGTCAAAAAGCCAGCTTGCGACGCCGGTGAGTCCCGCGATTAATACGCCAACGCCTACCACCGGAGTAGCATCGTCACCGAGGCGGCGGCTGGTGGCGGCCATGCCATCAGCGATGTATTGAATGATCAGGGCCGTCGCCGTGACCAGGCCCGCGATAAATCCGCCGCCGGGCAGATTGTGGCCGCGGAGGAAGATGAATGCCGATACCAGCAGGGCGAATGGCAGAAGCACACGTGCTGCGGCAGAAAGCAGCGGTTGATCATTGCGCGTTGCAGGCGCACCGGCATGCGGTCGCAGCCCGTCCATCATGAGCAATACGCCAACGCCGGCGATACCGAGCACGATGATTTCGCCGAAGGTATCGAAGCTGCGGAAGTCTACAAGGATGACATTGACGATATTGCTGCCGCCACCTTTGGGTACGCTCTCGTTGATGAAATACCAGGAGATTGATTCATGAGCGCGTGTCAGCACCGCCCAGGTGATTGCGGTGACTCCGGCGCCTGCGCCTATCGCCAGCAGCGCGTCCCTGGTGTGGTCGGTGGGATGGGACACCAAAGGACCGCTCTGCGGCATCAGCGACAGCGCCACCAGCAGCAGCGCCGTGGTGACGACCTCTACCGAAAGCTGGGTCAGGGCAAGATCTGGCGCTGAAAAATAGGCGAAGGTCAGGCTCGCCGATAATCCGACCACGCCGACCAGGATGATTGCAGTAAAGCGCTGGTGGTGCAGGGCGACGCTGGCTATCGCGGCTACCAGTGTGATGCCCCAAACCGTGATTGCCAGCGGCGGCGCCGGCGTCAGTGCCGCGGCGCCTGCGATATACCCGTGCTGCAGGAACGGCCATAGGCCCAAGATCGCAATGGCGATGACGAGCAGCCGCAGGTAGCGCTGCAGCGAGCCGTTCTGCAGCCGGCCTGTGATGACGGCTGAAAGTGCCACGACAGCTTCGAATCCGCGATGGAAAAGCTGCGGCGCGGTCCATTGCTCGCGCGGGTGCATGTGCAGGTTGTGCCGGCGCAACAGCCAGTACAGCAATATCCCGGCTGCCAGCGCGATCGCGCTCATCATCAGCGGTATCGTCAGTCCGTGCCAGATCGCAATGTCGTACGGGGGGAGTTCGGCGCCAAATACATCGCGCGCGGCCACCGCCAGCAATGGCGCTACCGTAAGACCGGGCAGCATGCCTACTGCGATGCAGATGACGACCAGCACCTCGACGGGAACCTTCATGTAGCGCGGCGGCTCATGCGGCTTGCGTTCCAGGTCCTTCGGTTCGCCATCAAAGAACACATCGTGTATGAAGCGCAGGGAATAGGCAACGCTGAATATGGCCCCCAGCGTTACTGCGATCGGCGCAATTTTTCCCAGCAGACCGAGATCATGCAGCTCAAGCGCCTCGGCGAAAAACATTTCCTTCGACAGGAATCCGTTGAACAGTGGCACCCCCGCCATGGCCGCTGCCGCGACCATGGCCAGGGTGGCGGTATAGGGCATGTACTTCCACAAGCCGCTGAGCCGGCGCATGTCGCGCGTACCGCACTCGTGATCGATGATCCCGGCCGCCATGAACAGGGAGGCTTTGAATGTCGCATGGTTGATGATGTGGAATACGGCCGCGATAGCTGACAGTGGTGAGTCCAGACCGAGGAGGAAGGTGATCAGTCCAAGGTGACTGATCGTCGAATAGGCAAGCAAGCCTTTGAGATCATGCTGGAACACCGCGACGTAAGCGGCATAGACCATGGTTACGAGGCCGACAGTGGTTACGATCCACTCGAACTCCAGGCTGTTGCCGAGGACCGGATACATTCTTGCCAGAAGAAACACGCCGGCCTTGACCATGGTTGCCGAATGCAGGTAAGCGGAAACCGGTGTTGGTGCGGCCATCGCCTGCGGCAGCCAGAAGTGGAAAGGAAACTGCGCGGACTTGGTGAATGCGCCGAGCAGGACCAGCACGAGCGCCAGTACATACAGCGGGTGATCATGGATGAGATCGCGTGCCTCGAGGACCTTGGTAAGTTCGAAGCTCCCGGCAATGTTGCCGATCAGCAGGAAGCCGGCAAACATCGCGAGGCCACCGGCTCCGGTGATGGTCAAAGCCATCCGTGCACCGCGGCGCGCGTCGCTGCGGTGGTTCCAGTAGCCGATCAGCAGAAACGAGGAAATGCTCGTCAGTTCCCAGAAAAAGAACAGCATCAGCAGGTTTTCGCTCAGCACGATACCCAGCATTGCCGCCATGAAAAGCATCAGCAGCGCGTAGAATTTTCCGGCCGAATCCGTGGCCGACAGGTAATAGCGCGCGTAGAGAATGATCAGCAAGCCGATGCCGAGAATCAGCAGGGCAAAGATAAGTCCGAGGCCGTCGAGGCGGAACGAAAGATTGAGTCCTATCGCGGGCAGCCACTCCCAGCTCATGATCAGAGGACGACCGTCCATCACCCCTGGAAGCTCGCGCAGGAGCAACATGAGACTGCCAGCGGTTACGGCAGCCACTGTCCACGCAACGGCGTTGCGGCCGAAACGCGCGGCCGGCAGCGCCAGCATGGTCCCTGCAATGAGCGGCAGCAGAATGATGATCGGCAGTGTCATGAAACGGCAAGCGGCGGACAATTAATGGATAAACCATGGCGGACCGGACAAGAGCCGTATTGGATGCGTACGTGGCGCATCAACCTTGGCCGCCGCCCGATGATAACGAATTCTTTCCGCCGAGTCAGCCGGGCTGAAGTATGAACGCTATTGGGTTGTAATGCGGACCTTCAACGCATAGAATTTCGTTTGGAGAACCATATAAAAACCAAATAAAACCGTAACGAGGCACTTATCCATGTGCCGCGATCTATTAAGGCCGATGTCATTCCCTTGCTTAATATGAGCCGTCTGATCAGCCTGTTTGCGGTCCTGTTCCTGTTCTGGGTCGTGCTATCCGGATTCTTCACGCCGTTCCTGCTGGGCGCGGGGGTCCTGTGTGCGCTGGCGGTGGCCTGGCTCGCGAATCGCATGGATGTCGTTGATCACGAGGGGCATCCGATCCACCTCGGCCCCCGACTGTTTACGTACTGGCCCTGGTTGTTCGTGGAGATCGTCAAGTCGGCCTGGATGGTTTCAAAAATAATTCTGGATCCGAAGTTGCCCATATCGCCGACGATGGTGAAGTTCACGCCGGGTCAGCGCACCGTGGTCGGACTGGTGACGCATGCCAATTCGATTACGCTGACGCCAGCCACGATTTCCATTGAGGTCGCCCCCGGCGAGTTTGTGGTGCATGGCTTGACCCGGGAGAACGCGCTTGCCTGTATCGACAGCGAAATGGACCGGCAGGTGCAACGGTTCGAGGGGCAGCGCGCAGTGAAAGACGCCGCCTGATGTTTACGGCGGCTGCAGCGGGGTTGCTGATCGCAATTTGTCTGGCACTGGTGCGGGCCATACTCGGGCCTACGGTATTCGACCGTGTGCTGGCCGCAAATACCATAGGGACGCTTGCCGTGATGTTGCTTGCGGTGATCGGGTTTCTGACGGGCCGCCCGGAATTTCTTGATCTGGCCATCATTTATGGCTTGCTTAATATCATCGGCACGGTTGCCGTGCTGAAGTTTTTCCGTTTTGGAGACCTCGGTGAGCCCGGGAATGGAGACTTGCCGCGATGAGTGAAGTGATCTACGTGCTGAGTTGGCTGTCTCTGACGGTGGGCGCGGCATTTTGCATCATCGGCACCGCCGGGATGATCCGGATGCCCGATTTTTTTACGCGCGCGCATGCCGCCAGCGTGCCGGATACTGCAGGCGCGGGTTTCCTGTTGCTGGGCATGATGTTGCAGGCGGGGCTTACCCTCGTTACGGTCAAGTTGATCATCATCGGCATCCTGATTTTATTCGCCAGCCCCACCGCGACCCATGCGCTGTGCAAGGCGGCGCTGACCCGTGGCTTGAAGCCGCCCATGGCGGACGGGGAGGTAATATCGAAGCGCTGATTATCAATGTGTTGCTGACGCTGATGGCACTGCTGGTGCTGGCCATGGTCGTCCAGCGCAACCTGTTCTCGGTCGTTGTGCTGTTCGGAATCTACAGCTTCCTGATGGCCACCGTGCTGGTGGCGCTTGATGCAGTTGATGTCGCGATGACCGAAGCGGCAGTCGGCGCGGGGATTTCCACGGTATTGTTCCTGGCTGCGCTGTACCTGACGCGGGGTGACGAGACGCGCCCGTTGCACCGGACCTGGTCGGCTCTGCTGGTGTCGATTGGTGTGGGCGGTGCGCTGGTTTACGGGACGCTGGGATTACCAGCGTTTTCCGATCCTGCGGCGCCCATTCATACGCATGTTGTGCCGCGATACATCAATGATGGCCCCAAGGAGACAGGCGTCCCCAATGTCGTTACCGCGGTGCTCGCGAGTTACCGCGGATTCGATACGCTGGGTGAGACGACGGTGGTATTTACCGCGGGAATCGGCGTGATCGCTCTGCTGCGCCGGCGGCGCAGGAAAGAAGGAGACCGCTGATGCGTGATTTCTTCGTATTGCGCGTCATCGCCAAACTGCTGATCCCGTTCATGCTGCTGTTTGCGCTCTATGTGGAGTTTCACGGGGATTTCGGACCGGGCGGTGGATTTCAGGCCGGCGTCATGGTGGCTGCCGCCATTATTTTCTATGCCCTTATTTTCGGCCTCCCGGCGGCGCGCATGCTGGTGCCGGATGCGCTGGTCGAGTCTTTGATCGCATTGGGTGTCCTGCTCTATGCCGGCGTCGGGGTTGCAGGCATGCTGCTCGGCGGCAATTTTCTCGATTACTTTGTGCTGATGTCTGACCCGGTAGCGGGGCAGCATCGCGGTATTTTTCTGGTCGAGCTCGGCGTGCTGATTACCGTCAGCAGCGTGATGCTGAAGATTTTTTATGTGTTTGCCGGCCGCGGCCGCGACGCAATCGAATGACGGTGAGAGCATGACCCTGGCCAGCCACTACAGCTACTGGATGACCATCCTGCTGATGATCACGGGGCTGTACATCGTGGTTGCGCGCGGCAACCTGATCAAGAAGCTGATCGGACTGGGTATTTTTCAGACTTCCGTTTATCTGATCTACATCGCGCCGGGCAAGCTCATCGGCGGTACGGCGCCGATTGTGGCCGAAGGATTCAAGATCTATTCAAATCCGCTGCCGCATGTGCTGATCCTGACCGCGATCGTGGTTGGTGTGGCAACGCTGGCGCTCGGGCTCGCTCTGGTGGTGCGGATATACGAGGAATACGGCAGCATCGAAGAAGATACGATTCTGGAGGTTGAGCGGCGCGACGAAGCGGATCAGGAAAAGGCCGGGGATCGGTCATGATTCTTGATCATCTGCCTGCACTGCAGGTTGTAGTGCCGTTGCTGGCGGCTCCGCTGATCGTGTTGTTGCGCAGCGGTCGTGCTGGGTGGTTTATCACGACTGCTGTCAGTTGGATATCGTTCGTCATCTCTATTTTATTGTTCATTCAGGTGCAACAGACCGGCGTGATTTCCTATGCGCTCGGCAGCTGGCCGCCGCCCTGGGGTATTGAATATCGGGTCGATGTGCTGAGTGCCTATGTGCTGGTGCTGGTTTCCGGGATTGCATCTGTCGTACTGCCTTATGCGCGCGCGAGCATTCTTGCGGAGGTCCCTTCAGATCGCCACTATCTGTTGTACTCAATGTTCGCACTGTTCCTGTGCGGATTGCTCGGCATTGCCATCACTGGTGACGCATTCAATGTTTTCGTGTTCCTGGAGGTTTCGTCGCTGTCCGGCTATGTACTGATTGCGCTGGGACGCGACAAGCGTGCGCTGCGCGCTTCTTTCCAGTATCTGATCATGGGAACCATAGGCGCGACCTTGTACGTGATCGGGGTCGGCCTGCTCTATCTGATGACCGGAACGCTGAACCTCGCCGACATGGCCGAGCGCATCCGTGCCGTGGAAGAGACCCGCCCGGTGCTGGTGGCGTTGGCGTTTATTACGGTGGGCTTGTCGTTGAAGATCGCGTTGTTTCCGTTGCATGTCTGGCTTCCGGGGGCCTATACCTTTGCGCCGTCCGCAGTGGCCGCCTTTATGGCCGGTACCGCAACCAAGGTATCGGTGTATGTGTTGCTGCGTTTTGTGTTTGGCGTGTTCGGTGTCCGCCTGGTTTTGCCGGACCTGGCGCTGCTCGAAATGCTGATCATCTTTTCAGCTGTGGCGATGGTTGTTGCATCACTGGTGGCTCTTTTCGAGAAGGATCTCAAGCGACTGCTGGCTTATTCCAGTGTTGCGCAAATCGGCTACATCACGCTGGGACTTGGCATTGCCAATGCCGACGGCCTGACGGCGTCGGTTGCGCATCTGTTCAATCATGGTGTAACCAAGGCTGCATTGTTCATGCTGGTGGGCGGTATTGTTCTGCGCCTCGGCACGAGCCGGATGGATGCGCTGGCGGGACTGTCACGCCGCATGCCGGTCACCTGCATCGGTGTGGCGCTGGCGGGGTTAAGCCTGGTGGGTGCACCTGGAACAGCGGGCTTTATAACCAAGTGGCATCTGGTGCTGGCAGCACTTCAGGAAGGCCAATGGTGGATCGTTGTCGTAATTGCCGCGAGTTCGCTGCTTGCCGCAGCCTACGTATGGCGTTTCGTCGAGATTGCCTACCTGCGGCAACCGCCTGCCGGTGCGGTGACGAAGGAGGAGGCGCCGTTGCAGCTGCTGGTTCCGGCGTGGGTGCTGGTAGCCGCCTGTATTTATTTTGGTCTTGATACTTCGTTTTCTCTCGGTGGCGCGCGTGATGCCGCAGCATTTCTGCTCGGGGGTGTGCGGTGACCTCAGAGGGGCTGATGCTTATTGCTGTCGCTGCGCCTGTATTCGGTGCTTTGGGTGTGGCCTTGGCACATCGCATCCCGAATCTGCGCGAAGCGCTGTCCTTTGTTGCGGCCGGCGTCACTTTGGTCTGCGTGTTGATGTTGTTGCCGGAAGTGCTCAATGGCGGGCGCCCGGAAATCGTCCTGGTCGAACTTCTGCCCGGCGCTGCGCTGGCCTTTCGCCTGGAGCCGCTGGGAATGCTGTTTGCCCTGGTTGCTGCTGTGCTGTGGCCGATCAGCACGCTGTATTCCATCGGCTACATGCGCGGCAACGATGAATCACACCAGTCCCGGTTCTTTGCCTGTTTCGCGTTGTCCATCGCTTTCACGCTGGGCATCGCCTTCTCTGCCAACCTGCTGACCCTGTTCCTGTTTTATGAAGCATTGACATTGATCACCTATCCGCTGGTCTCGCACCATCAGGATGATGAGGCGCGCCGGGGCGGCCGGGTCTACCTGAGTTATCTGCTGGGCACCTCGCTTACATTGATGTTGGTGGCGGTCATTGCGACGTGGATGGTGGCTGGCACGGTCGAGTTCACGCCAGGCGGAATACTCGGCTCGGAAGTCTCCAATTCATCTATCGGTATCCTGCTGGCCCTGTTCATATTCGGAACCGGCAAGGCTGCCGTGATGCCCTTTCATCGCTGGCTGCCGGCGGCCATGGTGGCGCCGACACCGGTATCGGCGCTTTTGCATGCCGTCGCGGTGGTGAAGGCGGGCGTGTTTACCGTCGTGAAGGTGATTGTTTACATCTTCGGCGTTGACCGGATTGCAGGTTTGAGCAGTGTGGATTGGCTGATTTTCTTCGCGGGCTTCACGATTATTGCCGCTTCGGTGGTTGCGCTGCGCGCCGATAATCTGAAGAGGCGGCTGGCCTACTCGACCATCGGCCAACTCTCCTACGTGGTGCTGGCGGCCGCGATACTCGCGCCGCTGTCGATGATTGGCGCGGCGCTGCACATCGCCGCGCATGCGGTGGGCAAGATCACGCTGTTCTTCGCTGCCGGTGCTATTTATACGGGGGCACACAAGACCAAAGTCAGTGAACTGGATGGCATTGGACACCGAATGCCGTTTACGATGATTGCATTTACAGTTGGTGCAATCTCGATGATCGGTCTGCCGCCGGCGGTCGGGTTCATCAGCAAGTGGTACATGCTGCAGGGTGCGGTTTCAACGGAGCAGTGGAATGCCGTGGCAGTAATTGCGGCCAGCACGCTCCTCAATGCGGGATATTTTCTGCCGATCGTCTACCGTGCCTTTTTTGTCAATGCGCCTGCGGGCAGTGCCGAGCATGGCGAGGCGCCTTGGAGCATGGTTGTCGCGCTGTGCATTACCGCTGCCTTGACGATATTGCTGTTCTGTTTTCCCGATGTGCCGCTGGCGCTGGCACGACAGATGATGGTGGTATGACATGGGACATTGGTTGACGCGAGAATCCACGATCCGCCAGCTTTGGCGATGGTCGCTGGCGTGCCTTGCATTGCTGGTTGTGATCGGCGGATTTATCGAGCCGCATCCCCATTTCGGCATAGACGCGATATTCGCTTTTCCCGCGTGGTACGGTTTTTTGGCCTGTATCGCACTGATCGTTATTGCGAAAGCCATCGGCCTGTTTATCAAGAGGCCTGACACCTACTACCCGGCAGAACAGGAGCGTGATCGTGAGTAGCCTGCTGCTGCATCCGGGTCTGCTGCTGATTTTTGGCGGTCTGGTGATTGGCGTACTGCGCGGGCATGGCCGTAGCATGGCCATTCTGCTGTTGCCGATCGCCGCGTTGTGGCTGATCTGGGCGGCGCCGGACCCGTCTGCAGGACCGGTGCTGCAGTTTCTCGATTACAGCCTGCGGCCGCTGGCGCCGGATAACCTGTCGCGCCTGTTCGCAACGATATTTGCCGTCATGGCCTTCGGCGGCGGTTTGTTTGCGCTCAACCAAGCGAGCCGGCTGGAAATGCCGGCTGCATTTGTGTATGCAGGTTCCGCGATTGGCGTGGCCATGGCGGGGGACCTGGTTACGGTGTTCGTGTTCTGGGAACTGATGGCGATCGGCTCGACCCTGGTGTTGTGGAGTGGCGGCGCCTACCGTGCAAGTTTCCGTTACCTGATGGTGCATCTGTTTGGCGGCGTTTTGCTGATGGCCGGCATCGCCGGTCATGTGGCAACGACCGGATCGGTCGAGTTTGTTCGCATGGGGCTCGATACACCCTGGCACTGGTTGATGTTGGCGGGATTCCTGATCAACGCCGGTGCGCCGCCGCTGTCTGCATGGTTACCCGATGCTTACCCCGAGGCGTCATGGAGCGGCACGGTATTCCTGTCCGCATTTACCACGAAGACGGCCGTGTACGTCCTGCTACGCGGATTTCCCGGCAACGAGATCCTGATTTATATCGGCGTGTTCATGATTTTCTACGGCATCATCTACGCGCTGCTGGAAAACGACATGCGGCGAATACTCGCCTACAGCATCGTCAATCAGGTGGGCTTCATGGTGACCGGCGCTGGCATCGGGACGGAGATGGCCATCAACGGGGCCGCAGCCCATGCATTTACCCACATCATTTACAAGGCCTTGCTGCTGATGTCTGCGGGCTCGGTGCTGTTTATGACGGGCAAGCGCAAATGCACGGATCTGGGCGGGCTTTTCCAGAGCATGCCCATCACTTGCATTTGCGGCATTATCGGCGCGCTTGCGATTTCGTCCTTCCCGTTCACCTCGGGCTTTGTGTCGAAATCAATGATCTCTCAGGCGGCGGCCGACCAGCATCTGCTGTGGATCTGGCTGGCGCTCGCGGCAGCCTCGGCCGGCGTGTTTCTGCATGCGGGCATCAAGTTTCCGTGGTTCGTCTTTTTCCAGAAAGACTCCGGATTGCGGCCGCCTGATCCGCCGGCAAACATGCGTATGGCAATGATTCTGTTTTCATTTCTGTGTATCGCGATCGGCATCTGGCCGGAACCGTTATATGGGTTGTTGCCCTATGCAACCGACTACGTGCCGTACACGGCATCGCATGTGGTTACGCAGCTTCAATTGCTGCTGTTCTCCGGTCTGGCGTTTTTCGTGATGCTGGAGTACTTGAAGCGTACGCTGACCATTTCGCTGGATGTTGACTGGACGTATCGTGTATTGGCACCCGCTGTCTGGCGCGGCCTGGAACACGGGTATCTGTCGATGATGCGGGTTATTTCGGAGGCCACCGCACGCTGGCTCAACGGAACCACTGGCTTTGTGAAGCGTCATCATGGCCCCGAGGGGCTCCTGGCCCGCAACTGGACGACAGGCGGAACTGCGCTGTGGATGATGATTCTGTTGTTGGTTTATCTGCTGGCGCATCTGGTCTGATTGCGTCGGCATGACTTGGCTGTGGCTTCAGATGGTCAGTATTCTGTAAGCGGGGGGTTGCAAGGTAATAGGCGGTGTGGCCGGACTTGCATTTGCGGGTACCGGGCGCTAGGATGACATGACCGTAATATGGCGTTGCACATGGCGAAATCGTCTTGTTGCTCGCCCAATTAATGTGTGACGGGATTGCGCGAATAACAACACAGTACGCGCTCGCGGGATTCCGTTTCGGTTCCGTGTATTCTGGTCGTCTTTATGGAGGAGTAAAAATGGTTACCAAACAAGAAGTTAAGCCCGCTCAAGCCAGTCCGGCCCGACGCAAGTTTTTGACCGGTGCCGCCGCGGCGACCACCGGTGCCGCGATTGCCGGCTTCCCGATGATTTCGGTGGCGCAGTCGCCCATCGTCATCAAAATGCAGGGTGCTTGGGGTGCCACGGACATTTTCAACGAGATGGCGGTGGAGTTCGTCACCCGCGTCAATGAAATGGCGGGCGGACGGCTGAAGGTCGATTATCTGGTTGGCGGCGCCGTGGTGAAACCCTTTGAGGTTACCGACGCGGTGAGCAAGGGCGTGCTCGATGCCGGCCATACGGTGCCGGTGTACTGGTACGGCAAATCGAAGGTCGCGTCGCTGTTCGGCTCCGGCCCGATCAACGGCTGCGATGCGCCGCAGACGCTGGCCTGGATTTATCGCGGCGGCGGTCTCGCCATGTATAACGAACTGCTGCAAAAACTCGGTCTTAACTATGTCGGCTTCTTTGCAATGCCGATGCCGACACAGCCCCTGGGCTGGTTCAAGAAGCCGATCACCGACGCCAAGCAGCTCAAGGGACTCAAATACCGCACCGTCGGTCTGGCGGCCGACCTGTTCCAGCAAATGGGTGCAAAAGTGACCCAGTTGCCGGGCGGCGAGATCATCCCGGCGCTGGAGCGTGGCGTGATCGACGCGTTCGAGTTCAATAATCCGACCTCGGACATGCGTTTCGGTGCCCAGGACGTGATCAAGAACTACGAGATGGGCAGTTTTCACCAGGCGATGGAATTCTTCGAAATCGCGATCAACAAGAAGAAGTGGGACGCGATGGGCAAGGATCTGCAGGCGATCTGGCGCTACGGCGTCGAGGCGGCGTCCCAGGCGAACTACTGGACCGGGATGGACAACTACTCGCGCGACCTGCAGGTGCTCAAGGACAAACACAAGGTCAACGTGATTCGCACGCCGAAGTCGATTTTCCAGGCACAGCTTGATGCCTGGGACATACTGACCAAGAAGTTGTCGGGCGAAGATCCTTTCTTCAAGAAGGTCGTCGACTCGCAGCGTGACTGGGCCAAGCGTGTCGCGTACTACCATTTCGTAAACGACGCCGACTACCGGCTGGGCTACGAGCACGTATTCAAGACCAAGCTTCCGGGCGCAGGCGAAGTCTGCAAGTGAGCTAGTCCAAGTTGAATAAGGGCGACGCCGACCGGTGTCGCCCTATTTTTTTATTATTGGATACGGCGAGCCATGATTAACCGGTTTATCTACGGCATCGACCAGTTGAGCAAGACGGTCGGCCACGCCTTTGCGTGGTGCATCATCATCCTGACGCTGGGCACGTCGTATGAGGTGTTCGTGCGTTATGTGTTGAACGACCCGACGAGCTGGGCATTCGATTTCAGCTACCTCATGTACGGCGGGCTGTTTTTCATGGCCGGCGCCTACTGCCTGTCGCGCGATGGACATGTGCGCGGCGATTTTATCTACCGCATGTGGCGTCCGCGCACGCAGGCCACGGTGGAGCTTTTCCTGTACGTGCTGTTCTTTTTTCCGGGCGTCCTTGCCCTGGTGATTGCGGGCTGGCAATACGGCTTTGATTCTTTCAAGATCCGCGAAGTGAGCGTCAACAGCCCTGCCGGCATCCCGATCTGGCAGCTGAAGCTGCTGATTCCGTTCGGTGCAGGACTGCTGGCGCTGCAGGGCTTTGCCGAGGTGCTGCGCTGCATCCAGTGCATACGTGACAATTGCTGGCCGCGCCGGCTGCATGACGTCGAAGAACTGGAAAGCGTGCTGGCACAACAACATGCCACCAAGGAAACCACCGGTCAGGGGACTGCGAAATGAGTGATCCCGTACTCGCCCTGGTCATGCTGGGGTTGTTCATTTTTGTCATCCTGCTCGGATTCCCGATCGCGTTCACGCTGATGGGCATGGGCGTTTGTTTCGGCTATTACGCCTATTACCAGCCGGGGCAGGAGTTTTTCGATAGCCGGCTGTTCTACCTGCTGACGCAGAACACCTGGAGCATCATGAGCAGCGATGTGCTCGTTGCGGTGCCATTGTTCCTGTTCATGGGTTACGTGATCGAACGATCGAACATCCTCGACCGGCTGTTCTACAGCCTGCAGGTCGCATTGCGCCATGTGCCCGGATCAATGGCCGTGGCGGCATTGGCTACCTGCGCGATGTTCGCCACCGCCACCGGCATCGTCGGTGCGGTGGTGACGCTGATGGGATTACTGGCATTGCCGGCGATGCTCAAGGCCGGTTATGACCAGAAGCTCTCGACCGGCGTCATCTGTGCCGGCGGCACGCTGGGCATATTGATCCCGCCTTCGATCATGCTGATCGTGTATTCAGCGGCATCGTCGGTGTCTGTGGTGCGGCTTTATGCCGCCGCGCTGATACCCGGTTTCCTGCTGGCGGGTCTGTACGTGACTTATGTGATCACGCGCGTGGTCATCAATCCCAAGCTTGCGCCCAAGCTGCCCAAGGAAGAAAGCAACGTGCCGTGGAGCAAGGCGCTGCTGCTGTTGTTGCAGGCCTTTGTGCCGCTGGCGGTGCTGATCCTCGCGGTGCTCGGTTCCATCCTCGGGGGGCTCGCGACACCGACCGAGGCGG
>Ga0224505_10001417_pt1 | contig 15177 bp, 21 predicted proteins | sample SF_Jan12_sed_USG_FD_169102 | JGI IMG/M metagenome (GOLD analysis project Ga0224505, IMG submission 169102) | Sediment microbial communities from San Francisco Bay, California, United States - SF_Jan12_sed_USGS_4_1 | ecosystem: Environmental > Aquatic > Marine > Sediment | place: USA: California... | reverse complement strand
CCAGCCGAGTCCAGACGCGCATCGCGCACCGCACCCTGTCAGTTCCACACGCACGTGCAACAAGTTGCGGGATGTCTACATGTAGACGGAGGAGACGATGACCGACATCGACCGTGGCGTTCTGGCCACGATCGACCGCAAGCTGTTGGCCGGTTTGGGACAGGACGAAACGGATCGGATGGTGAGGGTGCCGGTGACGGCGGCCAAGTGTTCGACGTGGAAGCGCTACTGCGACACGGCCGGAGTCTCGATGGGTCGTGCCATCGCCATGTTGATCGATCGGGAACTGGTCAGCGTGTTCGGTGATCAGACCGACGATCACCTGCCGGCGTTTGAACTGGCCGCACGGCAGGAGCAGGTCACTCGCCGAGAGGAGAAGGCGGCGGTTGTCGAAGGACGCCTCCAGGCGTGGAACGCCCACCTCCGCGCGAGGGAGAACGAGCTCGAGACCCGAGAGCGGCGAGTCGAGTTCGCAGTGAAGACGAGTGCCCACCCAGTTGAGGCGGAGACCAAAGTCGGTCGCAACGAACGCTGTCCATGCGGGTCTGGCCTAAAGTACAAGCACTGTCACGGTCTGCCCGGCCGATGACGCCGGGCTTGCCAGATAATGGGTCGCTAGCGCAGATTGCCGGATCTCGCGCTGTCAAGGGTGCGCGAGATCGGTTTGGGCGGTGAGTGATCTGGGCGGTCTGGCAGAACACTCAGCGAACTCGAGACACTACCTCGGGTCAGCCACTCCGGGACGAGCCGCCGATGAACAAGCGCTTCTAGCTCGGTGCGGGCCGACGTGGAGCCGATGACGATGATCGGCCCTTCGACCACCGGGCTCTCGTGCGCAAGGTAGTCGCCCAGCCACTGCTGCTCGGTGCCCATGAGATGCGACTTCTGGGCGTGATGGGCGCCGATGTTGATGACGGTGCCACCGGGATCTTCGGCTATGCGCCGCTCGACCAGTTGTTTGATGAGTTCCTCCCGTGACCTGGCCCCCTCGTTGTCGTCTTCCTTGCGCTGTTCCCGGATTTCGATGCTGACCGCCTCCACCTCGACCATTTCCGCCACCTGACCGTAGCGAAACTCGCCCCGATCTCGATGAGGGTGGAGCGTCGGTCGGTGGGGTGTGGTGCCCGTTTGACAAGGCCTGCGTTCTCGAGGCGGTCGAGGCGGCCGGTGATGCCGGATGCGCTGATCATGACTCGGTCGGCGAGGTCTTAGGGACGGAGCGGGGTGGGGTGGGCGCGGCGTAGCGCTGCCAGGACTTCGTAGTCGCCGTGGACGTCGAACCTTGATTGTCTGCCCATCGCGGGTTGCCCGTCGGTCATCTCCGCCGTGTCTGCGTCATGGATCGTTCAGGCCCGGCGGGATGAAGCCGGCTTCATACGCGATCGCGACTGCATGTACCCGGTCGCGGGCGCCCAGTTTGGTGAGGATGTGAGAGACGTGGGACTTGACGGTTGCTTCTCCTATGAACACCGATTCGCCGATTTCGGCATTGGTGAGGCCTCGCGCAACCCACAGCAGCACCTCGCGTTCGCGGTCGGTGAGGAGCTTGATGCGCTCCTGCATCTGCCGGTCGATGGGCCGCTCGGACACGACCCGTTGGATGAGCATCCGGGTGACGGCCGGAGCGAGCAGAGCATCCCCCTTTGCAGCCACGCGCACGGCGTGGACGAGCTCGCCGGGTGAGAGGTCCTTCAGGACGAACCCGCTTGCGCCTGCCTCGAGGGCGGCATATACATACTCGTCATCCTGAAATGTGGTGAGTACCACCACCCGGATCGGGAGGGCGGTGTCGAGCGAAGTGATCGCTCTCGTGGCCTCGATGCCGTCCATCCGAGGCATTCGGATGTCCATCAACATCACGTCCGGACGAAGCGACCGTGCGGAGGCGATGGCCTCGATGCCGTCCGCGGCTTGACCGACAACCTCCATGTCCGGCTGGTTGTCGAGGATCATGGCGAATCCTGCTCGTACGAGCTCCTGGTCGTCGACGACGACGACGCGAATCCTCATGAGGAGGTCCCGGTTGGTATCCGCGCTTCCACCCTGAATCCGCCTGCAGCGATCGGGCCGGCGCTGAACATGCCGCCGAACATGGAAACTCGCTCCCGCATCCCGATGAGCCCCCGCCCTTCGTGATCGGCCTCCGGCGCTTCGGCTCCCAACCCGTCGTCCACGACGATGAGGTCCACCACACCGTCTCGCCGGGTCAACGCGATGTTGACGGTCGCGGCCGGCCCACCGTGTGACAGCGTGTTGGTGAGCGCCTGCTGAACGATTCGGAATACGGTCAGCGAGACATCTTCGGGTAGACCGCTGAACCCACCGATCCGCTCCAGCGCCACCGGCAGCCCTGCCTCGCGGAACTCGGCCACGAGGTCATCGATGTCGCTGATTCCCGGTGCCGGGTGCCGCCGGGACTCATCACCATTGCGGACGACCACCATCCGACGAACCTCCGCTAGTGCCCGGCGCGCCGCGTCTTGGATCGTGACGAGTGACTGGCGTGTGAGGTCCGGTCGTGTATCGAACACCTCTTGGGCGGCCCCTGCCTGAACCACGATCAGGCTCATCGTGTGCGCCCAGACATCGTGGAGGTCGCGCGCGATCCTCGATCTCTCGTCGAGGACCGCCCGCTCTGCCCGCCGTTCCTGTTCCTGTTCGAGCAGCACCGCACGCTCTTCGAGAGCGATCTGGTATTGGCGTCGCGTGTAGGCGAGTTCTCCGAAGAATCCCGCTCCGAACCAGTTGATGGTCATGACAGCCACGAGGAAGACGGGCAGGCGTTCGAGCAGCGCCGCTGCGGTGAACCCGATTGCGACAACGGCCACGGCGACCCACCGAATGGTGTTGGCGGCCGGCCGGCGGGCATGGGCGCCGACTGCGTAAACGGAGATGAGAGCGGCCAACTGGACGCCGGTGACGAGGGAGTAACCGAGTAGGAACCGCCCTAAGAACCCAACGCCATTCATGACGAAGACTGGAATCGGGTTGGTTCGTCGCCATACCACGGGGAATACCGCCAGGAGGAGGAGCGCGAAGGCGAGCACGTCGGGATCTCGAGTCGAGATCTGATCGTTCAGCTGGAACGGGAAGACGAGGTCTTCGAGAACCGACAGCACCAGAAGCACGACCATGAAGGCGACGTCGAACGCCGGCGGGCGGGGAACGACGAGTCGGCCGAGACTGGGCACGTCACGATCGTATCGCTTGCGCACCCGGGTTTCCGGGTGTTCATGAGGGGGGACCCGAAGGTCCCCCCTCGTGTCGCGTGAGGCGGTGTCAGCCGTGGACCGGCTCCAGAGCCGGCTCGGTGTCGGACTCGAACACCGCCCCCTCGATGTCGATTCGAGGGAGCCACTCCAGCCATCGGGGCAGGTACCAGTTGCGATCGCCCAACAACGCCATCGCCGCAGGGACGAGTACCGAACGCACGATGGTGGCGTCGAGGACGACCGCCACCGCCAGGCCGACCCCCATCTGCTGGAACATCACCAGAGATCCGGCGGCAAACCCCCCGAACACCGCCACCATGATCAGGGCGGCGCCTGTGATGATCGAGCCGGTCGACCCCAACCCGAACGCCACCGAGCCGGTGTTGTCGCCGGTGAGGTCATAGTTCTCCTTGATCCGGCTGAGAAGGAAGATGTGGTAGTCCATGGAGAGCCCGAACAGCACAGTGAACAGGAACATCGGAACCCAGGCCTCGATCACGTCGGTCTGCCGGAATCCGAAGAAGTCGGCACCGACCCCGTGTTGGAACACGAGCACGAGGATCCCGTATGTGGCTCCCACCGACAGCAGATTCATGAGGATCGCCTTCAACGGAACCACGATCGATCGGAAGATCATCATGAGTAACACAAAGCTCAGACCGAGGACGAACACGAAGATCGCGGGGCTGTGACTACCGATCACAGTGACGTAGTCGAGCATCCCCGCTGCCGCACCGGTCACCAACACTTCGGCGTCCGTATCCGCAAACACATCAGGGATGAGGTCGTTGCGAAGCGACGTCACAGCCTGCCGCGCCTCGGTCGTGGACGGGTCGAGCTTGGTCACGACGGTGATGACTGCCAGTCGGTTCCCGTCGGCCACCTCCGTAGTGATGTCGCCATACACGGGATCTTCGCCCAGTGCTGCCGTCAAGTCGGCAGTCGCACCGGCGACTGCCGGCGAGGTGACATCGGCGGACGTGACCACGATGTTCGTGGTCACGGTCCCCGTGTCGAACCTCTCGTTCAGCGCGTTGAACGCTCGCACCGACGGACTGTCTTCTGGGAGCGATCCGATGAAGTTCTGCCCCGTCTCGAGCGTCAGGACCGGCACTGCCGCAGCAAGCAACACCGTCGCGGCAACCGCGATCGACGTCCACGGACGTGCCGTCACGGTGTGGGTGACCCGGTGCCAGAACCGGCTGCCACCCTCCTGGTAGTGAGTACGGCTGGCGAAGGGAATGCGTAGCCGGTTGATTCGATCGCCGATGAGCTGCAGGAGTGCCGGCAGCGCTGTCACGGCGGCGAAACCCGTCGCCAACACAGCGAGGATGGCACCGATTCCCAGACTGCGCATGATCGTGTCCGGCATGTACATCAGACCCATCAGGGCGATGACAACGGTCATACCGGAGAACACCACCGCCCGGGTAGCGGTCTGGGCTGACCGGATGATGGCCGCTGACACGTCGTGGCCCTTGGCCCGCTCCTCCCGGAATCGTTGCACTATGAACAGCGAGTAGTCGATGCCCACCGCCATTCCCACCATGACGAGCATGTTCACGACGAAGAAGGAGAGGTCGAATGTCTGGCTCACCAGCCCGGTCAGCCCAAAAGCGAGCACGATCGCCATGATCGCCAACACCAACGGCACACCTGCTGCGACCACCGCGCCGAACACGAACACCAGGATGACCATCGCGGCAGGAATACCGATTGTCTCCCCCTTCCTGAGTGTCTCCTCGGCGAGTGCGTTGAACTCGGCGTTGATGGATCCGCCGCCAACCGTCATGAAGTCGAAGGACGTGGATGTGCCCATCGACTCGACGAGGTCGACCACCGGCGCTGCCTGAGCGACCGCCTCGGCGGGATCACCAACAAGATCGGTCACGACCAGGGCCGTGTGTCCGTCCGCCGAAACGAGCCCGGGGGCACCGTCGAGGTAGCTGACCGCCATGGCAACCGTGTCGAGGGCCCGGAGACGGGCAACGAGGTCACCGACGGCCTCGCCGAACGACGGGTCGTCAACCGTCAGGTCCTTCGATTCCACGAGCACGAACTCGCGTGCGACATCGGCGATCGCCAGGTGCTCGGTGATCAAGTCGTCGGCTCGTTCCGATTCCGTTACGACGGTGAGTGAGTTCTGATCGGTGGTGACGAGCTGTCCGGCCATGGCAACGGCCGCCACGATGATTACCAGCCACGATCCGAGCATCCGCCACGGATGCCGGGTGGCGATAGCAGCCATTCGCCCTGTCATTCCCAGGGGTTTCTCCATGAGTCTCCTCCTTCGAAGATGCTGGTGACAACGTATTGCCGAGTCGGGCCGCCGTCGTCGGCCACTCGACGGGTGCGGGTATCCCCCGATCGGGGGATACCCGGCTCGATCGCGACCAATCGACCGGCCGACGACGGCGAGAGGTGAGATCGGTACGTTCGCGGGACATGTAGGTCGCGCCGTCTGCCGGAGGACCGGCGTAGAGCTATGCGAACGAGAGAGGAGTACGGACATGGCGGAGGATGACGTCAGGCGACTTGCTGCGCTCGAGCGCCTCGAGGAGAAGCGACGCTTCAGGACCCACGCAGTGGTGTATGTGCTGGTCAACGCGTTGCTGGTGTCGATCTGGGCCGTCCAGGACGCCGACGGCTTCTGGCCGTTCTGGACCATTTTTGGGTGGGGATTGGGATTGGCGATCCACGGCTGGAAGGCGTACTACCAATCACCGATCACGGAAGCCGAGATCGCCCGCGAGATGGACAGGGGCGCCTGAGACACGGAGGCGACGGCGTGGCTCCGGTCTTTCGCTGAGGTCTTGACGCAGCGCTGGAGAACCGCCGACGGGCGGCCGGCTCACCTCACCACCATGCCTGGGTCTGTGTTGGCGCCGCACCCGACTACCGCCACCCGCTCACCCGGCTCCGGCACGTACGACCCCGAGCGGAGCGCCGCCAGGGCGGTCCCCCGCCCGGTTCGGCCACCACCCGGGTCGTCTCCCAGGAACCCGACTCCAGCGGCACCCTTCTTCGGTTCCGGCAATCGGCAGTGCCCCCCGATTTCGACATGGTCGCCACCGGATGGAAGCACTACCTCAACCGACTCCAGGTAGTCGCCAGCGGCCGCGATCCAGGCCCAGACCAGAACCGGGTCTCCGGGTCGTGGCAGGGTGCGTGAGGCCTCACACGGAAGTCCCGCCATCACCCACCAGCGCTGATCACCAGGATTGCGACGAGAACGAGCATTCCGCCCCGTAGCGCAGATCGGCACATACGTGCTCGGTCGTCCAAGTGGTGGTCGACCACCGCCCGTGCCGTCAGCGTATGCCTGCGCGTTGGCTGGGCCATCGTTGCCAGGTATTGATGCCCCCATTTCGACTCGAGGTGAAGACCTGGGCGGCGCGCCCCGAACGCCCAGGCCGGTCGGCCCGCCTTTCGCATCACGACATCGTCGCTTGCGGGCTCCGTGCCCTACAGCCTGTTGCCGATGCCGACGATGACCTCGGCGGGAAGTCTCGTGACGTTCGGTCCGTAGCGCTCCAACACCGCGGCGACGAACGCGTCGCGCACGGCCCCTACCTGCTCGTCGGGCAGCCGGGTCAGGAGCCTCGCCATTGCCGCGCTCATGACGTCCCAGGCGCCGCGGGGGGAGCCGACCTCGACGCTCAGGTCCAGCTTCTGGAGCGTCACATCGGCGAACCCCGCGGTGGACATGGCCTCGGCCAGGCTCATCGGGTCGGTCTGGAGTCGGTTTCCCGGCGGGAGCTCGAGATCCGGGAGCGCGGCGTGGAGCGCCTGCTCGCAGAACCAGATGGGCATGACGTGCTCGGGTCGGCCGAAGATCACGACGACGCCGAGACCGCCGGTCGCGGTGACGCGGAACATCTCACGTAGTCCCGCATCGGTGTCCGGGAAGAGCATCACACCGAACTGTGAGCAGACCCGCTCGAACGTGAGGTCCTCGAGGTCGAGGTCTGTCCCGTCCATGACCGCGGTCCTGATGCTGGTGACTCCTGCCTCCTCGGCTCGGGCACGCAAGAGCTCAAGCATGCCCGGGGAGAGGTCGGTGGCGAGTACCTCGGCACCGAGCTCGGCCGCAGGGATGCTCAGCGCTCCGCTTCCCGCCGCCACGTCGAGCAACCGCATGCCTGGCTGCACGTTTGCGAATCGGAGAGCTGCCCGGGCGATCGCAGTGAACGACGAGCTGAAGGCCTGGTCGTAACCGCCGCCGAAGGCGTCCCAGGCGTCACGCGTCGCGTGCTCATCGCTCATCGATCTCGTCTCCGGCTCGGGTCGGCAGCCGGAGGCCAGCGACTTAGAGTCAGAGAGTAATCGTGCGGTATCACCGGAGCCACTGTCCCGCCCAGATCACCAAACATGGCGCCATAACGCACACTCCCCCAAGTGACCGGGATCGGCACTTCCAGGATTGGTCTAGCGGAAACGAGCCTGTCAGGTTATCCTGACAGACATGAAGGTGATTGCGGTCGAGTCGCTACCTGCAGACCCGCTCGAAGCGTTGAGAGAGCTTTCCCGGGCTGACGTGGAGCTCGAAGAGCTGCGCCGTGAGCGGGTAGAGGCGGCGCGCCGTCAGGGTGCCACTTGGGACCAGATTGGTGAGAGCCTGGGAATGTCGCGCCAGTCGGCGTGGGAGTACTACACCCGTGAGACGCGACGTCTGCTCGAGGAGAGTGCAGCCGGCTCGGATCTCGACGACGACGAGGCGATGCGGGTTGCCACCGAGGAGGTCAGTCGAGTGCGGCGGCGACGCCGGACCTCGAGTTCCTGAGCGTTCCGGATGCGGGTGGTGCTTGATGCCAACGTCTTGGTCTCGGCGGCGATCAGTGAAGGCCCGTCACATCGGATCGTGCAGGGATGGCTCCGACACCAGACATTCGAGTTGGTGATCTGCGACCGGCTGCTCGGCGAAGTACGGAGTGTCCTGATCGAGCGGAGACGTCTGCGGAAGTGGATATCAGAGGAGGCTGCAGGGCTGTACGTCCGGACGTTGGCCACGGCGGCTGACGTGCTGCCCGATCCTGCTCCGGGTCCGGAGTTGACCCGAGACGCCGACGATGACTACGTGATCCATCTCGCTCGGGCTCACAACGCCGACTTCGTCGTCAGCGGTGACGCCGATCTTCTCGAGTGGGACGAGCAGGATCCGCCGGTGATCCCGCCGGCCGAGTTCGAGACAAGGCTGAGTACGTCTTGAGCGGTAGAACCCTGGGCCGCGGCTGGGCCGCGGGACAACCCGAAACGACCGGTGACAACGCGAGCCAACCGGTGGCAAACCCGCAGGTCGGCGACGTTTCCCGGTCAAACGCCGAGGTCACAGACCCCGCCGGTACGGACTTGTAATCAGCAGGTCCGGGGTTCGAATCCCCGCGCCAGCTCCACTCAATCACCGAGAACCCCCCGTGTTTGTGGGGGCCCGGAGACACATCGTGCGATCCTTGACCCCGCGACGCGCGGTGTCGAGTTAGACGTCGCCGTCGACCGGCCGAACGTCGGCGTGTGGGAATCGGGCTACTGGCGTTCGGTCGAGTACGTCATCGACGGGGCGTCCATCGCTGTGAGAACGACGATGGACGCAGGATTCGACCCATACGCCCAGTTCGCTGCCCTTGTCGACTCCCTCACCGTCACCGATGTCGACTCGGCGCTCGCGGTGGTGGACACCCGAGGCAGGCAACTTCCTCGTGTACGAGAAACCGCAGGCGTCATGATCTCGATCGAAGGTTCCCCTACCATCGATGAGGCGGTGCGGATCGGGGAAAGCATCGGCTAGAACGCGTCCGGTCGGAGGCCAACGCCGATCTCCAAACCGGCGACACGACGCACATCTCGTCGAGTGATCGGCACGATCGCGTGCGATGGGGGGGATCTCGTTGCGTCTATGGCGTATTCGTGGCATAGTTGTGGCATGGCCAGAGTCAGAGTCAGCACGACGGTGGACGAGTCGCTGCTCGAGGAAGCGCGGCGATTGCGATCTGAGAGCAACGATGCCGCCCTGCTCGATGAGGCGCTCGCTGCGCTCCTCGCCCGACATCGCGCCGCCCAGATCGACGCCGCTTACACGGCGTACGACGCTCATCCGATTGACGAGCCCGATGAGTGGGGTGACCTCGCCTCGTTCCGCGAAGCTGCCGGGTTGTCGTGAGCGCCCTGCCCGCCCGGGGTGAGGTCTGGTGGTGTGAGTTACCCGAGGTCGCTCGCCGACCTGTCGTGGTGTTGACCCGGGATGTCGCAATTCCAAGACTGCGGCGAACGGTCATCGCCCCATGTACGACCACCATCCGCGGGTTGCCAAGTGAAGTCCTTCTCGAGCCGTCTGAGGATCCCATCCCCCTGGCCTCAGCGGTGAATCTCGACTCGATAGAGAGCGTCGCCCTCGGAACACTCACGCAGCGGTTGGGACGTCTCAGCGATCAGCGGATGCGCCAGATCTGCGCAGCCTTCAACGTCGCCGTTGGCTGTGTCGGCTGACTGGGCAATGGCGGCCACGCCGATCGGCACGTCGTACTCGGGTGGTTCACTGCGTTCGATAGATATCTCGGCGGTGCACGACACGGAGCACGATGACTTCTCGCCCGCCGGTCGTCGTCGATGCGGTAGAGGATGCATCGGACACTCCACACCCCCTCCAACTCGTCACGAAGTGCCACTCCCACCCGTCGCGGGTTGTCGAGCAGCGGGCCCGTGATGAAGTCGATGACGGCGCACGCCACAGTTTCAGGGAGTGTCTCGCGGATCGCCCGAGCTGCTGGCGCGGTTACCGCGATCTCGTACCGGGATTCGGTCACCAGGGCCGAAGCGCTCTGACAGCGTCGACCCCGCGCACTACGTCGCCCTCCAGATAGGCGCGATGGGCCTCGTTGGGCGAGAGATGCCTGGGCCGCAGGATGATCGGTGATGACGCAAACCAACCGGTGGTAGAACCGCAGGTCTGCGAGTAATCGCGGGAGAACGCCGAGGTCACGGACCCCGCCGGCACGGAACTTGTAATCAGCAGGTCGTGGGTTCGAGTCCCACCGCCAGCTCAAGACATCCCTGATCAGGGTGCTTGCGTGTCGACCGACCCTTTTTGCCGGGCTCTTGTCTAGAGGTTGGTATGCCTTGACCGCCGCCGGTGCGAGGCCAGTGTGGATCGCCACTATGCGGCTGAAGTGTCCTTTCAGCTGGCCTCTCCGGAGGGTCCGGCTCAAAGGTATCGGCGAGGACCGACGATCGACGTGCTCGCTCCTGAAGGCCTCGGCGACTGCACCGACCTGACCACCACCCCGCCCGGTCGGACCCTACAAGTTCCCGGCGGGAGCCGGTTCGGGAGTTGATCAGGGACTCGGGTCGGGAAGCCTCGTGAGGACGTCATTGACCCGCTCGTAGATCGACTCGGGGAGCGGGTTCAGCAGGCCGTTCATCCGGTACCTGCCATCGAGGAGGCCCCACGTGAAGATCTCGGCTGCGTACTCCCTTCCCTGCCCGCCCCACGGCCCTTCGTCCGGCATGCGAAGTCCCAAAAGGTGGAGGAGATCGGTCTTCGTCGAGTTGTCCGCCCGGCTCGATGTAGGCGTGGGCAACTTCGTGCCACAACATCCGAGCCCGAATGATGCGCCCAATCCTCTCGTCACCACGGGGATAGCACACCTCCACTACCGGTTGAGTGTCAGACGCCCGGTAGAGGCCGGCGTGACCTTGCCACCGGGCATCTTCGGCATGAAACTGAATCAGGACGTCCTCGACAGGTACGACACCGACGCCGAGCACCCCAGCATCCATGGGACCTACCTCGCGGTCAACGTCCTTTACGCCACCATCTTCGGAGAGAGCCCGGAAGGTCTGACCTACCGACCCGAAGGCATCACCCAAGCGGACGGAGAATTCCTCCAGCGGGTTGCGTGGGGGGCCGTGACGGAGGACCAAGCGCCGTAGCGACTGACACGGGTACGTCGATGATGGGTGCCCGGGGCTCCGAATCATTCCGGCCCAGGTTCCACGAATTGGTCACATGCGCACTCGAGCGCTCTCCGCCCCTAGGCGCTTGTTTGGGCGGGTCCGAAAAGAGTCCGTGCGCCGACCCCATGGGTTCCGGGGTCCAACGTGTCTCATGCGCCGTTGGATGGAGCGGTGTCGGCGGGGCAGGGCACCCTTGCGAGACCGCGTGTGAGATCGACTCCGGTCCGTCGTCGGCGCCCGGCGTGAAAGCATCGAGTGGAGCGCCACTCATCATGGCGCTCCACGGAGTTGGTACGTCAGGCGCCGAAGGCCTCCTCGAAGGCGACTCGCAACTCAGGGGTGGAGAGCCCGGAGAACCCGCAGTAGTTGACCGTGCCGTCGGTGGCCGTGATCAGATACTGGCTTCCCTGAACGAATTCGATCCCGTCGATCAGTGCTAGCAGCCCGGCAGGGGCGGCGAGTTCCACCACGGCGGCGCCGGCACCGGCGAACCAGTGGTCCACGCTCAGTGTGACCCTGTCGTCTCCGACCTCGGTGACCGTGCCTTCGAATGCCACCGGCATCTGGGCTAGGAAGTCGGTGTCGAAGGCGATGCACGACGCCATCGAGTTGGACTCTCCCAACGAGAGGGCGAGTGGTTGGGACACCACGGTTGTCGGGGTCGAGGAGCCACCGAGCAGGCCGGGAAGGGTTGCGAGTGCCGCGATGGCGACGACTGCGGCCGCGGCCGCATACCACTTGACCGCGATAGGTCTCTCGTCCTGTGTTGTCATGATTGCCTCCATTTGTTGTCGGGATGGCGGATGTACCGGAACCCGTGGGGGCATCGGGTCGAGCTTGCGGATCCGATCTCGCAGTTCGTCGTTCATGGTCTTGCTCCCGCGTTTCCATCCCTGTTGTGTCCACCAGCCACGTGATTCTGTCGCGTGAGTTCTGCTGCCAGCTTCTTCTTCACGCGTGCAAGCCGGAGACTCACCGCATTGGCCGTGGTTTCCAACACAACGGCGATCTCGCGGGGTTCGAGGCCCTCCCACGCCCACAGCGTGACCAGTTCGTGTTCTGACTCCGAAAGCGTCGCGAGCGCCTGCGCCAGATCGGAGTCGTCGTCGTGTCCGTGAACTGCAGGCTCGGATTCCAGGCGCTTGGCCAGACGAAGGCGGCGTTGGGTAGAGCGGCGGTGATTGGCAAGTGCCCGGCGGGCGACTCCGTAACACCACGGCAGCGGAGCAGGTTCGGGGATCGAGTCGAGCCGGCGCCACAGCGTCAACAGAACGTCACTCATCACCTCGTCGGCGGAGTGCATGTCGGTGCGCCGTCGAAGGTACCGCATGAGCGGATCGTGGACTTGGGCGACCAAGGCTTCGAAGCGCGCCTCGCCATCGTTCATGGCCGATTCGACGTAACCGGGTCGCGTCGGGTTCCCTGGCCCGCTGAACGTGTAGCGTCGACGGTGACGGGCGGTCGGTGTGCACGAGGAGGTACTCGTGGGATCACTCGATGGGAAAGTGGAATCATCAGCGGGGCCGGGTCCCGGGGCGGGCAGGGTGAGGCCGAGGCGCGGTTGTTCGCGACCGAAGGGGCGAGGGTTGTGATCGGTGATCTGGTTTCGTCCGAAGGGGCCGGTATCGCGTCGGAGATCGGTAACGCAGCGCGATTCCTCACCCTCGACGTCACCGATGCGGGAGCGTGGGCGGCACTGGTCGCAGACACGCTCGACGAGTGGGGGGCCGTCGACATCCTCGTCAATAACGCCGGTGTGTGGCTCGACAAAGGCTTGCTCGACACGAGTCCCGAGGAGTATCGGAAGGTCGTCGAAGTCAACCAGGTCGGCGTCTTCCTGGGCATGGCGGCTGTGGCTCCGACAATGTGTGCTCGGGGATCGGGCTCAATCGTCAACATCTCCTCGACCGCCGGGCTCAAAGGTGGCGGCATGCCGCACGCATACGCCGCCTCGAAGTGGGCGGTGCGGGGGATGACGAGGGCCGCCGCATCCGAACTCGCTCCCAAGGGCGTGAGAGTGAATGCGGTATGCCCGGGCGTCATCGACACGCCGATGATCGAGGGCGGGCGGGCGAACGTGGAGCGTCTGGCCGGTTTCGTGCCTTTGGGGAGGGTGGGAAGTCCGGAGGAGGTGGCGGCCCTGGTGCTGTTTCTCGCTGGTGACGCCGCGAGTTACCTGACGGGGGCCGAGATCGTCATCGACGGCGCCATCACGGCTTGATCCCATCGGTTGATGCCCCCCAAATCGTCGAGGCGGCTCAACCGACGTCCGCTCGATGCCGATGGTATGGCGAAGCCTTTTCTCAGTGGGGGTGTATTCATGGCCATCCGAAAGTCCCTTGCCTGCCTCGCCGTCCTCGTGGCGGCCTGCGGCGGCGCCGATATCGAAACATCAGGTACCAACGACCCGGTGACCCAAGACCCGGTGACCACGGTTGTGGCAACGACGGTCGCCGATCAAGCGACGGTCTCGACCACAACCACAACCGTGGGTACAACGACCAGCGAAGCCGCCCCCACGACCATCGAGGCCACGCCCTCGGAGGGCCTGGACGCGATCGTCGCTCGCATCGATCAGGCTGAACCCCTCCAATCGGCTCGAGTCGAAGGTTCGATCTCGATTCTTGGGATGGAGGGTGCCCAGGGACTCGGCGAGTTCACCATCCCCTTCTCGACCTCGTTCGACAACGCGTCGGGCAACTCATCGTTCCTCATCGACATGGGAGCGATGGCTGGTGCCGTCGAGGCCGATCCCGATGACCCATTCGCGGGCATGGCGGCGGCCATGTTCACCACCATGGAGCTGCGCCAGGTCGGAGACCAGGCATATGTGAAGATGGGATTCCTGACGGCGCTGTTGGGGTCGGAAACGGAATGGATCGCCATGTCGGCCGACGAGGCCGGCGACTTCTCGTCGAGCATGGAGATGGCCGAGTCCGATCCCACCGAGATGCTCAACCAATACCGCGAGGCCGATGCCGTGGTGGAGGAGCTCGGCACCGAGACCGTCAATGGTGTGGACACCACCCACTTCCGTGTGGTCGTGGACGCCGAGGCCTGGGCCCAGACGCTCGATCCCGCAGAGCGTGCAGAACTCGAAGAGAACGGTCCGCTCCCGGGTGGCGAACTCCCGATGGATCTCTGGATCTCCGAGGATGGCCACCTCGTGCGGATGGTGATGGAGATCGACGGATCGACAGTCGAAGCCCCGCCCGGCGAGGCCTTCGAACGCATGGTGATGACCTACGACGTGTTCGACATCAATCAGCCCGTGGTCATCGAACCGCCGGCCGAGTACACGGATATCGAAGACCTCGAGGGTGGGTTCTCACTCGGCGACGGCTGAGCCGCATCGCGAAATCCCAGCCTCGGACCGATGTGTCGATAGCCTGTGCGGGATCATGTTGTCCCAATCGGATCGGCGCATTCTGGACTTCGAACGCGGCTGGTTTCTCCAACCGGAGCCCAAAGACCGGTCGATCACCGACGTCCTCGGGCTCTCACCATCCGACTACTACTCGAGACTCCGTGAGCTACTGGGGGACCCGGAGGCGATGTCGTACGACCCGCTGACGATTCGCCGACTGCGGAGGATGGTGGGGGCCGCGTGACGAGGGGCCGTCACGCGGCGGGCGGCACCTTCCCGCGCGACCTGGTCATCACCGTCGTCGGGATCATTGTGGTTGGCGCGATCGTCTTCACGCTCCTCTGGGTCGGCTCATCCCTGACGGGTGGCGGCGATGACGCCGTCGTCGCTTCGTCGACGACCGTGACCTCCATCCCGGCCGAAGCCCCCGCCTCCACCGCGGCCGGCTCAGAATCGTCCACCGCCACTACGACGATCCCCCAGTCGTCCACCACTCTCGATGTCGTCGAAGCCCGGCCCACTTCCGACGTCGTCGTTCAGGTGTTGAATGCGGTCGGGACCACGGGTCTTGCAGCCGAGGTGACGGCGACGCTTCAGGAAGCCGGGTACGAGACGGTCCCGCCCGACGACTACGAACCGTTGCTGTCG
>Ga0224505_10001415_pt1 | contig 15179 bp, 16 predicted proteins | sample SF_Jan12_sed_USG_FD_169102 | JGI IMG/M metagenome (GOLD analysis project Ga0224505, IMG submission 169102) | Sediment microbial communities from San Francisco Bay, California, United States - SF_Jan12_sed_USGS_4_1 | ecosystem: Environmental > Aquatic > Marine > Sediment | place: USA: California... | reverse complement strand
CAGCAGCGACTGCAAGGTGCGCTCGTGGCACAGATGGAACGGATAAAATAGGACGCCGGATCGTGTCATGCCAGTGATTCAGAATAGCTACTCTGCAACAGTATCGGCAAGCTGTCGTCCCAGGGGCAATGGAACGGAAGCTGTTCTATTGCACCACAGCGATTCTCACCGTTTGAACATACTGCGCTGACGGTCCCTGGAGACAACACGTACGTTGCGTAGCAGAAGCATTCTCGGTGACTGACTGATAGCCCGTGGGCACGTTGGCATGCGTTATGACTGTTGCGTGGGTTCAGCATGTCCCGCGCCGTTCGTTCCTGATCACCATTGAACCTATGGCGGTGTATCGCACCGTCCGTTCCATTGCCACTCGTAGGAAGGACTCCTGGCTGCTGAGGTGAACATGAGCGCGGCAGGATAACAGGTTTATGTGACAGACACGACGCCGATGCTATTCAGCGCTGAGGCTGACATCTGAGAGACACGGTTCCAGATCTGGGCAATAGGAGGAGAGGCGTGTGGCGGGAGATGACAGCTTCCGCTCTATTGGCCTAGTTATGGCGAACGTTAATGCGACAGGGCAGAGGTCCGCCTTATGGCGAGGTGATCTCGGCACCGAACTTCCGCTTCTCACCGATGTCAGCCCTCGACCCCAAGCAGAAGTCCACGACCGACCGCTATCAGAATGGGGAGCTTACTCCGATCTGCATTAGCACCTGTGATACATAGTCGCCCAGTCGCCACTCATTGAAACGGCAGCAGCTATGGCGTATTGTTCGCGAACAGTAGCGGCGTGTTAGTCGGACAGGATCTGGCAGATCTGGCTATTATGCGGATCGGCCTAAACATAGTTACGCGCCGCCGCTGATGCTGAGCGTTAGCTTTCCTCGAAAAACGATGCATGTCCTATGTCGTGTGATCCTAGTTGTTTTACTCGCGTTGATAAGCAGTAGCGGAGGTGCGAGTGCTGCGACACTTGAAGACCTTTCTGTGGCCGTCGCTTATTTGCGTGAGGGTGATCAATTCGGCACCGGGTTTTTTGTAAGCTCCACTGCGCCGTACCTTGTGACCGCATCTCATGTAGCAGCTTTCCTGAAAGCCGGGAGCAAAATAACTTTCCGCGCAAAAGGCGATACTCCGGTGTCAGTGTCTTTGACGGAACTCACTGCTGGCGTATCACAGCTACAATGGCAGTTGCACCCCGAAGCAGATGTTGCGGTCCTGAGACTCACTTTAACTGCTCAGACTGCCCCTCTTATGCAAGGTCGTTTTCTGGGACTGGAGATGATTGATTCGGCAGAGACAGCGCCAGTACGGGAACGCACAGTAACAGTCATGGGCTTTCCGCTCAGACTTGGTACGACCGGACGTTTTTCTCCCATTACAAGTGACGGTAAACCCGCCAGTGGTTTGCTTCGGATCCTGCGTGCAGATAACAAAAAGGAAGCGACGTTCTTTCTTCTAGACAAGCCGAGCATCGGTGGCTTCAGCGGTGGCCCTGTATATTTGTTGTCCGCTCCCTACGCTTCAGGTGGTGCGTTAGTTTTCACTGATGTATCTGCACCTCCCAAGGTCGTGGGCTTGGTTCACGGGACTATCAGCGACAATACTGGTGGTAAACTTGCGGCCATCGTGCCGTCAAGGTTCATACATGAGACGATTGCTAGTGCTGACAAGATTCCCGTTACACAAAAATAATGAGCGCTTAACGAAAGCTAACAAACGGCTTGAGACGGATCTTCGGGCCCGCTCGCTGCGCTCGCCGGCCTCGTCCGCTCAGCCTTGGCCGTTAATGCGACAAAGCTGAGGACCGATATATGGCGGTACGATCTCAGCGCCGAACGTCCGCTACTTGGCCGATAGCGGCCAGCGCGGTCGGTCAATCTTGCCTTTTCGAACAAGACTCTCCCGGGCGAACAAAGGGGTCATTGCTTGACCTTACACCTTACTGACTTCTCTCCTCCTGCCCATGGCACGGCAGTTACGGCTGGACTATCCCGGGGCGCTCCATCATGTCACGGCGCGGGGTAATGCTCAGCAGCCGATCTTCCTCGATGACACCGACCGCCACCGTTTTCTTACCCTCCTCGGGCAGGAGATCCTCCAACAACACTGGCGCTGTTATGCCTTCTGCTTGATGGGCAATCACTACCATCTACTGCTCGAAACACCCGAACCCAATCTGAGTCGCGGCATGCGGCGATTGAACGGTCGCTATACACAGTACTTCAATCGGCGGCATCATCGCGTGGGCCATGTCTTGCAGGGCCGGTTCAAGAGTATCCTGGTGGAGCGCGAGAGCTATCTGCTGGAACTCTGCCGCTATGTCGTGCTCAATCCCGTCAGAGCCGGTCTGGTAGCCACGCCACTCGAGTGGATGTGGAGCAGCTACGGGGCCACAACAGGCGCACACTCGGCCCCATCCTGGTTGGCCATTGATCCTGTCTTGTCGCAATTCGATGGAAACCGCGAGCGCGCCGTATCGTTGTACCGGCAGTTTGTCGTCGACGGAATCGGCGGCGCCTCCCCCTGGCCACGATTGACGGGACAGATTTTCTTGGGGAGCCCGGCGTTTCGAGAGCGAGTGGCCACCATGGTCGACCGGAAGAGCCTCGCCAATGTCCCGCGTGCCCAAACCACCCCGACCCGCCTGAACGCGGTGGAGATTCTGGAGCGGGTCGCCGCGGTGTATGGGCTCTCCCCGAGTGCCGTGACCGCACGTCGGCATCAAGAGGCCTATCACACCGCTGTCTGGCTCTTACGCCGCGCCGCGAATGAACCGCTGAATACAGTGGCCATTCGCTTTGGCGTCTCGCCGTCGCGCGTGTCCAAAATCCAGGCGTCGCTGGAGGTGACGCCCCTCACAGCGCAGCAGCAGCGGGCCGTGACGCAGTGCAAAGTCAAGCAATGACCCTATATGCCCCCTCGCGCAGCCGCTTGGGCTGATCGGGTGCTGAGGGCTGTCGTCAGGCTACTCGAGCGGGATTTGGCTCTTGTGTTGGGCGAGCCACCCCTCAAAGCTTTGCAGCGAGGGGTTGAGGCCTCGGGTGACGTTAATGCTACGGGCGCCACAGAAGTACGGTGCGAAATCCCGGAAGAACTGAAACATGTTGCCGATATCGTCAGCGTGCGGAAAGTCAAAGCTTCGATACACTTCGGGCAGCACGTCGTTGTAGTGCACCTCTTGATTCAGCACCCTGGTGAGCGTGGCGGCCATCTGTGTGCAGGTCAAGTGCTCGCCCGCGATGCCGACGGTCTTGCCGATGTACTCGCGGCCCTTTTTGAAAATACCCAAAGCACATTTGCCAATATCCTCGGCGGCGATACCTGAGAGCTGTTTGTCACCCATGGGGAAGGTGATCGCCAGTGTGCCGTCCGGACCCTTCTTGGGGCCCATGCCGAAGTAGATCAGGTTCTCCCAATAGAACGAGGTCAGCAGGAACGTCGTCGGCACACCATGCTCTCTAAACACCTCATCGGCCTCGCCCTTGGCGTCCATATGCAGCACCTTATACTTGCCCATGAGAGTCGGCATGCGGTTGTCACTGAGCGGCACCCACTTGCGGGTGTCTTCCAACGTGGACCAAATGACGTGTTGAAGGCCAGCGTCCTTCGCTGCCGTGGCCATGGCCGTGGCCTGGGCGATTTCCTTTTCGGGTGAAAAATGCTCCCAGAAGTTCGTCACACAATATGCTCCGTAGGCACCTTGGAACGCCTTTTTGAGACTCTCCAAGTTCTCGATGTCGGCTACGATAACCTCGGCGCCCAGCTTCGCCAACCCCTTCGCCTTGTCCGAGTTGGCATTTCTAGTAATCGCGCGCGCGGTGAAACCGCTGCTTGCGTCGTTCATAATAGCGCGGACTAAACCGCCACCCTGCGCACCGGTGGCACCGACGACTGCAATGGTTTTCTTGTTAGACATAATATTGTTCTCCTTTCAATCACTGTTGCTTGGGCGGATTCATGGCCGAGAAAATATACCGAGCGATGCACTACTGACCATTGGCCTCGCGATGCAACAGGAACAGTTCTTGTTTCGCCCCCAAGCCGGGGGCTGCTGATCCTCAGGCGCGCGGCTGGTTGGTGGAGAACAGATAACGGTGAATCTTCCACTTGCCAGCTTCCTTGCGAAAGATGAACAGCTCATTATTGCCTTCCTGGAGCTCAATGTCGGCACCCAGGATACGGGTATGACCAGCAGAGCTTGTGCGAGCCCAAGCCCAGTCTCCGGCTTCTTGGATCTCATGGATCTCAAACCGGATGTTGAGCTTAATAGTCTCGAATACTTGCTTGTAGCCAGCGCGCACGGCGTCGCGGCCGACCAGGGCGGGCGCGTGCTGCGGCATGAATACCGGCTGGGTGCCGTATAGACCGAGGATGGCATCGATGTCGTTTGTGTTGAGTGCGGTCTCATACGTTTTGATCAGGCTTTCGATAGTCATGGCGGCTTCTCCTCGGCAGATGAAGGTCCCTAAGGTTAAGAGCAGGGAACAGGAGACTACCGTGGTGGCCCAATACCCAATTGCCTTCCTGGTTTTTCCTGCTCCGAGAATCCAAGGCGTCATGCGCAACCCCCTTACTCTGTCTGGATCGATTTACAATGGGGTTGCATGGGGCATACTAGTCACAACGTGCGACAGAAGCTTTAAGGCACTAGCCATGTTTCTATTGTTTTTGGCCAAGTCGAGCGAATTGAGAGGGGAGCTGGCCCGTAAGCCGACGGAAAACGGTGATGAACTGCGCGAGAGATTCGTAGCCCGTGGCGAAGGCTGTCTCGGTAACCGTGTTGCCAGAAAATAAGAGATCTCTTGCCGCGGCGATCCGATAGTGGGTCAGCACTTGCTTAGGAGTGTGCCCAACTTTCTCAAGAAAGAGCCGGTTGAGGCTGCGGAGACCCAATCCTGCCTCTTGAGCAACTGCAGTCATCCGAACTCGCCTCGAGTGATCCCGCTGGAGAATCGCCAAGGCGGTTCGTACCCGTTCGTCGCGCACCATGCTATCCAGGTGAGTTACTTCCAGTAACGACGCCTGCTGAGCTGATTTTAAACTTTCGGATAGGACCTGGATAAATGTGGATACCAGGGACTTCGCACATGCGGCTTTTGGGTTTAGCAGCAGGTAAAAGAGAATTTCCTTGCCGAGCTGATGCGCAGGACAGAGAGTTGGGTTGAACTTGGAGTGGGTGACTGCTCGCCATCGTGGGTGATTAATCATGCAGATCAGCCGTTCTCCCAACGCCTCGTTGGATTGAAAGGCCATCGAGGTCTTAGGCGGCACATAGATCATCTTGCCCGGTCCGGCCACCAACGACCCTGATGGGAACAGAATTGTGATCGTCCCTTGAAGGGGAAGGAACAGCACGTGCTGAGGCCACGCATGCCACTCCATTGTCTTCCCCGGTATGTTCTGATGCACCAGATACAGTCCGGGAAACCGAACTGCGATGTCTTGACCTCGACGCATACGTGTCCTTCAGGTAGAAGCGATTCTACCCTGTTGGCGTATGCAAGGTCAGTGTATTGGGCGGGGTCCGGTTACCACGCCTCAACTGGATCGGCATAGCCAATCCGGCCGTACACCGATCGCGCTACGTCCAGCAGTAAGAGGAGTCCAAACGTGACCAGCACAACACGGTTGCGCGAAAACAACACCCAGCGCATCAGCCGAGAGGACCACGCACGAAATGAGCCTGCACATTCGGGTGGAGTGGGCTACCATACCATGGGGCTCTGTGAGTCTGTAAACGGCGGGGGCGAAAAAGATTTGTTTTTGACCCTCCGGGGAGGATACGCTGATACCCACAGAAGAAAATCGAGAAAGTGTCCCCACGTTCTGCTCTAGGCTTTTTGACACCCATGCCGGCCTGACGTGTGCCTTGAGGGAGTAGACCATCTACAGGATTCAGTATCAGCTTCAACTGGACCGTGGCAGAAGATGCGGAGGGGATTGAAGAGAGGCGTATCCTTTGAACGGCAGCTTTCCGGCGTGGAGCTTGCCATAGCGACTGTCGCAAAGTGGCCGGATAGGCCATCTCTGACGGTCAATCTTGTCGTTTCTCAACCGAAACTCTCGACCCAAATCCAGCACCGAACCCCAGATCGAGTGTGAGCCATTCGCTACAGGCCGGAATAGCTCAACGTTCTTGGTACGTTGCGTTGGCAGGATGCAGTGGCAGAAGACCAACTTCCACCAGCACCGTGCATTTCCGCTCCCTTTCCCTTAATAACGCTTGACTCTCACCCCTAATGCGCCCAGGGTGATCCTATGACGTATTGAGCCACGCCGACCGTCCTATCCTCGCGCGTCACGTTCACTCCCTCCCGTATCTTGCGCGACCGAGTCCCTGGTCTCCGCCGCTTGTGCGCCGCATGTTCCTCAAACAACCTCTGTAGATGGTCTGTGTTCAAGCGCCATGATCTCATGGGGTGGCAGGGGTCGATTACCCACGCCCGTCAATGCAGAGGAGGAGCCACACCATGATTACCATCTCGCCAACGGCAGAAGAAAAATTCTGGGATCTCATGCAGGACACGTTTGGGCTGCGCGTCTACGTAAAGGGCGGTTCCTCACGACCTCGTTTCTCTTTTCCCATATGAGTGGGCGCCAGCCAGCACGCCACGCGCGGCTGGCTGGCGCCCATCGACGTCGTTGCTGAGCGGCTCACGGTGCTGGATCAAATGTGGAGAACCAATGGACCTCGTCAAATCCGCACGACTGTCCCATCCATCAACGGCACATCTAGGCTCCAGGTTTCACCGTAGCAGATCTTCTGCTCTTCCAGTATCCCGAGGGCAATTTGCTCGCCTATGCGGAAGGACTCGATATAGTCGCTGTAGTAATGGACCCCGGCCCAGTTTCGGCCAATAGCGATATTGCCGGCGACCTTGTTGAGTTCGCCCTCGACCGTCAGCGGCGGAGTCGCTCCCGAGACGTCCGTGAGAGTCAAACCATCGGCGACCGGTTCGAATGCAAATGGTAGCGTCCACCCGTGGTCAAACCAGGCCTTGAGTACGGTCGTACAGGCTGCGGCGACGGTTGCGTGCCCGGCTCCGTATGAAGGATGGGTGGGCGAGCCTTCAGGGAATGCCATCGGCAACAGCCAGTTATCACCGAGCGCGACATCGAGCTTCACGGCGCTCGAGGACAGTCGAGTGAGCATCGGTTGCAGCACCGCCAGTCTATCCTTCAATGGGCCATTCGGCAATGTGGCAAGTTGGTGCAACCGCCCGCCGACTGCCTCAGGCCGACACCGTCGGTGAACATTATATTTCTGGTAACGTACGGCCTTGAGTGCTCGCGTTGCCACCTCAGTGACGAGGCTGAGGATGTGCGGACCACCAAACTGGGCGAACCCAGTCTGCTTGTCTATGGCATCGTCTCGGAGGAACGGTAGCCCGGGATCGACCGGTGCACCGACCGATAGGAGCAAGAGACAAGCATTGAGATAGGCTTCGTACAGTGCATCATAGTGAACATAGGTCGCGAGGTCGCGCGGAGTCGCCATGAACCGGTATCCGACGTAAGCGTTTTCCCGTCCGCGCAGATTCGCCCCGTTCTGAACATCGAGCCATTCATCGAATGTCGTCATATAATTGATGTTGGCAGGTGCCTGTCGTACCCGCTGATCAATACGAACTGCACCATAGGCGATGAAGCCGTCAGCATGGGCGTGAGCTAGGTCGTTGCCGTTGACGCCTCGGCTGCCGGCTAGGAGAAATTGAGACAGGTACGGACCGACCTGCTCGCCCGGCGTGACGCCGCGAAACAACTCCGAAAGCGTGAATGCATCACCAGGACCACGCAGGATACGGCGCCGCGCCTGCGAAGACGCTAAGACATCAGTAGACCCGGTAACCGCCTTATTGGCGCGGAACCAGTCGAGCTTCTTTAGCGAGTTGATAGCATCCCCGATCGTCGCATCCCCGCCCCATTGAGCGAACGGGATATCGCGGCATAGCGCCATCCAGTAGAGCTCAGCCATCTCAGCAACCAGTTCTTCGGAGTCGAGCGCCGGTGCCGGCGGCATGGTCACGGACTGTGCGTCCGGTCCCTCGAGTTCGAAGGTTGATCCGGCCCCCTGACTCTCCCAGCCGCGCACAGGAATGTTGTTGGCGTTATTCTGAGGTACCTTCCATGGAGGTCCTCCGATAGTCTGTGCAGCAATGTCTCTCGGATCCGCACTGTCGATCGAGCGAACCCATTCGGAATAGTCCATAGGGTCGACGAGAAATCCGTTGTCATCGTGGCGAAGGCACTTTGTGAAATTACCGATATAGGTCGGTTTGCCATTCTCATCCCGATGCCGGTGTTCGTCACCGTTGGCCCGGTGGATGGGATGCGGGCGGGCAGCGGCGATCTCTGCTGCTGCACGACGACGTTCGAGGGACTGCTGGCGACGCATGGTCATGGTAGTAGCTCCTTTTTGGTTGTGTGGCCCATCGACTCTCGGCCGTACGAGTAGCTCTCGCGTAGCCCAATTGCCGGTGGCAGGTCAACTCTTGTCCTGTTTAGATACGTGACGCTGCATTGGGTTTTCCTTGGTCGCAGTAGCTTGACGAACGAAACTAGCTGCCGTCCGAATATAATCAGACTGCTCCACATAATAAGATGCGGAGTTCTCATTTTCTGCCAATCTAATATGCCGTGGGATGTGTTGCCGCAGATTTGCTATCCCTATGGCATTCTTGGCTACGGCCAATCTTGCGATGAGCGTAGCTTCATCTGTGGATCAGCATACCGCTATTTCCTTTCTTTTGATCGAGCCAACCCGCTGGCCTGCACCTGAATTCGGCAAGAGTTGCCCACGGCTAGGCCTCTCTTTCTGATTCCATATTCGTCAGAAGCAAGCCAGATGCCAGTAGGAGATAGGAGCGTCGAATCATCAGACAGCATAGACAATTTGAGAAATTTCAGCGGCAAAACTATTCTTGAACCACAAGCCCTACACGACACTCGCCTCCTGATCGTAGCCGTGTGTATCGAAAGAGATTCATGCGGTGAATCCAATCCGATTCACAAGCACGCTCAGAAAGTTTGTGGCCTGGAATGAAAGAGATGAACAGAGATAATGACCGTACATACACAAAAGGTGCCGTCATCATATCAGTACTGGTAGAATCACCCCGAAATGAGGCGAGAGGACTACACTTCTCGAATGTCTGACATCGAAAGAAATGCCAAGGTCCGCTCCTAGCCGATAGCGGCCAGCGCGGACAGTCAACCATTTCACCTCCCTTTCCCTTAATAACACTTGACTCTGAAGCCTAATGCGCCCAGGGTGATGCTATGACGTATTGAGCCACGCCGACCGTCCTATCCTCGCGCGTCACGTTCTCTCACTCCCTTTCCTGCGCGACCGATTCCCCTGGTCTCCGCCGCTTGTGCGCCGCACGTTCCTCGAATGATCTCACTAGATGCCCCATGTCCAAGCGCTATCATCGCTTGGGGTGGGAGAGGTGTCCTCCGCACAGGAACGGAGCTGAAGTCTCTCAACCACATCAGACAATTCAGAAAAGGAGCCCTATATATGATTACGATCACACCGACGGCAGAAGAAAAGATCCGGGAGCTCATACAGGAAGAGAAAGACACGGTCGGCCTGCGTGTCTACGTGAAAGGCGGCGGGTGCCATGGTTACCAGTACGGGATGAGTTTCGAGTCCGCCATGAGCGAAGACGATACGGTGATTGAGAAGGGCAACGTCAAGGTCATCATGGACTCCCAGAGCGCTCCGTTGTTGGCCGGCTGCGAAGTCGACTACTTGGACAGCGTGCAAGGCTCCGGCTTTGCGATCAAAAACCCACAAGCCAAAACAACCTGTGGGTGCGGCAGTTCATTCAGTGCATAACGACATCGTGCGGTGCGCCGGATCGTCGGCCGCCGACGTCGATAGGAAGGGAGCCAGCTATGAGCGATCCAGTCATCATCGGAACCAAGAATAAGAAGGGGCAGATCATCACCGATCCACGCATCATGATGAACGAGGCACCGCGCACGCCGTCGTTTTTTACCGGCAGCGAAGTCATTAAGGAGGCCGTCAGGCGCGCGAACGTCGATGTGATGGTGGCCTATCCCATTACACCCCAGAGTGAGGCAGCTGCTCTCTGCGGCGAACTGTTTGCTGAGGGCTATATCGGCGACTATTTCCGCGGGGAGAGTGAGTTTGCGGTCATGTCCCAATGCGCCGGCGCCGCCTTCGGCGGGGCCCGTGTCTTCACCACCACCGCCGGGCCGGGCACCATGCGGGCCATGGAAAATTTTCCGATGTGGGCCGGATCCCGGTTACCAATCCAATGTATTGTGACCTGCCGCGGCATCAATTCCCCCTTGTCGATCCAGCCGGATACCATTGAGATCGCCTACCTCATGAATACGGGCATGCTCGTCTGGCATGCAGAAACCGCACAGGATTTTTACGACTGGATTCTCAAGGGCTACGTGGTGTCGGAAGAGCCGGATGTGCATTTACCCTTGGCTCTTTGTTGCGACGGTTTCTTCGTGACCCATACGAAAGACGTCGTCGACCTGACACCGGTCGACATGTGCCTGCCCCCCTACGATCCCTATCGCTCACCGGTCCCCTGCATGGATATGGAATGTCCCCCGGTCCGGATGATGCGCGATCCTTTCGTGATGAAGAGTAACTACATCAGCTACGCCACGCACGCAAGTTGGCAACAGGAAGTCTGGGCCGCCGCGGAACGGTCGCGCAAGCACACGATCGCCTGGCTGGACGGCTTGATCGAGATCGAAGACGGCGACGCCGCCGTCCTCATTATCTCCTCGGGGACCGCCGTCTCCCAGGGACGGGAAGCCATCCGCCTGCTGGCCGATGAGGGGGTGCGCGTGGGGCTCGTTAAGGTCAAGACCTTGCGGCCATGGCCGGAAGAAGAACTTCGCGAGGCGACCAAACATGCCTCGCACATTATCGTGCCTGAGTTCAATGTCATCGGATGGATGGCCAAAGAAATCAAAGCCACGATCCCTCGAAGTGAGCGAGTCGTCGCCGGACCGCGCGTCTGCGGCGGCATGACCTTACCGCCGGAAGTGATCGTGGAGGAAGTCAAAAAAGCCATCGGGATGCGATCCGGCGTGCTGGCTGGACGCGGCGGATGAGGCTGACAGACGGATAGAGCAGCGGCAACCTAGTTGGTTGCATACGCAAGTTACCGATCACCACCGCAACTGCGGACAACAGCGAAAGTGAGGTCCCATATGAGTCTCGACTATGTAAAATTTTCACCAGGATTCGAATCCTTCATGCCGAAAGAATATCGGGATATGGTGGAGCACGGGCCCTTCGGGAAGAAGACGACCGTGTCGCAGATGGGCAATTTCAAAGAAATCCTCGAAGAGCATCCCATGTGCGCCGGCTGTGCGATGACCCTGTTCATCCGGCTCGCCATCGTCGCATTCCCGAATCCCGAAGACACAATTACCGTCGGGACGGCTGGATGCGGCCGGCTGGCCATTTCACAGGCGGCCATTCCATTCGTGTACGGCAACTATGGAGACCAGAACGGCGTGGCGAGTGGATTGTCGCGCGGATTGCGGATTCGTTTCGGCGACAAGCCCAAGGATGTCGTCGTGATGGCCGGTGACGGGGGTACCGCCGACATCGGATTCCAGCAGGTCCTCCATTCCTGGTTCAGGCGAGAACGGTTCACGACAATCATGCTGGACAATGAGGTCTACGGGAATACCGGCGGACAAGAAAGCGGCATGACGACCAGAGGAGCGGTGCTGAAGATGGCCCCGCTCGGCAAGAAGTTTGAGAAAATGGATATGGTCGCCATGGCCAAGATTGCCGGCTGCGCCTACATCGCCACCGTCGTACCGAATAATCCGCGCCGAGTGGAAAGTTGCATCAAGAAGGCCGTGCTGATCGCCCGCGAAGTCGGTCCGACCTATATTCAGGCCTATACGTCCTGCAATATCGAGTATGCGATCCCGACCGATCAGGTCATGGCCGATGCGAAGGCTGTCGAGGATGACCGATATAAGTTTGCCGAATATGTCAGCGAGGACGCTAAGGCCTATTTATCCGAGCGATATGGGTACAAGGAATTCGCCCAGAAGCCGGTAGCGGCCATCACGAACGTGTGATCATCTAGCTAGGGGTGGAAGATTCCCAGGAAGACTCAGATAACCTGCTCGAATCTTCTACCCCTCGGCCGATAGGCTCTGTTGCAGACCTGAGAGGAGCGCGCTGAAGAAGACATGCAGACACTTGATATCCATCGCCCCGACATGCCTGACCTTCAGTTCGTCCTGTTTGTGACGGCGCTCTGCACAGCTCCTTTGACTACGCTGAATGTCCCTCAATCTCTCCGCGCCACAATTTTCAACCGCTGCTGGACGCTCATTCATGAAACTCCTCCGCCCCGCAGACCGGAAGATCGAGTCCTGGACCTCCGACCCTGGACCGAGCTTACAGTTGAGGCGATGGTCGAAACAATACGGGCGGGGCTTACCGAAGCTGGGATTCAGATCTTGGCCTGGGACCATGCCCCCAGCAAGCCGACACGTACCAGTACCCCCGAAGCCAAGCCTCTCATCGAACGACTCTCGAAACTCTACCCTCAGCCACCCGATGAGCCCACCGGTGGCGATGGAGTCTTATCACAGACCTGTGACTGATGTGCTGTTGCCAGGTGCAGGCTTCCGGCGCGGCCCCACCAGGACCGGAGAACAGCCCCAAGCAGTTCCAATTACGCGCTTACCATTCAGTCTGTGCCCAAGGGTAGACCGACCGCCGGCAATCCAACAACCTAGTCGTTGGCTGAAGTACCACGTGGAAACAGAGGAATGCCCCCTCCGATACATGACAACTCCTTCCTCAATCTAAACAACCCTTACGTCCCTTCTTGGCCACCTTTCAGCGATGGTCCCTTCTCTCACTTTCTAGCCAGCGACTCCTTGCAAGAGGCATCACATGTTGACGGCTAACAAGACAAGATAACAGGCTGGCATAGAAATTCTTGCTCCACATATTCTGTGGATAACATTGTGAACAGATAGCCATTTTCACGAAATCCTGCATCAATGGCGTGTTTATTTACCAAACTGCCTATTTATTAGGCATCCGCTCGGGAAGATAGTGACCACAACTAATAGTGGTGCAAATACACGTACCAGGCATTCTTGCATATTCCTAGCAATATCACTTCCCACAACAGGGTCTTTGTTTTAAAAAATTTCTGTAAACCCATCATTTGGACCACTATCCACAGGCATTTTAGTTTCCTGTGGATGAAGTTTCCCAGCAGTAGGAGCGGAGTTTCGAAACTGTCAAGAGCTATGATCTAAAAAGAAGACTCCGTTAGCCATGAAAAATCTCCCGAGGCTAACGTCTCGACCGCAGGGCCAAATGGCAAATCGCACACGCCACATGGGATTGCCTGGGCAAGACAAACGGCCATTGGGATTCGAGTGACCTCGTGCGAGTCTATATTCCAGCTAATGCTTTGGGGTTCCCAAATACAAGAGCGGTGAGAACAGAAGTCTAGAGTCAGGAAAACGGACTACCAGGCGTAGGCCTCCGGTGCCGTTCCACCAGGCCCAGGAAAGATGTCGTCCAACTGTTTCAGCATATCGTTATCAAGAGAAAGACTCAGGGCCCGCATGGCCCCGTCCAGTTGCTCCATCGTGCGAGGACCAATGATCGGCGAGGTGACCACTGGTTGATGCAGAAGCCAGGCCAGTGCCACATCGGCTGGTTGTTGGCCCATCCGTTCACACAGCGCTTCATAAGCTTCGAGTTTGGGACGAAATTTGATGACCTCTTGTTTCAACTCTGCATCAGCTCGACGCCCTTTCTCTGCAGAGCCCAACCCCCCGGCCAGCAACCCGCGACCCAGTGGACTCCACGGGATGAGACCAAGACCATAGGCCTCACAGGCGGGAATGACTTCCAGCTCAATCATCCGATCGGCTAGATTGTACAGACTCTGCTCCGACACTAACCCCAAGAAGTTCCGGTTGCGGGCAGCTTCCTGGGCTTGCGCCAGATGCCAGCCGGCGAAATTGCTGCTACCGACATACACCACTTTTCCTTCCCCGACCAACTGCTCCATCGCTTGCCAGATTTCTTCCCAGGGCGTTGCTCTGTCCACATGATGCATTTGATAGACATCGATCCAGTCAGTCCGTAACCGACGAAGACTCTCCTCGCAGGCACATTTGATATGGCGGGCAGACAGACGAGACTGATTGGGCCACTCGCCCATCCGGCCGTACACCTTGGTAGCCAACACCACCTTGTCCCGACGACCTTCACCTTGTGCAAGCCATCGACCGACGATCTGTTCTGTCCATCCCTCACCGAGTTTCCAGCCATACACATTGGCGGTATCAAAAAAGTTGAGACCGAGCTCCAAGGCGCGGTCCATCATGGCAAAGCTATCGGGCTCAGTCGTGTGCGGCCCAAAATTCATGGTCCCCAAACAGAGCCGACTCACCTTTAACCCTGACCGCCCAAGATGTCTGTACTCCATAAACAACGCCTATTCGATCGCAGACCAGATGCCGGACCACATATGGAGATATCGCCTTCTCATTGATCGCTGATCGGCCTAATATCCCCGCCCGGTGCTCCCACCACGCCCCATCCGGTCAAGTGGAAGGGCCTCGTAGCGTTGTTTGAGGTCCGGATGTTCACCGAGATACTGCTTGACCGCCGCATCATCCGCAAAAACCTCCGGACTACGTTGGCGATATTGATCGAGCGTCAGCTCATGTTTTGCCAAGAGCGCTGTGAGCTTGGCATTGATATCCGCACCCATTTGGCGCATCTGTTCCTGGGATGGGCGCTGGCCGTCACCATACCCTGACCCACCTTTGAAATAATTCGTCATCATTTCACCAATCTCGATCCGTGCCTTAACAAACTGTTCCACTTCGGCCGGTTCGGCGGCATGGACCACGCCGGCACAAAGAACGACTCCCAGTGATATAGTGATGATTCGGTTCCGTATATTCATCGTCAAGCCCCTCCTACAAATCATACATGGACTCGCATACTGCCCCGCACTAACTCTTCCTCATCATGCCACTGCTAGTGCTTAATTGCGTAAGTTCACGATAGTGTTTCTGAGTTGAGAGCCTTTGACTTCTCTCTTGCGCCACACAAAAGGTTTGGCTGTTGGTCCATAGGCGGCCACAAACGCTTCGATGGCCTG
>Ga0224505_10001414_pt1 | contig 15182 bp, 24 predicted proteins | sample SF_Jan12_sed_USG_FD_169102 | JGI IMG/M metagenome (GOLD analysis project Ga0224505, IMG submission 169102) | Sediment microbial communities from San Francisco Bay, California, United States - SF_Jan12_sed_USGS_4_1 | ecosystem: Environmental > Aquatic > Marine > Sediment | place: USA: California... | reverse complement strand
TCGCAGTTCGCGTCGCTCTTTGCGCCGGCAGTATCTGCGTCGAGGCGAGCGATCAGGCGTTGGACGGAAGATGGCACTGTATTCATGCGCACCACTATACATTCAGCGCGTTCCGATCGAAATCGATAAATGCCGTCTAATCGGAGTGAAGCAAAACAGGCCCACACAGGATTTTTCAAAAATGGCGCGCCAGCCCTGACCCTGTGTGCGTAGGCGCACACAGCCACGGGTATTGGAGTATGCTGGCTACTCAGTTCGCCCGCTAGGCCCGGTCCGGACAACGGCAAATAACACTCGAAGTTGGTGCACTTTCATGGCCACCCCACACAACCCGAAGCAAAACCACCTGCTCGCGGCACTGCCTGGAAGCGAGTTCGAGCGCCTTGCTCCCCATCTGGAATTGGTCCCATTGAAGTTAGGCGAAGTGCTCTACGAGTCCGGCGGGCAACTGAAACACGTCTACTTTCCAACCGATTCCATCGTGTCGTTGCTGTATGTAATGGAAAATGGCTCATCGGCTGAAATCGCCGTAGTCGGCAACGAGGGGGTTCTTGGCGTTTCACTTTTCATGGGCGGCGAGACCACGCCGAGTCGCGCAGTCGTGCAAAGCGAAGGGTCCGGTTATCGCTTGCCGGCGCACCACCTGAAACAGGAATTCAATCGCGCCGGGCCGATGATGCACCTGTTGCTGCGTTACACCCAGGCGCTGATTACGCAGATGTCGCAGACTGCCGTGTGCAACCGGCATCATTCCGTCGATCAGCAGCTATGTCGCTGGTTGCTGCTGAGTCTGGATCGCCTGTCCTCCGACGAATTGACTATGACGCAGGAGCTGATCGCCAACATGCTCGGCGTTCGGCGTGAAGGAGTCACGGAGGCGGCCGGGAAATTGCGGGACGCCGGAATCCTTCAATACAGTCGCGGAAGGATCAAGGTTCTGGACCGGAGCAGACTGGAACAGCATGTCTGCGAGTGCTATGCCGTGGTCAAGAAGGAGGTCGATCGACTTCTTTCGGACATACCGCCGCGCAGGGCATTTAGCTCGTTAATGTAGTTTCGCGCCAAAAACGGCGATCTTTGACAATACGTTGGCGGCTCTCAACTTTGGGCCCTATGTTCGCTGCTGCACAGACTGAGCGGTCAGAATACGGAAAATAGGCCTTATGCGAAGGAATCGCCTGTTGGCCAAACTACCTCGAAAAGATCGCGAGCACCTGCTCGCGGCTTGCGATGAGGTCGAACTATGCATTGGCGACATACTCTGGGAGCCGCAGAATCGGATCCGGCACGTCTATTTTCCGCTCGATGGTTTCATTTCGCAGCTGGTGCCTATCGATGCCCGGGAAAACCTGGAACTGGCGCTGGTCGGCAATGAGGGCATGCTGGGCACGTCGCTCGTCCTCGGCGTAAATTCCACGATGTTGCAAGCGCTTGTACAAGGATCTGGCGCCGCGCTGCGCCTGGACGCTGCATCGTTTCGCCGCGAGCTCGAACACATTCCCGCATTGCGAAAACAATTGCATCGATACATCTATGTGTTGCAAATTCAGCTCGCCCTGACGGCCGCGTGCATCAACTTCCACTCGCTCGACCTGCGACTCGCCCGCTGGTTGCTCATGACCCATGACCGTGCAGCTTTTGGCAGTTTTCACCTTACTCACAAGCTCCTAGCACAAATGCTCGGTGTGCGTCGAGTGGGTGTAACCAATGCCGCCGGGCTCATGCAGAAGCGAAAACTCCTGAAATATAGCCGGGGTGAGATCACCATACTGAACCGTGCGGGCCTGGAGAAGGCTTCCTGTTCTTGTTACCAGGCATCGAAAAACGCTTATGAGAGCGTGCTTGGATAGCGGATCCGATTCACTTGCTGATACTCAGAACTATCCCGCCTTCGTCTTCCCAATCGCGCACTGCAGCCTCGTCGGACGAGCGATCGAAGCGGCGCGCAGCCTCTTCCCAGCTCACGATTGACCACCAGGCGCGCAGGTAATCGCCACGCCGATTTTGGTAATTCAAGTAGTGGGCATGTTCCCAGACATCATTCAGCAAAATGGGGAATTGACCGCTTGAGTGCGGGTTGCCATGACCGTCGGTGGTACAGATTTGCAGTTTGCCGGCATCCACTAGCGATTCTGCAAGCCAAACCCAGCCGGATCCGAACTGCTTTTCACCCGCCTCGACGAAGCGTCGTTTGAACTCTTCGAGGCTGCCGAAATCCCGGTCGATTGCCGCGGCGAGTGCGCCAACGGGCGTGGGAGCGCCATGTCCCGCCGGGGACATGGCCTTCCAGAACAAGCTGTGGTTAACGTGTCCACCTGCGTTGTGCCGAATGACCGTGCGAATCTTCGGCGGCACTTCTCCCGGATTGAGTAATAACCATAACGCACTGCGATCCTGCAATTCAGGACTTTCTTCAAGCGCCGAATTCAACTTTTCCACATAGGACGCATGGTGATGGTCGTGATGCAGCATCATGGTCTGCGCATCGATGACCGGCTCGAGCGCGGCGTAGTCGTACGGTAAGGGCGGTAGCGTGTGCATTGCCGACTGAGTCTTCGTACCATAATCGTTGTTGATCGCGCGACTTGCTGCAGTCATCGTCTTTTCGCCTTGGTGCAGCCAGGATCAGGCTGTCCGAAAAGGGCCCCCGCAACGTGCTGTCCCGGGGGCCGGAGGGCCTGCACTCAATAAGGGGGAAAGCGCAGGCGGGGTGCCAGAAAATTGAAATACTGACATTCTGTCAAAGGAGTTTCTGTACGGTAGCGTACATACAGCGCATGGACTCGCCGATTGCACTCACAAGGAGCCTGAACTATTTGTCCTTCTTAATATCTTTCTTGATAGCTTTCTTGAAATCACCGTAGCTCGACTGTGCCTTGCCAGCGGCTTTTTGCAGCTTGCCTTCCAGCTCCAGGCTGTCTTTACCGGAAACCTTGCCGGCAACTTCCTTTGCACTGCCTTCAGCTACCTTAATACGACCTTTGACCTGATCTTTGTTCATAAATCGCTCCTGATTATGTTCTTCAGATTTGCATCCGCTCGTGCACGCGATCTGTGGAAGCTGCACGCCGTGCAGGAGCCGGGGACTTTCAAGTCCCGCAACTAACCCCGTTTCAAGCCGGAAACAAGCATCAGGCCGCCAACCAGCAGCATGCCGACGCCCGCCCAGACCGGAACATTAATTCGGCGCTTGTCATCGATCGAAATGCTCAATGACCCTATGCTGGCCTCGTGGGTATCTTCAGTGTATGTGAATCCACCGTAAGCAAGTCCCAGGACGCCGGCTGCCATGAGCACGATAGCCGCGATCTTCGTTCTATCCATCTGATTCCTCCTACCTTGATTACCGGGCGCTGCATCGGCTAGCCCGCGTCAGTTGCGGGCCATTCGAAAACTATTGCCAACTGATCGAAAGTCATTTCGGTTCGTCACTTTCGACGGCATCCTCGATATCTTTTTTTGCTTCGTCGATGGCGTCATCAATCTTGTTGCCGGTCGTTTCACCGCCCGCCTTGATATCCTCGACTGCCTCGTCTATTTCTTCGCCCGCTCTTTCCAGTGGCCCCTGCTTTTCACAGGCCAGCATCAAGAACGTTATCGGTATCAGCATTAACCACTTCATATCATCCCCTCGTTTATTGTTGGGTTTTGGACGCGTTTCTGCATATGTTAATGCGAGGCAGCGCCGCGAAAAAATTTCACGATCGCAATCAGGATGATTGCACCCACCAGCGACACCATCAGCCCGCTAAGGCTCAGGTTTCCCTCGTTAATTGTGGAAGTGCCGAAAGCACCGCCAAACAGCCATCCGCCCAGCGCCGCGCCGACGATGCCTACGACGACGTTGAGAACTATTCCTTGCCGGTTGTCCGTTCCCATAAACAGGCTAGCCGCCCAACCGATCACCCCACCGACTATCAACCAAATTATGATGTTCATGAATCCTTACCTCGCTCTTTTAACCGGTTTTACTCTACGCGCGTCGGGCAAGCGCGGTCTGTACGCTGCCGTACAGATACGCACGATCACAATCGGCGCTCACAGCCAGTACTCCCAGGCTCTCGCGTACCACTCCTTGGCGCGCAGTTGCAGCGAACGGCGCTTCCAGGCCTCCAGCGTTATCGCGTCAGACTGCGCGAGGTCCTCTTCAAACATCGCCTGAACCTGGCGCCCAAACTCCTGCCCCAGAACCACCGCGTTCAGTTCGCGATTGTGAAGAAAACTTCGCCAATCGAGGTTCGTCGAGCCGACCGTCGCCCAGACGCCGTCGATCAGTGCCGTCTTGGAATGCAGGAGCACGCCGTGCCGCTCGTAAATTTTTACTCCGGCTCGCAACAACCGGTCGTAATAGCCGCGACCGGCATGGAATACCAGCCAGGAATCGGTTGTACTCGGCAAAATCAGCGTTACATCGACGCCGCGCGCGGCGGATGCCTCGAGCGCTTCCAGCAGTTGTGGATCGGGAACGAAATAGGCGTTGGTGATGTACACACTGGTCTCGGCGCTGGCAATGGCCGAGAGCAAGGTTGCGTAGATGAGGCTGTAGGATTCATCGGGCGTGCTGCCGATCGCCCGCACGACCTCCCGGCCGGCTTTCCTGAGTTTCGGGAAGTAGTTTTTCGCCTGCAATGGCCGGCCTTCCTGCCCCTCCCAGGTCTCCAGAAATAACTTCTGAAACTCGGCCACGACCGGCCCGGTAAGCTGCAAGTCGGTATCGCGCCATGCGAGTTGGTTTTCAGGCCGGGCGACCTTGTCTTTGCCCTTGCTGAACGGGCCGCCGGAGTAGACAGCGCTGATGTTGATCCCGCCCAGGAATGCAGTGCGTCCGTCGACGATCAACAGCTTGCGGTGGTCGCGCTGATTCACTTCCCAACCCGTGCGTGCCGCCAGCGGATTCACCGGATTGAATTCGAGTATTTCAATGCCGCTGTCTGTTAGTTGCTTGAAGAATGCGGCCGGCGTCCCCAGCGTACCGACACTGTCACGGATGAGATTGACCTGGACTCCCTGCTTCTGTTTGTCAATAAGAGCCTGCGCGAAGCGCTGACCGACCTCATCGTCTTCCAGGATGTAGGTTTCCATGTTGATGTGATCGCGCGCTTTCAGGATTGCGGCAAGCATGGCCTGGTAGGTGGCCGGGCCGTCCTTGAGCAGCAGCACCTTGTTGCCGATAGTCAGCGGGCTGCCGACGATCGATTCTTCTATCGCCAGGTGGCGGTCGAAAATACCGGTGTCCTGGCCACGCTTTTCCAGGCCGTCGATGATCGCCTTGCTACGGGCTGCCGACAGCGGCCCGCGATCCCCTTCCAGCTGCACCGCAGGGCCGGGTCCGCGTGTCAGATCCGGCACAATCGTAGGCAGCCTGCTGCAGGAGAACACGCCCGCAAGGACGAGGATGAGTACCACGCCTGACACCCCGAGCAATATTTTCTTTCGCGTGGTCACGTTCGTCACCTCGGTGCCGCGGCGGACATTGTCGCCGCAAGAATTCTGAACAACCGGCGCGTTATTGCCTGGCGCCTGCCCGTGCTAGTTCGGCGCGCCTTGGGATGTACTAAGGATGGTCTTCTGTGTATCCAGCAGTTCTTCCAGCAGCGGCGAACCCTCTGCAAGCGCCAGCGCGATGTCGATCTGCTCGAGCGCATCGTCGCTTTGACCCATGGCAATCAGCGTCATCGCCAAGTTATTGCGCGCGGTCAGCAGCCCACTGTCCTCGCTCAGCATGTCGAGGTAGAGCCTCTCCGCGGCAGTAAAGTGACCGAGTGCGTACTCGGTGTTCGCCAGGCCGAACCGGATGACAGTATCGTTCGGCCAGTGTGAAAGGCCGGCCAACCAGGCATCTCGCGCTGCCTGGTAATGCCCGGTCTGTTCGAGCCCGGCGACAGCCTCGGCGTAGCGAGCCCGGTCCGGGTCGGCCGGCAGTTCGCCGGGTTTCAGCGTCGTTACGGCCCAGAAACCGCTGCGCTGCCAGGTGCGTAGAAACACGCTCGTACGCGTGATCCTTCTTGCGTCGGTGCCTGAACGAAGAACGATCTGTTTGCGGTCCGCATCCGTGCCGACGACCACGGCATAGTGCCAGCGAGGCGCCCAGCTGACGCCCAGGTTCTGCAAAACCAGCACCGGCCGACCGGCCGCTAGCTCGCTTGTTATCGAGCTAAGCCCGGGTGCGAGCACGTAGGGAACTCTTTCCGCGGCACGCGTGGCTGCGAGGATTTCTGTCTGCAAACTACCCTGCCGCGCGGGCAGGTAGACCTGCGCGGTTACCTCATCCAAAGTGGTTTCGACACCGCTCGCCGTCAACAAGGTGGTCAATGCCGCGGGACCGCACTGGAATTGTTCCTGTGAGTAAAAGGGCGTATCCACAAGCTCGAGCCGGCCGGGCGCCGGCCCGTAGTGGCTGACGGCCGCTGGGATCGTGCCGCATCCGGCCAGTGTCCAGAAAACGAAAAGGGCCAATGCTTGCGCGGCCCTTTTTGCCAAGCCAGTCAACGGCGAAACGTCGAACCTCTTCACGTGGCCTTGAAAATATCCGTAATGCCCACGAGCTCAAGGATAATCAATACTATGAATACGGCGCCTACAATGGCGACTGCATCCCCGCCCGCAACATGCTTGTCCAGGCTGCCTTCCAGGGTCAGCAATTCGGCGTCGGTCATGTTGCCTACCCGTGATTGAACGGCCAGCGGATCGACACCGAAAATGACCAGCTGTTTGGCCACGTCCCGACGCGCGAGAATCGCTTCCACGCGGCTAATGCTCGCATCTCGTGCTTCGCTTTGAATGACCTGCTGAGTGCCGATCATCGCAGCGCCGGAGCCTTGCACGATACCGAGGCTCAGTAGCGAAAGTGAAACAAGCCTGACGACGAAATTTCGTAACATTTTTGAGCGCATGAGATCTGTTCCTTAGATATTGTATTTAATGGGTACGCTGCAGGTAGCAAATGAAACCGGGCCGCCTGCGCACGGCACCATCCAAGGGCTCACTCTGCTCGCTGCCGCAGCAACGGTCTGTACGCTGCCGCACAGACGATTAACCTCACCGACGATAAGCTCCATTCATTCTCCGTAGCAGCACGAAGGTCTGTAGCGCGGCGCGACCTGGCGCAATCCAGGTACCAGTTACAGGGCAACCTGAATGCAGGCGCAAATCAAGCAGTTTTCCGACTCCGACGAGCTTTTACTAGCGCTGGACACCAGTCGACAGCAGCTCGAAGCAGCGATACGAAGAAACGACGAGCTGCTCCGACTTCGTGCCGTGCTCACGAAAAGGGTGTCGTCGCTCGAGGCTGAGCTGGCGAAAGCACATCGGTTTGCATATTTCGATGAGCTTACCGGACTGCCCAATCGCCGATTGCTGCTCGATCGATTCATTCAGGCATCCACTTTTGCCAATCGGCATCGCCAGGGCTTGGCGTTGCCTCACCAGAATCGCGTGGAATTGGCGCTGTTGTTTTTTGATTTGAACGATTTCAAGGGCGTTAATGACAAGCTCGGACACGAGGCAGGAGACAAGTTGCTGCAGCAAGTGGCCTCACGCCTGTCAATGTCAATTCGGCAGTCCGACACCGTGTGCCGATACGGAGGCGACGAATTTGTTGTCCTGCTGACGGAAATCGACAGTCGCGAGCACGCTGTTGCAACGCTGCAGAAAATTCGTGATCGCCTCGCCCCGCCTTACGTATTCGATCACCACTCGATCCGGCTGACAGTGAGCAATGGCATGGCGATCTACCCCAGGGATGCGCAGAATTTCGCTGATCTCCTTCGACGGTCAGATCAATCGATGTTCAGCGACAAATCTGGCAATCGAGGTCCGAATGGCGTCGCACACAAGTCGAATATCTGGCCGCACGACACAGAGAACGTGTTGTGTTCCTGGCGATAAATCGCATTTTTTTCTAAACCGACGCAGGAGATTCAAATGGACCGGAAACACACTATGCCTTTAATTGTCGCGACAGCTTTGCTCGGCTTCACGGCAGGCCCGTCGGTAGTAATAGCGGCTGATCAGCCCACGGTCGCAACGGGGACACAGGGTGAGGCAAACCAGTCGGCGATAAAAGACGCCTGGCTGGACGGCAAGCTGGAAACGGCCTTGCTATTCAACGAGCACCTCAATTCCTTTGACATAGATACTGATGTCAAGAACAGCATTGCCTACCTCAGGGGAGCCGTCGAATCCGACATAGACCGCGACCTCGCCGGGGAAATCGCCAAGTCAATCAACGGTGTGACGAAGGTCGAGAACGAGTTGGTTGTGGACAAGGCGAGAGCAGCCAGGTCCAAGGATAACGATGCTGCAAAAGAGCGGCAGGGATTCAGGCAGAGCGTAAGCAATGCAACGCTGACTGCACGAATCAAGTCGCAGCTGCTGATGAATGGCAACACAGGTGGCATGGCAATCAATGTCGATTCAAATCAGGGTGTCGTTACGTTGTCCGGTACAGTCAAGTCCGATCAGGAGAAGGATCTTGCGATCAAGCTCGCCTCGAACACAAATGGCGCGACCTCTGTTACCGATCGACTCGTTGTGAAATCTGACTAAGCAAGGATTCGACAGATCCTTTCGAGGAAAACGCTTTTGTGCGGCGGCGTCAGTACGCCGCCGCACATCGGCCATGGTAAAGACAAAATTGTCACTGCAATGTGCTTTGGCAATATCAAAAATGGAGTAGTTCAAATGATAAATCGAATAGTACCGTCTCTGGCGATCGCAGCGCTCTTGCTGGTCGGATGTGGGGAAACCGCCGAAGAAAAAGCAAGTGATGTCGCCGAAGCTAACAAGCAAGCCGAAAAGAGCATCGCAGAGGCGCGCACGGACGCGAATGATTCGATTATCAAGGCGGATGAAGGTGCAACTAATGCTATGCAAACTTACGCCCAATCAGATGCAGAGGCCCGGGTAAAACTTGGTACGGCTGAGGCCGACGCAATGAGCGAACACGCGCAAGCCAAGTATGACCTTGCGATAACAACAGCAGAGGAAGGCTACAAAGTAGCGACGCAGAAATGCAATGCACTTGGCGGCGTGGATCGGACCTCGTGCGAAAACACTGCAGAGGGAATGCTAGCGACTGCCAACGCGGACGCTGCCGCCAAACGCGACGCGGCTTTATTGGCTGCTGAATAGCGTAAACAAGAGGCTGGACCGGTTATGTGCGGTAGCGCAGATCAGAACTCCACGATCGGACCATGGCTTATGTGCGATACCGTACAGACCCGGCGCCGGGCCCCGACTAGATTGAGATTCGAGAATAATAAAAGGAGCGAAAGATGAGCCTTGGTACCATACTACTGATCGTCCTGGTACTAATCCTCGTGGGGGTAATTCCCAGCTGGCCTCATAGTAGAGGATGGGGTTACGGTCCGAGTGGCATTGTCGGCGTTGTTTTCGCGGTGTTGCTGGTGCTATTTCTTCTGGGCCAAATTAGGCAACATTCAAACTCTTGTGTCCTTGCACCAACGAGGCTTTAGGCTTGCCTCCACATAGCAAAAGGGAACCGTCATGAATATCAACCTGACTCTAGCGCCGCTGGTTTCGCTAATCGCGGGAATTCTCATTTTGACCGTACCGCGACTGCTCAATTACATCGTTGCTATCTATCTGATTGTCATTGGACTGATCGGACTTTTTGGCGCCAACAACCTTGGTTTTTGACACCGTAAGCAGCTACGTGCAATAGCGCCGTAGACATGAACGCAGAAAGTCGCGAAACCCTGACCGGAACGGATCTGCTAGCCACCACCGCGCCTTTTGCGGTGGAGTCCGTACCGAAGAGCTGGTGGCACGTAGGGTCCACGTTCACGATGTTATTTGGATCGCTCGCCGCAGCTGGCCTCACACCGGTCTGGCCTGTAAGGATTGCCTTTTCCTGCCTCGCGGCACTGCTGATGGTGCGTGCCTTCATCACCTACCATGACTATATGCACGGATCGATCCTGCGCGGCTCGCGCTTCGCCTGGATCTTTTTTAGAGTCTATTCGGCAATATCGCTGACGCCACCGCGTTCGTGGAAAAAGAGCCACAACCACCATCACGGCCATGTCGGCCAGATAGCCATGCTCCCGCCGGGCGCTTTTCCGATCATGACAACACGAATGTGGCGGGAAGTATCCCTGGCAGCCCGGCTGCGCTACCGTGCTGTACGGCACCCGCTGACCGTGCTAGCGGGGTACGTGACGGTTTTTTTCTTCAGCCTCAGTTTGTTGCCATTGCTCAGGAATCCGGCCCTGCACTGGGACTCCTTCGTGGCACTGCTCGGGCATGCGACTTTGATCGCCGCCCTGTGGGTGATCGGCGGTCTGGACACCGCGTTTTTCGTCATATTGCTGCCAATGACCCTTGCCTCGGCGCTCGGCAGCTATCTTTTCTTTGCCCAGCACAGCTTCAAGCAGATGCACATTCTGCCTCCCAAGACCTGGAACTATTGTCAGGCAGCGATGGAGTCGTCGAGCTTCATGCGCCTCAACCGTTTAATGCATTGGTTCACCGGGAATATCGGCTTTCATCACGTTCATCACCTTAACGTGCGCATCCCGTTCTACCGCCTGCCCGAAGCGATGGACGCAATTCCGGCGCTTCAGTCGCCGGCAACGACGTCGCTCGCGCCGCGCGACATAGCCGACTGTTTTCGAAGCTGCCTTTGGGACGAAGAGCAACGCCGAATGGTGTCGTACCGCGAGGCGAAGCGATCAGCGCCTTACAACTGACGGGCGCGACGTTTGCCAGGCCGGTACGTGCGACTGCCAACGTTCGCCAGGTACCCGAACATGGTGGATGCGTTGGTTGAATTACCGTTCGATCTTTGTAACCTTGGTTCCTTCGATGCTGATACCTGCCATCAAGCCCTGCTGGCTGAAGATGAACGCATAGGCGTCGTCCTGGAGTGAAGAGGTCGACAGGTTCTTTGCAGCGCCTTCATCGACCACGACCACGGTCGGACCGACACCAAGCTCCCAGCCCTTCGACTCCTTGAGATAGTTGACTGCGTCGTCGGTCATCAGAAAAATGGCGTAGCCGTAGGACTGTGCACCAGCCTGGAGGCCCCAGGATCCACTAACGGTGTTGTAGTAATCGACGGTCGTCATGCCGTCTATCAATTCGCCCTCGCCATAAGCGCCGCCGAAGACGAGACCTGCCTTCACGACATTCGGGAACACCAATACCGCTTTTGCGGTATTCGAAAAACTTTTGGCCAGAGGATGAGTCTGGTAGAGCGTCTGCAGTGCCTGCCGGGAATCCTTGTCCAAGTCTTCTGCAGTCGCTGCGTTTGCTCTTTGTATTGCACCCAGCGATAGTGTTATCGCAATCGCGGATGCGACAATAGTGTTAGCTAATTTGTACATATCGGTCACTCCAAAAAATTCAGAAAAATTCAAATTGACATGTGTGTTCCGGCACATCTACCGGTGGATGGGAGCAGCGACGACTTCGCTGCTCAGTTCTGCTTGCAGGTGGTGTATCAGTCGATTACTGGCCGGCCATTCTCGATTGGAATGCGCCTGCCCGGATCGTCATTCATGCGGACCGTATTCTCCTGCCCGTCGAGCAAATACGTAACGTCAAATCCTGCCGGTTCGTTATGGCTGTCCTGCATCGTCTCGCAGACGCTTTCGTTGACTTGGTCGGTATTCCGCTCCTGCATGCCTTCCTGCACCTTCTTCCCTGCGTATCCACCGGCAACAGCGCCACCGACAGTCGCGACTTTCTTGCCGTCTCCGCCACCGACCTGGCTACCGGCAAGGCCGCCGATGACCGCACCGGCAACTGTTCCGGCAATCTGATTGGGGTCGCTGGTCGGACGCTGAACGGAAACGAGCTGATCGCGGCATTCTTCCCGCGGCACGGATACCAACTTGTAGCCAGGTGTAACAGCAATGACTTCGGCATAGTTGTCCGAATCAAGCATCCGGTATCCGGCCGTGGCGCCGAGCGCGGTAACTGCTATGGCACCGACGATGCCACCGATCACAAGTTGTTTGCTTATCACTGTATTCTCCATGGCCTTTTTGACTAGTTTGTTGACGCCGCCGGTATTGCTGATGACGGGTTCTCTATAATGACTTCGACACGGCGATTCTGCTGCCGTCCGCTGTCAGACAGGTTATCTGCGATCGGTTGAGTCTCGCCCATCCCCGATGCAGTGAGCCGACGGGACTGGATTCCTTGTTGCACTAAATAGGATCTGACCGAATCGGCGCGTTGCTGCGACAGGGTCTGGTTCATGCCCAGACTGCCCACATCATCCGTATGACCTTCTATGGCGACGTTGCGATCGGGATACTCGTTGAGGAACACGACCAGTTTGTCGAGACTCGTGGCTCCGCCCGGCCTTAAATCGGATCGGCCGGTGGCAAACAGTGTATTGCCGAGCGTGAGCACCAGGCCGCGGTCGGTGGCTTCAGCCTCCAGCGCGGCGATCTGCCGCTGCAAGTCCTCTGCATTACGTGCCGCCGCAGCCGCATCGCGCGCCGCATCGGCTGCCGAAACTGCCGCTGATGCACGCACGGCATCGGTCTCGCTTTGTGCGATCGCAGCATTGCGACGCGCTTAGTCGGCCTCGCGGGTGCGGGCATCCAGGCGAGCGTCGTCACGTGCCTGGCTCAGCTCAGATCGTTGCGCTTCCGCGTAACGTGTTGACGCTTTGGCCATTGCTATTTCGACTTTGCGGTCCGCTATGTAAACGCGATACTCGCCGAGGGCGACATCCTTGCCAACCGGCTGTTCCGAGAGCGCGACGGACGTTTCCGCTTCCCTGATTTCAACTGGCGCGAGTTTCGCCAGGGTTGTGTTCGATTGCAGGCGATCCATCTTGCTGCGGACTTCGGCAGATCCTGCCGGATTGGTTGGCGCTGTGGCACAGCCTGCCACCACCATCAGTATCGCCAACGTTGCAACCGGAATTCCGGTGATGTGAAAAAGGTTGTGGGTAGAGGTGTTCATTGCTGATCTCCAGTGCGCTGCATTTCTTCAATCAGGGCTTTGGAGCCCAGTTTCAATTCCTCATTCACCGCCTGTGCTTTTGCTGCTTCGGTTCTCGCCGTCGCCAGTTCAGCCATCACGATGGACTGTTTTGCAAACCGGTCGGCCAGGACCATGTTCTTCGCGTTGACGGATTTTTCGGCTGACATCAATTTCTAACGCGCTTCATCCAGTTCGGCAGTTGCATGGTGGTTTGCGTCAACCTTCTCTGCAACCTCAATCGCAATTTTCGCTTCGTTGAGCGAGGCAGGTGGGGCTGGCGGCGCGGATACACAAGCGGTGAACAGCAGCATGGTTCCTGCGAAGGCAACCACGGTGAGCAGTCGACGATTTCGGTAAGCTTCGAACATTTTGGTTCTCCAAATGGAAACGCTCTTTCAAGCATTCATTGTCCGCAGTCGTGATGCGGGCGTCTTTACGCTGGCGTACTGAGTGGCTGACGACTGCGGTTACGCTGTCGCTCGAAGGAGCAGTCCCGAACGACACATAACATTTCTCGGTAGCACTTTGATAGCGCCACGCAAAAAAAAGCGGTGGACGAAGCAAGCCTCGTCCACCGCCGAAGAATCGCTATTGAATTATGCGGCCTTCAGTGCAGCACCAATCTTGTGAAAAGTGGAATTGGCAACTTCGTAGGTTTTAACCTGCGGTGTTCCATCGACCATTTTCGACAGCATCTTGGTGACTTCTGCGTAGGAACCATTGTTGTAGGCTTCTGCGCTTTCCTTGCTATCCCACAAACTGATTGCAAAGGCTTCCTTGCCGGAGGCGGTGACAAAACTGATTTCATCCTGGAAGCCCTTCTGCTTGCGCAGCAGGGGAAGGATTTCCTTCTCCAGCTTCTGGGCGAACTCGGCTTTGGTGTTGGGCTTGAGATCTATTGATACTCGGCGTGCGAACATAGTTTTCTCCGTGCTGATGAATAGCTAAGAAAGCAATCAGATAACCGATTGTAGTGTATTTGATCTGAGGCTCAATTAGAACGTTAACTAGAATAAGTTAATTAACTTGATTTGTCAAGTCCATTTTGGAAGAATTCCAGATATTAACTTAACAGGTTAACCCATAAGGACGGTGCGATGGATGTTTGCGAGATCATCAAGGCGCGGCTGGAAGAGCTGAAGTTGGACCAGAAGGGGTTGGCAGCGGCAGCCGAAGTCACGGAATCCTACATATCTCAGCTTCTTACACGAAAGAAGCTGCCCCCGGCGCCAAAGCGCACCGACATCTACGAGAAAATGGGGAAATATCTCAAACTCTCGAGTGGCAATCTGGCAAAACTTGCGCAGGCGCAACGTGTGCAGGAACTAAGAAGGGGGCTCGACGACCCGCCCGTACCGCTGCTCGCGGAAGTTCGAGAGCTTGTTTTGACTAAGTGCCCGCCGGGCAAGCGACGGCAGATTCGCGAGGTTTTTGAAAAACAGCCTTTTGGTGAACTGGAAAGCCTGATTACCCGAAAGCTCCTGGAGCTGGTCAAGCGGGTAGCCAGGCGCGAGCTGGAGAACAAAAAGTGGCTTCACGAGGTTGCTCGACTCAGCGGCCGCGACTACAAGCAGTTACGTGTCAAAATCCTCGAGTTTCTGGACACGGATGTTTTCAATCTTTCAAGTGAAGACTGCGACTCCTTTCTTGGTCCGCTCATCGAATCCTGGGACATCGACCTTTCCACTTTCAGTATGGAAATCGTACTGAACAAACGGCTGGCCCCGGGACAACCCAGGAAATTCGAATTCACGCAGCAACAGCCAGACAACCTTCGCGAGGACGAGCCGGGCCTTGTTGAGTTTCTTGCCGACGCGTCGCTAAGCAGCAATGCAAGTCAGGACGAGATTGAATTCTTGAGAAGCCTGAGATTCAACGGCAAACGGCCAACCCCGCTTTACTATTACCGTGCACTGCAAAATTTCAGGGACCCTCTGCATTTCCGGTGATGCCCGCTCATCTTGCGGTTTCCGAAGTGCTCACGCAATTTTTCGAACGCAAGATCTCATCCATCGGCGAACACCCCAATTCAAGGAGGGCGCTGTTGGGGCCCTCTTCGAATTGGCGCGCCTACAAGATTCGAACTCACGACCCCTGCCTTCGGAGTACATTAATTCCATGGTAAGTAACTGAATTCACTGACACAATCTGGCATGACGCCCGTTGCAATTTCAGTACTGTGCATGACCATGCATAACTCAGTCCCACAATTCTCC